>Ga0207884_1000037_pt1 | contig 177486 bp, 164 predicted proteins | sample MalvirmetaMSP144_FD_184236 | JGI IMG/M metagenome (GOLD analysis project Ga0207884, IMG submission 184236) | Marine viral communities from the Deep Pacific Ocean - MSP-144 (SPAdes) | ecosystem: Environmental > Aquatic > Marine > Oceanic | place: Pacific Ocean | collected 2011-07-08 | reverse complement strand
TTACATTGCGTCACCCGTTCGGCGAGTAATCGCCAACGTTAAAAAAACCGCCCTGCTTAAAAGGCACGGCGGTTTTTTTGTGTTCAGGGCTTCTCGGCAATCACGGTGGCACGAAGGGGCCCAGGGTAACCCTCCACGGTTTTTGACGGGTCGTTCGGATCCAGAAAATCCTGTAGGGAATTGAAGCGCATCCAGTCGGTGCTGCGCTGTTCCTCGGTAGTGGTCTCGGTCACATCCACCACCCGGGCATTGCGGAAGCCGGTGCGGTCGAGCCAGCGCAGCAGTGTTTCGCAGCTGGGCAGGAACCAGACATTGCGCATCTGTCCGTAGCGATCCTTGGGCATCAGGCTGAAACCTTCAGGGCCCTCCACCACAAGTGTTTCCAGAACCAGCTCGCCACCCCGGCGCAGTGTTCCCTTGAGCTCCAGCAGATGATCCAGAGGCGAGCGACGATGATAAAGGACGCCCATGGAAAAGGTGGTGTCGAAGGTTTCAAGATCGGCTGGCAGATCCTCCATCCGGATCGGCAACAGATCGACGGCGACATCGCCCAGGTAGTCCTTGACGCTGAAGAACTGGAACATGAACAGCAGCCCCGGGTCTATGCCGATCACCCGGCCCGCGCCTTCGCCCAGCATGCGCCAGCAGTGGTACCCGGAGCCGCAGCCCACATCCAGTATGCGGCGACCGGAGAGGTCTGAAAGGTAGGGTGCGACCCGTTCCCACTTCCAGTCGGAGCGCCACTCGGTATCAATGTAGGTGCCGAAAAAATCGAAGGGACCCTTGCGCCATGGCATCAGGCCGCGCAGTCCCTGCTCCAGCTGTTCCTGCTGTGCCAGGTTCAGCGGCTCGGGTGAATTCAGGGTAATGGCAGAGCGGTTCAGCTGCGCCTCCACCTGCTCAATGTTGGGCAGGCGGTCCAGGGCGGCCTGCCAGCGATCCAGATCGCCATGGGGGCGGTCTTCGAAGCGGTGAACCAGTTGCTGCTGAAGCGAAGTGGCCCAGTGACCCAGGCCGTCTTTTGCGAGTTCATTGATGATAGGCCCGAATCGGGCTTTCCAGTCAAAATCTGCCATGGTCATTCGATGGTTTTGTCAGCCTTGATGGCGAGCATGGATACAAAGTTGAAGCACTGGTACCAGACCACCACATCATTGAAGCCCGCCGCCAGCAGTCGTTCCTTATGGGCCGCCAGTGTCTCCGGAATCAGGATCTGTTCGATGGCCGTGCGCTTCTGGCTGATTTCGAGATCCGAATAGCCGTTGGCACGCTTGAATTCGTGGTGCAGTCGGGTCTGAATGGCCTGCTCGTCCTCCGACTCAAAGCGGATTTTTTCTGACAGAATCAAAGCGCCGCCGGGGAGGGTAGCATCCGCAATTCGTTTGAGCAGGCTGGACCGCCTTTCCGGATCCACAAACTGCAAGGTGAAATTCAGCGTGGTCACCGAGGCGTTGCTGAGTTCGGTGTCCAGAATATCCTCGCACCTGAGGGTGACAGGGAGGGCGCTGTCGTCCAAAGCAATGTAATGCTCGCAGCGTTCGATCATGGCGCTGGAGTTATCCACGCCCACAAGGGTGCAATCCCCATATGAGATGCCGTGCCGCATCGCCAGGGTCGATGCGCCCAGGGAGCAGCCCAGGTCATAGCAGTGGGACGCTGGCTGGGCGTATTGTTCGGTGATCACCTCGATCATCGGAATGATGGTGGTGTAGCCCGGCACGGACCGGCGAATCATGTCCGGGAAAACCCTTGCCACCGACGCGTCGAACCGGAAATCCTCGGGTCGGCGTTCTGTGGCAAACAATCGGTCTGTCACCTGCTCGGGTGGCTCCGAAGGCTTGCGGGGCTTAACCATTGGAGTCTGCTGCCTCCGGAGAGGGTGGAACCGCAGGGCCTGTCGGTGACGGTCGGGAGCAGCGCACGCCCCGGTTCTTGTAGTCCACCAGAATGCCCCGGAACGAGGGGTCCACATCGGCGGCAATTGCCAGATAGCCATTCTCGCAGACCGCATGCAGTTCCGATGCCTTGGGTGACATGCGGAACGGATCGTCCTCGGTTACATGTATGGCCTGGAAATCGCCAACCGGCATGTGATCCTTGTTGTCGCTGTGACTGATCTTGCCGCTGATTTCCAACGCAAGAACGGTGCCGATTACCGCAACCAGTGCGGTCACGATCAGGCTGCGGACGGTGTAACGGGCCTCACTCTGGCTCATGCCTACCTCGAATCAAACGAATTTAAAGTGTTACTCAGTATTGCCCCGGCACCGTGATGGCCGGAGACTGCAGGGCGGATAGTTGCTCCCGCAGCGAGAGAATCTGGTCTGACCAGAAGCGTGGCTGGGCAAACCACGGAAAGAAGCGCGGAAACGCAGGATCATCCCAGCGCTTTGCCAGCCAGGCGCAGTGCGCGATCTGCCGGTAGCACCGCAGCGGCTCAATCAAGTGGCGTTCTCGACGATTGAAATCACGGAACATCTCGTAACCTTCGAGGAGTTCTCCGAGCTGGGCCCCCCGGTCGACATCGTCTCCGTTAAGGAGCAGCCACATGTCCTGGATAGCAGGCCCCGTGCGGCAGTCGTCCAGATCTACGAACAGCATCTGCTCGTCCCGGCACAGGATGTTGCCGGCATGACAGTCGCCATGAAGTCGCAGAGTTTCTACCGGGCCGGCTTCATCAACCCGCGCGGCACAGTGCCTTTGCAGGTCGGGGATCAGGCTGTCCCAGGCGGGCCGGAGATCCGCCGGAATCCAGTCGCCTTCAACCAGAAGCCGGTTGCTGGCTTCAATGCCCTCAAGCAGATCCATGCCAGGCCGATGGGCAAATGGTTTCTTGGCGCCAATGTTGTGAATCTGACCCAACCACTGGCCCAGACGGTAGAGAGTGTCTGTCACGCTGGTATCGGGCGCCTGTCCGCCACGCTGAGGAAAAACCGCGAACAGGAACTCGCCGTGGCGACCGAGCGTATCGCCCGAAGTCAGCTTCATCGGTGCAACAACCGGAATGTCTGCCTGCAGAAGTTCCAGGGTGAAGTCATGCTCCTCTTGAATTTCCGCTTCGCTCCACCGACCCGGCCGATAAAATTTGGTGATCACGGGGGCTCGCTCTTCCAGACCCACCTGGTACACCCGGTTTTCATAGCTGTTCAGGGCGAACAGCCGCCCACTTACCGCGAACCCGGCCTCTTCCATGGCGTCCAGGATAGTATCGGGCGTCAAAGAATCGTAAGGGTGGGTGGATGCAGCGAGTGAGGAGTCATGGGTCATAAAGGGATGTTTCAGAGCCTTGTGTCGTATTTGGATTTCATAGATTGCAGATGGTACCAGTTTTCATCCAGCTCCCAGCGAATGCGGCTGATGCCAGATGCCCCGAGAACTACATCCCCGGCCCGGGCCTGCACTTGCGCCAACTCCCTTTCTGCCCGTTGCCAGTCCCGATGGCTGTCCCCAAGATTGCGCATACTCGGAAACACTGCACTCAGGGCCTTGTGGGTCGATGTCGTATGGGACCGCAGTGAACTCATGATGGCAGTATCACCCTCGACACGGAGTACACGGTGTTTGTAGGGATAGCTGGCAACCACGTCATCCGCTTTCAGCCGCTCATTCAAGCTGATTACTTCAAAGCCACGCCAACCGAGCCATCCGACAAACAAGGCGGCCACCACCATTACCAGAACAAACTGCTTCCTGTCAGACATCATAAGCCGGGCTCCATGCACTGCATTCCGGGAGCAAGTATAACCGGTATGGGCTCTTGAGTAATGTGTTCAGCCTGTCATAACCGGTTTTCGCCGAATCGGGAGGATGGGGTATGCTCAGTGCTTTCTCTGGTGAGGGGCGGCCATCCGTGTCCACAGAAGTCCTTGAAACACAAACCGTGGTAATCGGTGCAGGTGTGGTTGGCCTTGCTATCGCCCGCGCCCTTGCGAGTGCCGGCCATGACGTGATTGTGCTGGAAAGCGCTGGCCGGTTTGGTGAGGGCATATCCTCTCGCAACAGTGAGGTCATTCATGCCGGCATCTATTACCCGGAAGGATCACTGAAGGCGGAACTTTGCGTTGCAGGCCGACAGCGGCTTTACGAGTACTGCCAAACCCGCAAAGTCGACCACCGGAAGTGTGGCAAATGGATTGTGGCAGCCAATGAATCGCAGAATGGAAAACTCAATGATATTCAGGCGGCCGCGGCCCGCAATGGCGTTGAGCTGACCTTGCATGACGCAAGCCGGATCACACGGGAAATGCCGGAAATCCGTGCCAGCTCCGGTCTCTGGTCGCCGGAAACCGGCATCATAGACAGCCATGGACTGATGCTCTCACTGCTCGGCGAGTTCGAGGATGCCGGCGGCCAACTCGTTCTCCGGTCACCGGTGGAGGCCGCTGAATCGGATAACCACTGGCATTGTCTCCACGTGGGAGGCGACCATCCGCTGACTCTGAAAGCGAAAAACGTCATCAACGCCGCCGGACTGGCTGCTGTTCCACTGGCAAAAACCTGGGCCGGCTTACCTGACGACTTCAAGCCAGAGCAGTGGTTCGCAAGAGGCGTCTACTTCAGCTACAGCGGCCAAACACCCTTCAAAACCCTGATCTACCCGGTCCCCGAACCCGGCGGCCTCGGTGTTCACCTTACACTGGACCTCGCCGGCCAGGCCCGCTTCGGTCCGGACGTGGAATGGATCGAAACGGAAGACTACACCGTCGACCCAAATCGTCAAGAAACCTTCGTCAGAGGCATACGACAATGGTGGCCAGACCTTGACCCGAACCGCCTCCAACCTGCCTATGCCGGTATCCGGCCCAAGTTGGCGGGCCCTGATGGCGGTTTTGCGGATTTTCGAATCGATGGACCGGAAGATCACGGCTTGTCGGGGTTGGTTAACCTTTTTGGAATCGAGTCGCCAGGACTAACGTCCTGTCTGGCGATTGCGGATTTCGTTCAGAAAAAGCTGGATTGATCAACTGACTCTGAAGTGCGGGCGTTGGGCGGCGTAGCCTTCCCGGGATTGTAGAGGGCCAAGGATGGCCCGAAACAAGCGCACATGGATGTGCTCGTAGCGTATCCCGGGAAGGCTACGCCGCCCAACGCATGCTCCAAAGCAGATTTTTTTAAACTAACCGGGTGTCCGCGCCAAAGCCCAAACCTGAATCTCCCGAGCCCCAGCCTCCCGAAGAACCGAAGCCAACACCCGAACCGTCGCCCCCGTCGTCACCACATCATCCACAATGGCTACCCGCTCAGGCACCACCGTTGTCACCTCGAACACCCCGCGAAGATTCGCCAGCCGCGCCTCCCGGTTCAGCTCTCGCTGTGCCCGAACCCGCCGGACGCGTCGCACCAGCCCGGTAGCGACAGGAATGTTCAACTGACTCCCGATGGTCTCGGCAATGTCCTGGGCCTGATTGAATCCCCTTTGGCGCCGTCGTCGCGCATCCATGGGTGCCGGTATCAGCGCCAACGGCTTCGGCATGCTGCCAGCCTGTAATGCTTCTGCAAGAGATTCTGCAAAATCGGACATCAGGGGCCGGCCGAACTTACGTAGGCCATTGTATTTGTAGCGGCCAATCATGCCGTTCAGCGGGTACTGGTAGCGCCAGGGAACAAAGGATGTATCAAAAGGTGGCGGGTGTTTCAGGCAGTCGCCACAGAGCAGTTCCGAGGATGGAAAGGCCAGGGGCAGGGCGCAGCAGCGACAGTGCCAGCGGTTAACCGGCAAATCGTCCCGACAAGGCTGGCATAACCCATTGAAAGCGTTGGAGGAGAGGCACGCGACACATAGCCCACCGTGCCTGACGCTGTTAACCTTTTTCTCCATTAAGGTTGACAGCCAGTTCAGTCTCTTTATCATCTGATTCATCCGTAAACCCAGAGACCGGGAAAGGTTAACAGGACTTTTACATGACCGCTACAGAACTCCGCCACGACTGGACACTGCAGGAAGCTCGCGAGCTCTTCGAGCTACCCTTTAACGACCTTCTGTTTCGCGCCCAGAGTGTGCACCGGCAGCATTTCGACCCGAATGAAGTACAGGTCAGTACTCTGCTGTCGATTAAGACCGGCGCCTGCCCGGAGGATTGCAAATACTGTCCCCAGAGTGGTCATTACAACACCGGTCTCGAGAAAGAGAAGCTGCTGGAAATCGAAAAAGTGGTGGCTGAGGCCCGTGCCGCGAAAGAGAAGGGCGCATCCCGGTTCTGCATGGGCGCCGCCTGGCGCAGTCCCTCCAAAAAAGATATGCCCTACGTGCTGGATATGGTGAAGCAGGTCAAATCCCTCGGGCTTGAGACCTGTATGACGCTGGGTATGCTGAAAGAAGAGCAGGCGGTCGAGTTGGCTGACGCCGGGCTGGATTACTACAACCACAACCTGGACACGTCCGAAAAATACTATAGCCACATCATCACCACGCGGACCTATCAGGACCGCCTGGATACGCTCGATAACGTTCGCAAGGCCGGCATGAAAGTTTGCTGCGGTGGCATCATGGGCATGGGTGAGGATGAGGATGACCGGGTAGGTCTCCTGGTCCAGTTGGCAAATCTGCCTCATCATCCCGAGAGTGTGCCGGTTAATATGCTGGTAAAGGTGAAGGGCACGCCCATGGAGAACGTCGAAGACTTGGACCCGTTCGAGTTCGTCCGGATTATTGCGGTGGCGCGGATCATGATGCCGGCATCTCATGTTCGTCTGTCAGCGGGCCGTGAGAACATGAATGAGCAGATGCAGGCCCTGTGTTTCATGGCTGGCGCCAACTCGATTTTCTACGGCGAGAAACTGCTGACCACCGCCAATCCGGAGGCGGATGCTGATATGCTGCTGTTCAAGCGTCTGGGTATTCGGCCTGAGCAGCGGGAGCAGTGCGCTTCTGAGGAACAGGAAGAGGAGGCGATTGCCGAAGCCGTGGAGTATGAGGCGACGCGTCACATGTTCTATGATGCTACGCGGGAATCTGCCTGAGCTTGAGAAGAGTCGCTGAGCTCGGGGGAGCAGGCCGCATGCAGGGCTCTCCGGGATACGCTACGAGCACGTCCATGTGCGCTTGTTTCGGGCCATCCCTGGCCCTCTACAATCCCGGAGAGCCCTGCACGCAGCCTGCCCAAGCCTTCGGGTATCCTCAAGGCACTCACTCTGATTCGAAGCGTAACGGTTAACCTGGAGCGATGCTCGTGCGGGACTTTGCCCTTGAACTTGAAGAGCGGAAACAGGCCGGTCTGTACCGGACACGTCGGCATGTGACGGGTCCCCAGCGACCCTCTCTGATTGCGGACGGCAAACCTTTGCTGTCGTTCTGCAGCAATGATTACCTTGGTCTTGCCAATCACCCCGCCAATATCGAGGCCCTTCGTAATGCGCTTCCTGAAACAGGGCTCGGGGGCGCGGCTTCTCATCTGATCTGTGGTCATCACGATGCCCACCACCGGTTGGAGCTTCGTCTGGCGGAGTTTACCGGGCGCAGTTCAGCACTGTTTTTCTCCACCGGCTACATGGCCAATATGGGGGTTATTTCGGCGCTGGCCGGGCGGGGCGATACGATTTTTTCGGATCGGTTGAATCACGCATCCATCATTGACGGCTGTATCCTGAGCCGGGCCCGGGTTCGGCGTTATGCCCATGGTGATGTGCCAGCGCTGGAGGCGATGCTGGCGGAGACGTCGGGGCACAAGCTGGTGGTGACCGATGGTGTATTCAGCATGGACGGTGATGTTGCGCCGCTGGCGGAGTTGGCCCGGGTCTGCCGGGCTCACGATGCGTTACTGGTTGTTGATGATGCCCACGGGATTGGAGTTCTGGGGCCCGAGGGTCGGGGCAGTGTTGCGGAGTTGGGGTTGTCGGAGGAAGACGTGCCTGTGTTGATCGGCACCCTGGGCAAGGCGGTCGGCACCAGTGGCGCATTCGTGGCCGGTCCGCCGATGTTGATGGATTATCTGGTTCAGAAGGCCAGAACCTATATCTATACCACGGCGATGCCGCCGGCAATTGCCATGGCAACGATTTCGAGTCTGGATCTTATTGAACGGGATCAGGGGCGTCGTGACCATGTAATGGGGCTGGTGTCCCGGTTCCGTCGCGAGGCCTCTGCCATGGGGTATGAATTGATGCCGTCGCGTACGCCGATCCAGCCGATCATGATTGGCGACAATTACGGCGCGCTGGCGCTCAGCCAGGCCCTGGAGAAGCGGGGGTTGCTGGTTTCGGCGATTCGCCCGCCCACGGTTCCGGTAGGCGAGGCGCGGTTGCGGGTTACGTTCAGTGCCGCGCATTCCCAGGAGGATCTGGACTGCCTGCTGGGGGGGCTTTCAGAGTGCCGTCACCTGCTTCAAAAGACGGACGTTGCGATATGAGTTCCGCCATCGTCTGTCAGCGCCTGATAGTGGTTGCCGGGTGGGGTGTCCGCGCAGAGATGCTGTCGAAGCTGTATGGCTACTGGCCCGGGGAAGTTGTGCCGGTGTCGCTGGACGATGAATTACTCGCCCGTTGCGATTCTCTCTCGCAAGTCACGGATGAACTTTTGTCGCTGTACCCGGAGCCGTCCGTCTGGATGGGGTGGTCTCTGGGTAGTCAGGTCGTGATGGAGGCCGCAGCGCGACAAACCGGCTCGGTATCCTGCGCCGTAACGCTGGGTGGGTTTCCGAAGTTTGTTGCCGATGACAGCTGGCCCCATGGCATGCCGGCAGCGGACTTCCGGGCTTTCGCCCTGGGCATTGGCCGTGATCCTCAGCGGTACTGGCTGCATTTTCTGTTGTTGATGATCAACGGTGCGTCGAACGAAAAAGACGAGCGACAAAGTCTCAGGCCCTGGCTCGAAAAAGGCACCCTGGTTTCGCACGAGCACCTTAGCAAGAGTCTCGCGTGGCTGGAAGCCGGGGATCAGCGGGCACTATGGCGTTCACTCGTCACCCCGGCTCTGCATGTGATGGGTGAGAACGATATTGTGGTCAGATCCAGAGCTCAAGATCTTTCACTTCCCGCCTCAAGTGGCTATGCGGTTGTCCCTGGCATGGCACATTGGCCCGGTGGATGCTCTGCCTCGGATTGCTGGGCTGCGATTCAGTCTTTCTTTGCCTCGCAAAAGGCACTGTCATGGGCGTTATGAACTCGCCGGTCGGCGCATCGGCCGGTGTTTCTGAAACCCTCAAATCGGATATTGCCCGGGGCTTCGGCATTGCCAGTGGCACCTATGAAAGCGCCTCCCGGCTGCAGCGTTTCATGGGCAACACCATGCTGCAAAAATTCCAGGCCGTCGAGCGCGAGCAACTTCATTCGACCACCCTGGACCTGGGTTGCGGCACCGGTTGGTTTACCCGTAAGTTCGCTGGGCTTGAGGGCATTGGGGTGTTGGCCGGGCTTGATCTCTCACCGGGTATGCTGGCGCAGGCCCGTGAGAACTCGCCTGCGGGAGTCGGCTGGATTGTGGGCGATGCCGAGCACCTCCCTTTGCTTGATGACAGCGTGGACCTGATCTTCAGTAACCTCATGATTCAATGGTGTGATGACCCCCGTGCAGTGCTCCGGGAATGCCAGCGTATTCTGCGTCCCGGTGGATTCCTGATGGTCTCGACGCTTCTGGATGGCACACTGCGAGAACTGAAAGCGGCCTGGCACGCCGCGGACCCCGATCATCAGCACGTCAATCGCTTTGAGACCGACCTTGCCCTGCAGGGCAAGGTGGGGGCCGAGTTGCCGGGTGCCGTTATCGAGAACCGTACAATAAGACTGCCCTACGAGTCGCCGATGGCCCTGGCCGGTGAGCTCCGCCACCTTGGCGCCGGCTTCCGGGGCGCTGGTCGTCGCCGAGTGGTCACGGCGCCCGGGAGGTTGCGGGCAATGTGCAGGCATTACCCGAAAGAGCCGGACGGCACTATTATGGCAAGTTATGAGGCTGCCTGGATTTACTGGCAGAAACCACAGGAAGCGTTAACCGGGAAACAATAATGGCCAAGCACTCCTTCTTTGTAACGGGCACCGACACAGGGGTTGGGAAAACCCTGGTTTCTGCCGCCATTCTTCACGCGGCCCGGACCATGGGCAAACACACCCTGGCGATGAAACCCATTGCGTCTGGTTGTGATCGAACGCCCGAAGGTCTCCGCAACGAAGATGCCCTGATTCTGCAGAACGCTATTACCGAGCCGCTGGCTTATGAGCTCATCAACCCGGTGGCGCTGGAACCGGCGATTGCCCCCCACGTTGCCGCCGAGCAGGCCGGACGTCACATCACTTCGGATCGCCTCGTCGGGTTCTGCCGTGGTTTGCAGATCCGTCCGGCAGACCTGCTGCTGGTGGAGGGCGCTGGCGGCTGGCGAGTGCCTCTAAACGATCGGGAAACCTATTCGGAGTTTCCGCGCCAACTGGCCATGCCGGTTATTCTAGTGGTCTCACTCCGCCTCGGCTGCATCAACCATGCTCTGCTGACGGCGGAAGCCATCAGAAGTGATGGTCTGCGGTTGGCGGGGTGGGTTGCCAATCGGACGGAATCCGAGCCAATGAGCTGCGAGCAGGACACTCTCAATTACCTGGTGAACCACATGGGCGCGCCCTGCCTGGGTATCCTTCCCTGGCTGGAGCAGGCGCGGCCGGAAATGCTGGCCGGCTATCTGAATATCGATGGATTGTTTGAAAATTGACCAAATGTGTGGCTTAATTGAGTCAATAAATGGTCACCAGGCAGCTTGGTCATGATCAATAACACTCTCGCAGTTGGAATTCAGGGCATTCAGGATGGCATGGTCGGCATGGAAAATGCCGCCCGTAAGATTGCCCGTGCCGGTGCTGATGGTCCCCAAGGAACCGCGGAAGGTGCGGGTAGCCTCGTCGAGCCCATTGTTGATCTCAAGATTTATGAGCGCAGTGTTGAAGCGTCCGCGCAGGTGGTTAAAACAGCAGACGAAACGCTGGGAACGCTTCTGGATATCATGGCCTGATTAACCAAAGAGCGCAGAGTTCGTGCTTTCCTCTCTCCCTCCTGTTCCTCCGCCTATACCAGCGGCTTCGTTTCAGGGCCCGGTTTCTCCGCGAGTCCAGGCCACGGGCCCAGTATCGGCAAAGCCGGAGGCGCCGACCGCTGGAGCCAGATCTGTTGAGGCTGCGGGCAAAGCCGAGTCCGCGCGGGAAAATCCGGACCCCGGGCCCCGCAGAGGGGAAGCCGACAATCCTCAGGGGCTCACAGACCAAGAGCTGAAACAACTGACTGAGCTGAAAGCGCGGGACCGTGAAGTCCGTGCCCACGAAGCCGCTCACCAGGCAGTTGGCGGCCAGTACGCCGGCGCCATGTCCTTCACCTATCAGCGGGGGCCGGACGGCGCCCAGTATGCGGTGGGTGGCGAAGTCTCCATCGATATCTCCCCCGTGCAGGGGGATCCCCAGGCAACCATTGAAAAGATGCGAATCGTCCGCGCGGCAGCCATGGCGCCGGCGGAGCCTTCCGGGCAGGATCGGGCCGTTGCCGCCCAGGCCATGCAAATCATGCTCCAGGCCCAGTCCGAGCTGGCTGCCGAATCCGGATCCTCTCCAAGGGAGGCAAGCGATGCCTATCGCAAAGTCTCCGCCATGGGCGAGGGTGAACAAAAAGGCGACGAAAACCGCGCGTCATCCTTCGAGCCAGTGTCCGCCTGACCCCCGCCTTGCCAGGCACTGATTCCTGTAAATATATCCCATAGTTAAAGGTCACTTCTGTCCGGCATGCACTGTCGTGGCGCATGATCCGGTGACAGTTCGCAACACAAATTTTGCCTCCGGCTATTGACAATTCTGTGCCTGTAAACGTATGTTTCAAACAAGTGTTTAATTAAGGCTGCAGCGCATTGCGTTGCGGTGTCTGAGCAAACCCAAGGCCAGAAGCTGTTAAACCCGATTCAGCTGAGACCGAGAACTGAGGTGGATTCCATGCCTGATTACAAAGCGCCCCTGCGTGACATCAAATTCGTTATGACCGAGCTGCTGAACAGCGAGCAGCATTACGCCAATCTGGAAGGTGCTGAAGACGCTACTCCGGATATGGTCGATGCCATTATCGGGGAAGGTGCCAAGTTCTGTGAGCAGGTTCTGTCTCCGCTGAACCAGGTGGGTGACAAGGAAGGCTGTACCTGGAGCGAGGACGGTGTAAAAACGCCGACTGGCTTCAAAGAAGCCTACCAGCAGTATGTTGAGGGCGGCTGGCCTTCCATGACCGCCGATCCCAACTACGGCGGCCAGGGGCTTCCGCATTCCCTCGGCCTGGTGATGAGTGAAATGGTCGGTACCGCCAACTGGTCCTTTGGGATGTATCCTGGCCTGAGCCACGGTGCCACCAACACCATTGAAGAGCACGGCACCGAAGAGCAGAAGCAGACCTACCTGACCAAGCTGATCAGCGGTGAGTGGACTGGCACCATGTGTCTGACCGAGCCGCACTGCGGTTCCGATCTCGGCACCCTGCGCACCAAGGCAGAGCCGAATGCCGATGGCACCTACGCCATTACCGGTACCAAGATCTTTATCTCTGCCGGTGAGCACGACATGGCCGAGAATATCGTCCACATCGTTCTGGCACGTCTGCCGGGCGCACCGGAAGGCACCAAGGGCATCTCCCTGTTTATCGTGCCCAAGTGCCTGCCGAACGAAGACGGCTCTGCCGGTGAGCGCAACGCCGTATCCTGCGGTTCCATCGAGCACAAGATGGGTATCCACGGAAATGCCACCTGTGTGATGAACTTCGACGGCGCCAAGGGCTGGCTGATCGGGCCTGAGAACAAGGGCCTGAACTGCATGTTCACCTTCATGAACACTGCTCGTATCGGTACCGCCATCCAGGGGCTGGGTGCCGCCGAGCTGGGCTTCCAGGGTTCACTGGCTTACGCCAAAGAGCGTCTGGCCATGCGTTCACTGAGCGGCCCCAAGAATCCGGAAGGCATTGCCGATCCGATCATCGTTCACCCGGACGTGCGTCGCATGCTGCTGACCCAGAAGGCAGTCGCAGAAGGCGCTCGCGCCCTGATTTACCTGACTGCGCAACAGGCTGATATCGTGCACAGCGGCAAGACCGACGAAGAGCGCAAGGCGGCCGATGAGGCGTTGGGCTTCCTTACGCCAATCGCCAAGGCGTTCCTGACCGAGATTGGTTACGAGGCAGCCAACCTGGGTATGCAGGTGTTCGGTGGCCACGGCTTTATCTCCGAGTGGGGTATGGAGCAGAACGTTCGTGACGCCCGAATCGGCATGATCTACGAGGGCACTACTGGTATTCAGGCGCTGGATCTTTTGGGCCGCAAGGTTCTGATGACCCAGGGCGAATCCCTGCGAGGCTTCACCAAGCAGGTTCACCTGTTCTGCAAGGAAAACGCCGACAACGAGCAGCTGCAGGAATTCATCGAGCCGCTGGCCGCGATGAACAAGGAATGGGGTGAGCTGACCACCAAGATTGGTATGTCCGCCATGAAGAACCGCGAAGAAGTGGGTGCGGCTTCCGTGGATTACCTGATGTACTCCGGTTATGCGGTCTTCGCCTACCTGTGGGCGCGGATGGCCAAGGTTGCGCTGGACAAGATGGTCGAAGGCACTACCGAAGAAATGTTCTACAACGCCAAGGTTCAGACTGCGCGCTTCTACTTCAAGCGCATGCTGCCCCGGGCCAAGAGCCACGCAGAAAGCATGCTGGCCGGCGCCGACAGCCTGATGGACATGCCGGAGGAAGCCTTCGCCATCTAAGGCGCGGGCACCGAAGGACGGTTCGACAGGACAGGAAGCCCGCACTCCCCGGAGGCGGGCTTTTTTCATGGGTTGCGGTCCGCTTTTAGGGTAGAATAGGCGCCCATAAAAATAATCTTCAGCGGACACATAGCCCGAGCAGGTGTGACCGGCCCGAAATGAGGCCCTACTGCCACCTGAACAGACTGACAGAATTTTTGGAGAGTTTTAGATGGCTGATTATCAGGCACCCTTACGTGACATGCGCTTCGTTCTGAATGAAGTTTTCGATGCCCCCGCCCTATGGGCCTCGCTGCCCAAGGTTGCCGAGCATGTGGACCCGGAAACGGCGGACGCGATTCTTGAAGAGGCTGGCAAGATCAGCAGCGGTGTACTGGCGCCCCTGAATCGCGAGGGCGACGAGCAGGGCTGCAAATGGAACGACGGCGAGGTGACGTCACCGGACGGTTTCAAGGAAGCCTACCAGACCATCGTTGAAGGCGGTTGGAACGGCCTCGGCGGTAACCCGGATTTTGGCGGCATGGGCATGCCCAAGACTCTGGTGGCCCAGTTCGAGGAAATGATGCAGGGTGCCAACATGGCGTTCGGCCTGGCCCCTATGCTTACCGCAGGTGCCTGTCTCGCCCTGGACGCCCATGGCAGTGATGAGCTGAAAGAAAAATACCTCCCGAATATGTACTCAGGTGTCTGGTCCGGTGCTATGGATCTGACAGAGCCCCACGCCGGTACCGACCTGGGAATTATCCGCACCAAGGCCGAGCCCAACGAAGACGGCTCTTTCAACGTCACAGGCACCAAGATCTTCATTACCTGGGGCGAGCACGACATGGCGGAGAACATCATTCACCTGGTTCTCGCCAAGCTGCCGGACGCGCCGAAGGGTCCCAAGGGCATTTCCCTGTTCCTCGTGCCCAAGTTCCTCGTGAATGACGACGGTTCACTGGGTGAGCGCAACAGCTTCAGTTGCGGTTCCATCGAGAAGAAGATGGGCATCAAGGGATCTGCTACCTGTGTTATGAACTTTGATGGCGCCAAAGGCTGGTTGGTCGGTGAAGAGAACAAAGGCCTGGCGGCCATGTTCACCATGATGAACTACGAGCGCCTGGGCGTGGGCATCCAGGGAATCGGCGCTGCCGAGGCCTCTCTCCAGAGTGCCCGGGAATACGCCCTTGATCGCATCCAGAGCCGCGCGCCAACCGGCGCCCAGCAGCCCGAAAAGGCAGCAGATCCGATTCTCGTTCATCCGGATGTGCGCCGCATGCTGTTGACCATGAAAGGCTATGTGGAAGGCGGCAGGGCCTTCTCGACCTACGTTGCGCAGTGGCTGGATATCTCCAAGTACGCCGAGGACGACGAGCGCCGCAAGCATGCCGAGGGCATGGTGGCCTTGCTGACTCCGGTAGCCAAGGCATTTCTGACCGATCGCGGCCTGGATGCCTGTATCATGGGCCAGCAGGTTTTCGGTGGCCACGGGTTCATCCGAGAGTGGGGCCAGGAGCAACTGGTTCGTGACTGCCGTATTACCCAGATCTACGAAGGCACCAACGGTATCCAGGCGCTGGATCTGATGGGCCGGAAAGTGGTTGGTACGCAGGGTAAACTCTATGAGCTGTTCGCCCAGGACGTGGCAAACTTCCTCGAGGAGAATAGCGGTGATGAGCACTTGCGCCCGTTCCTTGAGCCGCTAGCGGCTGCGGTTGAGCGTCTTGATGATGTTACCGAACACGTGATCAAACAGGCTGGGGACAATCCGAACGCCATTGGTGCGGCTTCCGTGGACTATCTGGACCTGTTTGGTCTGACGGCACTGGGCTACATGTGGGCGAAGATTGCCAAAGCAGCGGCACCCCAGGCCGAAGCGGACACCTCTGGCTTCTACAGCGGTAAAATGAAGACAGCGCGATTCTACTATGACCGTCTGTTGCCGAAGACGGTTTCGCTTGCCGAGGGTATTCGCAGCGGCAGTGATTCCATGATGGCGCTGACTGCAGAGGAATTCTGATTCCGTCAGCAATGGCAACGCGCAAAAAAACAGGCCTTCGGGCCTGTTTTTTTATGGATGCTGACCTATTGGCCTGATCCTTTTGAAGCTTACAGGCGCTCCATCCGGTTCGGATCGGTAACGAAGGGGTTGTCGTTGCCCTGGATTTCAGCGATGCGCCGATGACGGGTTATCTCGCCATCATCCGGCGGATCCAGACGATTCCAACCCTTGAAGACCGCGGAGGAGCCCAGCCAGGGCAGGTCATAGGTATCCACCATGTACGCAACGGTGCGCGCGACATCGCCTTTGACCCGTACCGGTGGCTCGAAGAACTGGGCGCTTTGGCGAATGCCACACTCATCCTCGCTGACGGACGCCCCGAGATCTTCGTAACGGGCATTGCGGCGCCCCATCTCGGTCCGGCTGCGTACCGGTATCATATTGTGCATGTCAGACGCGATCTGGCGGTAGCGATTGTCCTGTTCACATTCACGGGATGTGCCGCAATCAAGTGCGCTACGGACATCCGCCAATGGGTACACATAGCCGTCTGTCAGCACGAAACCTTTGCTTGTGAAAGCTGTGTTGCAAAAGAAGGAGTTGCCGCCGTTGGCGTAGAGGTCACCCCAGAAGTGATCGGAAACAACGGTTTTAGGGTCACTGAACCGGGTATTCTGGCCAATCACGAGGGTAGTGGTGAGCAATAGGCCAAGTGCTGTGGGTATCAGTAAGAATCGTTTCATACGCCTTTTATACCTCGCAGTGTGTTCAAGCACCCTGTCAATTCGGGCCTCACTGGTCAGGATCTGATCAAGCGGGTCAAAACTATGACGCTTTGTTCACGGATATTGTGAAGTATGGCACAGAGGCTCCAAACCACGGAGCCTCCAGGCTAGAAATTTGTGGCGTAATGTTAACGGGTTAACAGTATTACTTCAGTTTGTTGCGGATGTTCTGGTAACCGGTTTTCAGGTCTTCGCCAAGTTTGGATGCGGTCTGACGAGCTTCCTGGGACGCGTTCTCGGCATCGTGCAGAACTTCATCGATCTTGCTTCTGAAACGATCCCAATCCTGTTCGAGATCCTCCCATTCGTCCTTAACGTCTTCACGGGCCAGATGCATCTGGACGCGCGCCTCATCCCGGTATTGTTTCACTTTTTCCGACAGCTTCTTGAGTTCTTCTTGAAGACTCATATCAAGCACCTCCTTGGATTGTTGGTGTGCTTACAATGCGCCCGATCGTAAAAAACTGTCAAGGGGCCGGCAGGGCCAACAGGGCACAACGAAGGCTGAGTTTGATTCAGATCAGGAACGGCCGGCGAGCAGGGCAGACATATCCCGCAAATAGTGCCAGGGGGAGAGGGAATCGAAGCCTTTCGCCGCGCGGTCGATCTGGCTGCACAGGGTGATGGCCTCATTCAGTTGGTTCCGGTTCAGCCGGCGAGCGGCCTGTTCCATTGCGCGGGCACGTTGCGGCTGGAATACGCCCCGTTTTTTCAGGAATGCGGCGGGATTTTCCGACTGGCCGGCCGCAGATTTCAACTCAAGCAGCAGGTTCAGATCCCGGCTGAGAACGGATAGCAAACCGAGCGGGTTTTCTCCCTCTTGCTGAAGCACAGTGATCATCTTGCCGGCGTGGGGCGCGCGGCCACTGATCAGCTCGGTCACGAGTTCAAAGCCATTGAATCGGGAACTGTCCTGGACCGCCTGTTCAACGGTTTCCTCATCAATGGTATTGCCGTTTGCGAGCAGTGACAGTCTGTCGAGCTCCTGGCTCGCGGCGAGCAGATTGCCCTCGAGGCGTTCGCTCATGATGGCCAGGGCACCCCGGGTCAGGCTGAGGCCGCGGTTGCTGGCCCTCTGCTGCAGCCAACCCTGGAACTTGTCGGCGTCGACGGGCCACACCGGTACGTGCACGCCCTTTCCCTGAAGCTCCTTGTACCATTTGCGGCGGGTTTCCGCCGCGTCCAGACGGGCACTGATGAGCACGAGGATGATATCGTCGGGAGGGTCGGCCAGGACTCGTTCCAGTACCGCGCGGCCGTCGCCCAGCTTGCCGGTTGGCAAGTGAATCTCGATGCGCCGTTTTTCCGCGAACAGGGACATGGCACTGAACTCCTCGCCAACGGCGTTCCAGTCCAGTTGGTGGTCAGCGTGAAAGGTCAGGCGGTCATGAAAACCGGCGTCTTTTGCGGCCTTACGAACTTGGTCACAACATTCCTGAACCAGCAGGGGTTCGTCCCCGGATATAAGATAGACGGGCGAGAGGCCCTTTTTTAGCAGCTGGGATAACTGGCCTGGATTGGTCTTCATGGCTGGCCTGTGGCTGGGGCGTCGGCTTCCTGTTCACGCTGGTAATCCGCCCGGATGGCGTCGATGCGTTGCGGGGTCAATGGTGCCAGCCGGAATATCACCTGCTGCGCAAGACGATCGTCCATTTGCTGGCGGAGGGTCTCTTCTTCCCGCTGTCTTGCCAGCACGTTGGTTTCGTCGTAGCGGTAACTCTCGCTGGTGGTCAGGCGTGTCGTGCCCACCATGGGAATCCGATCCGCGCTGATTACTTCTAGATCAACAGAGTGACGCAGCGTGTATTCCGCGGCTGCGGCCTGGGCGGTGATGGCACTTGCGCGACGGTCACGCTCGAAGTTCTTCAGCCGCAGAATGTAGTCGGCCTCCGCCGCTGGCGCCACACGGACCTTGCCCAGGTTCAGCTGTTCACGCAAGGAACGGCACAGCGTGTCGGGCACCTGTGAGGAGCAATCCACGGCAAGAGGCTCGAGGGCCGAAGAAACCGGTGGGGCACCCCGCAACTGGAACCCGCAACCACCAAGCAGCGCCGCTATTACAGCGGTCAGCATCAGGCGTGCTGACGATTTCAGAGCGGAGTGCCGGGACATATCAGTTAGCCACCACGTTCACCAGTTTGCCGGGGACCACGATAACCTTGCGCACCGTCGCTCCCTCAGTAAAGCGCATGACATTCTCGTTTTCCAGGGCCAGCTTTTCGAGGTCCGCCTTACTGATGTCTGCAGGCACGTCTTCTTTGGCCCGCACCTTGCCATTCACCTGCAGTACCACCTGGATCTGGCTGCGAACCATGGCGGCTTCATCGGCTTTTGGCCAGGGTGCATCAACCACGGGCTCCTGGTGGCCGAGCGCCTGCCAGAGGGTGTGGCAGATGTGCGGGACGATCGGCGACAGCACAAGCACTGCGGTGTCCAGCGCTTCCTGGCGTACCGCCCGGGTCTGGGGTTCGTCACCTTGCAGTTTGCCGACCTCGTTAAGCAGCTCCATCACCGAGGCAATGGCCGTGTTGAAGGTCAGCCGACGGCTGATGTCGTCACTGACTTTGGCAATGGTTTCGTGAGTCTTGCGTCGCAGGTTTTTCTGGTCATCGTTCAGGCTTGCCGCGTCCAGAGCGGGTGCCGGGCCAGCGGCGGCGTGTTCGTTCACCAGACGCCAGACCCGCTTGAGGAACCTGTGTGCGCCTTCAACACCGCTGTCCGACCACTCCAGGGACTGTTCTGGCGGGGCCGCAAACATCATGAACAGGCGAACCGTATCGGCGCCGTGCTCATCAATAATAGCCTGGGGATCGATACCGTTGTTCTTGGACTTGGACATCTTGGTGACACCGCCGGAAACCACCGGCTCACCATCTTCCCTGTGTACTGCTCGAACGGGCTGCCCCTTTTCGTCACGCTCGACGGTCACGTCGGCGGGCGAAATCCATACCTTGCCGCCTTTGCCATCGTCGCGGTAATAGGTCTCCGCCAGAACCATGCCCTGGCAAAGCAGCCGGTTGAATGGCTCTGAACTGGTTACCAGCCCGACATCCCGCAAGAGCTTGTGGAAGAAGCGGGCGTAGAGCAGGTGCAGGATCGCGTGTTCAATGCCACCGATGTACTGATCCACTGGCAACCAATAGTTGGCCGCGGACGGGTCCAGCATGCCCTGGTCGTAATTGGGGCTGCAGAACCGTGCGTAGTACCAGGAGGACTCCATGAACGTATCAAAGGTGTCGGTTTCCAGCGTCGCCGGCTGGCCGTTGAACTCCGTCTTGCACCACTCAGGGTCGGCCTTGATGGGAGACTGGACACCGTCCATTTCCACATCTTCCGGCAGACGTACCGGCAGCTTGTCATCGGGCACCGGCATCTCTGTGCCATCTTCCAGGGTCATCATCGGGATCGGTGCACCCCAGTAACGCTGGCGGGATACGCCCCAGTCGCGCAGGCGGTAGTTGACGGTGCGCTTGCCGATATTCTGTTCTTCCAGGTAGCTGGCAATCTCGTCGAAGGCTTCCTCGCTGGTCAGGCCGCTGTATTTGCCAGAAGACACCAGCGTGCCTTTTTCGGTAAACGCTTCTTCCTGCACATCAATCTCGCGGCCATCGCGGGCAGCAATAACCTGCTTGATGGGCAGCTTGTATTTGCGGGCAAACTCATGGTCCCGCTCGTCGTGGCCAGGAACCGCCATCAGGGCACCGGTGCCGTAGTCAGTCAGCACGAAGTTGGCGACCCAGATCGGGATCTCTTCCTGAGTCAGCGGGTGAATCGCCTTGAAACCGGTGTCGATGCCGCGCTTTTCCATGGTGGCCAGCTCGGCCTCCGCGGTCTTGCTGTTTCGGCACTCCTCGACAAACTCAGCCACGTCCCGATGGCGCTCCGCCGCCTCTTTCGCCAGCGGATGCTCTGCGGCCACGGCCATGTAGCTCACCCCCATCAGGGTGTCGGGGCGCGTGGTGTAAACGGTCAGGCCACTGTCCCGGTCTTTCAGCGGGAAGGTCAGCTCGGTACCTTCAGACTTGCCGATCCAGTTGCGCTGCATGGTCTTGACCTGCTCAGGCCAGTCTTCCAGCTGGTCCAGATCGTTCAGCAGCTCTTCGGCGTAATCGGTAATGCGGATAAACCACTGGGGAATCTTCTTCTGTTCCACCAGGGCCCCGGAACGCCAGCCCCGGCCGTCGACTACCTGCTCGTTGGCCAGAACCGTCTGATCCACCGGATCCCAGTTCACCGTGGACATTTTCTTGTACACCAGGCCCTTTTCGTACAGGCGGGCGAAGAACCACTGCTCCCAACGGTAATAATCCGGCTTGCAGGTAGCCAGCTCCCGGTCCCAGTCGTAACCAAAGCCCAACTGCTTGAGCTGGTTCTTCATATATTCGATGTTGGCGTAGGTCCACTTGGCCGGCGCGGTCTTGTTGGCAATGGCGGCGTTCTCGGCGGGCAGACCAAATGCGTCCCAGCCCATGGGCTGCATCACGTTCTTGCCCTGCATGCGCTGATAGCGGGAAATCACATCGCCGATGGTGTAGTTACGGACATGCCCCATGTGCAGCTTGCCACTGGGGTAGGGGAACATGGACAGGCAGTAGTACTTGGGCTTGCCCGGCTCTTCCTTGACCATAAAGGTCTTGTTCTCTTCCCAGAAATCACGGGCATTCTGTTCTACGTCACGGGGATTGTATTGCTCGTCCATTCCTGCCATTACCGAAATTACCTTGTGTGGAAAAATAAAAGCCTGTATCAAAAATCACGTCCGGAGTGGGCCGGACATTCTAACGCACACTAGCCTTTACAGGTAGTCTGCCAATTTTCTGTTCTTGTGCCAGACTTGCTGATATGGGGGTAGCGCTGGCGGCGATGACTCCCCGGGACACGCCGTGAATACGTCCGTGTAGGCTTGATCGCAGCATCCATGCTGCTCACAGTCCCGGGGAGTCATCGCCGCCAGCGCCCCAGGCATAAGCAGTGGAGTCGGCAGGTGTTTTCCCAAGGTTTGGGAGACGGGCTTCGACCTCTCTTTCCGGGACTGTCTGCAGCATGGATGCTGCAGTCAAGCGTACAGGGATGTATTCACAGCGTGTCCCGGAAAGAGAGGGCGCAGTCCGGCTCTTGCACCCAGATTTGCGGTATCAAGGAGTCAACATGACACAACCAGAAAGAAGTCATCTCTCAGGCAAGGCACTGGAAGTTTACGACCGTATGCTGGAGCGGGTAAAAACGCGTCTCCATGACCTGGAAGAAACATCGCTCCAGAACCTCGAAGAAGAGGTCCAGAAAGCGGTGGAGTTCGAGTACGAACTCGAGGAAATGACCCGGGATGAGGCAAACCTCCTGGGGGCTTATCTGCAGCGGGATCTTGAACACCTGCTGCATTTTGTCGAGGAGACTGGTGAAGGCCTGAGCGAATGGTTGCAGCTTGATATCGCGCTGCTGGAACACCAGTTGGCGGACAGTTTGTTCTCGGTTGCTGATAAAACCGTCGTCGACTTCCTGGAACTCAGACAGAAACTGGAAAACAAGGAAGTGGGCCAGTACATTTCAGGCGAGGTGGCCACTGCTGGCATGTTCCAGTGCCTGAACTGCGGGCACATGCGCTGCCTGACAGCCACCAGCCATCTGGAACCCTGTGAAGCCTGCGGCTCCCACTACTACGAGCGGGTTACGAGCCGCTGGCCGAAACAGGAGGAATAATCCGCTCCCGGACAAACACGATGAGAATAACTGCGAGGGTCAGGACCGGCCAGGAGCCAGTCTGCATGTAAGGCGTGCTGCCCGTGGCGGTGAACACCTCGCCGGTCAGGGTGGCGCGCTCGAACTGGGGGATGGTTTCGGTCAGTTCGCCCCGGTTATTGATGATCGCAGTCACGCCGTTGTTGGTGCCCCGGAGCATGTAGCGACCGGTTTCCAGTGCCCGCATTCTGGCAATCTGCAGATGCTGTAACGGCCCAATGGAATCGCCGAACCAGCCATCGTTGCTGATCGTGAGCAGCAGGCCCGCGCCCCGGGCATTAAAGGCAACAAAATCCGGATAGGCGACTTCATAGCAGATGAAGGGCATCACATTGACGCCATTGGCCTTGAGCGGATCCTGCCACTCCGGTCCCCGGCTGAAATCGCTCATGGGCAAATCGAAGAAACCAATCAGCCCCCGCAGCACGCTTTGCAGTGGCACGTACTCGCCGAAAGGCACGAGTTTCTGCTTGTGGTAGATCCCTTCGCCATTGCCGATGGCCATGATGCTGTTGTGAAACGTGAAATCTTCAATACGGTCGCTGAAGCCGTACCAGGGTATCCCGGTAATCAGCGTACTGTTGTCGCCCAGCTGTTCACTGATGTGATCAATGATCTTGCCAGCCTGGTCCTGAGGGATCGGAATGGCGGTCTCGGGCCACAGGATCAGATCCGTGTCCCAGTGATCCTCGGTCATGCCGAGGTAGGTAACGATCTGATCCTTCAGGAACTCAGGATCCCATTTGATCTGCTGGGGAATATTGCCCTGCATGGCGGCAAACGAGGTAGGCTCCTCGTTTAGCTCCGTCCACTCCACACGGTTCATGGCCGGGGCAATCAGCCATGGAATCAGCGCCACCGCAAGAGTGATGCCTGCAGCAACCGGCTTGGCGTGTTTCAGGAGCCACCAACTCCCGTAGAGTGCGGCCCCTGTGGCCGTTATCCAGAAAGTGATGCCATGCACGCCGGTCAGAGGTGCCAGCCCGGAGAGCGGTCCGTCCGTGTGTGCTGTGCCCAGATACAGCCAGGGAAAACCGGTAAGCAGCCAGCCCCGAAGCCAGTCGCCAAGTATCCAGATAGCGGGAAACAGTATCAGACGCCTGGCGGGACTTTCCTTGGCAAGCTTGCCCCAGAACCAGAACGCCAGACCGTGGAACAGCGCCAGCCCTGCAACAAAGAGAACCGTCAACAAAACGGCAATCGGAATGGCGGTATTACCGTGTTCGCTGATACTGACGTAGACCCAGCTGGCGCCGCTGCCAAACAGCCCCAGGCCAGTAAGCCAGCCAGCCCGGAAAAGCTTCTCCGGTGCCAGGGGTACGGTAACCAGGAGGATCAGCAGGACCGAGACCGGGCCCAGCCACCAGAGGTTGAACGGAGAAAAGGTCAGGGTTTGCAGGGCGCCGGCAACCACAAGGGTGGCCGCGCCCAACCAGGCGTTGGAGGAGAGCGGGGTTTTCAGCGCTCTGGAATGTGTGGCGTCACTGGTCACTTCGGGTTACCTGCAGCAGACGGATTACGCGGTTATCGGCGTTGGCAATGGTAAAGCGCAAGCCGCCGAATTCAACCGATTCGCCCCGTCTGGGCAGGTGTCCGAATTCCTTGAGAACCACGCCACCGATGGTGTCGAATTCCTCTTCGTCCAGTTCGGTTTCGAAGAACTCATTGAAATCATCAATGGGGGTCACCGCTTTCACGGCGTAGCTGCCATCGCCCCGGGCCTTGATGTGGGTTTCTTCATCAAAATCGTGCTCGTCTTCGATTTCGCCGACAATCTGTTCAAGCACGTCTTCAATGGTGATAAGCCCGGCAGTGCCACCGTACTCGTCCACCACAATGGCCATGTGGTTGCGATTTTCCTTGAACTCCTTGAGCAGCTGGTTCAGGCGCTTGCTCTCGGGCACGAAGGTGGGCGGGCGCAGGATTTCCCGGATACGGTTCCAGTTCAGATCATTGTTCAGGGCCAGGGGAAGCAGATCTTTGGCCAGAAGAACGCCAATCACATCGTCCTGGCTGTCCCCGATGACCGGGAACCGGCTGTGTGCGGAATCCATGATTTCACCCAGAAACTCCTTGGGCTCCTGGGAGGCCTTGACGGTGACCATTTGCGAACGGGGGATCATGATCTCATCCACCCGCATGTCGATCACCTGCATGGCACCTTCGATGATGCTCATGGCATCAACATCGATGATGTTCTGGGACTCGGCGTCCCGCAGGATTTCCAGCACGTCCTCGACGGACTCAGGCCCGCTGGAGAAGGCCTGTGATATACGTTCCAGCCAGGACTTTCCGCCCTGACTGCGACTCGACTGATCGTCGCTCATGAGTCTTGTTCCGTTTCCTCTGCTTCGTAGGGATTGCCAAATCCAAGCTGCGCCAGCAGCCGGATTTCGAGGGCTTCCATGACCTCGGCATCATCGTCTTCAATATGATCAAAACCCTGGAGATGCAACATGCCGTGCACCACCATGTGCGCCCAGTGGGCGACCAGGGTTTTTTCCTGTTCCATGGCCTCTTTCTCGACAACCGGTGCACAAATCACCAGATCTCCGGCCAATGGCACCGTTATACCGGCTGGCGCCTCAAATGGGAAGGACAACACGTTGGTCGCGTAGTCCCGCCCACGGTACTGATGATTCAGGGCCTGGCTTTCTTCGGTTCCGACAATACGGACCGTCACCTCGGACGGATCCTCGCCCTGCCAGGCAAGTTGCGCCCATTTTTGAACCTGCGTCTCCGAAGGTATTCCTGGCGCCTCAAAAACCTGCTGAAAATCCACAGTCAGCTTATTCACTGGCCCGTCGCACTCCCGTCGTCAAAGGAATCGTAGGCTTCAACAATCCGCTGTACCAGCGGGTGCCGAACAACGTCCTTTGCTTCGAACCGTGTGAACCCAATACCTGATACCTTGCTCAGAACCCCGGCAGCGTGAATAAGCCCCGAATTCTGACCCCGTGGCAGGTCTACCTGAGTGGTGTCGCCGGTAATCACAGCCGTGGAGCCAAAGCCGATCCGGGTCAGAAACATCTTCATCTGCTCCCGGGTGGTGTTCTGGCTTTCGTCCAGAATGATGAATGAGTTGTTCAGCGTCCGGCCGCGCATGAACGCCAGCGGCGCAATCTCAATCACGCTTTTCTCAATCAGCCGGGTAACCTGGTCAAACCCAAGCATTTCATAGAGAGCGTCATACAGCGGACGCAGGTATGGGTCGACCTTTTGCGCGAGGTCGCCGGGAAGAAAACCAAGCTTCTCGCCGGCCTCGACCGCGGGCCGAACCAGCAAAATCCGCTTCACCTGCTCGTCTTTCAGTGCTTCAACGGCACAGGCCACCGCCAACCAGGTCTTGCCGGTACCCGCCGGCCCAATCCCGAAGTTGATATCGTGGGTGCGGATATTGTGCACATACTTCTGCTGATTCGCGCCCCTCGGCTTGGCCTGAAGCTTGGGGGTCTTGATGACCGTCACAGCGCCATCGTAGGGCACGTCTTCGGGCAGGCGTTCAAAACCGGTTTCCCGGATAAACAGATGCACGGTATCCGGAGGAAGGTCATCGGTAGCCTCGGTTTCCCGATAAAGATGCCGGATAACCTCAACGGCCGCCGCCACATGCTCGGTCTCACCCTCAACTCGGAAATGATGGCCGCGCCTGCCGACTTTCACGTGCAGGCGTTTTTCAATCATTTTCAGGTTTTCATCAAACTGGCCACAAAGCGTCGCCAGCCGACGCTGGTCCACCGGGTGCAGGTCAAATTGTCTGTGATCGTTGGCGTTCAAAAGTGCTCCGTTTTGGTTTGGGAGAACGAGTATCTGATGTTGGTGAAACGGGCAAGGGCCGGAAGGTGTTTCCAAAAAGCGCCCGTAAATACGTCCCTGTAGGGCTCGGTCGCGCCATCCCTGGCGCTCCACGTTTTTGGAAACACCTTCCGGCCCTCGCCCTGATCATTCTATGTGCAGGCCCGAATGCTAAAAAACAAGTAGATCGGAGTAGCTGGAGGCGTAATCCGACTGGTTTCTTCGTTACAGGCATGTTGCTCGATTACGAATTCGTCCAATCCAACCTACGAATGCGGAGCATAAACTGGGCAGACGGCTCTGGGGCCTACGGAGAGTGGTGGGGCTCCCCTCCCAAAAATGTCGGCGGCCAAGGATGGCCGACGCCAAGCGCACACGGATGTGCTCGTAGCGTTTTTTGGGAGGGGAGCCCCACCACTCGCCAAACTCCAAACCCCAGACGAATAGGATCCGAGCTTTAGTACAACTCCGAATTCACGGGCACACCGCGAAGTGAGTTGGGATAGGCCTCCACAATATCGACATCAATAAAGTGCCCAACAACCTCCGGATTCTCATGCCGGAAATTCACAATCCGGTTGTTCTCGGTACGCCCCGCATACTCACCAGGGTCTTTCTTGGACAAGCCAGTCACCAGAATCCGCTGAGTAGAACCCACCATCTTGCGGCTGATGTCCATCATGTTCTGGTTCAGGCGATCCTGCAGGATGCTCAGCCGCTGTTTCTTGATGTCCATCGGCGTATCGTCCGGCAGATCTGATGCCGGCGTGCCGGGCCGTGCGCTGTAAACGAAGCTGAAGGACATGTCGAAGCCGATGTCGTTGATCAGCTTCATGGTGTCTTCAAAGTCCTTCTCGGTTTCGCCCGGGAAGCCGATGATGAAGTCGGACGAAAAGCTGATGTCCGGGCGGATCTTGCGAAGGCGGCGGAGTTTGGATTTGTACTCCAGGGCTGTATGGCCGCGCTTCATGGCCGCCAGAATACGGTCGGAACCGCTCTGAACTGGCAGGTGCAGATGGCTGACCAGCTCCGGAACGCGCTCATAGACCTCAATGAGAGCATCAGAGAACTCCACCGGGTGCGATGTGGTGTACCGGATCCGGTCGATGCCATCAATGGTTGCGATCAGCTCGATCAGCTCCGCCAGGTCCATGTTGTCGCCGTCGTGGGTTTCGCCACGGTAGGCATTCACGTTCTGGCCCAGCAGGTTAACCTCGCGAACACCCTGGCTGGCGAGGTGGGCCACTTCAGCGATGACGTCATCAGCCGGGCGGCTGACTTCTTCCCCGCGGGTATAGGGCACCACACAGAAGGTGCAATACTTGCTGCAGCCTTCCATGATTGAAACAAACGCGGAAGGGCCGTCTGCGCCGGGCTCGGGCAGGTTGTCGAATTTTTCGATTTCCGGGAAGCTGACGTCCACCACGCCAACACCGTTACCCTTGGCGCGCACTTCGGTAATCATGTCCGGCAGGCGATGCAGAGTCTGGGGGCCGAAGACCATGTCCACGTAGGGTGCGCGGTCAATGATCGCCTGGCCTTCCTGGGAAGCCACACAGCCACCCACGCCGATGATCATTTCCGGCTTTTTGCTTTTCAGCTTTTTCCAGCGGCCAAGCTGGTGGAACACCTTCTCCTGGGCTTTTTCCCGAATGGAGCAGGTGTTCAGCAGCAGGATGTCGGCGTCATCGGGTGAATCGGTCATTTCGACGGTTTCACCGGTTTTGAGCAGGTCTGCCATGCGGGCAGAGTCATACTCGTTCATCTGACAGCCGTGGGTTTTGATGTACAGCTTCTTGGCCATGGGTCTCACGTAATCTGATGGATGTTGCGCCGGGAACTGGTTTTTGAAACGGGGCGCCAGCAAAAAGGAACTGCGTATTATAACGGGGTGCTTAAACTTCAACCACCTTTGTCTCGGCTAGTTGCTAGTCCGCTTGTGGTATTATTTTTGGTTCTTTAAATCGACAATCAAGCCCGAACACGATCATGACCCCCGAACGCCTCGCCCGAATCAAACAAACCCTGAACACCCGGCAGCCGGACCTGAGCGTCCTAACCGACCAGGTCCACAAGCCCCGGAATCTGTCCGCCATCATCCGCTCCTGCGATGCGTTTGGCTTGGCGAACATGCACGTGGTCTGGCCAAAAGAAGGCTTCCGGGCATTTCGCAAAACCGCCGGTGGCAGCTACAACTGGGTAACAACCCACACCCACCGGAGCATGGACGAAGCGATCGAGAGTCTGAAAGGGCAGGGCAACAAGCTCTATGCGGCGCAGCTCTCCGACCGGGCTATCGATTTCCGGGAGGCAGACTACACGGTGCCCTGTACCGTGATCATGGGTAACGAGGTTGATGGCGTCAGCCCCGATGCGGCGGCCCAGGCCGACGAGCACATCGTGATTCCGATGATGGGCATGGTGGAGTCGCTCAACGTCTCTTCGGCCTGCGCGATTATCCTGTCCGAAGCGCAGAGGCAGCGAAAATTGGCCGGCATGTTCGACCAGCGTCGGTTGCCAGACGACGAGTATAACCGTCTACTGTTCCGCTGGTGCCAGCCCACGGTTAAACGCTACTGTGACGACCGCAACCTGCCGTACCCGCCGATAAACCCGGAAACGGGTGAGTTGGTCGACGGTGTGGGCTGGATGCAGGAAGTAAGAAAGTTAAGGGCGAATCGCCCGCGGTGGGATGACGAACCCAAAGTCACCGCAGATGAGCAATAAAAAGAAAATTACTCTTCTGTGAGATCGGTCCGGGGGTGGGAGGTCTTTTCTGTCGGGAAAAGATGTCTGAGCGAAGCGAGTTGCTTTTCCCAGAAGAAAAGGCCTCCCACCTCTGGACCAGCCCCCAAATCGAGCAGGCTACTTAGCAAAAGCTAGAGCCCATCACTCCTCGCGAGCCTCAAGATACCGCTGAAGCTGCTCCCGCAAAGCCTTGGGAAGCCGGGTAATCGTCAGGGCATCTTTGTCACGGTCGTAGTAAACCGCCTGATTTACCAGGTCGGAAGAGAAGGACACGCTCATTCCGCCTCCCGAGCCTGCAATCCGTACCAACTTTTTCACTTTCCGATGGTCCGGGTGCAGCACGCCGCTTTCCGGCAGTTCAGCAGTTTTTGAGGCAAACTCCTTGAAGCGTTGCGGCTCACTCTCGTCTAGGTAGCCGGACAATGCCTCGATTTCGACCGGCTCGCCCAGGGCATGCTGCTCCTTACAGAACTCATAGGCCTTGTTGCGAACCTCTCCGGCTTTCTCGGGCTCGGAGGACTTGGCAAAAGCTTCCACCGCATCCAGGAAGGTCATGGTTTCCTTTTCCACATCCACCTGATTGGTAAACCCGCACAAACGGATAAACAGCTCTCCTGGCTCGCCGGTGCCGCGGCCGTGGACCAGTGTCAGGTAGTTTTCCGCCGGGTTGTTGCCGCGCCAGTCGTCCAGCTCGATGCGAACGGCCAGGTTCAGACGGGAGAGGCTCAGGACGTCGGTCGCATCCAGTGACTGGTTGCCATCGAACCGCATGGCGCTGTCGGTTTCCAGGATAAACAGGTAAACCACCTCGGCGTCCGCTAGGGCATCGTGGACGATCATCAGATGGCCATCGAACTCCTCCTGACTGCCGGTCAGGAGCTCCTGCCACTGCCCGAACAGGCGGTCGGTCATGGCGCTGAAGGTTTGCTTGTCTTCCAGGTAGTCGTTCAGCCAGGCGCTGAACGGGCACTCGCCCAGATCTTCGGAAAACCGGCCGTATTTCTTACCGGGCTTGCTGTTGAACAGCCGCTTCATCTGCTTGTGCAGGCCCTCGTAGTCGCCACCGGGCTCCCTCAGAGAGTCTCCGGCACTGAGATGGGCTGCCTGGTCCGGCTGGAAATGCGTAAAAAAGGCAGACCTCAGGTGTTTGATTGCCATGGTTAATTACCCTGTTGCCGTTGTCCTGACTGAAAGGCCTCCATGATGAGCGTTTCATCGGGATGGTAAAGCCAGTCAAATCCAATGGGTTGCGCAGTGAGTGATATGGGAGAGAAGGCCATAGTCCAAGGAGCGGCAGCTTATTATGAAAAACGCGGAAATCCAAATTTCCACCCATCCTGATGCATTATCGTTCAAAGCCGATTTTGACACGTGAGAATTCCGCAATATCGCCTTTTCAGCTCTGAAGCCGCCTTCGGGACCCGCACTTTGACTGCTCCATGTCTGTGCCTGTGCCTGAATAAGGGGCAGTTTTCAGGCTTGGCAGGGCTACCCCGCAGAGGTTGGGAAAGGGTCGGAAGCGCCAGAGTAAAGGCCTGAACAAGAATTGGCGCAATCCATGCTTATGGTTCAGGTCAGCGGGAAGAGTCGCGTTGTGTCGTGCGACACAATTCTCGTGGAATAAGTCACTCAAGCAAAAGCGCTTATTGGCCCGGAGATTTCTTCGGTTCAATAGGCGCTTTTTTTTTTGGCAAATGGCCAGTGAGGCGGCTCGGAATTTTTCTTCGGTCTCCTCTTGACCAGTCAGTTTAACAGAAACGGAGAACTGCGATGCAATGTGTAATGAAAAAGGCCGGATTGGCGATAGCGATTGCCCTGATGGGTGGCTCGGTGCAGGCCGCACAGACCGGGTTTCATGAAGCCCTGAGTAAGGGCGAGGTATACGGAGATCTTCGCTTGCGTTTCGAACAGGTGCAACAGGACAATGCACTCAGGGACGCGGAAAGCGTAACTTTGCGAACCCGCCTTGGCTATCGTACTGCGGATTACAATGGGTTATCCGGGCTTGTCGAGTTTGAGGACGTTCGGAACGTGGCTGGGCTTGACGACTACAACGACACGCTGGGGAAGAATCCAAATTACTCTGTTATTGCCGATCCCGAGACAACAGAGCTGGACCAGGCTTACCTTCAGTACAGGTTCGGAGATATAACCGGTCGGTTGGGGCGTCAGGTGATAACTTACGACAATCACCGGTTTATTGGCGACGTTGGCTGGCGCCAGGATCGCCAGACGTTTGATGCGGCCCGCCTGACTTACACCCCGTCAACCAACCTCGCAATCGACTACGCCTTCCTGAGTCAGCGCAACCGCATCTTTGCCGAGAGCCAGGACCTGCCATCCAAGGATCACATAGTCAACGTTGCCTACCAAACACCCCTCGGCAAGCTGACCGGCTATGCCTATCTGCTGGAAATTGATGAAGGCGTTGACAACTCGCTCGACACCGTCGGGCTTCGTTATGTTGGCGGGTATGACCTTGAGCCGCTGGGGATAATCTACGAAGCCGAATATGCGATCCAGGAGGCAGAATCGGGCGGTGCTGATTTTGATGCCGAGTATTACAAGCTGAATGCGGGCATTGATATCGCGGGCGTCATTGTTTCAGCGGGACTTGAAGTCCTTGGGTCGGATAATGGCAACTACGGCTTCTCTACACCACTGGCAACCCTGCACGGTCAGAACGGCTGGGCTGACCAGTTTCTGAACACCCCGCTGGTCGGGTTGGAAGACGCGTCGCTCAGCGTAAAGGCACCCGTGGCGGGCGGCGGCCTGACCCTTAAATATCATGACTTCAGGGCCAGTGACTCGCCTGGCGGTGCCAGTGACTTGGGTAGCGAGGTTGATGTGGTCTATCAGCGCAAGTTTGCGGAGAACTACTCAGCAGGTATTAAATACGCTCGCTACATGGCCGGAGATGCAGCAACCGGAAAAGTGGATACTGACAAGCTCTGGCTGACTCTGGCCGCCAAGTTCTGAGGCTGATATCCGAAAAAAAGCCCCGGCGGCGTCCACTGCCAGCGGGGGCCTTTCATCCGTCATTCGGCTCAGATTCGCTTGTTGCGCACCAGGTCTTGCACCAGTTTGCTGACCGCGCCTGCGATTTCTTCACTGTCGTCTGCGCAGATGGAAGCCGAGGCGATGTCCGAGCCGAGCTTTGCCGCAATCGCGATGACGCCGTGGGCGCTGATGACCTGTGCGAAGCGGCGGCGATCATCGACAGTGCCGGCGTTGTCTTCGCTGAGCACGATGGACGTTTTACCCTGATCAAACAGCGCCCGTTCCAGGGACAAGGCCAGGGCCGCTGCCTGCTTGCCATTGCACGCGATGATGGCAGGCTTCTGGGCCAGACGACGCCGGCGCTCGTCAGCGCTGACCGGGTCCAGCGATTCCACCGTTTCCGAGGTTCCTGCGATCATGCCCGCGCCGATGGTCACGTTGCTCAGCCGGTCGATAACGATAAAACTGCCGGTTGCGTGGTTGTTGGGATAAGGATCGAACGCAACGGGTTGGCTCAGGGTCAGTTCGCACAGGCCGATTTCGTTCAAGTTCAGTTCCGGAGGGTTTTCCCGTTTTTCCAGCGTGTTTACGTCTGTCTGATGCTGAATCTTTCTCACCGTGGCCGATGAGAAGGTGGGGCCCAGCTTGATGTCATAGAGGCGACCGGTTTCCAGCGGCGCGTCGGTCATCCAGACGATGTTGGCGAGGAAACGGTTGCCCACTTCAGGCTCATCTTCCGCTTTTACCAGCATGTCGCCACGGCTGACGTCGATTTCGTCGGTCAGCGTGAGGGTGATCGCCTGGTCGATATAGGCTTCTTCAAGGTTGCCGTCGAAGGTTACCACCTCTTTCACCGTGCTGGTGCGCCGGGAGGGCAGCGCCATGATTTTCTCGCCCGGGCGGATCACGCCGGAGGCGATGGTGCCGCAGAAGCCGCGAAAGTTCAGGTTCGGGCGGGTTACGTACTGAACCGGGAAGCGGAAATGCTCCAGGTTCTTGTCCCGACCGACTTCCACGGTTTCCAGGATTTCCATCAGCGGCTGGCCGGTGAACCAGGGGGTGTGCTCGCTCTTGTTCACCACGTTATCGCCTTCCAGGGCGGAAATCGGCACGAAGCGGATGTCCTTCAGGCCCAGTTTGGCGGCAAACGCCAGATAGTCGTCCCGGATCTCGTTGAAGCGCTCTTCGCTGAAATCCACCAGATCCATCTTGTTGATGGCGACCACAATGTGGCGGATGCCCAACAGCGAGGCAATGTAGGAATGCCGGCGGGTCTGGGTCAGCACACCGTGGCGGGCATCGATCATCAGGATCGCCACCTGCGCCGTGGACGCGCCGGTGGCCATGTTGCGGGTATACTGCTCGTGGCCCGGAGTGTCGGCGATGATGAACTTGCGCTTGTCGGTGGAGAAATACCGGTAGGCAACATCAATGGTGATGCCCTGTTCGCGCTCCGCCTGCAGGCCGTCTACCAGCAGGGCCAGGTCCAGCTTCTCGCCGGTGGTGCCCATCTTGGCACTGTCGGTTTTCAGGCTGGCCATGTGATCTTCATAGATCATCTTGGTGTCATGCAGCAGGCGACCAATCAGCGTGCTCTTGCCGTCGTCCACGCTGCCGCAGGTGAGCAGGCGCAGGAGTTCCTTGTTTTCGTGCTGTTTCAGGTAGGCCTGAATATCTTCCGCAATCAGATCAGACTGGTGTGACATCTTAGAAGTACCCTTCCCGCTTTTTCTGTTCCATGGAGCCGGCTGAATCATGGTCGATAACGCGACCCTGACGCTCGGAACTGGTGGCCAGCAGCATTTCCTGGATGATCTCCGGCAACGTGGTGGCTTCGGATTCAATGGCGCCGGTTAACGGGTAGCAGCCGAGGGTGCGGAAGCGGATGGATTTCATCATCGGCTTCTCGCCTTCTTTCAGCGGCATTCGGTCATCGTCCACCATGATCAGGGTGCCGTCGCGCTCAACCACCGGGCGCACCGCGGAGTAGTAAAGGGGAACGATCTCGATATTTTCCAGGTAGATGTACTGCCAGATATCCAGCTCGGTCCAGTTGGACAGCGGGAATACCCGAATGCTTTCGCCCTTGTTGATCTTGCCGTTGTAGATGTTCCAGAGTTCAGGACGTTGGTTCTTGGGGTCCCAGCGGTGGTATTCGTCGCGGAAGGAATAGACACGCTCCTTGGCACGGGATTTTTCTTCGTCCCGGCGGGCGCCGCCGAACGCCGCATCAAACTTGTACTTGTCCAGGGCTTGCTTGAGGGCCTGGGTTTTCATTACGTCGGTGTGCTTGGCACTGCCGTGAGTGAATGGGCCAATGCCCTGTCTGATGCCGTCCTCGTTCTTGTGAACGATCAGGTCCAGACCGTATTCCTTCACCTTGCGGTCCCGGAAGTTGATCATATCCCGGAATTTCCAGGTGGTGTCCACGTGCATGAGAGGGAAGGGCGGTTTACCCGGATAAAAGGCCTTGCGGGCCAGGTGCAGCATTACCGCGGAGTCCTTGCCGATGGAATACAGCATTACCGGATTGTCGAACTCGGCTGCCACTTCCCGGATGATGTGGATGCTTTCCGCTTCCAGCTGTTTCAGGTGCGTGAGGTTATATGTGGTCATGATAATCCGTTGCCGCCGTGCGGGCCGTGTTGGCTGTGCGAATGAATACGGCAACTATACCAGAGGGGGTAAGGGCATAAGAAGACGCCCAACTAGAAATTGGCGTTATAACAATATAGCAGTGGCAGGCTCTGACCGTGAGTGAGCAGACGGTGACGTTCAGGCCGGATTGCGGGAGTCGGCCAGCAACTTGGCAACGTAGCGATCGACGTAATCGAAGCCGTTACCTTCAAACTCAGCGAACTGGATGCCCAGCTGAAATTCGTCCCTTGCGATGCGTCGCATGTGAACGATGTTGCCGTCGGCAATAATGGAAACCGGTTGCGTTGCAACCACCGGCACGGAGAATCGGGTCTTCACGGCAATCCAGTGTCCTGGAGCCGGGGCCTTTTGCTCGGGAATGAGTTGTTTCACCGTTTCCTGATTACAGGAAATCATAACGCCCGTGCGGGAGAGATTGGATACCGAACAGGTCAGGCAGCAGCCGTCCGATTTCTCAATAGTAATGTCGGTGGCTACGTCCACTCGCTGTTGGTTGCGCAAATTCAATTTGGCGGCGACAGGTTTCATGTTGACTCTTCTGGCGTGTCTGGTTGCGAATGATGCTGCCTTTCCCATAAATCCCTTCCAGAAAAACACTTAAACGCATGATAAGCGAATGAAAGTGTAGTTGTTTACTTTGTGATCAGCAAGAAGCCTGCCGCCTATAGTGGCAGATTTGTTAAATCTTTCTGAACAAGACGTCACAAATTTTGACGTCCGTCAGTTTCCATCCGTTCCAATACTCGTCGGACTTTTGCTGCAGGCGGTCCCTGAGCTGGTGTAAAATATAGCCCTTCATTCATTTGTGGGCTCGCGCTGAGCTCCGGGAATTCCAAGCCTTCTATGACAGATAACACCCAGACCCCTGCCTCGTCCGGCAACGGCAAAGTCGGTTTCATCAGCCTCGGTTGTCCCAAGGCTCTCGTCGACTCCGAGCGCATTCTCACGCAGCTCAGGCTGGACGGCTACGATGTTGTGCCGACCTATGACGACGCTGACATTGTTGTGGTCAACACCTGCGGATTTATCGATGCCGCCAAACAGGAGTCGCTGGATGCGATCGGTGAGGCCATCAGCGAGAACGGCAAGGTGATTGTCACCGGTTGTATGGGTGTAGAGGCCGACAAGATTCGCGATACTCACCCTGGTGTTCTGGCGGTTTCCGGCCCCCACGCCTATGAAGAAGTGGTCGGCGCGGTTCACGAGTTCGTTCCGCAGAAAAAGCAGCACGATCCGTTCACCGATCTGGTTCCGCCGCAGGGAATCAAGCTGACCCCCCGGCACTACGCCTACCTCAAGATCTCCGAAGGTTGTAACCACCGCTGCACCTTCTGCATCATCCCCTCCATGCGCGGCGACCTGGTCAGCCGCCCCATCGGCGATGTGATGGATGAGGCCCAGCGCCTGGTGGATGCCGGTGTAAAAGAGCTGTTGGTCATCTCCCAGGACACCTCCGCCTACGGCGTCGACACCAAATACCGCACCGGCTTCTGGCAGGGGCGGCCGCTCAAGACCAAGATGCAGTCACTGTGTGAAGCGCTCGGCGAAATGGGCGTTTGGGTACGCCTGCACTACGTTTATCCCTATCCTCATGTCGACGACATCATTCCACTGATGGCCGAGGGAAAAATCCTGCCGTACCTGGACATCCCGTTCCAGCACGCCAGCCCGAAAGTACTCAAGGCCATGAAGCGCCCGGCCCACGACAGCAAAACCCTGGAGCGCATCCGCAAATGGCGGGAAATCTGCCCCGAGCTCACCATCCGCTCCACCTTCATCGTCGGCTTCCCCGGTGAAACCGAGGAAGACTTCCAGTACCTGCTGGACTGGCTCGACGAGGCTCAACTGGATCGTGTTGGCGCGTTCAAATACAGCCCGGTGGAAGGCGCCAAAGCCAACGAACTGGAAGGTGCGGTTCCCGAGGAAGTCAAAGAAGAGCGCCTGGCCCGTTTCATGGAAAAACAGGCAGAGATTTCAGCAGCCCGCCTACAGGCCAAAATCGGCCAGACGATTGATGTGCTGATTGACGAGGTCGACGAGGAAGGCGCCATTGGTCGCTCCAAGGCAGACGCGCCGGAGATTGACGGTATGGTTTACCTTAACGACGAGACCGACCTTGTTCCGGGTGAGATTGTTCAGGCGGTTGTTGAGCATGCCGATGAGCATGATCTTTGGGCTCGGCTTCTTTGATGGCTTCCGGCTTGGGCACCTAGCCTGCCGAATTTGGGGGTAGGCCTCGGCGGGGTGTGCCTCCCAAAAACCGCTACGAGCACATCCATGTGCGCTTGGCGTCGGCCATCCATGGCCGCCGACATTTTTGGGAGTCACACCCCGCCAAGGCCTCAGAATCTTCAGGGATAGGGAGCAATCGGGCCGGATAAACAAGGTCAGTAGGTCGGATCAGGTGAAGCCGTAATCCGACCTATCATTTTGTTTTGATGGCCTGTCTTCGCGAGGGCACGCCGCCAGCTCGAGTGCCGTGGTGGGTAGAGCCTCCCAAAAATCTGGAGCGCCAGGGATGGCGCGACGAAGCCCTACAGGGATGTATTCACGGGCGTTTTTTGGGAGGCTCTACCCACCATGGCAGTCCCCCCAAGCTAGCAGGCTAGGGCCGCAGTCAGAAACCACGACCCAAGCCAAAAGGGTCACCCCCCAAGCTTGCGAACAAGAATCTCATTAAACAGCTTGGGATTCCCCTGACCTTTGGAGGCCTTCATCAGAGGCCCCATGAAACCCCCAAGCATCTTCTTGCGCTTCTTCGGGTCTTCCTCGTTCTGATACTGCGCCACCTGATCCGGCATGCCCGCCAGAACCTCGTCTACCATGGCTTCCAGGGCGCCGGTGTCAGACACCTGCTTCAGCCCCTTGGCATCGATGATGGCGTCAACGCTGTCGTTCTCACCGGACCACAGCGCCTCGAACACCTTCTTTGCGCCGGCGGATGAAATCGTATTGTCGGCAATCCGTACCACCAGATCGCCCAGCTGAGCACCGCTGATGGGCGAATCGGCAACCGATTTCTCCTCTGCATTCAGGCGCGCAGAGAATTCGCCCTGGATCCAGTTGGCGACCAGCTTTGCGTCTTTGCCCTGGCTGGCCGCTTCTTCAAAGAACGTGGCCAGTTTTGAGTCGCCGCTGAGCAGGCTGGCGTCGTAGTCGTTCAGGCCGTAATGGTCCATAAAGCGGACTTTGCGGGCGTCCGGCAGTTCCGGGAGACTGTTGCGGGCTTCTTCAATGAAGGAATCATCGATTTCTACCGGCAGCAGGTCCGGGCAGGGGAAGTAGCGGTAGTCGTTGGCTTCTTCCTTGGTGCGCATGGAGCGGGATTCGTCACGGTCGCCGTTATACAGGCGGGTTTCCTGCACGATGCTGCCGCCGTCTTCCAGAACGTCCATTTGCCGCTCAACTTCGTGGGCAATGGCCTGCTCCATGAACCGGAACGAGTTCAGGTTCTTGGTTTCGGTACGTGTGCCCAGAGTGTCGGACCCCTTCGGTTTCAACGAAATATTCACGTCGAAACGCATGGAGCCTTGGGACATGTCGCCGTCGCAGATGCCCAGGGATGTCACGATGCTGTGCAGCTTCTTCGCGAAGGCGACGGCTTCTTCCGCGTTGTTCATATCCGGTTCGGTGACCACCTCAATGAGCGGTGTGCCGGCCCGGTTGAGATCCACGCCGGTCATGCCGTGGAAATCCTCATGCAGGGATTTGCCGGCATCCTCTTCCAGGTGGGCGTGGTGAATGCGAACGCGCTTGGTCTCACCGTTCGGCAGATCAATGTCCACGAAACCGGGGCCGACAATCGGGCGCTCCAGCTGGGTGGTCTGGTAGCCCTTGGGCAGGTCCGGGTAAAAGTAGTTCTTCCGCTCGAATACCGAACGGCGCTCGATCTGGGCGTTCACGGCCAGGCCAAACATCACCGCATAGCGGAACGCCTGCTCATTAGGCACCGGCAGAGTGCCGGGCATGGCCAGGTCAACCGCGTTGGCCTGGGTGTTGGGCTCGGCGCCGTAAGAGGTGCTGGAGCCGGAAAAAATCTTGGTCTTGGTGGCGAGCTGAACGTGAATTTCCAGCCCGATCACAATGTCCCACTGCATAGTTGCTCTCTCCTGTAAGGGGCCTGTCCCGGGCTTATTGCGGTTCACGCTGGTGCCAGTCGGTCACCTGCTGGAACTGATGGGCGGCGTTCAGCAGACGCGCCTCGGAGAAATAATCCCCGATTATCTGAAGACCCACCGGGAGACCGTCCACGAAACCGGCCGGTACCGACATGGCCGGTACACCCGCCAGGTTGATGGCGATGGTGAATACGTCTTCCAGGTACATGGTCACAGGATCGCTGGTTTTTTCACCCTGAATAAATGCCGGCGAGGGCGTGGTGGGGCTCATCAGCACATCCACTTCCTTGAAGGCATTGATGAAATCCTGCTGGATCAGCCGCCTCACCTTCTGGGCTTTGAGATAATAGGCATCGAAATAGCCGGCAGAGAGAGCGTAGGTGCCCACGAGAATCCGACGTTTCACCTCTTCACCAAAACCCTTCGCGCGGGAGCGGGTGTAAAGATCCATCAGGTCCTTGGGATCCTCGCAGCGGTAGCCATAGCGTACCCCGTCAAAACGGGACAGGTTGGCGGACGCCTCTGCTGGAGCAATTACATAGTAGGCAGCAATCGCGAGCTTCGCGTTTGGCAGCGACACCTCTTTAACGGTGGCGCCCAGTTTCTCGTATTCCTTTACTGCGTTGCGAACCTGCTGCTCCATCGCCGGGCTTAGCTGATCGCTGAAATATTCCCTGGGCAGGCCGATTCTTAAACCTTTTAGGGGCTCGTTCAGCGTGGCGGTGTAATCCGGCACCTCGCGGTCAATCGACGTTGAGTCCTTCGGATCAAAACCTGCCATCACATTCAGCATCAGTGCATTGTCCTCTGCGCTCCGGGCAATAGTGCCGCCCTGGTCGAGACTGGACGCAAAGGCAATCATCCCGTACCGGGACACCCGGCCATAAGTGGGCTTCAGGCCAGTAACACCACACAGTGCCGCTGGCTGACGGATCGAGCCGCCAGTATCCGTGGCGGTAGCTGCCGGAGTCAGTCGAGCGGAAACCGCCGCAGCCGACCCGCCTGATGAACCGCCCGGCACCCGCTTATTACCTTCACTCAGGCCCCAAGGGTTGGTCACTGCGCCAAAATAACTGTTCTCGTTGGACGACCCCATGGCGAACTCATCCATGTTGGTCTTGCCCAGACACACGGCCCCTGCCTCGCGGAAATTCGCAGTGACAGTCGCATCGTAAGGGGGGACAAAGTTCTCCAGCATCTTGGAGCCGCACGTCGTGCGAACGCCGTTGGTGCAGAAAATGTCCTTGTGCGCGAAAGGAACGCCCGTCCAGGGCGTCGCGTTCCCAGACGCCCGCTGCTCATCCGCCACGCGGGCATCGGCCAGCGCCTGCTCTTGGGTCACGGTGATAAAACTGTTGTACTTCGAATCTTCCCGCTTGATGCGGTCGAGGAACTCCTGGGTCAGCTCCACACTGGAAATCTTGCCGCTTTCCAGTTCCCGGGAAAGCTCTGCTACGGATTTGTTATGCATGACGTGTCCTTTCACTCGATCACTCGGGGAACCAGATAAAGCCCGTTCTCGGTTGCCGGCGCAATCGCCTGGAACGCTTCCCGCTGATTGGTCTCGGTTACCTCGTCAGCGCGCAGGCGCTGGACTGCATTCAACGGGTGGGCCATGGGCTCAACCGAATCGGTGTCGGCGGCCGCCAGCTGATCCACCAGATCCAGAATATTGCCCAGATCCTTCTCCAGAGCCGAAACCTGCTCGTCATCCACACGAATGCGGGCGAGCACAGCGACTTTCTCAATGTCCTCACGGGAAATGGTCACGCATTGCCTCCCAGGTAAATGAAATGTCGTTAATAAATCTTTAGAGATTGAGGGCGAATCTAAAGTTCGGGGCCGGTCGGAGATTCCCTTTCAAAACTGTTGAGGGCCAAGGACGGCCCGAAACAAGCGCACATGGATGTGCTCGTAGCGTGTTTTGAAAGGGAATCTCCGGGCGGCCCTCCACCCAAGCCAAAAAATTAAAGCGGTATGGTAACAGATTCGAACAATGGCGGGAGGCCCCAGCCCATAAGGTAAATGTGTGAACCGTAAGGCTTGAGGCCCGTTAGCGCCTTGCCTGCAGGGGTGCTCACTGCTAAAGTTGCCGCATCTTTTCTTTGCGACTGCAACTCTCAGGTTGAAACTACACGAATGTTGATAAAAAGACTCCGAGGCATCTTCTCCAGCGATCTGTCCATCGACCTGGGCACCGCCAACACCCTGATCTACGTGCGTGAGCGCGGAATCGTGCTGAACGAGCCCTCGGTAGTGGCCATTCGCACCAACAATTCCCAGAAAATGGTTGCCGCTGTTGGCGCTGAAGCCAAGCGCATGCTCGGCCGTACACCGGGCAACATCACCGCTATCCGCCCCATGAAAGACGGCGTGATTGCAGATTTTGTGGTAACCGAAAAAATGCTCCAGCACTTTATTCATAAGGTGCATGAGAACAGCTTCATTACCCCGAGCCCGAGAGTGCTGGTGTGTGTTCCCAGCAAGTCCACCCAGGTAGAGCGCAAAGCCATTCGCGAATCCGCCCTCGGTGCTGGTGCCCGGGAAGTCTTCCTTATTGAAGAACCCATGGCAGCCGCTATCGGCGCCGGTCTGCCGGTTGAAGAAGCCAGCGGCTCCATGATCGTGGACATTGGTGGTGGTACCACCGAAATCGCCATTATCTCCCTGAACGGCATCGTCTACGCCGAGTCTGTGCGGGTTGGCGGTGACAAATTCGATGAAGCCATCGTTACCTACGTGCGCCGCAACTACGGCAGCCTGATCGGTGACTCCACCGCCGAGCGTATCAAGCACGAAATCGGTTGCGCATACGAAGGCCTCGAAATCCGCGAGATCGATGTGCGCGGTCGCAACCTCGCCGAAGGTGTGCCCCGGGCATTTACCCTCAACAGCGAAGAGATTCTCGACGCGCTGCAGGAATCCCTGGCGCAGATCGTTCAGACCGTCAAGAGTGCTCTGGAACAGTCTCCGCCCGAGCTGGCGTCCGACATTGCCGAGCGCGGTATTGTTCTGACCGGCGGCGGCGCACTGCTGCGCGGGCTGGACAAACTGATCAGCGAGGAAACCGGCCTGCCGGTGATTATCGCTGAAGACCCGCTGACCTGTGTGGCCCGTGGTGGCGGCAAGGCGCTGGAAGTGATTGACCGGGGTGGCATCGGAATGTTCTCCCAGGAGGGATAATCCTGTGGGGAGGGCTCGCCATTAAAACCATCTTTGTCCAGGGGCCTGTTCCCGGCTTCAGACTCCTCATTGTTCTTCTCGTATCGGCAGCCCTGGTGGTTGCCGATGCGCGTTTCGACAAGCTCTCAACGGTGCGAAGTACCATTGCAACCGGTCTGGCACCCGTGTACTGGCTGGGGAATGCGCCCTACGAATTTTCCGACTGGTTCGCCGGGCTGTTTGAAAATAAACAGGATCTTCAGGAAGAGAATGAAGATCTCCGGGCTCGTTTGCTGATCCTCGAGCGTCGCGCCCTGAAATACGCCGCGCTTGCTTCCGAGAACAACGAGCTGCGCCGCCTGATGAACTCATCAGAAGTATTGGATGACCGCGTCATCGTTGGCGAGGTGGTCGGTGTCTCCCCGGATCCCTTTTCCCACGAAATTATTATCAACAAAGGGCGCAGTGACGGCTTGTCGCCGGGCCAGGCCATTCTGGACGCCCATGGTCTGATGGGCCAGGTGGTGCAGAGCAGCCAGATTACCTCCCGCGTCTTGCTCGTCTCCGACAGCAGCCACGCCGTTCCGGTGGAGGTTGTGCGTAACGGTTTGCGCGCCATCCTGCTGGGTACCGGCGATACGGATACCCTGGATCTCGTTCATGTGCCGGATACGGCGGATATTCGCGAGGGCGACCTGCTCGTCAGTTCCGGTCTTGGTGGCCGTTTTCCGAGGGGCTACCCGGTCGCGGAAGTCAGTCGAATATCCAAAGAGCCGGGCGAACCTTTTGTCTCCATTGAAGCCACACCCAAGGCGCAACTCAACCAGAGCCGTCTGGTGCTGGTAGTATTCCCTGCGGAAAATGCCGCGCCGATCGAAACCGACGAGGGTGAGGACGCATCCGCTGCCAACGTCGCCGAAGATGCCAGCCAGGGAGGGCAGGACTGATGTTGTCCGTAATCAGCTATCCGGTCTTTGTGCTTTCCGTGATCGTTGCCCTGGTGTTCAGTATTTCCCTGTTTCCTGTGGGCTGGTTCGAGTTCCGCCCGGAGTGGTTGGGGCTGGTTGTTTTCTACTGGACATTCCGGGCTCCGGCCCAGTTCGGCATCCTGCTGGCCTGGTGTCTGGGCCTGCTTCTGGATGTGCTGGAAGCCACGCCTCTTGGCGTGAATGCCATGGCGATGGCCTTGATCGCTTTTCTGGTGCTTACTATCCACCAGCGTTTGCGCATGTATCCAATGCCCCAGCAGTGCCTGATGGTGTTCCTGTTGTTGGGCATCAATCAGATGCTGGTGCATTTTGTAAAGCAATTGCTGGGGGCTGATGATGCTGGCTTCAGCTACCTCTGGCCGGCCCTGACCAGCGCCCTGGTATGGCCGGTATTCTGTATCCTGCTGGACAACATTAACCGCAAACTGGGTTAGCCATGCCATCAATCATTCTCGCCTCGGCTTCGCCGCGCCGGGCGGAGCTGTTGCAGCAAATCGGCCTGAATTTTTCGGTTCGTCCGGCGGACATCGACGAAACACCGGAGCCCGATGAATCCCCGGAACGCTATGTGGAACGTTTGGCCCGGGAGAAGGCGCTGGTTGTGGCTGGGTCCTCACCGGAATGCCTGGTACTTGGGTCGGATACATCGGTGGTGCTCGATGGCGAGATACTCGGTAAGCCGTCAGACTTCACCGAAGCCCGGGAAACATTGGCCCGCCTCTCCGGCGCCACTCATCAAGTCATGACTGCCGTGGCGTTGGCCTCAGAAGGGCAATGCCAGTCTGTTCTGGTCATCACCGAAGTTTGTTTCAGGCAGCTTTCCAGCGCAGAGATCGACGCCTATGTGGCCAGCGGCGAACCCATGGACAAGGCCGGGAGTTATGGAATTCAGGGCCTTGGTGGTATTTTTGTTAATGAGCTCCGGGGTAGCTACAGTGCCGTGGTTGGTCTGCCGCTGCAGGAAACCGCCGCATTGCTGGCTGGTGCCGGTTACCCGGTCTGGAAAAACTGGCCGCGCAGTCTGGAGAGCCAAACATTATGAGCGAAGAGATTCTGATCAACGTCACCCCGGTGGAAACGAGGGTGGCCCTGGTTGAAAACGGCATGCTGCAGGAAGCCTATATAGAGCGCACCAGCAGGAAAGGCATTGTCGGCAACATCTACAAGGGCAAGGTGGTGCGCGTTCTACCGGGCATGGAAGCGGCGTTCGTCGATATTGGTCTGGAACGGGCCGCATTCATTCATGCGTCCGATGTGGTTCCGAGTCAGTCCAATGGCGATGAGCCCGCCGATATTCCCAAAACCGTTCCCGATATTCGAAGCCTGCTTCGGGAAGGGCAGTCACTGGTCGTCCAGGTTACCAAGGATCCGATCGGTACAAAGGGGGCCCGCCTGACCACCCAGCTTTCAATTCCGTCGCGGTATCTGGTGTTTATGCCAGGCGTTAGCCACGTTGGTATTTCGCAGCGAATTGAGGACGACACCGAGCGGGCTCGGCTGAAAACGCTCGTTGAGGAGGCCGCCGCCGAGGATCCGGATGTTCAGGGCGGCTATATTATCCGGACGGCCGCGGAAGCGGCGTCACCTGAGGATCTGATTGGCGACATGGCTTATCTGCACCGGTTAAGTCAGTCCATACACGAGCGAATTGCCCGGGTTCAGGCGCCGGCGGTTGTGTATCAGGATCTGCCGTTGTTCATTCGCACCATCCGTGACCTGATCCGGCCCCAGACCGAAAAGGTGCGTATCGACAGCCGCGAGAGTCATCAGCGGGTGATGGAGTTTGTCGAGGAGTTCGTTACGGAATTTGCCGACAAGGTCGAGTACTACCCGGGCGAGCGCCCTATATTTGACCTCTACTCGGTCGAGGACGAAATCCAGAAGGCCCTGAGCCGAAAGGTCCAGCTCAAGTCCGGTGGTTATGTGATTATCGACCAGACCGAAGCCATGACCACGATTGATATCAACACCGGGGCGTTCGTCGGGCACCGGAATCTGGAAGAAACCATCTTCAAGACCAACCTGGAAGCGGCGCGGGCCATCAGTCGGCAGCTGCGCCTGCGAAACTTGGGCGGCATTATCATCATCGATTTTATCGACATGGAAGATCCCGAGCACCAGCGGCAGGTCCACCGGATGCTGGAGAAGATGCTGGAGCGGGATCACGCCAAGACCAAGATCACCGGCGTCTCCGAGTTGGGTCTGGTGGAAATGACCCGCAAACGAACCACCGAGAGTCTTGGTCAGGTGCTCTGCGAACCTTGCCCCATCTGCGATGGACGGGGTTTTCTGAAAACCACCGAGACCGTTTGCTATGAGGTTTTCCGGGAAATTCTCCGGGTAAATCGCGCCTATGATGCCGAGAGCTATCTGGTGATGGCCTCCCAGAGCGTGGTGGATCGCCTGCTGGATGAGGAATCCGATAACGTGGCCGATCTTGAAACCTTTATCAGCAAGACCATTCGCTTCCAGGTGGAGCCCTTTTACAGTCAGGAGCAGTACGATGTTGTTCTGCTCTGATGCCGGGAAACTGCGCCGGTTACCGGGTTAAGGGGTCTGAATGTCCTCCGCTGACCACGAACTGCCGCTTCCGGAAAACCTGCCCGAGAGCCCTCCGGTTCGGCTTTTGGCGCGGCTCGCCAGCCTGATCTGGTGGATGCTGCTGACACTTCTGGTGCTGCTGGCCCTATACGCCGGTCTTGGCCGCCAACTGACCCAGAATGTAGACAGCTTTCGCGATGATCTGGCTCGTGAGCTGTCAGACCGACTGGGCCATGATGTCAGCATCGGTGGCCTTTCATCCAAGTGGTACTGGCTCGACCCCGCTTTTACGGCCAGCGACATTCAGGTCACTCACCCTGACACCGGAATTGTCGTTGCCAACCTCCAGCATCTGAATATCCGCTTTGCTGCACTGGCCTCGTTGATGCGTCTGAGGATTGTCTTTGAGGACTTCCAGGCAGACGGTCTGGAACTTACCGTGAATCAGGAGCGCGGCGGTGATGTTGCGGTGAGAGGCGCAGAAATACCGGAACCGGTCAGCAATCAGTTGCAGGAGTGGCTGGAGCTTGCCGGTGACTGGCTCTCTGATCCTTACGTCAAGATTACCCGCGTCAATCTTGGTATCCGGGATAACCAGGGCAACCTGCGCCACCTGGATATTCCCCAGCTGGATCTCGACTACCGCCGTGGATTGTTCCACGCATCCGGCCGTGCCATGCAGTCTGGTACCACCCAGCAGCTGGCCAGTTTTGCCCTCGTGGGCCAGCATTTTTTCCGGGGCGACTTTACCGGCCAGTTGTACCTTGGCGTCGATTCCGGCCGGCTATTCGACGGATTGGTTGACGAGTACCAGTGGCGATCCCTCCGGGTGGAAGGCTTCGATCTTGGCGGGGAAGCCTGGCTTACGTTCCGCAATGGTTTGCTGCAACAGGTGACCGGTACGGTACGGACCCCCTATCTGCAGTTGGGTGTTGGCTCTCAATCCCTGGCGCCACTGGAAGACATCCGCGCGAGATTTGGCTGGCGTCGCCACGATACGGTGATGACCGACGAGACTGTGGTCGAATCCGGGGCCTTCGCCCTTGGCGAGTGGCATCTGAAGCAGCTCCAGTGGACCTGGGACGGCGATGTTGTTTCACCTTTCAGTCTGAGGCTGGCGCCGTCGGAGGGAGGCATGTCCGTCATTGCCGACGCCCTTCCGCTTGCGCCCACACGTCGCCTCGCTGCGCGGCTTCCGTTATTGCCGGAGCGTGCACTCCGGGCCCTTCAGGACTATCGGCCCGGTGGCTTTCTGGACCAGTTGAGAATCTTCTTCCCCGAGGGCGCCCCGGAAGACTTTCAGCTTTCCGGCCGGTTGCGTGACGTTAGTGTTCGGGCCCACGGCGGCGCGCCCGGCGTTACCTCTGTAAACGGAGACATCGCTCTGGACCGGCAACGAGGCTATGTCCGGATTGCCGCCGGCGAGTCGCCCGTTTCTCTGGATTTTCCCCAGCTTTTCGGGGGCGCCTGGTCATTCCCCGTACTTGAGGGCGAAGTGGCCTGGCTGCTGGATGGCGCTATTACCCGTGTGTTTTCGGATGGCGTACGGATGCGTTACGGCGAGGCCACCGAACTGGACGGTGCTTTTGACCTCAGGATGGATCGAGAGGGTGAAGACAATCTGGGGCTCAAAGTGTCGGTGAAAAACGGCAACGCCGACATGCTGGCAGATTTCGTTCCGGTTAAGGCGGTAAACCCCGGTTTGTACGATTGGCTCACGACCGCCATTCTCGAGGCCGATATTACCTCAGGGACGTTTTTCGGCCATGGTCAGATAGGTTTTGGTGCACCCCGGGGCTCCTTCGTCACCTCAATGATCTATGAATTCGATCAGGCATCTGTCCGCTACGATGACGCCTGGCCGGAGGTCACAGGTGCCCGGGGCAGTGTCAGGGTTCACAATGGCGACACGCTGGTTCGACTCGAAGCAGGTCAGACCGGTGGCCTGGATCTCGATCCCGGGACGGTTCGCGTGGAGCCCTCCGATCAAGGCACACGGATAAGGGTGGATACCTCGGCACGGGTGCCCGGCGAATCGGTCGGGTTCTGGATGGAAAATAGCCCCCTGGGTGATATGGCAGGCACAGAGGCCCAGAAGCTTGAATATGGTGGTGAGTATCAGCTGGACCTTGGTGTCGACTTGCCATTGGGGACGGAGCAGCCAACCGTGGTTGAGGCAAAAATTGCCGCACAGGAAGGCACCGTCTCCTACCCCTCGGCAGGGTTGGCCTGGCGGTCGGTTCAGGGTGAACTGACCTACCACAGCGAAAACGGCTTCTCCGGTGGCCCTTTGACTGCCGAATTTTTCGATGAACCGGTAACCATTGCCTTCAGCAAGTCCCGGGCGGGCAATGCCCTTACCATCCGGCAGTCGGGAACGCTACCGGTGCCCGGGGTGTTTGAGCAGGCGGGACTTGAGACCAGTTCGGGTTTTGGTTTGCAGGGCAATGTTACCTATACCGCGGACCTGGACGTGGGATCGGATTCAACGTCGGGCATCCGCGTGCGGTCCACTCTTGAGGGGCTGGCGGTTGACTGGCCGGAGCCACTGTCAAAAACGGCGGATGAGGCAGCACCGCTGCGGGCAACCATCAATCCCTCGGCCGCCGGCGGGCTTGGCATTACGGGCGACTGGGAAAACCGCGCAACGTTCGATCTGTTATGGAAAGAGACCGGGTTTGATTTGCGTCTTGGCCGCCTGCACCTTGGCCCGCAGGTGTTGAACGATATTGATATCAATGCCCTCGATCTTGGTGACCGGTGGGTGGTGACCACCAGCTCGCAACGCGCCGAAGGCCGACTGACAATTCCGCAAAATGGCGACACGGTGAAGGCCGATTTTCAGGTGTTACGGCTCGTGCGCAGTGAAACACCCCCTGAGGATTCGCCGGAATTACTCACCCTCGAAGAGCAGCTTGAGGCGTTCCGCGCGCTGGATATGGGAAACTGGCCGGATATCGATGTCTCGATTGCGGAACTGCAACTGAACGACGAATCGTTGGGACAGTGGGCCTTCCGGCTCCGCCCCGAACCTTTTCGGTTGCAGGTAAATGACATCGAGGGGCGCCTGAATTCCCTGACACTGCTGGGCGACATGAGCTGGAGCATCGTCGGAGACCGGGAAACCAGCCGGTTTACAGGTTCCATCAGCGGGGGTGCGCTCGCGGATCTGAACGAGCTCCTCGACACTGAAATGCCGGTCACTAACGAGGGGACCAACATAGAGCTGGATCTGGACTGGCCCGGCCGTCCGGATGAGCTTTCCATACCGGAGCTCAGTGGCTCGGTCAGTCTAAGGCTGGATGAGGGTGTGATCCTGGAGCGAAACAACACGGCGCAACTGTTCCGGGTGTTCAATCTGCTGAACTCTGACACCCTATGGCGCCGGTTGAAGCTCGACTTTTCCGATCTGTATGAGCGTGGGGTGGCATTCGACGCGATCTCGGGCAAGGCGCAGATCATCAATGGCTTGCTGACCATGGATCCCGAACTGCAAATAGTGGGCCCATCCGGCGCCTTCAAACTCAGTGGCACGACCAATATGGCCAGCGAGGAGCTGGATATGCGGCTTGTGGTTGTGTTGCCCCTGACTCAGAATCTGCCATTGGCGGCGCTGCTCATGGGTGCCGGTGCGCCGATCGGCGGCGCCTTGTTTGTGCTGGACAAGATTCTGGGCGATCCTTTGAGCAGGCTGACAAGCGCAACCTACAGCGTGACCGGCTCATGGGACGAGCCGGAAGTGAATCTGCAACGGGTTTTTGACACCGGCGAATAACTTTTCTGTTTGGCAATATCGGAGGCAGTCATGAACAAGCGTGTTTCCAACCGGGTCGCAGCCATCCAGATGGTCAGCGGTCATGACATTGACGCCAATCTGCGCGAAGCGGAACAGCTGCTGGCCCGGGCTGCCGAGCAGGGCGCCTCGGTCGCCGTACTGCCTGAGAATTTTGCGGTTCTGGCCACCAGTCAGATGATTGATCGTGGTCGCCAGGAGGCGGGGGCCGAGCCTGTCATAAGAACCTTCCTGGCCGAACAGGCCCGGAAACTGGGGCTCTGGATCGTTGGCGGATCGATGCCCGTGGCCAAACGACCGGACGGCTCAGATCTGGAGGATCGGGTCAGGGCAACCTGCATTGTCTTTGATGACCAGGGTGAGGAAGTTGCCCGTTACGACAAGATTCACCTGTTTGATGCCATGGTGGAAGACGCCCATGGTCAATACCGTGAATCGGACACCTTCGAGCCCGGCGAACAGATAGTGACCGTGGATACGCCCGCGGGCAAGCTGGGGTTGGCGATCTGCTACGATCTTCGCTTTCCGGAGCTGTTCAGGCTGCTGCGTGAGCAGGATGTCGACTGGATTTGCCTTCCGAGCGCTTTCACCTGGCAGACCGGTGATGCCCACTGGTACCCCCTGATCCGGGCCCGCGCGATCGAGAACCAGGTATGGTTAGTGGCACCTGGCCAGGGTGGCCAGAACAGCGAGCGCCGTCGCACCTATGGCCACAGCCTGATCTGTGATCCCTGGGGGCGGATCGTGACGGAAATGGGGGAAGGCCCGGGCCTGGTCACCGCCGAACTGGACGCCGATCAGGTAGCCAATCTGCGCGCCCGGATGCCGGTGTGGGAGCACCGCCGGCTCAAAGGTTGAACCAACGGCTCACATGGCCTCGGCGTCATCGATGCACTCCCTGAGATAACGGAACAGTTTCCGGGCCTGTCCGGTGTTCTTCTGTTTTTCGACGTCTTTTCGGGCGTTTCGAGCAAGGTTTCGCAGGTGCTGCATATCGGCACTGGGGCAGTAGCTGAAGAATTCGCCGACAACGGAATCGCCTTCGGCAATCATCCGGTCCCGCCAGCGTTCCGCCAGGTGATGTCTGCGGGTGTGTTCTTCGCTACCGGCATCGAAGGCGTCGATGGCTTTCGCCAGGGCTTCGGGATCATCTTCCTGTCGGATGACCTTGCCGATGTATTGCAGGTGCCGTCGTTTGGCCTCGTTCTGGCGGATACGGCGGGATTCCTCGATCGCGGCGCGGAGGGTGTCGCTGATTGGCAAGGTCTCCAACTGATCGTTGCTCAGGTCCAGCATCCGCTTGCCCAGATCCTGCAGGGCATGCATTTCCCGTTTCAGCTGGGATTTGCTCGGGCCGTCGTATTCCGGCGCGTCGTTGTCTTGATGGTCTTTCATAAATCCGAGATCCGCTTAAGCGTAGAAAATCGTCGCGAGGCCAAGAAAGGCCATGAACCCGACTACATCGGTCACAGTCGTGAGAATCACGCTGCCTGCCAGGGCCGGATCAATATTGCGAGATTTGAGAAACAGTGGCAGAACCGTGCCCACCAGCGCCGCAACAACCAGATTGATCACCAGCGCGGCGGCGATGATGGCACCGATCAGCACATCCCGGAACCAGAGCATGGCAGCACCCGCCACCACGGCAGCCCAGAGCAGGCCGTTCAGTATCCCCGACAGGAATTCCCGGTTCAGCAGCCAGCCCACGTTGACGCCGCTGATCTGGCCCACAGCCATGCCCCGAATCACCAGGGTCAGGGTCTGACTGCCGGCAATGCCGCCCATACTGGCGACAATTGGCATCAGCACCGCAAGCGCCACGACTTTCGCGATGGTGTCTTCAAACAGGCCGATCACGGCGGACGCGGTCAGGGCCGTAATCAGGTTGATGCCCAGCCAGACGGCGCGGCGCCGGGTAGTCTTCCACACGGGCGCAAAGGTGTCCTCGTCTTCATCCAGACCCGCCATACTCATCAGGGAGTGGTCGGCATCCTCCCGGATAACGTCAACCACGTCATCGATGGTGATGCGCCCCAGCAGTCGGCCTTCCTCATTCACCACCGGCGCCGAGATCAGGTCGTAGCGTTCAAACAATGTCGCTACCTTGGTGTCGGAGAGGCCTACGGGAATAGGCTCGATGTCGGTATCCATTACTTCCCGCACGGTGGAAGCGGGGTTGGATACCAGCATTTTGGTAATGGGCAGCATGCCAATGAAATCATCCCGCCGGCTGACCACGATCAGGCTGTCGGTCATCGGTGGCAGGGTTCTGTGCCGCCGCAGGTAACGCAGCACAACGTCAATACTGATGTCCGGGCGCACCGTAATGGTGTCCGTGTTCATCAGACCGCCGGCGGTGTCCTCCGGATAGGAGAGAACTTCCTCCACCCGTTGCCGGTCCTGCTCGTCCATGGTCTCCAGGACTTCCTGGATGACCGTATCCGGCAGCTGCTGCAGCAGGTCGGCCAGGTCGTCTGACTCGAAATCCTCGATGATGTCCGCCAGTTCCTGAGCGTTCAGCTGGCTCAGGAAGTAGCCTCGGATATCATCACTGAGATACTGGAGAACCTCGCCTTCGAGGTCTTTGTCCACCAGGTTCCACAGCAGGGCCCGCTGCCGGGGCGGTGAGGACTCCAGCAAATGGGCAATATCACTGGGGCTCAGGCCACCGTTCAGGATGCGGGCAACCTGCTTCAGTGCGCCACTGTCCAGCGCTTCGCTCAGGGAACGAAGACGCTGGCGGGCCTGGCTTTTTTCCAGAATATCGGTCATGTGTTTATTTTACTCACCCTCACCGAAATAGTCGTTAATCAGTTCCACCAATGCTTCGATGGCCTGTTCCTCATCCGGTCCGTCGGCAATGAGCTCCACATCGGTTCCTTTGCTGGCGGCCAGCATCATCACCTGCATGATGTTCTTCGCGTCCACATCCCGGCCTTTGCCGCTGATACGCACGCTGCTGTCGTATTCCGATGCCGTGTTGACCAGCTTCGCAGTGGCGCGCGCATGCAGGCCCAGTTTGTTGATGATGGTAATGGGGCGGCGAATCATGGCTTGATCAGATCTCTTCCCGGGTCTGCAGGTGTGGCAGCTCGGTGTGCCGCACTTGCACATTGCTGTACCGTTGCCGGAAGTACTCACCCAACTGCTCGCACACATACACCGACCGGTGCTGGCCGCCGGTACAGCCAATGGAAATGGTCATATAGCTGCGGTTACTGTCTGCAAAGGAGGGCAGCCAGGTATCCAGAAATGATTTCAGGTCCTCGATCATCTTCCGGCTTGCCGGTTCTTTTTCCAGAAACTCGATAACCGGCTGATCCGTCCCGACATACTTGCGGAGGCTGGTATCCCAGTAGGGGTTGGGCAGGCAGCGGACATCGAAAACGTAGTCGGAATCCAGCGGCACGCCGTGTTTGAAGCCGAATGACTGAAACAGGAGAGCCAGTTCCTGATCTTTTCGACCGACCACGCGCTGCTTGACCATGTCCCGCAGCTCGTACATGGACATGCCGGTGGTATTTACGTAAAGATCGGAAAGCTTGGAGAGGGGCTCCAGCAGTTTCTTCTCGCTGGTAATGGCTTCCCGGAGAGAGGTCCTGTCGTCACTCAACGGATGCTTTCTGCGGGTGGCGTGAAAACGCTGCAGAAGCGACTGCTCGTCGGCGTCCAGGAAGATGATTTCAACGGTAACCCCGGTTTCCTGGAGGCGCCGGTAGATCTCCTCGAAATTGGCCAGCTCGCCGGAAAGGTTCCGCGCATCGATACTGACGGCCATCTTGCCCAGTCGACCAGGCCTGGTCTGGCTGGCGGCTTCCCGTGTGAGGGGGAAGAGCAGGCCAATAGGAAGATTGTCGATGCAATAAAACCCGAGGTCCTCCAGCACATGAAGTGCGGTACTCTTGCCCGAACCGGACCTGCCACTGACGATAATCAGCTTCATGACCACCTTACCTCCACTGCAGTGAATATCAGCCGCCTGAGGCGGTCATGCGCTGGTACAGCGTGCTGGCGTCCTCGGATTGCCGGAGGCGATCACAGAACGACCGCTCATTGAACTTTTCAGCCAGTTGGCTGAGCAGCTCCAGGTGTTCGCTCGTTGCTTCCTTCGGGACGATCAGGGCGAAAATCAGATCCACCGGCTGATTGTCGATAGCATCGAATTCGACGCTTTCTTCCAGCGTCATCAGCACGCCCACCACGTGATCAAGTCCTTCCAGACGGCAGTGGGGAATGGCGATTCCCTGGCCAATGCCGGTGCTGCCCAGGCGCTCGCGGGAAATCAGGTTGTTGAAGAGCTGGGTCTCGCTGAGCGTGTTGTCCTGATGGTTTATCTGCTCGGCAATAAACTCCAGGGCCCGTTTCTTGCTGGACGCAGCTACCCTGCAGAGGGTGAGCTCCGGAGCAAGAATGTTCTCTATGGTCAGGGATGTGTCGCTCATGGATCGACTGCGTTTCCGTTAAAAAAAAGGCTGCGACACGTTACTCATGTCGCAGCTCGATTAGATGAATTGCATGAAAACAGTCAGTTAGCGAGAGCCGTTTCCGTGCATCCGGTCTACATTCTTTTCCTTGTGCTTGAGGATCTGACGGTCAAGCTTGTCGATCAGGGCATCGATGGCTGCGTACATATCCTCATTTTCTGCCTTTGCGTGAATCTCACCACCAACCACATGCAACGTGGCTTCCGCAATCTGGCGCACCTTTTCCACTTCCAGGGTCACCTGGCAGTTACTGATGTGGTCAAAGTGACGCTCGAGCTTCTCGAACTTCTCTGAAACATAATCCTTCAGTGCGGGAGTCAGTTCTACGTGATGGCCTGAAATATTGAGTTGCATAGGCGTCTCCTGTTGTCATCGTGCCGGCTCCCGGGAGCCGGTCTGGGTGCTGGCGCATTATGCGCCGGCGAATACGGTGTTGCGTCCCGGCCCCCGGGTATTCAGACCAGCCGCTTGCGCTCGTTGGACGGCGGAATGTGCATGGCCTCCCGGTACTTGGCAACGGTGCGTCGCGCAACCTTGATACCCTGTTCCCCTAGCATGGCTGCAATTTTGCTGTCGCTCAACGGCTTTTTGGGCGTTTCCGCCGCAATCAGCTTCTTGATCATCGCGCGTATGGCCGTGGAGGAGCATTCTCCACCCTCGTCAGTGCTGACATGGCTGGAGAAGAAGTACTTCAGCTCGAAAATGCCACGGGGGGTATGCATGTATTTCTGGGTGGTTACCCGTGAAATGGTCGATTCATGCATCTCTACCGCCTGGGCGATGTCTGAAAGAATCAACGGTTTCATGGCTTCTTCACCGTGATCCAGGAATCCCTGCTGGTGCTCGACAATACGGGTCGCGACTTTCAGCAAGGTCTCATTGCGGCTCTGCAGGCTCTTGATGAACCACTTGGCCTCCTGCAACTGGTCGCGCAGGTAGGTGTTGTCTGCGCTGCTGTCCGCACGCCTTATAAGTGAAGCATAGCTGGCATTGACCCGGATGCGCGGTGCAATTTCAGGATTCAGCTCAACACGCCAGCGGCCATTGTGTTTGCGAACGATCACGTCCGGAATCACATAATCGGGTTCGGCCCGGTCAATGACATCGCCCGGCCGCGGATTCAGGCCGGTGATCAGCGCCAGGACATCCCGCAACTGGTCTTCTTTCAGGCGGCTGCGGCGCAGCAACTGGGCGTAATCGCGGTTGCCCAGCAGGTTGATGTAATGGGTAATTACAAGGCGTGCCTGGGCCAGCCAGGGTGTTTCCGGCGGCAGCTGGTTGAGCTGGATCAGCAGGCATTCCTGTAGGTCCCGGGCAAACACGCCGGGCGGATCAAAGTGTTGCAGGCGGTGAAGCACGGCTTCCACTTCATCCAGTTCAAGGGGGTCTTCATCGTTCTCATCCAGCAGTCCGGCGTGGATTTCCTCCAGCGGGCTGGTGATATAGCCCCGTTCGTCCACTGCATCCATCAGGGCATGGGCAATGGCCTGGTCCCGTTCACTGAGGGGCGTCAGATTGAGCTGCCATTCCAGGTGATCCTGAAGCGTTTCGGTCGGGGAATTACGGGTTTCGAAATCGTGATCGTTTTCGTCGTCGTTGCGGGCTGCCGGCGCTGGTGCGGACTGGTAGATGTCGTCCCAGGCGGTATCAACCGGCAGATCGTCCGGAATGTTGTCAGGAATCTCGTTCTCCGAGGACCAGTCCGGGCCGTTCTCGGATTCATCCCAGTCGCTGGCCGGTTCCGGGGCAGCTTCAGCGGCGGACTCGGTGGCGTTGGCCTCGCGCTCGTCGTTTTCGCTGGCTGCGTCGGTCTGGTCATCGTCCTCGGAGGTCTCCAGCATGGGGTTGGATTCCAGTGCCTGCTGGATTTCCTGCTGGAGGTCGAGAGTGGAGAGCTGGAGAAGCCGGATCGCCTGTTGCAGCTGGGGCGTCATGGTCAGGCTCTGACCCAGCTTTAACTGTAAGGAGGCTTTCATAACCATGGTTCAGGATCCGTCACTCATCAGCGCTTTGTGTCATAGGTCTTGAAAAAATCTTTATATGCCGGTTACTTGCCGCGGTTTTTCTTTACCCTAGCAAGTTCTTTGCCGAGTTTACTTGCTACAGATCATCAAAACAATGAGCCATTCACTGTCATAGCCTGAATTCGTCCCCGAGGTAGACTTCCTTGACCTGTTGATTGGCCAGGATCGCATCGGCATTGCCGGAGGCGATGATGTGCCCGCCGGAAACAATGTACGCGTTCTCGCAGATATCGAGAGTCTCGCGCACGTTATGGTCGGTGATCAGCACGCCAATCCCTTTGTCCCGCAGATGCCGGATAATGTGTTTGATGTCGCTGACGGATATAGGGTCAACGCCGGCGAAGGGCTCATCCAGCAGGATGAAAGCCGGCTCCATGGCCAGGGCCCGGGCAATTTCCACCCGTCGCCGCTCACCACCGGACAGGGCCATACCAACGCTGTCCCGGATATGGGTGATGTGGAATTCCTCCAGCAGCTCCTCGAGCTTTTTCTGCCGGTCTGCCTTGCTCAGGCCCTGCCGCGTCTCGAGGATCGCCATGATGTTGTCGCGCACAGACAGTTTGCGGAAAACCGAGGCTTCCTGGGGCAGGTAACCGATGCCCTGGCGGGCCCGACCATGCATGGGCAGGGGGGTGATATCCCGGCTGTCGATCGTGATCCGCCCGCGATCAGCGGGGACGAGCCCCACGATCATGTAGAAACAGGTGGTTTTCCCGGCGCCGTTGGGGCCTAGCAGTCCGACAATTTCCCCGCTTCGGATTTCCAGGGACACATCGATAACCACTTTTTTCTGCTTGTAACTCTTTGCCAGGTTACTGGCTCTCAGAACTGCCATCGGTTTCCTGTTTGTCAGTGCGTCTGTCGGCGCTTCGCGGCTGGATTACCATTTCTACCCGGCCAGTGCCATCGCCGGTCTCGGCGCCGCCTTCTGCGGTTACAACGCGGCCAGCGGTATCATAGTGAATCACGTCGCCGCGGAACAGGTTGCCATTCTGCTCAATCACCGCTTCCCGTTCAAAGGTCAGCTGGCTGTCGGTGGCGGACCAGGTAATATTCAGGGCGCGGGCGTCGGTTTCACCTTCACCTTCGCGCGCAGGCTGCCTGTATCTTGCGGGGGTTCCGGAGGCCTCGATGCGGCTCAGGCCGTTCTCTGTGCGGTACAGGACCACACGCTCCGCGTTCAGGCGGGTATTGCCTTGTTCAAGTTCCACATCGCCGGTGTAAGTGGCAATGCCCTGGCCATCGTCCAGGCGGGCGTTGTCGGCGGTAACCTTGATGGGGATGTCGGAATCAAGGTCGAAAGCCGCCACCGGGCCAGCCATTGCGACTGTCAGCAGGGCGGCCAGCAGGCTCCGGTATCGGTTAGTTTCCGGTTTCATAGCGTCCTTCCACCTGGGAGTTCAGTTCCAGAATCCGCTCGTCAATCCACGCTTTCATGCCCGTGGCCCGGGTTATGCCGGTAACGTCGCGTATTTCTACGGGTGCGTCTGTATATACCATGCCCCGGTCATTATCCAGCGTCAGTGTTGATGTTGTCAGAGTGGCGTCCCGTTCACCAATACTGCGCTGAATCCGGACATTGTCAGTGAGGTAGACCAGGTTCTGGTTCTGCAGCAGGCTGCCATTCTCGGCTTCAACAATCCAGGGCAGAACATTGTCGCCGCCATACAGTTCGGCACGGGGAGACTCCATGGTGGCCAGGTTACCTTCTTCAAACTGCTCAATGCGGGGGCTGGAGAACCGGATTTTCAGCTTGCCCGATTCGTCGAATGACGTGTAATTGCCATTGACCACAAAGCCGTCCGGTTCGGCATCACCCCGCAGCGCGGCTGCTTCATCATCAATGACCGGCGGTTCATCGCTTTGCCAGAGCAAAAAGACCGCGGCCACCACGGTGCCAGCCAGCGCCAGTGTTCGCAGCCAGGGCCGGTCCGGGAGCCAGTTCACGCCTTAAGCTCCAGGTAGGGTGCAAGCGCAGCATCGAGCTTGCCATGGGCAGTCAGCAGCAGGTCGCAGGCTTCCCGCACCGCGCCCTCGCCACCCCGGGTTCGGGTGCAGTAATCGGCATGTTGCTGCACCAGCCAGTAACCATTGGGTACGGTGATTCCCAGCCCGGCAAACCGGAGCGCCGGCAGGTCTGGCAGATCATCACCCATGTAGGCGATGGCCTCAGGGCTGAGATCCATGGTGCTGACCAGTTCCTGCAGGGCCACTTTCTTGTCCTCACGCCCCTGCATCAGATGGGGGATGCCCAGATCCCGCATGCGCTTTTCGGTCAGGGGTGATTTCCGACCGGTAATAACGGCGACAGTAATGCCGGCTGCCATGAGTTGCTTGAGTCCCAGGCCGTCCAGGATGTTGAACGCCTTGAGTTCATCACCGTTAGCGCTGAAGTAAAGCTTGCCATCGCTCATGATGCCGTCCACATCCAGTGCGATCAGTCGAATTTTGGCGGCTTTTTCCAGCAGTGGCTCTGGCCATTGATGCTTCATGTTGAAAAACTCCTCATGGCCCATCAGATGACGCCGGCCCGCAGCAGGTCGTGCATGTTGATGGCGCCGATTAGAGCACCGCTATCGTTCGTCACGGGCAGGGCATTGATCTTCATTTCCTCCATGATATTCAGCGCTTCCGCCGCCAGATGATCGGCCTGGATCGTTTTACCATGCCGGGTCATGACCTCGTTGATGGGCGTATTGTGAATGTCCACCGATCGATCCAGAGTCCGTCGAAGGTCACCGTCCGTAAATATTCCGGTAAGAGTGCCTTTATCATTGACGACGGTGGTCATACCGAGACCCTTTCGGGACATCTCAAGAAGAGCACCGCTCAAGGGGGTATCCTCGTTGACGACTGGAATCTGATCACCGCTGTGCATGATGTCGGAGACCCTGAGCAGCAGCCGACGCCCGAGGCTGCCGCCGGGGTGAGAGATAGCGAAATCCTCGGCACTGAAGCCCCGGGCCTCAAGGAGTGCAACGGCGAGGGCATCGCCCATCACCAGGGTGGCCGTTGTGGAGGAGGTGGGCGCCAAACCCAGTGGGCAGGCTTCCACCATAACGCTGACGTCCAGATTGGCGACGGCTTCCCGGGCCAGTGTGGAGCTGGCATTGCCGGTCATGCTGATCAGCGGAGCGCCCATGCGTTTGATCAACGGCAGAATGGTGACCACCTCGCTGGTGTTGCCGCTGTTGGAAATGGCGATGACCACATCCTGGGAGGTGATCATACCCATGTCACCGTGGCTTGCCTCGCCCGGGTGCACGAAAAACGATGGCGTTCCAGTGCTGGCCAGGGTGGCGGCAATTTTGTTGCCAATGTGGCCGGATTTTCCCATGCCGGTCACAACCACGCGGCCCTTGCAGTTCATGATAACTTCGCAGGCCCGCGTGAACTGGTCGTCGATTCGGCCTTCAAGGGCATCAATGGCGTCGCGCTCAATGCGGATGGCGCGGATGGCAGAAGATCGGAAATCGCTGGGAGTCTTTTCGGTCATCGGGCTTTGGGCCTGGCTGTCGGGACGTTGTAAATGTTGGGCAGAGTATACCATTTTCACCCGGCAACGATGCCCGGTTACCGAAAGTTCAGTCAAACTGATCATTGCTATCAGTACATTTTGGGCACTTTGGATTGAGCTTGCGCGCTCCTTGGCATAATGTAGCCCCTCTTTGAAAGGTAAGGACTATGAATTCACCGGCTTACATATCGCTCAAGGACGTCGTGTTCTCCCGCTCAGGGCGCCGTATCTTCGACGGTGTCAGCCTGGACATCCCCCGCGGAAAAATCACCGCCATCATGGGGCCCAGCGGAACCGGGAAAACCACGCTGCTTCGCCTTATTGGCGGCCAGCTCAGGCCGGATTCGGGCAGTGTTGTGGTGGACGGCCATGAAGTGCCGAAGCTCAAGCGCAAAGCCCTCTACAGCCTTCGGGAAAAGATGGGCATGCTGTTCCAGAGTGGGGCGCTGTTCACCGATCTGAGCGTGTTCGAGAACGTGGCCTTCCCGTTGCGGGTGCACACAAAGCTGCCGGAAGACATGATTCGTGATGTCGTGCTAATGAAGCTTGAAGCCGTCGGATTGCGAGGCGCACGCCAACTGATGCCGTCGGAACTGTCCGGAGGTATGACCCGCCGGGTTGCTCTTGCCCGAAGTATTGCCCTGGATCCCGAGCTGATCATGTACGACGAACCCTTCGCCGGCCAGGACCCGATTGCCATGGGCGTTCTGGTAAAGCTGATCCGCGATCTGAACAGCTCCATGGGGCTGACCAGCGTTCTGGTTTCCCACGATGTGCCCGAATCCCTGAGCATTTGCCATTACGCCTGCATCATCTCGGACGGCAAGGTGATCGGGGAGGGCACGCCTGAAGAGCTCCGGGCGCATCCTTCCGGGAAGGTCCAGCAGTTTCTCCAGGGGCAGCCGGATGGCCCGGTGCCGTTTCACTATCCGGCCGAGGGCGCCGCCCAGGACTTTGGGTTGTCCGGGGGTGTGTCTTGATTGGCAGAATTGCGGCATTCGGGCGGCTCGGTCTTGATATCGTCTCGTCATTCGGCCGTTCAGGCCGTTTCCTTGCAGGCGTTCTGGGCGGTGTGCCCAGGCCGGCGACCGGTTTCCCCCTTCTGGTGAAGCAGCTGTACGCCGTTGGCGTTCTGTCCCTGGCCATTATCGTGGTTTCTGGCCTGTTTATTGGCATGGTGCTGGGGCTGCAGGGGTATACAATTCTGAGTGATTACGGTTCCGAGGCCGCTATCGGCCAGATGATTGCCCTGACCCTGGTGCGCGAACTCGGGCCGGTGGTAACCGCGTTGCTCTTCGCGGGCCGGGCCGGTTCGGCGCTGACAGCGGAAATAGGCCTGATGAAAGCCACCGAGCAGCTGTCTAGCATGGAAATGATGGGTGTGGACCCGCTTCGGCGCGTCATTGCGCCCCGCCTCTGGGCCGGGTTTATCGCCATGCCTGTGCTTGCGGTCATTTTCTCGGTGGTCGGCATCTGGGGCGGTATGCTGGTGGGTGTAGACTGGCTGGGCGTGTTCGAAGGCTCCTTCTGGGGCAATATGCAGTCGTCGGTGGATTTTGTTGATGATGTCCTGAACGGTGTCATCAAGAGCGTTGTTTTCGGCTTTGTCTGCGCCTGGATTGCGGTCTACCAGGGGTATGACTGTGTGCCGACATCGGCAGGGATCAGCTCGGCGACCACCAAGACCGTGGTGTACTCATCGCTGGCGGTGCTGGGGCTGGATTTCGTGCTGACCGCTGTCATGTTTGGCGATTTCTGAATCAACGATTAACGAGATAATACCGGAGCCGGAAATGGCGCAGAGAACCACTGAAATCATCGTTGGCCTGTTCATGATCGCAGGCTGTGCAGCTTTGCTGGTCCTGGCGCTTCAGGTGAGCGGGCTGTCGCCGAAATCGGCCGAGAGCACCTATACCATTTACGCCAATTTCAACGATACGGGCGGGCTCACGCCCCGCGGTCGGGTCTCGATGGCCGGGGTAACGGTTGGCACCATCGAATCCATCAGCCTGAACACGGAAACCTTCCAGGCTCGGGTCGAGATGTCGATTCATTCGGATGTGGACAATATCCCGTCGGACAGTTCCGCAGTTATACGTACATCCGGCCTGCTCGGCGAGCAGTACATTGATATATCGATTGGCGCCGAGATGGATTCGCTGAAAGAGGGCGATACCTTCTATTCGACACAGTCGGCCATGAACCTGGAACGGCTGATCAGCAACTTTGCATCGGGCCGTTGATTCGGGCCGGAAAGATCAAACAGGAGATCCTGATGTTTGCACTGAGACACCACATTCTGATCGGCCTCTTCATGGCCCTGGCTCTGGTCGCGCCGACCCAGGCGAGTGAAGCGGAGGAGCTTCGCAAGTATGTGGATGCCAACACCCAGCGGCTCGTGGACAAGCTGAACGAGGAGCGCGGACTCTACGAGCGGGATCCAGAGGCTTTTTATAAAAGCATGGATGAGGCTCTGACCGATTTTGTCGACTTCCGCCGCATCGCTGCCAGGGTGATGGGCCGTTACGCACGCCAAACGACGCCTGAGCAACGAGACGAGTTCGTGGCCAAGTTCAAGCGCAGTCTGTTTGACAGCTACGCCCAGGCGCTGGTTAATGCCGAGAATTTCGAGATCCAGGTCAAGGAGGCGACCATCAACCCCCAGAGTGACGATCGAGCCTCTGTGCAGATGGAAGTGATCAGTGCCTCCGGTAATCGCTACCCGGTGACCTATTCAATGTACAAGACGGCGGAAGGCAAGTGGCTGATGGAAAATGTCATTGTTGAGGGCGTCAACATAGGCCTGGCTTTCCGGGATCGATTCGGCCAGGAGATGGAAGAAAACCGCGGCCAGATCCAGGCGGTGATTGATGGGTGGAGCGACGCTGTTGAAAGTCTGAACCTCGATCAGGAAGTCAACCAATCATGACCAGCGGCTCGCCTGTGGTTCAGCTCCTGGACGGCGTGCTCGTCGTTACCGGTGAAGTGAACACAGACACCGTGGTCGGCTTGAGAAAGCAGGGTGAGAAGCTGATCCGTTTGGCTTCTGCCGATCTTGTCGTCGATCTCGATGGACTGGTGACGGCCCACAGTGCTGTTCTCTCAATGCTGTTCTGCTGGCAGCGCCTGGCGCATCAGGCGGGCGTTGCCCTTTCGTTTCGTGGCGTCAGCGGCCGTCTGGCCTCGCTGGCAGCCCTGAGCAATCTTGATGATCAGCTTGAGGGGTTTGGCCCGGAAGCCGTCCATCCCGCCCACTGATTATTCCGGTTTAGCTCCCTTTGTTGACCGGACGCTAAAGCTGACCCGAGCGCCGGAATTGGTTACAATCTCGCCCCTGATTTCAAAACACCCGAGGATTTTCTATGGATGCCGCCCAAGTCACCGAGCTGGTCAAAGAAGCGTTGCCCGGCTGTGAAGTTCAGGTACAGGTTGATGGTACCCATTACCTGGTCGTCGTGGTGGGTGACGTATTCGAAGGCCTGCCGACTATCAAGCGCCAGCAGTTGATCAACAAGGCGCTGTTCCAGCAGATCATGGATGGCTCGATTCACGCCCATCATCCAAAAGCATTTACTCCGGCCGAATGGGCTGAGCGCCAGGGCTGAACGGTCCGGACAAAACAGGATATTTATTGTGGATAAACTTCTGATCAGAGGGCGCAAGCCTCTGGATGGTGAAATCCGGATTTCCGGTGCCAAGAACGCCGCACTGCCGATCCTCGCAGCAACTCTGCTGGCGGATGAGCCGGTAACCGTAGGCAATCTACCGCACCTGCACGACGTAACCACCATGATCGAGCTTCTGGGTCGCATGGGTGTTGAAGTGATCATTGATGAGAAGATGAGCGTGGAAATCCACGCCAACACCATCAAACACTTCCATGCCCCTTACGAGCTGGTGAAAACCATGCGGGCCTCCATTCTGGTGCTGGGTCCTCTGGTCGCTCACTTCGGCGAAGCAGAAGTATCCCTGCCCGGCGGTTGTGCGATCGGTAGTCGCCCGGTGAACCTGCACATCCATGGCCTGGAAATGATGGGCGCGGACATCAAGGTCGAGAATGGCTACATCAAGGCCAAGACCAACGGTCGTCTGAAAGGCGCGCACATTTTCCTGGATACGGTCACCGTAACCGGTACCGAGAATCTTATGATGGCGGCTGCCCTGGCCGACGGAAAAACCATCCTGGGAAACGCGGCCCGCGAGCCGGAGGTTGTTGACCTCGCCGAGTGTCTGATCGCCATGGGAGCGGACATCAAAGGTCACGGCACCGCCACCATCGAAATCAACGGTGTTGAGCGCCTGCACGGTTGCCATTACAACGTGCTGCCAGACCGTGTTGAAACCGGTACCTATCTCGTCGCTGCGGCTGCAACCGGCGGTAGGGTCAAACTGAAGGATACCCGGGAAGACCTGCTGGAAGCTGTTGTCCTCAAGCTCCAAGAGGCCGGCGCCCACATCAACACCGGCCCGGACTGGATTGAACTGGACATGAAGGGTAACCGCCCGAAAGCGGTTAGCCTGCGTACAGCGCCATATCCGGCCTTCCCGACCGACATGCAGGCCCAGTTCGCTGCAATGAACGCCGTGGCCGAAGGCACCGGTACCATTGTGGAAACCGTGTTCGAGAACCGGTTCATGCACCTTCAGGAACTGATCCGCATGGGTGCGGATATCACGCTTGAGGGCAATGCCGCGATCATCAAGGGCGTGGATCACCTCACCGGTGCGCCGGTTATGGCCACGGACCTCAGGGCCTCGGCAAGCCTCGTCATTGCCGGCCTCATGGCCGACGGCGATACCATCGTAGACCGCATCTATCACATAGACCGCGGGTACGAATGTATTGAAGAGAAACTGCAGTTGCTGGGTGCCACCATCCGCCGCCTGCCAGCGTGAAAGACATCTATCCAGACACTACGGGAAACCGGAAGAATCCATGACAGATTCCATAACCATCGCCTTGTCGAAGGGACGAATCCTGGAAGAAACCCTGCCGCTGTTGGCGGAAGCAGGAATCGAACTGATCGACGACGTCAAAAAGTCGCGCAAACTGGTGTTCCCGACAACGGACCCCAATGTTCGGGTTCTGATTATCCGGGCCACAGACGTGCCGACTTATGTTCAGTACGGCGGCGCGGACCTTGGTGTGACCGGCAAGGACGTGCTGATGGAGCATGGTGGGGAAGGGCTGTATGAGCCACTGGATCTGAACATTTCCCGGTGTCGCCTTATGACCGCCGGCCCAAAAGATCAGACTCCGCCATCCGGTCGTATCAAGGTGGCAACAAAATTTGTAAACCTGGCCCGCCGATATTACTCGGCCCAGGGCCGTCAGGCAGACATTATTAAGTTATACGGTGCCATGGAGCTGGCTCCGATTCTCGGGCTGGCCGACGAGATCGTCGACATTGTCGACACCGGCAACACGCTGAAGGCGAACGGCCTCGAGGCCCGGGAACTGATTGAACACATCAGCAGCCGGCTGGTGGTCAATCGTGCCTCCATGAAGATGAAACACGAGCGTATTAACCCCATAATCGAAAAGATGTCCGCAGCTGTGGATAAACGCCGGACCTGATGTCAGGGCCGGCCAGAGTCAGTTAGTCGTTAATCCCATACAGGATTTGAGTTATGACCGCCAAGATCACCCGATTGAACGCTTCCCAAAGTGACTTTAATGATGCGTTGGCCAAACTTTTGGCCTGGGACGACAGCGTTGATCATCAGGTGAACGAGTCGGTGCGCCATATCCTGCATGAGGTGAAAACCCGGGGTGACCAGGCGGTTCTGGAATTTACCGAGAAATTCGATCGCCTGAAGGTTGGGTCCGTCGCCGAGTTGGAAATGGACCAAAGCCGTTTGCAGCAGGCCCTGGACGCGATTCCCCAGGACCAGCGGGTTGCCCTTGAAAAAGCGGCTGAGCGAATTCGCGACTACCACGAACGCCAGAACCAGAAGTCCTGGCAGTATGAAGACGAAGACGGAACCGTGCTCGGCCAGAAGGTAACGCCGCTGGATCGGGCGGGTCTTTACGTGCCCGGCGGGAAAGCCGCTTATCCGTCATCCGTGCTCATGAACGCCATTCCCGCAAAGGTCGCGGGTGTCAGTGAAGTCGTGATGGTTGTTCCGACACCGGATGGTGTGGTGAATGACATGGTCCTGGCCTCCGCAGCGATTGCCGGTGTTGACCGGGTCTTCACCGTTGGCGGTGCCCAGGCCGTGGGCGCGCTCGCCTATGGCACAGAAACCATTCCTGCCGTTGATAAAATCGTCGGCCCCGGCAACATTTTCGTCGCCACCGCCAAGCGCGAAGTCTTCGGCGTTGTCGGCATCGACATGATCGCCGGCCCCTCGGAAATCCTCGTGATCAGCGACGGCAAAACCGACCCCGACTGGATCGCCATGGACCTGTTCTCCCAGGCAGAACACGACGAACAGGCCCAGTCCATCCTGATCAGCCCGGATGCTGAATTCCTTGACGCTGTCGAAGCCAGTATCAACAAACTGCTTCCAACCATGGAACGTGCCGACATCATCCGCACCTCCATGACTGACCGCGCCGGGTTGATCCAGGTCGCCGATCTGAAACAAGCCGCCGAAGTCTCCAACCGCATCGCCCCGGAGCACCTGGAGCTGTCGGTCGAAGACCCCGAGGCCATGCTCGAAGACATTCGCCACGCCGGCGCCATCTTCATGGGCCGCTACACCGCCGAAGCCCTGGGTGACTACTGCGCCGGTCCGAACCACGTGCTGCCCACCAGCGGCACCGCACGGTTCTCTTCACCGCTGGGCGTCTACGACTTCCAGAAACGGTCTTCCATCATCGGCTTCAGCGCTGCCGGTGCTGACCGCATGGGACGTGTGGCCTCGGTTCTGGCCCGTGGCGAGGGCTTAACGGCACACGCCCGGTCGGCGGAATATCGTATTAAAGATTAAAAGACTTCACCCCCTATGTATGCAGGGCGGCGGGGAGGTCACTCTCCGAGAATGTCGGCGGCCATGGATGGCCGACGCCAAGCGCACATGGGTGTGGCAGAGCGATGATGAAGCGGAGCTTCATGCGATAGCCACACGACAGCAATCTGAGATTGCTGGCCGGACCCGCTTGCGGGTGCTCGTAGCGGTTCTCGGAGAGTGACCTGCCTGTCGCCCGTCTGCACCAAATGGAGTGCATAATCGATGAGCAAATTCTGGAGCCCCCTGGTAAACGACCTGGTTCCATACGTCCCAGGCGAACAGCCAAAAATGGCCAACCTGGTGAAGCTGAACACCAACGAAAACCCCTTCGGCCCCTCACCAAAAGTCATCGAAGCCATCCAGGCCGAACTGAACGACGGCTTGCGCCTCTATCCCGATCCGGAAGGCGAAAGCCTGCGCGAGACCATTGCGGCTTACCACAAGATAACGCCGGAAAAGATCTTCCTCGGCAACGGCTCTGATGAAGTCCTGGCCCACATCTTCTTCGGTCTGTTCCAGCACGGCGAACCGATCCTGTTCCCGGACATCACCTACAGCTTCTATCCGGTTTACTGTGGCCTCTATAACATCGAGAGCAAAAAAGTCCCGCTGACAGAAAGCTTTGAAATCAACCCGGAGGACTTCAAGCAACCCAACGGCGGCGTGATTTTCCCGAATCCGAACGCGCCAACCGGTCGGTATCTCGAGCTGCAGCATGTTGAAGAAATCCTGGCGGCCAACCCGGACCGCGTCGTGGTTGTGGATGAGGCCTACATTGATTTCGGCGGCGAGTCGGCAATCACCCTGGTCGATAAATACCCGAACCTGCTGGTCTCCCAGACGCTCTCCAAGGCGCGTTCACTCGCGGGATTGCGCGTAGGTTTTGCCGTTGGTCATCCGGACCTGATCGAGGCCCTGAACCGGGTGAAGAACAGCTTCAACAGCTACCCGCTGGACCGCCTGGCCCTGGCCGGTGCGAAAGCAGCCTACGAGGATGAGGCCTGGTTCCGGAAGTGCTGCGATGGCGTGATCTCCGAACGGGAGCGCGTAACGGCTGCTCTCGAGGAGCTGGGTTTTGAGGTGTTACCCTCAAAGGCAAACTTTATCTTTGCGCGTCACAAAGAGCAGCCGGGTGAGGTTTTGGCGAAGAGCCTTCGTGAGCAGGGCATTATCGTTCGGCACTTCAACAAGCCCCGAATCAGCGAGTTCCTGCGCATCACCATCGGCACTGTTGAGCAGAACGATGCTTTGATTGCTGGGCTCGAATCACTCTAGCCTTTGGGCTAGCGGGCAGCGCAAGGCAGACACCCCTTTCCGGGAACCGCTACGAGCACCCGCACACGGGTCCAGCCAGCAATCATAGATTGCTGTCGTTCGGCTGTCGCATGAAGCTTCGCTTCATAAGCGCTCGGCCTCACCCATGTGCGCTTGGCGTCGGCCATCCTTGGCCGCCGACATTCCCGGGAAGGGGCGTCTGCCTCACTCCTCGAGCTTCTCTGAAATAGTCCGGAGTGGAGTTTTTATGGCAAATCGAAGCGACATCCTTGAGAAAATCAACGAATGGCTCCAACCCGATAATTTCCAGGATTACTGTCCCAATGGCCTGCAAGTTGAAGGCACGCCTGAAATTAAAACCGTCATCTCTGGCGTAACGGCCTCAAAGGCTCTGATCGAAGCTGCGATCGAAGCAAACGCCGATATGATCCTGGTCCACCACGGTTACTTCTGGAAAGGCGAGGATCAGCGCATTCAGGGGATGAAACGAGAACGTTTGAAGCAACTCCTGGACAACGATATCAATCTTGTCGCCTACCACCTCCCGCTGGATGACCATCCCGAATACGGCAACAATCGTCAGCTTGCGAACATTCTCAACATCAAGAACCCGCGCCCGTTAGGTGGTTTGGTGTGGGAAGGCGAGCTGGAAGAAGCAATGTCTCCCGAGAAGTTCGGTCTTCACATTGCCAGACAGCTTCACCGTGAACCGCTCTGGGTGGGCGAAGGTCCGACTGCGATCAAACGGGTAGGTTGGTGCACCGGCGCTGCACAGGGGTTTATTAACACTGCTCTGGACGCTGGCCTGGATGCCTACATCAGCGGTGAAATCTCCGAGCCTACGACGCACACGGCAAGGGAGTGCGGCATTCATTATTACGCTGCCGGACACCACGCGACTGAACGTTACGGCGTTCAGGCTCTCGGGAAAGCACTAGTGAAGGAGTTTGGGATAACCCACAAGTTTATTGACTGTGACAACCCAGTTTAAAGGTTAGTGCGGACTGAGATTGAAGTCTTCATCTGAGCGGTGATTCATTCTCGAGGCGAATTGCACAGAATCTGACTGGGCGGGGCGGACACCCCTGTCCGGGAATGTCGGCGGCCAAGGATGGCCGACGTCAAGCGCAGATGGGTGAGGCCGAGCGTTTATGAAGCGAAGCTTCATGCGACAGCCGAACGCCAGCAATCTGTGATTGCTGGCCGGACCCGCGTGCGGGTGCTCGTAGCGGTTCTCGGAAAGGGGTGACTACCCCGGTCCCTCCCCGAACTTAGAAGTCTTATCGAGACTAAACTCCCAAGTTTCCGCTAGAGCAAAAAAAGAACTCAGGCCTGCTGAGCCTTATCACCCTTCTTGAGCCCAAAGTCCTCAGCAAGCGTGCCGGAATCCTTCGGATCCGTCTTCGGCGCATAATCCCGTGGTGGCTCGGAAGCGTCCTCGCGAACCTCCTCAAGGCGTTTCTTGGAAGTTTCCTGCGCCAACTCTTCCATCCAGTCTTCATCGTTGCAAAGACGGTTGGCGCCGCGGGCCATGTGCTGGTTCACATCGCGGTAGGCATCGTTGAAGCGGCGCAGCAAATGGGCCGACTCCATGAAATGCTCGTTCACCTGGGCCTGGTAGCGGGTATGTTCGCTTCTCAGTTCCTCAATCTGCTGTTCCGCCCGGCGCTGCCGAAGCGACGTTCCCTGCCCGGAACGGCCAACAAATACCCCGATGACAATGCCAACAACCAATGCGGCAATCGCTGCCAGAATCAGGTTTGTCATATGCTGTGTCGTCCTTTTACCTAGAAGTGAGCCAAGCCCCTGTTCGACGAGTATAACGCCCCAGGCTCCATCATCCCATGATTGTGGCCTGCGCCAATCGTCGTATTGCTGCCCAGGCGGCCAACGTGGCGAAAAATCGCCAAATGCGAGACAATATGGCGCCCAAATTTACGATCAACTTCCGGGAATACCTTGATGACAGCTGCGATGTCCTCCGAAACCAGTGCGACCATGACCCCTTGGCAACGTTACCAGAAGGATCTTGAACGCCCGGATTTCCAGAAGGACTCGGCCCAGGAAGATGCGGTCAAGCGCCTTCAGTCACTGTACGACAAACTGGTGGAAGCCGAAAGGGATCGCAGCAAGCCCAAGGCCAAACTTTTCCGCAAGCTCAAAAAAGGCAAGGAAGAGCCGGTCAAGGGCCTGTATTTCTGGGGTGGGGTAGGCCGCGGCAAAACCTACCTCATGGACACTTTTTACGAGTCGCTGCCTTTTGATCGCAAGATGCGGGTTCACTTCCACCGTTTCATGCAGCGTGTCCACAGCGAACTCAAATCGCTCAAGGGCGAGAAAAACCCTTTGGAACTGGTGTCCAGGAAGTTTGCGGATGAAACTCGGGTTATCTGTTTCGACGAGTTTTTCGTGTCCGACATTGGCGACGCCATGATCCTCGCCACTCTCATGGATGGTTTATTCAGTCGCGGCGTCACCCTGGTGTGTACCTCCAACATCGTCCCGGATGGTCTCTACAAGGATGGTCTCCAGCGCGCCCGGTTCCTGCCCGCTATTGAACTCGTCAAAAAGCACACCGATGTGGTCAACGTTGATGGCGGAGTAGACTACCGGTTGCGGACTCTCGAGCAGGCGGAACTGTTCCACTCGCCTCTTGATGAAGATGCAGATGTCAGCCTGCGAAAAAGTTTCGATGCTTTGGCGGTTGAGGCCGGTAAACACAGCAAATCCATGGAAATCAACGGCCGTAAAATTCCCGCCCAGGCGCACGCAGACGACGTAGTCTGGTTCGATTTCAAAGACGTCTGCGACGGCCCCCGGAGCCAGAACGATTACATCGAGATGGCCAGGCAGTTCCACGCCATCATCGTCAGCAACGTGCCCGTTCTGGGCAAAGAAAAAGACGATCAGGCGCGCCGGTTCATTAACATGATTGACGAATTTTACGACCGCAACGTTAAAGTCATCATCTCGGCGGCGGCACCTATCACAGAGCTTTACACCGGCGGCCGCCTCGGCTTTGAATTCGAGCGCACTGAATCCCGCCTGCTGGAGATGCAGTCCCGGGAATACCTTGAAGCGCCGCATAAGCCATAAAAAAAACTACCAGACAACCAACAGAGAGATTCAGAAATGAGCACAGACAACGTCGTTATCGTAAGCGGGGTTCGTACCCCCATGGGTGGATTCCAGGGTAGCCTGGCCAGTGTCAGCGCAACCGATCTTGGAGCGATCACCATCGCCGAGGCCGTAAAACGCGCCGGTCTGAAGCCTGCGGATGTGCAGGAAGTCATCATGGGCAACGTCCTGCCTGCCGGCCTAAAACAGGGCCCGGCCCGCCAGGCTATGCGCAAGGCCGGCCTGCCGGATCACACTGGAGCTACCACCATCAATAAGCTCTGCGGCTCCGGCATGAAAGCCGCCATGTTCGCCCACGATCTGATCAAAGCCGGCAGCAACGACATCATGGTTGCCGGTGGTATGGAAAGCATGTCGAACGCTCCCTACATCCTGCAGGGCGTTCGCAGCGGCTACCGCATGGGCCCGGGTCAGGCACCCCAGGATCATATGTTCCTGGACGGCCTCGAAGACGCCGAAACTGGTCGCCTGATGGGCGCCTTTGCCCAGGAAATGGCGGACAAGAAAGGCTACACCCGGGAAGAAATGGATGAATACGCCATCACCTCCCTCACTCGGGCCAAAAAAGCCATTGAGGAAGGCCTGCTGAAAGACGAGATCATTCCGGTAACCGTGAAAAGCCGAAAAGGCGAAGTGATTGTCGAGGACGACGAGCAACCCCACAACGCCAACATCGACAAGATCCCGAGCCTCCGCCCGGCATTCGCCAAAGATGGTACCGTCACAGCGGCGAATGCCTCTTCGATCTCAGATGGCGCGTCTGCGTTGCTCCTGATGCGCGAGTCCGAGGCTGAAAAACGCGGCCTCAAACCCCTGGCGCGAATCGTCGGTCACAGCACCCAGTCCCAGCATCCTGCCGAGTTTACCTGCGCGCCGGTTGGCGCTATCGAAACCCTATTCGGCAAAACCGGCTGGAGTAAAGACGACGTCGACCTCTTCGAAATCAACGAAGCCTTCGCCATGGTCGCCATGATGCCCATCCGCGAACTAGGCCTGGACCCCGAGAAAGTCAACATCCACGGCGGCGCCTGCGCGCAGGGTCACCCCGTCGGCTCCACCGGCTCTCGCCTGCTTGTCACCCTCATGTACGCTCTTCAGCGTTACGGCAAAAAGAAGGGCATTGCAGCTCTTTGCATCGGTGGCGGCGAGGCTACGGCCATGGCGATTGAGATGCTTTAAGCAAGAATCCTGGATAGCTCTTTTGCTTCGGTTGTTGGGCAAGGGGCGGTCGTCTTTCTGAAACACGCCGTGAATACGTCCCTGTAGGCTTGACGGCAGCATCCATGCTGCCGACAGTTTCAGAAAGACGACCGCCCCTTGCTCATGAAAATACGAGAAGGCTTTTCGAGGCGCTGGTGCCGAAGATTCATTTTGTCGTGAATCTGGTGACATCTGAGTCGCAGATTACAGCGGAACTATGGGCGCTGGCGTCGGGGTGAGCCTTCCGGGAATGTAGAGGGCCAAGGATGGCCCGAAACAAGCGCACATGGATGTGCTCGTAGCGGTTCCCGGAAGGCTCACCCCGGCGGCAGTGCTTGCTCCCAAGTTCAAAGCGAAAAAAACCACCAAAACCAAAGTGGTTGCATCTAATTTTGTTGTCTATAGTGATTCTGTGCGACGAAACCCGGCGGCAAACGGCGTTTACAGGGGGATGATAGCAAAATCATACTTTTGACTGATCAAAGCGCCCGAAGGCGTTAGCTATAGTGCCAACATCACGAGCACTGTGCATGAAGCCTCCAATACATCGTGAACACCAATAATCAGAGCAGCGACTCAGAACAACAATGGAGTAGCCTTCCAATGACAAGAAAAACACATCAATGGCAGCGTTGGACCAAATTACCGCTGGCCGTGGCAGTTGCAGCCGGGATGTCCGGTCACGCAGCCGCCTATTCGTTTTATGTGGGTGATGTGGAAGCCCAGTTCAACACCACGCTGTCTGCGGGTGCAGGTTGGCGGGTCGAGGATAGAGATAAGCGTCTGATCGCGCAGGGTAACCTTGGCCCCGAGTATGCCCCAGGTGGCTCCCTTGCCAATATTGGTTCCTCTACGAACAACTATGACGACGGCAACCTCAACTTCGAGAGTGGCGATACTTACTCCAAGATCGTCAAGGGTAACAGTGAACTTTACCTGAACTACTACGTTGACAACCCCTACCTTACACGCGTGGGCGGCCTGCTTCGTGGGCGTTACTGGTATGACTTCGAGTTGAAAGACGAGAACCGCGCCGTTGATTTTGTCGGCCAGCAGCGTGAGCTGAATCCAGACGCGAAAGATAATGCTTCCGGTGGTGAAATCCTCGACGCCTACATTTTCTCTGACTGGTATTTCGGTAATGTTCCGGTCAGCCTTCGCTACGGCAAGCAGGTTGTGAGCTGGGGCGAGAGCACCTTTATCCCGGGCGGCATCAACGTCATCAACCCGGTGGATGTTCCCGCCTTCCGGGCGCCGGGCTCTGAACTGAAAGACGCGCTTCTCCCGGTCGAGATGTTCTACATGTCTGCGGGTATCACAGAGAACGTCACCGTTGAGACCTTCGTACAGGCAGACTGGGAGCCGGTTCGTCCGGACGACTGTGGTACCTTCTTCTCCACCAACGATTTCGCAGCTGATGGTTGCGGCCCGGTACTTCTCGCTGGCCAGCTACCGGATTCCCAGGCCTTTGCACAGGGCTTCATCGCGCCTCGGATTGGAGACCAGGAAGCGGATTCCAAAGACCAGTTTGGTGTGGCCGTGCGCTGGTATGTACCTGAGCTGAATGACTCAGAGCTGGGTTTCTACTACATCAAGTACAACAGTCGTCTGCCATACGTCAGTGGTCTGGTGAACAACCCATCCAGCCCGACTTCGACGCAGCAGAACGATCCGAGCCTGCCGTTCTCCAGCTTCCCGAGCTACTTCATCGAGTACCCGGAGAACATCAACCTGTACGGCATCAGCATCAACACCACCACACCCGGTGGCTGGTCGCTGGGCGCTGAATACAGCTTCCGCGACAACGTGCCTTTGCAGTGGAACGCTTTTGAATTGATCTTTGGTGGCTTGCAGCAGCGTGATCCAGCAGGTGACCCACTTAGTAAGCTGGAAGCGCAGCGTCTTGCAGAAAATCCGGGTGCAAACCTGGCTGGCAAGCCGGTCGCCGGATACGATCGTTTCAATGTGTCCCAGGCTCAGTTTACGCTGATCAAGTTCTTCGATCAGGTAATGGGCGCCAGTCGGCTGTCTTTGATCACGGAGTTCGGTGCAACTTATGTGCATGACCTGCCGGATTACGACGAAGCTCGTTACGGTCGTTCAGGCACCTTCGGTATTGGTACTCTCCCGTTCGGCCCAATCGACATCTGTTCCGACGGTGGTGCCAACATCAACACCAACTACTGTAACAACGAAGGCTTCACAACCGACTTCTCGTGGGGTTACCGTACCCGTCTGGTTTGGGATTACCTGGACGCCGTGGCCGGTGTTAACCTGTCACCGCAGCTGGCCTGGAGCCACGATGTTGAGGGCTACGGCCCGCAGCCGGGCGGTGCTTTCAACGAAGGCAGCAAGGCCATCGGTCTGTCTCTGCAGGCGGTGTACCAGAACAAGATTACCGGCAACATCGGTTACACAAACTTTTTCGGCGGCAAGCCGTATAACGAGTTGACTGACCGTGATTTCGTGAGTGCTAGCGTTTCATACTCATTCTGAACCCGGAAAGAATTCGTTGAACGAGGGAATTTAAATGAAACTTAACAAGAAACTACTGGCCACAGGCGTCCTGGCAGCGAGCATGTTTGCCGGCCAGGCCTGGGGTGCGGTTTCTGCTGAAGAAGCGGCCAAGCTGGGTAACTCGCTGACACCGATGGGTGCAGAAAAAGCCGGTAACGGTGGCGCCATTCCTGCCTGGACCGGTGGTCTGACAACGCCGCCTCCCGGCTACAACAATGACGGCATCTATGTGAATCCGTTCGCGGATGAGCAGCCCAAGTTCACCATCGATCAGAGTAACGTCGAGCAGTACAAAGACAATCTGTCCCCGGGCCAGGTTGCGATGATCGAGCGCTACGATGACTACTTCATGCCGGTGTATGAAACCCATCGTACGGCTGCTTATCCTGAAGAGGTCATGGAGCAGACCGTTGAAAACGCGACCACGGTTGAGCTGATCAAGGACGGTAACGGTCTGGGGAACTATCAGTCTGCCACCCCGTTCCCGATTCCCCAGAATGGTCTGGAGGCAATCTGGAACCACATTACCCGTTACAGAGGTGGTTCTGTACAGCGTACCGTTGGTCAGGTGACGCCGACTGAAGGTGGTGAATTCTCTGTTGTGAAATTCCAGGACGAGCTTACCTGGCGTACCTACCTCTCGGATTACAATCCGGACGAGGATGCGAACGTTCTATTTTACTTCAAGCAGGCCATTACCGCTCCGGCACGTCTCGCCGGTAACGTACTGCTGGTACACGAGACCATCGACCAGGTTGCCGAGCCTCGCCGTGCGTGGGTTTACAACGCCGGTCAGCGTCGGGTTCGTCGGGCGCCTCAGGTAGCGTATGACGGACCGGGTACCGCGTCTGACGGTATGCGTACTTCGGATAACTTCGACATGTTCAACGGTGCTCCGGATCGCTACAACTGGGAGCTGGTTGGCAAGAAGGAAATGTACATTCCGTACAACTCCTACAAGCTGACCGATCGCAGTCTGAGCTATGACCAGATTATTCAGGCTGGTCATATCAATCAGGATTACACTCGCTACGAGCTGCACCGTGTATGGCATGTTCGCGCAACCCTGAAAGAAGGGGCCCGCCACATCTATGCCCAGCGTGACTTCTACATTGATGAGGACTCCTGGCAGGCATCTGTCATTGATCACTACGACGGCCGTGGCGAACTCTGGCGTGTTGCAGAAGCCCACAATATGCAGTTCTATGATCAGAACGTGCCCTGGTACGCCATTGAGACGCTGTACGACCTGCTCTCTGGCCGCTACCTCGCGCTTGGTCTGACCAACGAGGAAGAGAACCCGTATGAGTTTGGCGTTGAGCGCCGCTCCAGGGATTACACGCCGGCCGCACTGCGCCGCGCCGGTACCCGGTAAGGGTTCTGAAGAAGACCAAAAAACGGCGGGCCTCATGGCCCGCCGTTTTTTTTACACCCTGGAAAACCCTTTCACGTCAAAATTTTGCAGCCCACCCCTCAATTGGTTTAACCTTCTTATCATACTAAAGGCGTACCCGATGTCGGTCGCCATTGAAAAGTCAGTGCAAGATCCACTTTTCCGGCGGTGCAAGGCAGTGCGAGCCGGAGCTAAATGGGGCAGTGCGTGAAACCATTCAATGATGGCTGTGCAGCCAACGACGAATTCCAGTCAGCGAACAGTGGTCTTCAACGGGGCGAGTTAATCAGGGACCTGCTCAGACAACGGGTTCATATTCCCCCGGTTCCGTCCGATTCAATGGTTCGGCCAAAGCTTGATACCAGGATTTCCGAAGCACTGACTTCCAGAGGTGTTCTTTTTCTGGAGGCGCCCTGTGGTTACGGCAAATCCCACGCTGTGGTCAGCGGCCTCGTCAGCGCTCAAATGGCTGCCGATCAAGTCCGCTGGATTACGCTGAACTCCCAGGATAATGCACCATCCCGCTTCCTGACCTTGCTTGCCATTGCCCTGGATCTGCCTGAAACCCCGGAGCAGGGGCTCCAGAGCGGCGCCACCTTCTCGGATACCCTTTCGATGATGCAGGTCGCTTTGGCGCGTGAGGGTTCCGGCCAGCCACGGGTCCTGGTGCTGGACAACCTCCAGAATCTCAGCAATCCCGCCGTAGTGGACCTGCTTCAACAGCTGGTGATGGAATTTCCGAGTGGTTCGTCCATCGTTCTTATCTCCCGTAAGGCGCTACCTTTCGAAACGCACAGCCTCGAGCTGGAAAACCGTTTCACCCGCATCGGGTCTGAAACGCTTGAGTTTTCCCGTTCAGAAACCTTCGAGTTTTTCCGGTCCGCCACGACGAAGAGCGAACTCACCAGCGTTGCTGTCGATAACCTCTACTATATGACCGAGGGCTGGGCGACGCCTTTGGCGCTGTATCGTCGGGAGGTTGCTCAGAATATCGAGCGCAAACCCATTCAGGAAACACCGAGCGTTGAAAGGTTTTTGAAGGAGTCGGTGCTTGGCAATCTGACCCCGGGGCAGATGCGGTCCATGCGGGGTATTGCAGAGCTTGAACTTTGCTCCGATGAGCTGTTCCTGGCGCTTGAGCCACTCCTGCCTGAAGCTGGCTTTGTTCCCTCTCAGGCGGCCGAGCGGGGGCTGCCCTTAAAGCCGATGCCGGGCCGTGGTCGCTGGTTTCGTATAAACCCGTTGTTGCAGGAATGGCTGAAGTCGCCCGTAATGGCCGGTTATTCGGAGCGGATGCTGCAGGCGAGCCGATGGTTTGGTGTGCGCGACCAGTTCCCGGAAGCATTGAAATACGCGCTACTCTCTGGAGATGCCGAGGAAGTCATCCGCATCGCCTCTGAGGGATCAGAGGCTTTGCTTTTGGGTCAGGATACCGCATCGCTCCTGCGCCTTCGAAAGAGTCTGCCGGCCCAGCTCCTGGAACGAAGCGTGCGTCTCAGAATTGTCTACAGCTGGGTTCATGCAATTGGCGGCCAGTTCCGCCAGGCTCGAGCGCTGATTGATGGTCTGGCCGAGGCCGACCGACAGGAGCAGGCTGCACGGATTTGTGCCTTGAAAGCGTTTATCCTGCGGGGCGAGGGCAGTGTTGGGCCGGCTTTGGAAATGGCTGATCAGGCCCTGGCTGACGGTGAACTCAGCACTCAGGGTCAGCTTGTCACGCAGATGGTCCGTTCCAGTGCATTGTGTGCAGAGGGTCGATTCCCGGAGGCCCGGGAAGCAAACCGTGCCGCGTCGAGACTCGCAAGAGAGGCGGGCGATTCCGGTTCGGAAGCACTGGCGGTTTATGCCCATGCCCGGATCGAGCTGGGCAAAGGCGCCCTCAAGCATGCGGAGCAATTGTTGCGCACCGGTCTCGATACCGCCATGCAGGAGCTTTCGCGTCCCGCCCGGATTGGCGAAACCCGCCTGCAACTGAATCTGGTGCTTGTGCTTTGGCATCAGGGCCGTGAAGCGGAAGCAGATCGCCTGTTGGTCACCTGTGGGCGTCATGCTGAACAGACCAGAGATCTTGGACTGCTGCTGGCGATGACCATTCGTGTCTTGATGTGTCGGGCCCAGGGTCGACTTGAGGATGCGTTTGTCTGGATTGGTCGGGCCGAGCGTACCATGCATTCCTGGCAAGTCGACGAATCACTGTTCGTACCTGTTCTCGAGGCCCTGAAAGCCAACTGCTGGTTGTCGCAGAATCAGATCGACAGTGCCGATCAGGCGGTTCGAAAGCTTGCTCCTTACCGGGAAGCGGGCTGCGTACCGGAGCTTTTCCCCATGATGCCGGGCTTGCTGGACTGCCTTCAGGTTCGGGTCGACCTCGCCCGCGGTGACCTTATAAAGGCCCGGGAAACCCTCCAGGGTATCCGTGAACGGTATGAGGGAGCCATTCCATGGGGCGTAGAGCTCCACATGCGTTTGCTTGAGGCTGTGATCGTTCTGGATGAAAAGGGACCAGTGGTCGCCCTGAAGATTCTGTCTACCGTCGTTAATGAGGCTGCTGCAGAGCACTTCATCAGTCCTTTTCGGGAACTCAGGAACGAGTTGCAGGAGCTAATGACGAAGGGCTTTGGTCAGCTTCCCGAAAGTGCCTTCAAAGAGGCGCTGGGCGAGGTGTTCGAGCTGCGTGAGGTCGCTGGTACCCTGGACACCCTGGCAGAACCCATCAGTGAGCGGGAGCAGGGCGTGCTCGAGCTGATTGCAAAAGGGCTCTCTAACCAGGAAATTGCTGACAAGCTGCATATCTCCTTGCACACGGTGAAAACCCATGCTCGCCGGATCAATGCCAAGCTGGAAGTGAAATCCCGGACTCAGGCTATTGTGCGCGCCAGAGAGCTAGGCTTGCTGTGAAAAAGGGGGCTGACCCCGTGGGGTCAGACCCCATGTTCAGACTTTAACTCCTCAATTCGCTGATCTTTCTCGGCCCAGATCTCACTTACCCAGCGTTGAAACGCGACCCGGGTCTCCCGGTTGTTTTCGTAATCCATCCCCAAAAACTCGGCGGGAATTTCGCGCGTACGCACCTCAATAATAATCCTGCGAATCCGCCCACACAGGTAATCCCAGAAGCCCGCGCGGCCGTCCGGGTACACAATGGTGACATCCAGCATGGTATGGATCATCTCGCCCATAGCGCCCAGCACAAACGCGGTGCCACCTGCTCTTGGTTTTAACAGGTGCCGGTAGGGTGAGTTCTGGCGGTCATGCTTTTCCGGTGTAAAGCGGGTGCCTTCCATGAAATTGAAGATCGTCACCGGGGTGTAGCGAAACTTCTCGCAGGCAGCCTGGGTGGCCGCTACATCCTTGCCCTTGAGCTCAGGGCGTTTGGCAATCTGTTCCTTGGTGTGGCGATGCATGAAGGGAAAGTCCAGCGCCCACCAGGCAACCCCGAGTAACGGCACCCAGATCAGCTGCTTCTTCAGGAAGAACTTCAGCAGGGGGATCCGCCTGTTGAGCACATACTGAATGGCGGGAATGTCAGCCCAGCTCTGGTGGTTGCAGGTGACAAAATACCAGTGCTCCCGGCTGAGGTTTTCAACCCCACGCACATCCCATTCGACCTTGTGCAGGAGATCCATCAGCAGGTTGTTGAAACCGATCCAGACCCACGCGATGTTGTTCAGAATCACCGTGCAGGCCTTACGAACGGGGTTAAGCGGCAGCACGAGTTTGAGCAGGGCGAATACCAGAAGAACCGGAAACAGCACCAATGTGTTACACAGGATGAGCAGAGCCGCTAAAGTCCCCTTCAGCGGCGCGGGAAGAAAATCGAGCATGGGGTGGAGTCTCTAACCTTCAGCCGGGTTGGTTTTCAGTGATGATTGGCGGGGTAGCAAACCGGTTTCCGCTTCGGTAGAAGCCAGCTGTTCGAGGCTGCCGGGTTCGAGGTTTCTAACCACGCTGCGGAAATCGTCGTCGTAAAACTCCAGGTTGTTGTAGTGAATCATTGCCCGGATCTCTTCAATGTATTCTTCTCCGCGCTCGGAGTAGCCAAGCAGACCCTCTGCAAGCTCCAGGCCTGAGAGAGGGGCATTATCACGGCGGTCTTCGAGGCGGACGTCTCGCAACAACTGATAGGTCGGGTGGCGATTCAGGTTCTGTATGTACGCACGAACCGAGCGGTAGGGTGAGGAGAACTTGGCCACCTCATGGCTCGCGCCCTCTGCTCGGCCGCGGGGAACAAGTCCGCAGCCTTTCGAAAAGCACCACTGGCCAAAAAGGTTATTACCTTTCGTGGCAAACCGGGAGGTGCCCCAGGCGGATTCGTTGGCGGCCTGTGCCAGGATCAGAGACGGAGGAATCACATCGAGACGCTTGCGTAGCAGGGCAAACTGCTCGTCGCTGCCGGGCTCGGCATCCACTCGTAATCGCTCGGACTGTTGGGCCAGCCAATCATACTCCTTGCTGGTCAATGTCTCCTTCGCAGCGAGGCTATCCAGGTAGTCGCGCTCAATCAGAATCCGTGAGTTGGCCAGAACAATCCGTGGGTAGAGAAACGAGAAGAACGCGGCCTTCTTCTCCGTGGTGTCCTGATACTGAGAAAAATCTGGCAAGTCGTCGTTGGCCCAACTTGGGAGCGGGGGCAGGGACGACAGTGCGGGTTCGGAGCCTGTGTTATCGGAGTTGATCCTGTCAATACTGGCCTGCGGCGTATAAAAGCCACCGCCGATCGCAAATGCAATCAGGGGGAGCATCAGTATGACGGCCCGTTTACCCGCAGACATAAAACCTCTCGTTTCAATCGATATAGCAATGATTATAACAGGTTATACGAGAGCGTTTGCCAGTTGGGTTTTGTCGGATGCCACTGCCGTCAGGGCAGTCGTGTTGCAACCAGCAAACCGATCTGTTCCTCACCACCCCCTGTGGTTCGGAAGCGCAAATAGAACTGGTCCTGACTGGCGGTGTGGAAACCCTCAAGTACAAGGTTGCCTGCGGTGAACTCTACCCTCCCGTCGCCCAGTTGGCTGAGCGCCAGGTCGATGTCCGCCAGGCTCTCCAGCGCAGGTTTTGTCACGGTCTCGTCATCAACGGAATGGGTGCTGGTCAGCGAAGTCGGCGAGAGTGTTGCCGAGCTTGAGGATTCGATGGTCAGCAGGGCATTGTCAAAATGTCGGAGGCGGTTCGTCTGCGATGTCAGGGCCAGGGCCACGCCCTGAAGCCTGAACTGTCCCGAAGCCGGTACGGTGTTCGCGGTTTGTTCCGCGGCAATCAGGATACCGTCTCCGAGGGGACTATCGTCCAGGTTGAATGCCATCAGGGTGCCATCCGGGGTGCTGGCACCGACACCAATATCTGGCCGCTGGAAATCACCGGAAGCGGTGGTGATGTCCAGGTTCAGTCGTCCGATATCCACATCCCCGTTGCTGAGCCGCGAGGTTCGGTTGCTCAGGGTCCAGGATTCTGTTCGGGTACCGGTGGAGTCCGTCGTGACAGCGCCTGAACTGTCTCGTTGTAATGACGTAAAGCTCTGGGATTGGTTAACTGTACCGCCAGAAATCTGCCATTGGCCAACGCCTGTTTCGATGGTGAGAGGCGTTGTCTCGTCGCTGAATCGGGTTCCAAGATACAGCATGTTGTAGTCGCGGCCATTCAGACTGTCGGCGTCGAATCCCTCCTTTCTGAGGAGGTTGACCTCAAGAACCGACAGATACTGATCCTCCAGAGTACCCAGCCGCCGCAACTGGTCGCCGTCTGCTTCCAGCTCGATCGCTTTGCCAGCGCTGAAATAGCCGCTGATCACCCGGTCGGGCCCAGTAGTTTCATCCTCAGGCGCGCTTGTGAAGGCGTCCAGATAGTAGGGATTGCGAGTCCAGCCAATAATTTTCGAGCTGCCCCGGCCGGTAATGCTCTGATACAGGGCCCGGCCTGCCAGCAGGCGGGTGTCTTCCAACAGCGTGGCTGCTCCGGGGGATGAAGAGTGAGTGTTCCGTTCCCAGTATTCAGAGCCCCGCACGAAGAAGTCGTTTCCCGCCTGGTGAATCAGAGCCTCGCGATCGTATGGAATATCGTTGGCCAGAGAGGTCACTCGGATGTTGAAGGCATCAAAGCTGGTCAGGGTCAGAGCCGGATAAACATAGCCGGTGCCATTATCATCGGTCAGCACCTCTTCCTGGGCCGTTCGAACACCCCATTGTCCGGACCCGCTCAGGGTAGACTCGAGAAAAGTCTGCCCCAACTCGATGCCCAGGAATACTGAATTGTAGTCTGCGGAACTGGCGCTGATTTTTCCCGAGGACGTCTCATCGAGCACCGCGTAGTCGGCCATGGCGCTCACGTAACGGGCAAAGTCTCCCCGATCTTCGAGAATATCCAGGGCACCGCCGAGGCCAACATTGGAAGGAATCTCAATTTCAAAGTCGTGGACCTGATCGGCGAGGGTCGACCACACATACTTGTTCAGGCATAGCTCGCCGCCTTCATCGGCAACGCAATCCAGAATGGTCTGGAACTCACCGGCCGTGTAGCTGCTGAGCGTGTTACGCACCAGATATTCGGAAAAGGGATTCACCTTCACATCCCGGTCCGCATCGGCGGCCAGGGCTCGCATTCGGGTGTTGCCATAACTGGCATCGATAATCACATCCGGTCCAAGGGGCAGGCCTTCGGTGAATTCGATAATGGTGAAACCTTCGCTGTCGGTGCGGCTGGAAATGGGAGGCTCGCCCAGGTTCTGCAAGGCCGGGTTGGTGTAGTAAACACTCACCCTGTGCGGTTGCACGATTCTCAGGTTTCGGCGGGTAGGCTCGCCGTCGCTGGTGACACCACCCGGTACTTCCATGGTTACCCGGACTTCATTGCTGGCCAGGCCGCCTGTGTTCGAGGAATCGCCGGTGCTGCCGGAACTGAAATCATCGACCGGGTTCTTGTTTCCCGCGAAGTCATTGGGCTGGCCGGCCGCGCCGGCAATGGCATCTTCGCCGCTTCCGCATCCCGAGGTGAGCAACAGAGTCGAAGAGAGGAGTAAACCGAGAGTGAATCGCATGCCTGGCTATCCGTGCAGAAAATACAGGCAGACAGTCTAACAGTCGGATTCTCGGGAAAGCGTGAGGAAAAGCACGAAAGAGTCAGTGAGGAAAAGTGAAACAGGCCCGGGAGAACGGGCCCGTTTCAGATGAGGCATGAATCAGAAGAAAATCTTCATGCCGGCCATAACGCCTTCATCGAGATTGACGTCTCGTGAGGAATTCTCGATATCGGTGTTCAGGTAACGGTAGCCAGCGAAAACCTCCGCGTTGCGGATCACACGATAGCTGCCACGAAGCTCCAGGCTGGTCATGTCATCGGAATCGCCGAACGAGAGAATGCTGGGCGCGTAATGCAAGCCGCCGGTGAACGACAGGCCCGGCACGTTCGGGATGTTGACGGTTGCGAAACCGCCGAGACCAAGAGCTCCACCATCGGCACGGCTCTGATCCCAGAAGATGCCGCGCATGCCGATGCCGGCGGTAGTCGGCAGGTTACCGATCGCAGTGCGGCCCTGGGCGTGGAAATCGGCGTTGAAAATATCGCGGCCACCTTCGTGGTAGGTGTAACCGGTGCCAAGCTGGATATCGTTGTTGGTACCGAAGAAGTTTACCTGGCCCTTCACGGAATCGTTTGTAAGGCTAAGATCCACGTCACCTGCGAAGGCAGGCGCGGCAGCCAGTGAGAGAACCATCAGAGAAATCCGGGACGCTTTCATAGTTGTGCACCTTCGTTACGTTTTTAGCAGAATTGGCGGTATGTTAACGGGACGCACCGGACCACTCAACTTAAATGCCAGTAAGTCCCCGTTAACTTTCATTTTTCGCAAATCAGTGCCGGGTGGTCTCGCCGCCCTGATCCAGATCCTCCGGTGATGCGTTCTCTGCGGGTACCCGGTATTCCTCGTTGGCCCAGGCCCCCAGATCGATCAGTTTGCAACGCTCGGAGCAGAAAGGGCGCCAGGGATTGGTCTCGGTCCATTCCACGGACTTTTTACAGGTTGGGCATTCAACGTTCATGGTTGCCTTCGGGTATCGGAAACGTGTCTGGATGTCTGTGCCCGTAGTTCGGTAAGCCGGTCTCAGGAGGCAGCAGACGCCTGACAATATTGTTCCAGTACTGCCCGCAGCATTTCAATATTGACAGGCTTGGCAACAAACGAATCCATACCGCATCGGCGGCAGCGTTCCTCGTCTTCTTCCATGGCACTGGCGGTCAGCGCGACCACGGGGATGCGCAAGCGGTTGTGGGTTTTCTCCCATTCCCGCAGACGGCGGGTGGCTTCAAAGCCATCCACACGGGGCATCACACAATCCATGAACACGAGATCGAAAGGGTGCCACTGCCAGAGGCTGGCCGCAGCCTCGCCATCGTTGGCGGTCATCACGTCGCAACCGAGTTTTTCCAGCAGTCGACGGGTCAGGGTGCGGTTCACGGGATTGTCTTCCACTAGCAACACCTTCATGCGGCCGCAGGGAAGTTCCCGGCGCCGGGCGGTATCGGTGGTAGCCTGAAGCGAGAATCGGGTCAGGAAGCGCCGTTCATCTTTGGCTGCATCGGCAAACAACTGGTTGAGGATGGGTGTCAGGCAGGACTCTCGCAGAGATTTGCTCAGGAAGGCATCGGCGCCCGCCTGGCGAAAATGTTCGGCGTCGCCCCGCTGGGGGTTGGACGACAGGATCAGCAGGCGCATATCTGACCAGAGCGGGTTGCTACGGATCTGCCGGCACAGCAGGTCGCTGTCCATATCCGGTACAAAACCATCCAGAATGATCGCGTCGAACGGCTGCTGGCCATCGAACGCCGTGCGCAGGGACGTCAGCGCCTCTCCAGCGGATTTCACCGCTTCGATGTGCACTTCGTGCCGGGACAGCATTTCCAGAGTGATCTTGCGGGATAGCTCATAGGAATCCACTACCAGAATTCTGCGATTCTTCACCATCCGGGTATCCGGCCGAACCCGTGCGGCGTTCTCCGGGGCCACGGGCAGAGTCAGTTCCATCCAGAAGGTCGAGCCCTCACCGGGGCGGCTTTCGAGATCCATCGACCCGTCCATCAGGCCCACCAGTTGACGGCAGATGGTGAGGCCAAGGCCTGCACCGGGCAGTTGACGCTGGAACTGTTGGCCAAGCTGCACGTAGGGCTCGTAAACCAGGGGAACATCTTCCGGGTTGATGCCCACGCCGGTGTCTTCCACGGCAATGCGAAGGCGAGCCTTGTCATCCCGACGGCCCAACACCTCGATACTGATCAGCACATGGCCGGAATCGGTAAACTTGATGGCGTTGGACGTAAGGTTCAACAATATCTGGCGAATGCGAACCGGGTCCCCCTTCAGGGCCCAGGGCAGGTTTTCGTCGATCCGAAGTTCCAGTGCGAGGCCTTTCTCCCGGGCGCGAGAGCCAAGCATGTGCACCAGATCATTGAGGGTTTCCCGAAGGTCAAAGGGAATGTCTTCGAGTACCAGTTTGCCCGCTTCCATGCTGGAGATATCCAGCAGGTCGTTGATGATGGCCGAGAGGCTTTCCGAGGCGCTCAACAAGGTCAGCACGTATTCCCGCTGCTCCTGATCCAGCGGCGTATCGGTGAGCAGGTTGGCGTAGCCCAGCACCGATTGCAGCGGAATACGCAGTTCGTGGCTGACATTCGCGAGGAACTGGTTCTTGGCGTGATTGGCACGAACCGCCTCGTCCCGTTCACCCTGGGACTGGATCGTGGTTTGGCGCAGGGAGCGGGTGTCCTCAAGGATTTGCAGGCGCATCTTGTTCAGGGCCTGCTCCAGCTCCGAGAGTTCATCTGGCGTTTTTCGGGGTTTGCGCTTGAGCTCCAGCGGGTCTACCAGCGCGTCGAGATTCAGCCGGGCGGCGTAATCGGCCATGGATTCCAGGTGCCGGGTAAGCGTTAAACGAACGATCACCAGCAAGCCCAGGGTGCCCAGCATGACAACAATGGATTGAAACAAAAGGTTCAGGAACGCGCGGTTACGCAGGTCTGTGTAGATCTGGTCTATGGAGGAGGTGACGGTGAGCGTGCCAACGTTTTCAGGACTGCGGTTGTTGGAGCGGTCGAAAACCAGTGGAAAGGTCTGCGATATGACCCGGCCCTCAGGGTAAGTGCCGGTGCTGAAGGTTTCGCCGGTGCTGGTCACCACCCGCCCGTACTGGACAGCGGGCACTGCTTTCATATCATCCAGGCTGTTGGCCACCTCGCTGAAATTCATGAGCCAGATGTTGTTGCTCATGCTTCCGGAAACCAACTCCGCGGCCCGTGTCTGGTCATTCAGCAGATCGTTCTTGCGCCGCTCGAATTCTCCGATCAGCTGAACGCCCGTTGCCACCAGAGACAGAAAAAGGCTGAACAGCAATACGTAGGCGAGCAACCTTGCCGCCAGTGGTCGTATTCCCAATCGTTTGAAGAACCGCTTTGAAGGCAAGGCACATATTCCCTGTGTCGACTACAAAATCACCAAAAGCAGTTTAACAGACCGTCAGCACTTCGACACGTTTCCGTGAATGATCATTCACGAATCGGAATCGCACGTTCAAATCGTACAGATGCGCACCGTAAATGCGCTCTTCTTCCCGTCCTCTGCGAAAGGAGGGGCGTGGATCGTAAGCCACCACATCCTCGATCAGCGGCCGCAGTTCCGGATACTCTTCGGGTGACAGCTTGCCAATCTGGGCCTCCGCTTCCGGCAGAAAAACCACGTCGAGTTTTTCCGTGGGTGGCGAGTCTGCCCAGCCCAATGTCGCTTCAGGAACTGAATCGGCGAATGGCAGGTAGGGTTTGATATCCAGTATAGGTGTGCCCTCGATGAGGTCATGATCACTGATGCGGAGAATGAGCTGTCCATCTTTGCGCACCAATCCCTCATTGCGAACGACCGAAAGGCCGAGGCTGTTTGGGCGAAACGGAGACCGGCTGGCAAACACACCCATCTTGCGATTGCCGCCCAGCCGGGGAGGGCGCACCACGGGCCGCCAGTCTGCCCGCACCGCCTCGTGAAACTGAAAGGTCAGCCAAAGGTGGCTGGCGGTCTCCAGCCCACGGAAGGCATCTTCCCGGTCAAACGGTGGCTGGATAATCAGCTCGGCCCGGGCATGCCGGGTCAACCCCGGCTGGCGAGGCACCCCGAACTTGTCCTGAAAGCAGGAGCGGGTAATGGCGATAGGCGTGAGAGTAAGGGCCTCGGTCGCGGGTTTCGAGGGGTGTCTTGGCATTACAAACGATCATCCTCAATGATACCGGAGAAAAACATTTCCACCCGAAACACCACAGAAGCACGGTCTTTAAAGCTCTCCTCCCGGGGGAATTCCAGCGCGGGAATCAGCTCCGCGTATAGCCAGTTGCTGTGCAGCCGGTAGCGAAATGTAAGATCTGTGAACGCGGAGGTGGTGCGCCAGGAAGGTTTGCTTTCCCCTAGCAGGCCCAGCCTCGGTGTTACGATCAGCCGGTTATTCATCCGCTTGCGCATGCTGAATATCTGGCCGGCCACAAATTCCTTGTCGTTGTGCACCCACTCCAGTTCCGATGACGACCGGAAATACCAGTCATTGCCAACCGGGCGCCCAACGCCAATCCAGGTTCGCTCGCCCCAGCCGTCCTGATGAAAGTAATAAAACCGCTGCTGAGCGTTCAGGATCCACTTGTCGTCCAGGCGCCAGCGTTTCTCCGCCGTTGCCCGCCAGAAGGCATCCGGAGGGAGCCGCAGGCGCACACCCACATCGTTGGAGAAATTGATGGCATCGCCAATCTGGGTCAGGTAACGCAGTGCACCTGTGGCTTCCGTATCGGAACGCTCGGGCTCCGTGAGCTGCCGGTCCCGCTGGCGCTCCCCGAGAGGAATCAGGTCTTCGCTCTCGCTCTCGATCACCAGGCGCAGTTTCCGACGAGTGGTGGGGATATCCAGCCGGAACCGAGCCTCAGGCTCAAATTGTGCCGGATCGCCGTACTCGGATTCTGTCGCAAAGCCAATGCGCAGGTAGCTCTCGTTGTTGGGAAGGCTCTGGGCGCTGCCCGATAAGGTACGGTCTGCCCACTGGCCAACCGACTGGATCTTTTGCCCGTGAAGACGCTCCTGCCGCAGCACCCAGTTGCTGAACTTCAGCCAGTACGAATCCCGGGGATCGGCCCAATATTCGTCTGGCTCAAACGTATAGAACCCGATCGGAAGCTGACCCGGCGAGAGAATCTCAGCCACGGAACGCTCCCTAACCTCAAATACCGGCTCAATGCTGTAGCTTGGAGAAGAGACCGTCAGAGAAAGTACAGCCGCAAGGGCTGCCAAACGATAGCGGGAAAACCAGTCAGCCAAAATCCACCAACAATTTTTCATGCAGCTCCCGCACCTGACGCGTTACATCCTCCAGAGGGCGGTCATTATCAATCACCTCATCCGCCCGCGCCAGCCGATCTTCGCGCGACATTTGAGCCGCAATGATCCGCTCAACCTGCTCACGGGTATTGGTGTCCCGGGCCATGGTGCGCTCAATCTGGGTTTCTTTAGGCACGTCGATCACGATAATGCGGTCAACCAGTTCGTGCTGGTCGGTCTCGAGAAGGAGAGGGGAAACCAAAAGCACGTAGGGAAGCTGGTAGTTTTCCGGATTCAACTGCCGAACCAATTCCTCGCGGATGATTGGATGCAGCAGCGACTCCAGCCAAACACGCTCTTCCGGCTTCTCAAAGACAATGCCACGAAGCTGCGCCCGATCCAAAGCGCCCTCAGAAGTGAGGATCTTCTTCCCAAAATGCTCTGAAATCCGTTCCAGTGCAGGCGTTCCCGGCTCAACCACCTCACGGGCAACGTCATCGGCGTCCACCCAGTGCACGCCGTGCTCACCAAACAAGCGAGTCACAGTGGATTTTCCGGAACCAATCCCGCCGGTAAGGCCAACAATCTTCATGAATCAGACTCCCAGGAATCCGTACCAGAACGCCTGAATCTCACTGCCAAACCACAGACAAATCAACCCTGCCGTGGCGAGGTAGGGCCCAAACGGAATCGGAACTTCCCGCCCATGCTTCTTGAACACCATCAGGCTGATACCGACAACGGCTCCTACAACCGAGGAAAGCAGAATCACCGCTGGCAACAACTGCCACCCCAGCCAGGCGCCGAGTGCGGCAAGCAGTTTGAAATCTCCGTGCCCCATGCCCTCCTTGCCGGTTACCAGCTTGAAGAGCCAGTAAACAGACCACAAGGAGAGATAACCTGCCACGGCACCCCAAAAGGCACTGTTGAAGTCCGTCAGCACGCCAAAATAATTCAACACGAGGCCCAGCCACATCAGGGGCAGCGTAATGCTGTCTGGTAGGAGCTGGGTGTCGAAATCGATAACGGTCAGCGCCACCAGAGCCCAAACCAGCAGCAGGGCCCAGAGGGCGGATTCGTTCGGCCCGATGACTGCAATGGTCACCACGGAGAAAATCGCCGTTAGCGCCTCAATGATTGGATAACGTGGCGAGATAGGCGCCTTGCAGGATGCGCATTTGCCCCGAAGAACCAGCCAGCTGATTACCGGGATATTCTCCCATGCCCGAATGCCATGGCCGCAGGAAGGGCAGGTGGAGGCCGGTTTGGAAAGCGTAATCCGTTCTTCCTGCTTACGTTGCTTGTCCGGCAGTTCCAGGAATTCCTCGCACTGGCAGCGCCAGTCCTGGTGCATAATTTTCGGCAGCCTCAGAATCACAACATTCAGGAAACTGCCGATGCAGAGGGATACGAGGGTGACGGAAAGAAAAAGAAGCCAGGGCGTGGCGAGAAAGGCGTCCAGAGTAATCATCAATTATCCGAGAATCAGGCGGGGAAACTCGGGGTCAGAAGAGCTTTTCCTTCTGACCCCGCTCAAGGTCTAGCGGGGCTTCGGGTCGGTGAGTTTAACCAACCACCTGACCCATCTGGAAGATCGGCAGATACATGGCGATGATCAGGCCGCCAACCAGAACACCCAGTACCGCCATGATCATTGGCTCCATCAGGGCGGTCAGGTTATCGACCATGTCGTCGACCACTGCCTCATAATGCTCCGCCACCTTGGCCAGCATCTCGTCCAGGTTACCGGATTCTTCACCGATGGCTGTGAGCTGAACAGCCATCACCGGGAATACGTCTTGTTGGCGCATAGATGCCTGGAGCTGAGTACCGCTGGATACGTCGTTTTTGATGCGGTCGATAGCATCTCGATAAACAGCGTTGCCGGTAGCTCCGGCAACAGAATCTAGGGCATCAACTAGCGGAACACCAGCAGCGAAGGTGGTTGAGAGGACGCGGCCAAACTTTGCAACTGCAGATTTATCTAGGATTTCTCCAACAACTGGCAATTTCAGAACATATTTGTCGACAAAGTCTGAAAACTTTTGTGAGCGGCGTTTGGCCTCTTTAAAGAGAAATATGGTGCCCACGATTCCTAAAAGAACCACAAACCACCAGCTTTGCAGCCATTCTGAAAGCTCAACGACCATCTGGGTGAAAACTGGTAAGTCTGCGCCGAAACCTTGAAACAGGCTTTCAAACTGGGGCACTACCTTAACGAGCAGAATTGCGGTAACAACGATGGCAACAATGATGACCGCAATTGGGTAGGTCATCGCTTTTTTTACTTTCTTTTTCAGGTTTTCTGTTTTTTCAAGATAAGTTGCAATTCGGTCTAGCATCGCCTCAAGTGCACCAGCTTTCTCACCGGAATCCACAAGGTTGCAATACAAATTGTCAAAATACTTAGGGTGTTTTCGGAGAGCTCCGGCAAAACTGGTACCCGACGAAATATCATTCCGGATACTCATTACCAGTTCTTGAAGCCCCTTGTTTTCAAGACCATCTGCAACGATGTCGAAGCTCTGAACCAGAGGCACCCCCGCTTTCATCATGGTGGCAAGCTGACGGGTCAGCATGGCAATGTCGAAGGGGGTAATCTTCTTGCTTCCACCGAAAAGCGGCTTGGGCTTTTTCTTGACCTTGTCCGGAATAATGCCCTGCTTGCGAAGCTGCGCCTTAACCAAAGCGAGGTTAGAGCCCGTAAGTTCGCCTTTGGACTTATTACCTTTACGGTCTTTCCCTTCCCAAACGTACGATTCCAGCTTTTGTGCTTTCTCTGCCATGCTTAATCCTTCGTCACGCGATTGGCTTCCTCAAGACTTGTTACGCCCTCGATCACTTTCATAAGTGCCGATTGGCGCAAGTTACGGAAGCCCTCGGCCTGAGCCTGCCTTGCAATTTTGATGGAACTGGCCTCTTCCATAATCATGTTCGCCAGCTCGTCAGTTATCTTGACCACCTCGTAAATCCCGACGCGGCCTTTGTATCCTCCATTGCATTTATCACAGCCCTTGGGGCGGTACAACGTGAAGCCTGTATCAATTTGTTCCTGTGTGAACCCTTCCTCCAATAGCACGTCTTTCGGGACGTCGAAGGGCTGTTTACATGAGCTGCACAGTCTTCGGCCCAGACGTTGGGCAATAATCAGGCTCACCGAAGTAGCGATGTTGAACGAAGGCACGCCCATGTTCATCATCCGCGTGAGAGTCTCTGCGGCACTGTTCGTGTGGAGAGTAGAAAGAACCAGGTGCCCAGTCTGTGCCGCTTTTATAGCAATGTTGGCCGTTTCCAGGTCCCGTATCTCACCCACCATGATTACATCGGGATCCTGGCGCAAGAAGGCCCGCAGGGCTTCGGCAAAGCCCAGCCCCACGCGGTTGTTCACGTTTACCTGGTTAATGCCTTCAAGGTTGATCTCCGCCGGGTCTTCCGCGGTGGAGATGTTGATGTCCGGGGTGTTCAGAATATTCAGGCCGGTATACAAAGAAACCGTCTTACCGGAGCCGGTCGGGCCGGTCACTAGAATCATGCCCTGCGGCTGCTTGAGGGCATCCATATACATTTCTTTCTGGTCCGCCTCATAACCGAGCACATCAATGCCCAGCTTAGCCTGGCTGGGATCAAGAATACGCAGAACAATCTTTTCACCCCAAAGCGTGGGCAGCGTATTTACCCGGAAATCGATGGCCTTGGTCTTCGACAGCTTCATCTTGATCCGGCCATCCTGAGGAACCCGCCGCTCGGAAATGTCCAGCTGCGCCATAATCTTCACCCGTGCGGAAATCTTTGGAGCCAGTTTGATGGACGGGCGGGAGACTTCTTTCAATATGCCGTCCGTACGGTACCGAACCCGGTAGACCTTTTCATAGGGCTCGAAGTGTATATCTGAGGCACCACCTCGAATTGCATCCAGCAACATCTTGTTTACATATTTGACTATCGGAGCATCGTCGACTTCGCTGGTGACTACAGCGCCATCGTCTTCCTGTTCGCCACCTTCGGTTTCAACTCCTTCGAGGTCTGAATCATCCAGGTCGCCCATGGAAGTATCCTGGGATTCCAGGTACTTGTCGATGGCTTCCCGAAGTTTGGCATCGTCCACCAATATCGCATCGGTGCTGAGGCCAGTGTTAAACTTTATCTCGTCCAGAGCCTGAATATTGGTTGGATCAGAAACCGCAATAAACAATCGGTTTCCTCTCTTATAAAGAGGCAGGGCGTTATGCTTGCGGACCAATTTCTCATCCACTACCTTCTCTGGCATCATTTCCGGGAGAAACGCCGACAAATCCAGAACTGATACCCCGAATTCCATAGCGGCGGAAAACGCAAGCTTCGAGCTATCCGCCAGGTTGTTTTGGGTGAGATAGGTGATCAGAGGGATTCGGTTTTGGGAAGCCTGAAGGAAGGCATCTTTTGCCGTTGACTCATCGAGAAGTCCGTCATCCACGAAGCGCCGTGCAAGGCCGGTAAGCGTGATATTGCTTTTATTGGTAGACATAAATTAAGTAAGAAACGCAGCCTAAGTTACTGAAACCGATGTTTTGTCGAATTTAGTGAGTTTAGATGGCCCAGAGAAATTTTGAAAGCTAGGTTTGTTCACGATCAGAACTTGTTAAACAGGCTGAGCCGACGCTTGTGGTCTTTTCAGTGGATCATGACGTTCGTTGGTGACAATTATTGTCAGGCATTGACATCTAGGGGCATGCTGTCGGCAGCGAGCTTGGCCATTGGCACGAGCGGCATTATGTTCATAAGCCTTTGAAAAATAGTATTTTTATTAATATTCTATGATTTTTAGGTGACTTGGCACATTGGCTGCTTGCTCTACTGTAGGCTCAAAACGCAGGTCACGGGGTTCTACTCCGCCGGGCCCGGGCCAGCACAAAGAGTTAATCAACGACAAACATAGAGGTTGATAATGAAAGCTATCCGTATTAATCATGCTCAAAAGGGTTTTACACTGATCGAACTGATGATCGTTGTTGCGATCATTGGTATTTTGGCAGCAATCGCCATTCCTCAGTATCAGGACTATATTGCCCGGTCTCAAATGAACCGAGTATATGGCGAGCTTTCTGCTCTCAAAACAGCAGCTGAAGAGAATCTGATGCGCGGCAATGCGACTTCTCTGGATGCAGACGCTCTCGGCTACACTGGCTCGAGCTTGATCGCCGGTACCGGTAACACTGACATCACTGTGGACTTCACAGCAGGTGATGGGTCTGGTTCTATCACAGGTACTCTTGGTCAGGATGCAGGCACTGCTGTAAGTGGGGCGGACGTTGTAATCAGCCGCACGGACGCAGGCGTTTGGTCTTGCAGCATTACGCTTAATGGTATGGACCCGAAATTCGTACCGACAGGTTGCGGCCAGTCTTAATCGTTGGCAGAAAAAAAAGGAGGGCTTTGGCTCTCCTTTTTTTTAAGCATTTCTTGATCCTCTGCCAAGCTTAGACATGTAGGTCTAATTTTTCCTTTTTCAGCGCACACTCTTTGAAAATATTATTTTGCCTGGGGCATGATCCCACTTTGAGGTAGGGGGTCCTTGCGACCAATCTTCGAGTAAAATTATGGTTCTTAAGATGCCATCGCGCAGCGGTCGGTTTTTTGCTTTCGGTCTAACATTGCTAATGCTTGTGCCGGCAGCAGGTTTGTTTCGCTCCTGGCCACTTAATTCGGCTTTGATAGACGGATTGGCGATATTGATTGGCGGCCTGATGTCTGGCGGCGTTTTGTTGCTATCGCAGAGACCTCGATTTACTGTTTCTCCGTTGCTTGGCGCAGTGGTTGTAATGGCGGTAATTGCTGGGCTATCAGTTTTTACGAATTCTTTTTCGATTGAAGCATCCTGGCGTTGGTACATACTTTGCCTTTTTCTGTCTGCATTCGTAGTGTTGGGTGCTTCAGATGTGGTGCGTGAGGAAGGAAAGGACCGATACGTTAGTGCATTAATCAATGCACTATGGTTCGGTGCGGTGGTTTATTCGGTTCTGAGCCTGCTCCGCTATTACGGTATTTTACAATTCGTTTTGCCTTGGCTGGAGCCCTCCACTGGGCGCATGGGTGGTATTTGGAGTCAGCCAAACCTGACTAACACCACCGCGTGGCTTGGACTGCTTGCGAGCGTAATGCGCTTTGACTGGAGAGTTCACCCGTACAAGCTGGCAAGCTGTGTATTTTTGTTCGGTTGGATCATCGCTTGTGCTGCGTCGCGCATGTCATGGTTGTATGCGATAGGTTTACTTTTGTTGGCTGGCGCAAGCTGGCTTCCTACATTGCGCTGTCCGGAAATAGCAGGAAGCCGGCTTGGGCTGATTTTTAGTATTTTCGCCGTCATCCTTCTCTTCTTCCTTGTGCCGACAGTTAACGAGCCAGTGGGGCGGTGGTTAACAGAGAATGGCATAGTGGACAGATACGAAAGTGTGGCTTTAGCGACGCGCAACGTGTCTGAGGACGCTGCTAGGCTCTCCGAGTTGGGTAAGTTAACAGTGTCAATAGGGGATTTTTCGCTATCTAAAATTGTCTTTGGTATCGGACCCGGGCAATATGCCGGATTTTCGGCAGATGCGGATCTAGGGTTGCCGCCAGAAAACCTTACCCCTGCTATCTGGTTACACTCACATAATCTTTTTACGATGGTTTTTGTCGAGTTGGGCACGCTGGGGCTTTTGCTAGTTTTAGGGGTGGTCCTTTCGATTGCTTGGCAGGTTTTTCGTAAGCCCATTGGGCGTAATGTTTTTTTTATTGCTGGAGGGCTGAGCCTACTTTTCATTCACAGTAATCTCGAATTTCCTCTTTGGTATCCCTGGTTTTTGTTTGTAACCTGGCTCCTGATTGTTCCTCTATTTGCGGTGCGTTCGGTTAAGTCGGATTTGCAATTTCTTAAGCCAGTAGTGGGAGGGGTTGTCAGCTTAATGGTAGTGATGCTCATTGTTAATGTTGGCAGTCAATATCGAACTATTGCGACTATAGCATTAGATCCTGAGCCTGATCAGGATGATTATAGGGCTCTCGTTGTCTTGGCCAATGACAGTCTTTTGGGGCCTTACGCCGTTTTACGCCGGTATCGTGACTTTGCACCGGAAGCGTCGAATCTGGAATGGCAGCTTCGAGAAGTTCGCCAGATTAAAGCTTGGCAGCCACGAGACTTGGTCATGTTGCGCGAGGTTTCTTTATTGACTCTAATGGGAGACTTAGAAGGTGCCTGTAATGCGGCATCCCTAACCGCATATCGGTATCCTAGGTCGGCACCCCTAATGCTTGAGCATGCGGTTCTGGCAAAAACACTAGCTCCAACAGAAGTAATCGAACTTGCAGAGTGTATTGAAAAGGGATTGGAGCCCAGAAGCGAAACTATTCCTTCAATAGAGAAGAAGAATAAACGATTTTCCCTTGCGGAAACTCCAACGATAAAGTGATGCCAAGGACGCAAGCCGAGAATTCGACGATGGGATTCTTTTGGTCTTTCAGGCATGTTCCCGGCTACTCGCAAAAATGAAAAACAAATCTGTCCCGGTTTTGGCTCCAGTTTTCGCTCTGTTCTTGGGTTCAGTACTTTTTGCCGACTTTATGCCATCTGTGTTTGACGCCTATGCGGATCAGCGGGTCTTGCTCTCGTTGTTGTTGATTGCCGCTACGGCCCTGGGGCTTTTGATGCTGTCATATAAGGGGCGTTTAGCGTCCTTAGTGCCGGATCTATGGCCGTTTCTCCTGCTTGTGTTCAGCTTTCTCCTTGCAGCGCTGCAATACCACACTGAGCCTTTTTATCTGGTAGAGCCCGTGTTTTATGCGCTTTACTTTCTTGCATTTGGCATCGGTGGCTACGTTATCCGGACGAAGGCCCTGGCTCGGGAGGCCGCGCAGGCACTGTTAGTGGTGGCTGCGATAGCCTGTTTCTTCTATGCAGCGATGACTATCACGGTTTACCTGTTCGCTCTTTCCGATGAATTCTCCCAGCTCGACCTCATTATTCCATGGGGCTTTGTAAATATCCGTTACTGGAGCCACGTAGCGACATGGGTGGTTCCGCTGTTTCCATTATTCGTCCTGGTTGGGCCTTGTCAACGAAATAGGCTTTGGCAGCTGGGTGCCGCATTTACGGGCGCTGTATGGTGGTGGGTGCTGTTTTTGTCATCGTCCCGCGGTTCCGTCATTGGCTTGTTCATTGGTTTTGTTCTGGCGTGGGCCTGTTTTGGGAGAGCGGGGCTGCCTTGGGTAAAGTTGTTCGCGAAATATGCGATTTATGGGGTGGTTGCTTGGTTTATCCTGTCAGTGGCTATTCCCAGTCTCGTGTTCGATGAGATTCAGGTTCGTGGGCTCAAGGCCCACAGTTCCGGTCGTCTGCCCTTGTGGCAGGAGGCCTGGGCCATGAGTATGCAGCACTTCCCGTTCGGCATGGGTCCGCAATCTTGGCTGACCCATGAAATTCTGACAGACGCTTACCGGGCATCTCGGACGTTTGGGCATCCCCACAATATGTATCTGATGTGGGCGGCGGAGTATGGCTGGATTTCTATAGCTGGCCTGGCAATCCTGTGTTGTTATGCCTTATGCCATTTGTGGCGTCAGATTGCATTGGTTCGGGCCGGGCAAACACCTAATGGTATATTGTTGGTGGGATTTATGGCCTCGGTGCTAGCCGCGTTGGTTCACGCCGGTGTGTCGGCGGTTTTCATCGCGCCGGGCTCTATGTTGGTGGGGTTGTTAGTTCTCACCGTTTTCTGGGCATTTATAAAGCCTGAACCTGCGGGACCAACAATGACTGTCTCCGCTAGTCAGTCAAGACGCTCGAGATTGGCCGGATACGGCCTTGCCATCGCGTTTCTCGTGGGCAGTATGGTTTGGTTCTATGAAGTGCTCAGGTACCAGCAGGCGATGACAGACGATCTTGATTTCTACCAGAGCGAGCTCTCACTCGGCAATACTCCCCGGTTTTGGTTGCACGGCAATTTCCCCAGGCATCCGAGTCAGATGCCGCCTCATAATTGACAGGGTGGCAGTGGTGTTAAAAATCTGGCACTTTTTTTGCATTATGTTAGGCGGATGATATTTTAATCTTGGTGGAATTTTTATGGTGCAACGCAAAGATGCCGGATTTACCCTGATTGAACTTATGATCGTCGTCGCCATCATCGGCGTTCTTGCAGCTGTCGCGATACCCTCATATCAAGATTATGTGTCGAAAAGTCAGGTAAATAGGGCTATTGGAGAGCTCTCGGTCTACAAAGCTCCCTTTGAAACCCAAGTTTCCGTATCGGGCCCTGTTACGAATGATGGCTGGGGTATACTCCCTCAGATCTCACCTCGGGGAATGCCGCCACACCTATAGCCGTAGTCAATGCTGACGGTTCTGGTCACATGCAGGTGACCATGGGGGGTAACGCCAACCCGAATCTGTCGGGCGTTTTGCTCAAATTTGTACGAAGCGCTGGCGGGATCTGGCATTGCGAAATCGATCCGGCTGGTGCTTCTCGCTGGAAGGACGTATTTAGTCCCGGTTCCTGTGTCGTTATTTGAATATAGTGGAATGCTGGATAGTTTTTTTGGACAAGCGCAGCTAAAAGCGGTGAGTTTTTAATTCACGCTATTGCTAGACTTCCACTTCCTCAAATAATTCCGGCACTTCAACATCCCAGCCAAACTTCTCGCAAATCCTTTTGCGCATAACGTCACTCGCGACCACCTCCCCGTGAGTGACGTAAACCTTCTCTGGCTTTAATGAGCCTTGCTCAAGCCAAGCTAGAATCTCGTTATAGTCCCCATGTGCGGAGAGCGAATCCAGGTTGTGGGTCTCAGCCTTAACCGGCCAATACTCTCCATGAATCTTCACCGATTCCGCCCCATTCACCAACGCATCCCCACGGGTACCAGGCGCCTGAAAGCCAGCAAAAACAACGCTATTTCGAGGATTGGGTAGCAACGTCTTCAAATGGTGCAATACCCGTCCGCCACTGGCCATTCCACTGGCTGAAATAATCACGCACGGATAACGCACTGCATCTAGCTCAATAGATTCTTCCACCTTGCGAACAAAATTGGTTTTGTCATCAATCAGCTCGCACTGCGCCGCACTGAGCTTGTGTTCTTTATGGTGCTTGCAGAAGATCTCCGTGGCCTTGATGGCCATCGGGCTGTTCAGGAACACGGGTAGCTTGGGAATCTTCCCGTCAGCCATAATTTTATGAATCACATACAGCAGCATTTGTGCTCGCCCAACGGCAAACGCCGGTAGAAGCACGATACCTCCGCGCCCCGCGGTACGGGTAATGATTTCAGCGAGAACCGCCTCAGGGTCTGTCTCGCCATGGGCTCGATCCCCATAGGTCGATTCACAGACCAGCACGTCGGCATTCTGCAGCGGCTCCGGCGGACGCATGATGACGTCGTTCTGTCGCCCCACGTCACCGCTGAACACGACCGTCCTGTCCGCGCCCTTGTGATGAACGTGCACGCAGGAAGAGCCAAGTATGTGGCCGGCCGGGCTAAACGTGACCTCGAAACCTTTTACTGGTTCGAATGTCTCGTGATAATGCAGGGATTCAAAGTGCTTGAGGGCTTCCCAGGCGTCTTTCTCGGTAAACAACGGCTCCGGCTTCTCGTGCTTCGAGAACTTCTTGCGGAAGGCGTATTTCGCATCCTCCTCCTGCAGAAAGCCGGCGTCTGGTAGGAGTACCTTGCACAATTCATGAGTGGCTTTGGTGCAGTAAACCTTGCCTTTGAAGCCGTTTTTCACGAGGGCTGGCAGGTAGCCGGAATGGTCAATATGAGCGTGGGTAAGTACTACCGTATCAATGGTGGAAGGATCCACCGGAAACTTCGCCCAGTTGCGGCGGCGCAGGGTTTTCACGCCCTGGTACATGCCGCAGTCCACCAGTACCCGGTGCTTGTCGTCCGAGAGCAGGTAGCGGGAGCCGGTGACGGTTCCCGTGCCGCCAAGGAAGCGAAGTTTCATAGAGGCGTCCTTCTGGTTCTTTGTTAAGGGAGTGTTACTATTACCCATCTTAGTTCATGACGTTTTGATCTGAAGCAGGAAGCGAATCGCATGCATTACAGCTCTATCCTCCCAGATGTCATCAAGGTAGCAGACGAGGCCAGCGAGAAAGTCCTGCACATATACCAGTCAGACTTTAAGGTAAGCTACAAGGCAGACGAGTCACCCATTACACCTGCGGATACCGCGGCCCATGACATTATCACCCACGGTTTACGTACAATAAGTCGAGACATTCCCATTCTTTCCGAGGAGGGTAAGGATATTCCCTGGGAAGAGCGTAAACACTGGCGTCGGTTCTGGCTGGTGGACCCTGTCGACGGTACCAAGGATTTCACCCAGCGTACCGGTGAGTTCACAGTCAACATCGCGATGGTTGAGGACGGTGAGCCGGTTATGGGTGTGGTGATAGCTCCTGCTCTGAAAGAAGCGTACTGGGGTGTGGTCGGTGAGGGCGCCCACATGCGCGACCGCACCGGAAGAGTTCACCGAATTCGGGTGGCGGAGCCCAAGGATGTAAAGCGCGTTGTGGCCAGCAAGAATCACTTAAACGCGGAAACCAGAGCGTTCATCGATAAACTCGGCGAGCACGAACTTGTGCAGGCCGGCAGTTCGCTCAAGTTCTGCCGTATCGCAGAAGGTCACGCCGACATTTACCCGCGATTGGGGCCGACGTGTGAGTGGGATACAGGAGCAGCGCAAGCCGTGCTGGTGGCAGCTGGCGGCAAAGTGCTAACCCTGGACGGCAAACCGCTTAAATACGGTAAACAAGATGTGTTAAATCCGTATTTTATCGCGGCCGGCGGCTGGTACAGTCCTCACGCATGACATGGTACGCGCTTCAATATAAACCCGCGCAGGGTGATAGGGCTCTGCAGCATCTTCAGAATCAGGGCATAACCTGCTTCTTCCCAAAAATTACGGTTGAGAGGGTCAGGGCTGGCAAACGGGTGAGGAAGCTTGAACCTTTGTTTCCAGGCTACCTTTTCGTGAATCTGGAGCAATCTGATCCCATGTGGTCAAAGCTCCGGTCAACCCGAGGTGTGCTGAAAATCGTCAGTTTTGCGAACAAGCCTGCTGGCGTCTGCGATGAGGTTATCGGGCATATCAAAGCCAGCCTGGATTCCGTTGCGGAGCAGGGCGGTATCAAGCCTGGCCAGGCGGTCTATGTTAGCGAGGGACCTTTCGAGGGTATCCATGCAATATTTCAGGCATATGACGGCGAAGAGCGGGCAGTCGTATTAATCAACTTTATGCAGAAGCAGCAGAGCATAAAAGTGCCGGTCTCTGGAATAATAAGGTAAGAGCTGAATGGCAGAAAACAACGAAAAGTCACGACCGCCATACGACGATGAAATCAGTCTGGTGGACCTGGCCTCGACCTTTTTAAGACGCCGCCGGATCTTTTATGCAGTTTTTCTCCTGACATTGCTCTCCGGGATTGTTTACGCGCTCTTGATGCCCCAGAAATACGAGTTTGTCAGTCTGGTGAAGCTCGCTGAACGGGATGTCGGTAACACTATTGAGAAACCCGCCCTGGTTATCGCAACCCTGGAGAATCGGTGGCTGCCTGATTATCGTGCTGCCTATAATGATCAGCATGAAGAGCCGATGCCCATGGAGGTACAGTTCGAGAATCCTGAGAACACAAGCTTTATCCGGATTGTCTCTGAGTCTCCTCAGGCCGAGGTTGTATTCGTCAATGAGATTCACTCTTCACTGATTGCGCAGCTTGAAAAGTCCCAGGCATTAGCAGTCTCGAATCTCAGCCAGAGCCTGAAAGCGCAGATAGAGTCGCTTTCCTCAAGCATTGAAATGCTCAAGGGCACGCAAGATGCAGGAGCAGCTATCGCAGCTGCCGTCGAGAAGCGGCTCTCGCTGGAGTCGACGCTCAAGTCCGTTCAGTCCATGGAGACTCTGGCACTCGGGCGGCAAGCCCTGGAGCCTGCCGGGCCTGCACGCAGCCTGATCATTTTGTTGTCTGGCATGCTGGGGCTGATCGCGGGAGTGTTTTTCGCCTTCTTCGCCGAGTTCGCGAGCCTGGTAAGAGCTCAGATGAACGATATTTAGACGTTTCACTTGCAACTGCAAAGCTTTAACAATTCTTTACCCTGCTATCTCCCTGAAAACCAATGTGTCAGACTTTTTGTCACTTGCTTGTCATATACATTGCCGTAGAATCGGCACGCTTCTGAAACAGTTCATTCATCTACCGACAAGGATACAGTTGGGAGTCAGTTGTCCCCTTCCTTTTGTCTGTTTCCTGTCGTTTTTCAGATAATTTTATCCTATGACCTTAAAACACTGGGCCCTGGTCGGTGGGGCGGTAGCGTGTCTGACAAGTGTTTCCCTCCCCGCGGCCCCCTGGCTTGAGCCGGGAGATTCGCGGGCGAGATTTGCGGCCCAGAAACTTGCCGATCGCGGCCATATGGATCGCACTGTCAGCACCTGGCCAATGATGTGGAGTACGGTTCACAGTGGCCTGGAGGACAGCGTCAGCGCTGACCAGGCTTCCGTGGGCTCCGCTGCTGCCTACCTGCGCTTCGAAAAGGAACAGCAGGGTCAGCAGGGTTTTCGGGGCGAGTACAGCCTCTATGGCAACAGTGAGGTACCCGGAGTTCGCGGTTTTGATGAGAATCCACTTGCGAAAGCTGGCACGGCGATCAACCTTCAGTGGCAAGGTGAAGTCTGGGCCCTGGGCCTTAAGCCCTCATACGCCCCTGAAAGCGATGACGATGAAGAGCTTCGCCTGGATGGCAGCTACCTGGCTGCGGCTGCAGGTAACTGGGTGATGGGCGTTGGGGCCATTGACCGATGGTGGGGGCCTGGCTGGCAATCCAGCCTCATTCTCTCCAACAACGCCCGCCCCATGCCGGCGCTCTGGATTAATCGGAACAACGCCCACGCTTTTGAAAGCCCGTGGTTGAGTTGGATCGGCCCCTGGCAGTTCACAGCGCTAGCCGGCCAGTATGAAAGTGATCGTGTGGTGCCCGATGCCAAACTGATTGGCATGCGCCTCACGTTCCGCCCGATCGAGGGCCTGGATATTGGTCTCTCACGGGCCATCATGTTCGGTGGGGAAGGACGGCCTGAGGGCGCCTCGACGATTTGGAACGCGCTGATCGGACGTGATAACGGCCAGCTCGAAGAAGATGACCCGGGCAACCAGCTCGCCAGCATTGATGCGCGCTACGGATTTGCAATTGGTCAGCAATCCATGGGCCTATATGCTCAGATGATGGGCGAAGACGAAGCGGGCGCCTTTCCGGCACGTAAGTCCTGGCTTTTGGGCGCAGACTGGACGACGCAGTTATTCAAAGCTGAACAGCAGTGGTTTATTGAGTACACAAACACCCTGGCGGACGACTTCCTGGGCGATGCCATGCCCAACATCACCTACGACCACTCCCGCTACCGCTCTGGCTATCGCTATTACGGTCGCAGTATGGGGGCAAGCTTTGATGGCGACGCAGAAGCGGTAACCCTCGGCGCCTTCAACTTTTTCGATAGTGGTACCAACCTTTCTGCCAAGGCGACCTACGCGCGGCTTAACAAAGAGGGAGGGATTCGCACTGTCGTCCCGAACGACGATATTTTTTATACCGTACCCGGCCTTGATCAGAATGTAGCCATTCTTGATTTAGGTTACGGAACCGAAATGCTTAATGGCTGGCTAGATCTGACATTTCAGGCCACAGACAAAAAAATTCAGTACCAGGGAGGCGAGAAAGACCAGTGGTCTTTGGGTGCTGCCTGGACGTACCGTTTTTAAACTGATCGAACCAAAACGCCGGACTTATCTATTGTGAAGCTCAGAAATCTATTGTTACCCTTGGCTTTGCTGTTCCCCGTGACAGCCACCGCCCAGTCCATCAGTCAATCCCAGATCGAACAGTTCCAGAGCCTGCCCAGGGCTCAGCAGGAGGCACTGGCCAGCCAGTATGGAGTGGATTTGGACAGCCTTCAGTCCCCGGGGCAACAGACCCAACGCCCACGAGACGTGCAGGTGGTGGAGCCGGTTACGAGCAATGGGGCCGAAGAAAAGGAGCAGGCGCGCCGACAGCAGGAAGAAGAACAGAAAGAGCAACAAGCTGCGGATAAAAACGGGGGCCTTAAGCCCTTCGGTTACGATCTCTTCCGGGGTAATCCAACCACTTTTGCTCCGGTAACTGAAATTCCGATCCCTTCGGGCTACACCCTGGGCCCCGGGGATGTTTTGCGCGTTCAGCTATGGGGCAAGGAAAACCAGAGTCTGGAACTGCCAATCAGCCGCGACGGCACCGTCAGCTTCCCCCAATCGGGCCCGATGAGCGTGGCAGGCCTTAGCTTTAACGAAGCAAGCCAACAAATCCGTAAGCAGGTATCTGAACAATACATAGGTGTTCAGGCCAGCGTCTCTCTCGGTGAGCTTCGCAGCATGCGCGTATTCGTACTTGGTGAAGCGCGGAACCCCGGCTCATATTCAGTAAGCTCGCTCTCCACTATTACCAACGCCCTGTACGTTTCCGGAGGCATTGAACAGACAGGATCGCTGCGAAACGTCCAGCATAAACGTGAGGGTAAACTGGTCGGTACCCTGGACCTCTACGACCTGCTGCTTAAAGGTGACAGTTCGAATGACAATAGACTGCAACCCGGAGACGTCATTTTTATTCCATCGGTTGGCAAGCGCGCCGGGATCAAGGGTGAGGTATACCGCCCCGCACTATACGAGCTGCGAGGCGAAAACACGCTGGCGGACCTGGTTCGCATGGCCGGCGGCCTGACGCCTCAGGCTTATCCTCAGCGCATCAACATTGAGCGCACCAACGAGGATTTCCTGCGGATCATTGCGGAGGCGGATTACACTGCGCGTCGAGGGCAAAATGCCCGGATTCAGTCGGGTGATACAGTCAGCATTCCGTCTATCTCCGACATCACGGGCCAGTACGTAGAGATCAGCGGCGCAGCAACCCGCACTGGCCGCTTTGCATGGATGCCCGGTATGCGCGTAAGTTCAGTGATCAAGAACCTGAACGCGGACCTGACTCCGGTAGCCGACAAACGTTATGCGGCCATTGTTCGCACCGACGAAAAGACCGACGCCATCTCAGTGCTGAACGTGCGCCTTAGAAAGGCTATTCAGAACCCGGGCAGCGGATTCGATATACCCCTTGAGGAGAGAGACCAACTGCTGGTTTTCTCCGATGCCGGAAAAGTTGAAGGAGGTGAAAAAGGACGGGAGTTCACCCGTGAAAGTCTGTTTGCCCCCGTTCTGCGTCGGCTTAAAAGTCAGGCAACACCATCCTCGCCGGAAAAGACGATTCGCATTACCGGGCCTGTTCGCTACCCGGGTGAATACCCTATGCCTGCGTCACGGCAGCTTTCAGATGCAATCTTCGTTGCCGGTGGCCTGAGGGATTCGGCCTTTCTTTATAACGCTGAAGTCGCACGCTATACCACCGATGAAAACGGTATAGGAAAAACGAATATCCTCAATGTGAACCTGGCCGACGCTATGGCCGCCAACGGCAACTTGGCCCTTCAGAGCCGAGACCGGATCCTGATTAAATCAATTCCGGAATTCGCAAAAACCAGCACCATTGAACTGCAAGGAGAGGTGCGTTACCCGGGCGAATATACCTTCCGGGATGGCGAAACCCTAAAACAAGTTATTGAGCGCGCCGGCGGCTTGACTGATAACGCTTTCCCGACAGGTGCGATATTTACTCGGGACAAGTTGCGCCAGCTGGAAGCGCAGCGATTACGTGAAGCGGAAGAACGCCTTCAGGGGGACCTCCTCGGCGTGCAGCTTGAGGGCGATGGCCTCGGAGGACAAAGTGCAGATCGGGCCCAACAGGTTAAGGATCTGCTTGAAGATGTTCAAAGCAGTCGACCGGTTGGTCGCATGGTAATAGACCTCGCCGCGGTCGTAAGTGATGAGGATTATCAGGCGATTCGCCTTCAAGACGGCGACACCCTAACCGTGCCAACGATTCCTCAGTCCGTTACCGTATTCGGCGAGGTTCAGTTCCCCACCAGCCACTTGCACCAAGCCGGATTAACGGTGGATGACTATCTTGAGCGTTCCGGCGGGCCCACGCGCCAGGCTGACGAAAGCAGGGTTTATGTTGTTAAAGCAGACGGTTCCGTAATGTTGCCTGAGAAAAGTCGATGGTTTGGCAGCCGGAGTCAACAACTGGAGCCCGGGGACACTGTCATCATGCCAATTGATGTGGATCGCCTGAACCAGCTTGAGCTCTGGACTAACGTTAGTCAGATCGTATATCAGATGGCGCTTGGCGCAGCTGCCGTGGGGAATCTGTGATGACCAACTACGAACCTCTTCGTGAAAAGGCGTTCGCCCAACATGATTACGATGATGAGATTGATTTGCGGCAGCTTTTCGTCACGCTCTGGGCGGGAAAATGGCTGATTCTGGCAATGACAATCGTGTTTACGGCAGGCGGCGTGGCCTACGCGCTCTCTAAGCCCAATATCTATCAATCCAGCGTCTTGCTCGCTCCAGCCAATGAAGAAGGGGGAATGGGGGGGATTTCCGGCCAACTAGGTGGCCTGGCCAGTCTGGCCGGCATCAACATTGGCAGTGGCGGTTCCAATCAAACTGTTATCGCTAAGGAAGTGCTCCGGTCCCGCGCTTTCCTTAACGATTTTATTGATCGCCATAATTTGGCTGTTCCGCTTTTGGCTGTTAGCGGCTGGAACATGGAAAAGGGGGAATGGCGTTACAACCGAGAAATGTACAACCCTCAAACCGGCCAGTGGTTAATTGACGAAAACGGTAATAGTCAACTGCCCACAGATTGGGATCTCGTAAAGGCTTTTAAGTCAGAGCACTTAGGCATAAGCGAAAACAAGGAAACCGGCCTGGTGACAATTTCAGTGAAAAGTCTGTCGCCGATTGCTTCACAGCAGTGGGCGCAATGGCTGGTTCAAGACATCAACGAACACATGCGCCGGCAAGACGTGGCAGAGGCCGAGGCTAGAATCAATTACCTCGAAAACAAGCTGACCGACACCAACATCGCCGGTATGCAACAGGTGTTCTACCAGCTTATTGAGAGCGAAACTCGCACGGTGATGCTGGCAAATGCACAGCAGGAATATGTGTTCGAAACCATCGATCCGGCGGTAGTGCCGCAGGAGAAGAGTGAACCGGCGCGTGCTCTCATTGCCATACTTGCAGCGTTTTTGGGGGGAATGCTCGGTGTGTTTATTGTATTCGTCCGTGCTTTTTTCCGAAGTAATCAAGACGCCGCGCAGGTTCGCAAAACTACTCAAGCTGACTGACTAGACCAACGATTCATGATTAAAACTCTCTGTGTTTTCGGTACTCGCCCTGAAGCCATTAAAATGGCACCTTTAGCCCTAAAATTACATTCAGAGTCTCGCTTCGATGCAAGAGTATGTGTCACTGGTCAGCATCGCGAAATGCTAGACCAAGTGCTAAGTCTCTTTAATCTGAAGCCGGATTATGATCTCGACATAATGAAGTCAGGGCAGGATCTCACTGACGTTACCAGCTCCATTTTAAAAGGGATGCGGAATGTCCTGACGGAATTCCGGCCAGATGTCGTACTAGTGCATGGAGACACAGCAACGACGCTGGCTGCAAGCCTCGCAGCTTATTATCAACAGATTCCTGTCGCTCACGTAGAGGCAGGTTTGCGGACCGGAAACCTCTACTCACCCTGGCCCGAAGAAGCCAATCGAAAACTGACTGGCGCCCTGGCCACTGTCCATTTTGCGCCCACGCAAACCTCTGCGGATAACCTGAAGCGTGAGGGGATTGCAGAAAAGACGATTCATATTACGGGTAACACCGTGATAGATGCGCTGTTCGAGATAGTCAACAAGCTGGACACCGACGAGCAGCTATATAAGAGTCTGGCTCTGAAGTTTCCTTTTCTGGATGAAGGAAAAAAACTGATTTTGGTGACCGGTCATCGGAGAGAAAGCTTTGGCGGTGGTTTCGAGAGAATCTGCGAAGCACTCGCCCAGACCGCTCGGCAGCACCCTGATGTCCAGATCGTTTACCCAGTTCACCTGAATCCTAACGTTCAGCAGCCTGTGAATCAGTTGCTAAAGGGTATTGCCAATATTCACCTTATAGAGCCCCTTGATTACCTGCCCTTTGTTTATTTAATGAACAGGGCTGAAATTATTTTGACGGATTCGGGCGGGATTCAGGAAGAGGCCCCTTCACTAGGAAAGCCGGTTCTGGTTATGCGTGATAGCACTGAGCGTCCCGAAGCAATTGCGGCAGGCACGGTTAAGCTTGTGGGAACAAACACAATCACAATCACTAACGAACTTAATGAGCTGCTAATCAACCCTGAGGCTTATGAAGCCATGTCACGAGCACACAACCCTTACGGTGATGGGAAGGCTAGCGATAGAATTATCGAGTTATTGGCTCGTTTTCAGTCTGATTTCTAACATACTAATTCAGTTAACCCGCATTAACTTCCACAAGTTTGGAAAACCTCTGCATTTAAGAGAGATCTATGAAATTTAAAACTATTTCTGTGGTGGGGCTGGGGTACATCGGCCTACCAACAGCCGCTGTTTTCGCCTCCAGAAAAGTCAAAGTAATCGGTATAGATGTTAATCAGCATGCCATAGAGACAATTAACAAAGGTGAGGTCCATATTGTAGAACCTGATCTTGATATGGTTGTGCATGCCGCCGTTAAGGAGGGATACCTGCGTGCAACCACGGAACCGGAAGCAGCTGATGCCTTTCTAATCGCAGTGCCTACACCGTTCAAGGGCGATAATCACGAGCCGGACTTGTCGTACATTGAAGCAGCAGCAAAATCCATTGCCCCGGTTCTGCAGAGAGGCAACCTCGTTATTCTCGAATCTACGTCTCCCGTGGGCGCGACCGAGAAAATGGCTGCCTGGATGGCTGAGGCGCGCCCCGATCTGAGCTTCCCCCAGCATGCAGGTGAAGATTCGGATATTCGGGTGGCGCACTGCCCCGAACGAGTACTGCCAGGGCATGTGATTCGAGAATTAGTTGAAAATGACCGTGTGGTCGGTGGAATGACACCAAAATGTTCGGCAGCTGCCTGCAACCTATACGGCATCTTTCTCAGGGGAGAGTGCGTAGTCACAACGGCCCGGACAGCTGAAATGTGCAAACTTACGGAAAATAGCTTCCGGGACGTGAACATTGCTTTTGCTAATGAACTATCCATCATTTGTGACAAGTTGGGTATCGACGTTTGGGAGCTCATCCGCCTGGCAAACAGACACCCAAGGGTAAATATTCTTCAGCCCGGGCCAGGTGTGGGCGGACACTGTATTGCAGTGGATCCTTGGTTCATCGTAAGTAGTGCACCGGACGAGTCCAAGCTGATCACGGTTGCAAGACAAGTAAATGATGGAAAACCTGAATGGGTAAAAGAAAAAGTGCATCGTGCGGTATCCAGGTTTTTGACCGATAACCCTGACAGGGCTATGAAGAGCGTCACAGTTGCCTGTTATGGTCTGGCTTTTAAACCGGATATTGATGATTTACGGGAAAGCCCTGCAATGCGAATTGCCGAAAATCTGCTCGAATCACACCCAGGCAAGCTGATAATGGTGGAACCGAACATTAGCGTACTACCTGAATCCTTGATGTCCGCCCAACTCGTCCATCCTGATGTTGCTCTTGAGCGCGCCGACATCCATGTATTGCTGGTGGATCATAAAGAGTTTAGGACAGTTTCACCTGTTAGAGGAGTGACTGTAGATACAAGAGGTATCTGGTGATCTGCGTTTGAATTGCGCAGTCTGCGACCAGCGAACTTACCTCAATATCAGGATCTAATTAATGAATGATAAGACAATAGGGATTATTGGTCTTGGATATGTAGGCCTTCCCTTGGCTGTCGAATTCGGAAAAAAGCGACCCGTCATCGGCTTCGATATTAATCTGAAGCGTGTATCTGAGCTCCAGCGTGGTAAGGACCATACCTTGGAAGTTAGCACGGAGGAGCTGGCCGAGGCTACTCATCTTAGCTATACCTCCAGCGCCGAAGATCTGGCGGCCGCGAACGTTTACATTGTAACGGTGCCGACTCCGATCGACGAGCACAAACGCCCGGACCTGACGCCACTAATCAAGGCCAGCGAAACCATCGGGAAGACCCTCAAAAAGGGCGATGTGGTCATTTACGAGTCTACAGTTTACCCCGGGGCAACTGAGGAAGACTGTGTGCCAGTGCTGGAGCGGGTGTCCGGTTTGGTGTTCAACCGGGACTTTTATGCCGGTTACAGCCCGGAGCGTATTAACCCCGGTGATAAAGAGCATCGTGTAACCAACATCAAAAAGGTAACCGCCGGTTCTACCCCGGAAATAGCCGATCTGGTTGACGCTCTGTATAACGAGATCATTACTGTTGGCACCCACAAGGCCAGCAGTATCAAAGTGGCCGAGGCTGCCAAAGTCATCGAAAACACCCAGCGGGATCTGAACATCGCTCTCATCAACGAACTGGCGATGATCTTCAATAGAATGGGTATAGACACGGAGGCCGTACTGCAGGCCGCCGGTTCCAAGTGGAATTTCCTGCCATTCCGCCCCGGGCTGGTGGGTGGACACTGTATTGGTGTAGACCCGTATTACCTGACTCACAAAGCGCAGACAATTGGCTACCACCCGGAAATTATCCTCGCTGGCCGGCGCTTGAACGATGGCATGGGCGCGTACGTGGTTTCACAATTGGTCAAAGCCATGCTCAAGAAGCGTATCCATGTAGAGGGTGCCCGGGTTCTGGTGATGGGGCTGACCTTCAAGGAAAACTGCCCTGATCTGCGCAATACCCGGGTGATTGATATCGTGAACGAACTGGCCGAATACAATATTGAAGTGGATGTCTACGACCCATGGGTATGCAAAGACGAAGCACGGCACGAATACGGCATCGACCCTATTGAGAGTCCCAGACCCGGTGAATACGACGGCATGATCCTTGCCGTAGGACACCACCAATTCAAAGCGCTGGGTGCGAAAGGAATCCGGGAACTGGTAAAACCGGCAGGCGTCGTTTATGACCTGAAATACATTCTCTCCGCTCACGAATCCGACATCAGGCTGTAAATCATGACCAGATACGAAGAATTGCAGAGCGAGTTGAAAAGCTCACCGAAAACCTGGCTGGTAACTGGCGTAGCGGGATTTATTGGCTCCAACCTATTGGAGCATTTGTTAAAGATGAATCAGACCGTTGTTGGTCTGGACAACTTTGCTACCGGCTACCAGCATAATTTGGACGAGGTTAGAACTCAGGTCACCCCTGAGCAATGGGAAGGTTTTTCGTTCATAGAAGGCGATATTCGCAACCTGCATGCCTGCGAGAGAGCCTGCGAGGGTGTCGACTATGTGCTCCATCAGGCTGCTCTTGGTTCGGTGCCCCGTAGCATAAATGATCCGATTACCACCGATGGCACCAATATCGGTGGTTTCTTGAATATGCTTGTTGCCGCCCGTGATGCAGGAGTTGCCAGTTTCACCTACGCCGCCAGCAGCTCCACCTATGGGGACCACCCGGCGCTGCCGAAAGTGGAGGAGAATATCGGTAAGCCGCTATCCCCCTACGCGGTTACCAAATATGTCAACGAACTATATGCCGACGTCTTCGCCAAAACTTATGGGTTCAATACTATTGGCCTGCGTTACTTCAATGTGTTTGGCAAACGCCAAGATCCGAACGGCGCATACGCAGCAGTTATCCCGAGATGGGCAGCTGGGATGATCCAGGGCGACGATATCTTCATCAACGGTGATGGCGAAACCAGCCGGGATTTCTGCTTCATTGAAAATGCGGTTCAGGCCAACTTGCTTGCAGCAACAGCGCAGAAAAGTGCAAAAAACGAAGTCTACAACGTTGCCGTTGGCGATCGAACTACTCTGAACGACTTGTTCAACGCACTTCAGTCTGCTTTGGCTGAGAATGGAAAATCGTATGGTAAAGCTCCCGTTTACCGGGATTTCCGGGCAGGCGACGTTCGTCACTCCCAAGCTGATGTGAGCAAAGCTGAAAGCGAACTCGGCTATGCACCTCGGTACAGAATAAAAGAGGGCATTACAAAAGCAATGCCTTGGTATATTAAGAACGTGGGTTAAGGCTTTATGAAATTACTGGTCACCGGTGGCGCCGGTTTTATTGGATCCGCCGTAATCCGTCACATCCTCAATAACACGCATGATGAGGTGGTCAATCTCGACAAACTCACCTATGCCGGCAATCTTGAGAGTTTGGCGGAGGTAAGTGATAGCAGCCGCTACGCTTTTGAACAGGTTGATATTTGTGATCGCGCCGCCGTCGATAGGGTTTTGAAAGAGCATCAGCCAGACGCCGTCATGCACCTAGCTGCTGAAAGCCACGTAGACCGCTCTATCGATGGTCCAGCGGATTTCATTGAAACCAACATCGTTGGCACATACACCTTGCTGGAAGCGGTTCGCCAATACTGGCAAGCGCTCAAGGCCGAGCGTCGCCAGAATTTCCGCTTCCATCACATTAGCACCGACGAGGTCTACGGCGATCTTGATGGCCCGGAAAACCTGTTCACAGAACAAACACCGTATGCGCCTAGCAGCCCTTACAGCGCCAGCAAAGCAAGCTCAGACCATCTGGTTCGTGCCTGGCATAGGACCTATGGATTGCCCGTACTAGTTACAAATTGCTCCAACAATTACGGCCCCTATCATTTTCCCGAGAAGCTCATACCACTTGTTATTCTCAACGCACTGGAAGGCAAGTCTCTACCAGTCTATGGCAAAGGCGAACAGATTCGCGACTGGCTTTATGTAGAAGATCATGCCCGAGCACTCTATGACGTGGTGACACAGGGAACGATTGGAGAAACCTACAACATTGGCGGCCACAACGAGAAAAAGAACATCGATGTAGTTCAAGCCATCTGCGGCCTGCTGGAAGAGTTTGTTCCTGAAAAACCGTCTGGTTTGGCACGTTACCGTGATCTGGTCACCTTCGTAACTGATCGCCCCGGACATGATCTTCGTTACGCCATAGACGCCAGCAAAATCCAGAAAGAGCTGGGCTGGGTACCGCAAGAGACCTTCGAGACAGGACTTCGCAAGACAGTTCAGTGGTACCTGAGCAATCAGGAATGGTGTAGCCGGGTGCAGGATGGGAGCTACCAGAGAGAACGCATTGGAGTAGGCGCATGAAAGGTATCATTCTTGCTGGTGGCTCGGGTACTCGCCTTTATCCGATCACATTGGGTACTTCAAAACAGCTCCTGCCGGTTTATGACAAACCGATGATCTATTACCCCCTATCTGTGCTAATGCTGGCGGGTATACGAGACATACTAATCATCACTACCCCCGAGGATGAGTCTGGATTTAAAAGAAGCCTGGGCAACGGAGAGCAGTTCGGTATCAACCTGAGTTATGCTCAGCAGCCGCGACCTGAAGGGTTGGCGCAGGCTTTCATTATTGGTGAGGACTTCATCGGCGACAGCAGTGTCTGCCTGGTACTTGGTGACAACATTTTTTACGGGCAGGGCTTTACACCCAAACTTCGAGAGGCTGTACGTCGTTCAAACGAGGGGCATGGAGCTACAGTGTTCGGTTACCAAGTCAAGGACCCTGAAAGGTTTGGTGTGGTTGCCTTCGATGAAAACCATCAGGCGGTATCAATTGAAGAGAAGCCCTCCCGGCCAAAATCGCACTATGCGATAACCGGATTGTATTTTTATGATAACCGGGTGATAGAGATCGCGAAATCAGTAAAGCCCTCGGATAGAGGCGAGCTAGAAATCACCGATGTAAATCGTGCATACCTGGCGCAGGAGAACTTAAACGTTGAACTTTTGGGGCGGGGTTTTGCATGGCTAGATACCGGTACCCATGAGAGTCTGTTGGAAGCGGCACAGTTTGTCGAGACGATCGAAAAGAGGCAAGGCTATAAAATTGCTTGCTTGGAGGAAATCGCTTTCAGTAACCAATGGATCTCATCTGATCAATTGAGAGAAACAGCCTTGAAATTGGAAAAGAATAATTATGGTCAGTATTTAATAAGTTTGTTAAAGGAAATTCAATGATTCCGGTAACGAAGCCTGGGCTACCCGACTTGGCAAAAGTCCAAAAATACTTAGACGGCATATATGAGCGCAGGTGGTTTACAAATAATGGGCCATTGGTTCAGCTCCTGACAAAGAGACTTGAAGAATATCTCGGAATCGAGAATTTGCTCTTGGTTGCTAATGGAACATTAGCTTTACAGATTGCTTATAGGGCGCTTGGTGTAAACGGAGAGGCAATAACAACGCCTTTTACCTTTGTGGCAACTGCAAGCTCCCTCTCCTGGGAGGGCATCAAACCGATCTTTTCTGATATAGAGTCGGAAAGCTTCAATTTGTGCCCTACCAAAATATTGGAAAAGATGACTGAAAATACACGTGCGATAGTGCCAGTGCATGTTTATGGCGCTCCATGCAACGTAGAACAGTTTGATAGAATCGGAGAACAAGAAGACCTGAAATTGATTTATGATGCTTCACATGCATTCGGAGTTAATCACAAAGGACAGAGCCTGCTCAGCTACGGCGATGCGTCGACCCTAAGCTTTCACGCTACCAAAATCTTTCATACTGTAGAGGGTGGGGGGATTGTTTTTAAAGATAAAGAGGTTTTGCGTAGAGCGCAGTCCTTGATCAATTTCGGTTTCTCATCAGATGGTGAAATAACTGAGGTCGGGATCAACGCCAAAATGAGCGAAATCCACGCAGCGTTCGGCCTCAGTTTGCTTGATGATATCCACGATATCATTGAGCGTCGCGTCGAGATACAGGAACTATATCAGACAGAATTGAATGGTTATGTTCGATTTCAACAAAGAGCCCAAGAAAGCAACCTTAACGGGTCTTATCTCCCAATAGTATTGGCCTCGCAAGAACAGCGAAAAACCGTTGAACTACGCTTAAATTCCATTGATGTAAAGGCCCGCCGGTATTTTTCGCCATCGTTAAATACGACCAGACCCTTCTGTGAAGTTGGAAAAAAAGACCTGCCGAGAAGTGAAGATGTTTCGTCCAGAGTTTTATGTCTTCCGCTATATTATGAACTAAGTGATCAAGATGTCTTAAAAATCTGTGAGAATTTAAAGCGAGCAATTGGATGAAGAAAACCAGTGTTCTAATAGTATCTGACAACGAGGAATTGATTAGATATATCTTGGCCCTAATGCAAGAGAAAAAATTCGATTCGTTTTCAGAGATTGAAATAAGGTATAGCTCAGTAAACAAGAGTCCAGATCGTTTGGAAAAGATGGGGCTACGCCAAGTAGATGTTAAAGCCCAAGCAAGATCCCTTATTGAAACGTACGACCTGATAATATCCGCTCATTGTAAACAAATCTTCCCTCCTGATTTAGTAAACTCAGTCAGATGCGTAAATGTTCATCCGGGCCTGAACCCTTTTAACAGAGGGTGGTATCCACAGATATTCTCGATCATCAACAAGAAACCCATTGGCGCAACTATCCATGTAATGGACGAACAGATCGATAATGGAGAAATAATAATACAAGAGGAAGTGGATTTATATGATAGTGATACATCAAAGGATGTTTATGAAAGAGTTGTCGAAACTGAAAAAAAGTTATTAGAAAAAAATCTAGAGAATATTATAAAAGGCGATTATAACTCTAAAAAAGTAACCACTTCCGGAAACTACAACTCCCCGGCTGATTTTCTAGACCTTTGCAAACTTAATTTGTCCAGCGTTGGAACGCTGCGGGAACACATTGATCTTTTAAGGGCGCTGTCGCACGGAGAGCATAACAACGCATACTTCTACGATGACACCGGGACGAAGGTCTATATAAGAATGGCCTTGGAGCGTATTCGTGACAAAGGCTAAAGTAAGCGTCGCTATCATTACGTACAATCAAGAGGCCTTTCTGAGAGAAACTCTTAATAGTGTTGTCTCCCAAGTTGTGAGCTTCCCGATAGAAATTGTGATTGGAGACGATGGTTCAACTGACGGAACACAAGATATAATTAAAGATTATCAAAAACGGTTTCCGGATATTATTGTTCCGATCCTTAATGAAACCAACATTGGAGCTGGTGCTAACTATAAAAAAGTGATCTGCGCGTGCAGCGGAGAGTATGTCGCCCATCTAGATGGCGATGATTTGATGCTACCTGGGAAGCTTGAGGCACAATGTCAGTATCTGGATGACAACCCAGCCGCCAGCGCTTGCTGCCATGATATGGAAGTGTTTGAGAGCGAAACTGGTGAATTTATTCGTCGCTACAATAGTCGGGTTAGCTTTAAAACGAAGGCATTGTCCGAACTTTTACGCCAAGGTGCAGATTTTTGTCATAGTTCAAAAATGTTTAGACGCAACACGGTGACAGAGCAGGATCTGAATTTCCCGACATCCATCGTTTTTGATTGGTATATGCATTTACTCCATGCTCGTTATGGAGAGATCCATTTTATGGATAAAGTGTTTGGGAAGTACCGAATAAGCTCGAACAGTGTTGTGTTTTCAAATTATAAAAAAATGGAATTAGTTGCGAGTGATCTACTAAAGACAGTAGATGCAAGTGAAGTGTTTGGAACAAGTCTAATTGATCGAAATCATGCGAAATCACGCATCTATTTTGAAAGATCTTTAAGGGCGCTTGAGCTTCGTCAATTTGACCTATTTTACAATTTTATAGGGAAAGCCTGGCGGTATTCAAATACGCCTAGCCGCACATTCAAATTGTTGTATCATGGCCGACTTTTTCCGAGAGCTTTATCTATCGCGCTAAGCCTACGCAGAAAGGTAAGTCGAATCGTTGACAGAACTCGCCGGTAGATATTGATGGTTGGCACTATATTAACCCGTTATATAACTGTCGGTATTCAATTCATCATTATTGTTGTTACGCTGACGGTTTATGGTGTATTCGAAAGAGGTGTAGTCGCGGCGCTGATCGCCTCTGGAGGATTGGTTGGTGCCCTTTCTTCAATGACGATTGGAAAGGGTCTTCTTATGCTCGTTGAGAGGAACAAGGATGATGAAGTAGTTTTAGGGCAAGTATATAGCTCGGCTTTGCTTTTGCTTTTGCTTTTAATTTTGTTTTCTTACTTCGTACATTTTTTTCTCTTCATTTTTCTTCCTGGCTTCTACGGCGGGATTTCGGTTGAGCATCTAACGTATTTTTCGTTTGCCGTTGTTTATTATGTATGGATGCAGGTTGGACCGTATTTATTTTCCCTTCGGGGGAAGATGAAGGTTTTTAATGCGATATCTTTATGTTCGAATTTTTTAATATTACTGATTCTTATTTTTGGGTACTTTTCAGACGGCTTGATTTTTGAGTTTTTCTTGCTTCTCACTTCGGTTGTTTTTTTTGTTGAGACTGCTTTGGGGGCTGCGTTTATATGCTCAAATATTGGAGGATTCACCCCAAGTCTTAAGCATATCGTCCCCATACTTAAGTCAGGCCTATCTCTTCACTTGGATACAATCGGTGGTATTCTTTTTATAAGTCTTAGTGTAGTGATCGTAAACATATTGTTAGGGGTTAAGGCCGTTGCAGAATATGACATAGCAAGCCGGCTCTTTGTTTTGCTCTGTTTGTTTCCTCAGATGGTTCAACTGGTGTTTCATCGTAATGTAGTGTTCCAAGATACTTCTACGCTGTTGCCGAAACAAATGCGACTATTTCGTATAGTGTGCATTGCGTATATTCCTTTGCTTTTTATAAGCTTTTTGTTGATCAGATTTCTTTCGGGATATTTTGATTTTGATGAAAATGTCTCCTTGCTGTATGTTACTTTGGCAATTGCCTTCTTGCCATATTTCTATGCGTCAATTATCTCTCCTTATTGGATTAAGAAAGGTCGGTCATTGGCGTTATCGTTTGTGAGTTTGATAGCTGGATCTCTTGGTATCCTGGTGTCTGTCCTCCTTATTCCGAAAGTTGGAGTTTATGGTGCTGCCATCGGCGTCGTCACGAGTTACATGATTGCGGCTTTGGTTAATTGGAGGTTTTACAGGGCCCATTTATGTTCTTGAGCGCACATAAAACTAGAGTTCTTGCTCTTTTCATTTTATGGTTCTTGGTAATATTTGGACCAGTTTTGGATTTTGGCATTGGCCCATTTTCAGATGTGAGTTTCCTAATCTCTGTCTTTGTAGTTGTTTTTGGATTCCACATCCACGTTCCACGATTCTATGTATTCCTCGCAATGTTACTTATTGCGATATCTGCCCTCGCGCTTTTTACTGCGATTTTTTTCGATTCCAGTGAGTTAGAGATCGGGCTGAGAGCTATTTTGCGCCCGGTGAGGACGCTTATTGTGATGTTCGCAGTGGTTATTCTCGCCCACTTCTCGAACCGTACGTTTCTGAATATGCCTCCAGGCGGCGATATAGTAGATATTTATTTCCGAGCATTAGGTTTGATTTACGTGGCGATTGCTCTTCACGGATTAATCATGGTTTTTCAGTTTTTATATCCTGATTTTAGAGATTTTATATATAGTTTCACTATGGCCAAATATCAGTTAGAGTTTTACCAGAATTTCAGAATGGCCGGTCTGTCAGGTGCCGGTGGTGCGCAGGTTTCGTTTGTTCAAGGATTGGGGTTTTGTCTTGGTGCATTTCTTTGGACTAAATCTCGAGCAAAAAAGACTATTATATTTCTGAACGTTATCCTTGTACTTTCAGTGATTTTGTCTGGTCGCAGTGGTCTGATTCCGATAATTCTTGTGACACTTTTTATTTTCATAAATAATTTAATTCTACTTTTGAATGGTGGAGTAATAAAAAAAGAGTTTTTTTCGGTGAAAATGTTTCTTGGTTTGTTTCTCCTGGGGTTGCTCAGTGTTTTTGGTCTTTTTAGGCTCCTTGAGAACGAGTATTTGGTGATTGCTTTAGAAAGAACTTTTGCTACCTTTATATCTTATAGTGAAACCGGTGAGTTTTCGGATAACACCTTAGTTGCTCTGAGTAATATGTTTATTTTGCCAGCTGATTTTTTTCATATTTTGTTCGGTAAGGCCAGTTATCTTGAAAATAACACCTACTACGATCTCAATACTGATATAGGCTATTTTCGTATAATATGGGGTTACGGTGTTTTGGGGTTAAGTATTCATATTTTGTTTTATTTGAGTATGCTTTGGTACTCCTTTAAATTCGGAATTGTGAGACGGTTTTTTCTTGAAGTAAACGTACTTTTGATTTTCTTAATATTATTGTTTAATTCCAAGGAAATTTTCTTTTTTTCGAAAATGAGCTTTCAAATTTGTTTTGCGTCATTTGCATTAGCCTATAGTGCGATATTAATTGAAAGATCTAGGTCCGATTATGAAAAGGTTAATTGATGTGCTGTCATTCTTTGTTCGTGTTTATTCACGGATTCTGTGTATGCTTTATCGTTTTCGGTTCAATCGGTGCGGCAGCAATGTTATTTTCTCCCCATGGGATATATTTTCTTATAACACTATTTGCATTGGTCATGACGTTTATATCGGTCCTAGCGCTATTTTCCGTGCCTCAGAAAGCGGGATTACAATAGGTAACAAAGTGATGTTTGGACCGAGGGTTACCATTATGGGGGGCGACCATAATTATAGTGAAATTGGTCGGTATATGTTTGATGTCAAAGAAAAGTCTGATGGCGATGATCTGCCGGTGTTTATTTCTGACGATGTTTGGGTCGGTGCGTGTGTCACGATCTTGAAGGGCGTCACGGTCGGTAAAGGGGCGATCGTTGCGGCTGGCGCACTGGTAGTAAATGATGTTCCGGATTACGCAATTGTTGGGGGAGTTCCAGCGAAAGTAATTCGTTATCGGTTTTCGGAGGCCGAAATTGTTGAACACGAACGAGCGTTGAGGCGGATTTAATGTGCGGTATAGTTGGTCAGGTTGTTCACTCGAAGATTTCTCAGAGTCAAGATCATCCGATTTTTCAGTCGTTGAAAGTGATTGGGCACCGTGGACCTGATGGGTATGGAACTTTTTTTGATTCAAAGCTTGTCTTGGGTCATGTGAGACTTAGTGTTCTCGATCTGACCGATGCAGCGAAACAACCGATGGTTTCTCGGTCTGGTAGATTCGTTATTAGTTACAATGGCGAGGTTTATAACTTTCAAGAGCTTAAGGAAAGGTTTTCTCTCAATCACCTTAGAACTCATTCTGACACCGAAGTTATTCTAGAGCTATTTTCTAAGATTGGGAAAGATTGCTTTAGCCTGTTAAATGGAATGTTTTCCCTAGCGATATTTGATGTGAAGGAGAGAGTTCTGTGGCTCGCAAGAGACCGCCTGGGTATCAAGCCTCTTTATCTAGCGAGAAATGAGAACGGGCTTTTCTTCTCCTCCGAAATAAAGGGTATTCATGCGCTTGAAAATAGTTTTCGCGGTGTTAATGCGCAGGCGTTGGCGGAATGGAGCTACTATGGAAATGGTTTAGGTGAAAAGACATTATTTAAGGGTTTGACTAAACTTCTGCCAGGTCATTACCTAAAGGTAGGAGTAGACAACATTAATGTCGAAGAGTTTACCTATTGGGAACCTGGCAATGGAGGCCTTTCAGAATTTGGTGACCTAGCGGGGCAAGCACGATCAAGCCTTGAAAGAGCTGTTCGCCGTCAACTGGTGAGCGATGTGCCGGTTGGGGTGTTCTTGTCTGGAGGGATTGATTCGAGTGCAATTGCTGCATTTGCGTCTAAATATTACCCAGGAAAGCTAGCTACGTTTTCGGCTGGTTTTGATTACGACAAGGGCGTGAATGAACTTCCGCAAGCAAAGCGGTTGGCGGAAAGGTATGGAACGGACCACCACGAAATCCACGTTGTCGGCGCTGATGTGGCGGATACAGTCGAGAAAATGGTTTGGCATCATGATCAGCCATTTTCTGATGCGGCTAATATCCCACTTTATCTTATCTCGCAGCAGGTTGGTGATAGGGCAAAGGTAATTCTACAGGGTGACGGGGGAGATGAGTTGTTTGGGGGTTATAAGCGATACGCATCTCTCTCTCGCTTCCGGCAGATGAAAATTGTAGCGAGAATTGCGAGGGCTGCCCAAGCCGCGTTGCCAAAGAACAGTTCTCACCACGTTCGGCAAAGATACATTGATGCGCTTTTGGCAAAACCCTTTCCTAAGGTGATGGCACTCCTTCTCACGGTTGAGGACGAGGCCCATAGCCCTTTGAAGATCTTCCAGGACAGCGTTAGAAAGTCCAGCGGGAATCCATTTGAGCGGTATTTTGAATGCGCGTCTAAATTTGTAGGGCGAAGCCCGGTAGACCAAATGCTATTGGTGGATAGCATGATTATTCTTCCAGATATTTTTTTGGAGAAAGTTGATCGTTCAACCATGGCTTCAAGTCTGGAAGTGAGGGTTCCGTTTCTCGACAATGATTTGGTGGAGTTTTGTCAAGGGTTGCCTGCAAGCCAGAAGATTCCCGGAGGTAAACAAAAGGACCTTTTGAAGCGGAGTTTGAAGGGGATTGTTCCGGATGAGGTGCTTCATGGTAAGAAAACCGGGTTTGGGGTTCCGTTCGCTTTTTGGCTTGAGGGACCACTGAAGGATCTTTTTTTCGACCATCTTGGCGATTTTATCCGTAAGCAGCCTTATGTTCTTGATCAGAACTTGGTCTATTCACTATTTGATGACCATATATGTCGCAGGAAAGATAATGGCTTCCTTCTTTGGAAGATTATGAATTTGGTGATCTGGTCTAATCGATACAATGTCGATTGGAGTGAATGTCAATGAAGCGCTTTATTCTTGTGGGTGCTGATCCGCATGGTGGTAAGGTTGCTCATCCAGGCGGGCAACTAACAGCTTGTGAAGGCTTAATTCGGTATGCCGAAAAAAACGGGCTAGGCGTTGACGTCATTGATACTACTCAATCAAGTTTTCCCGTACCGCCCATTGGCGAAAGACTAAAAAGGGGAATTTCCAGGGTCTTAGAGCTTCGTAAAAAGTTACGTCACAAAGAATATAGTGGTGTAATTATATTCAGTAGTTCTGGCCTTAGTTTCTACGAACGTGCGCTTATGGCCTTTCTCTGCAAACGTAGTCATGTACCTTCGATTTTTTTCGTCCGGTCAGGGCACTTTATTAATGAGCTTGACGGTTCAAACTTTAAGAGAAAAATCATATCCAGGATTCTGCAGTATCCCGATGTGATCGGTGCTCAAGGTCGGCCTTGGGTAGACTTTTACCAAGAACTCGGTGTGAGCCCTGAAAGGGTTTGTGTGGTACGAAATTGGCTGTCGTTTGATTTTATTGCGAGCGAAAACCCGAAAACTATCGATCCCCAGAAAGCTCTGAGGTTTGTTTTTGTAGGTTGGTTGGTAGAGGCAAAAGGTGTGCGTCAACTGTTGCTTGCAGTTGAAAAGCTGGCGGCAGAATACGCCTTTGAGCTGGTGTTCATCGGGGGTGGAACGCTTGCAGATGAGATCAACAAGCAAGCATCAAAAATTCAGAATGTAAAAATTAAATCCTTAGGTTGGATAGACCGCGAAAACTTGCAAAATGAGCTGCGTCTTTCCGATGTGTTTGTATTACCGTCCGAAGCTGAGGGCTTTCCAAACGCCCTTCTTGAGGCCATGGCCTCGGGGCTTCCGGTGATATGTACGGACGTTGGTGCTGTTTCGGACTCTGTTTACGACGGTGTAAACGGCTTCTTATTGGCGGATAACGGACCCGAAGCTATTTATAACGCCATGCGTACATACCTGGACGATCCTTTGTTAATTGAGAAGCACTCTGCGGGCAGTTTAGCTGTATTTCATAAACAGCATGGTTGGGAAGAGAACTGCGAACACTTATTCAGTCAATTTGAGAAAAGTTAGTGATATGAAACAAATTCTTCAAGACATGGGGCGTGGCATAACTTCCTTGACGGAGGCGCCTGCTCCGAACTGTAGTTCAGGCCAGTTATTGATAAACACTTCGATTTCTCTGGTTTCTGCAGGCACCGAACGAATGCTTGTTGATTTTGGGAAGGCGTCTTACTTGGCAAAAGCACGCCAACAGCCCGAAAAAGTCAAAATGGTTCTTGAGAAGGTTCAGACCGATGGGCTGATGACGACATTCGAAGCGGTCCAATCAAAGTTAGCCCAGCCCCTGCCTCTTGGTTACTGTAATGTGGGAGTTGTATCTGAAGTGGGCAATGGTGTCGCTGGCTTCAAGGTTGGCGATCGAGTCGTCTCGAATGGTCCGCATGCCGATGTTGTCCGTGTACCTCGTAATCTCTGTGCTGTGATCCCCGATAATGTACCTGATGAGGAAGCATCATTTACGGTTGTTGCTTCTATTGGATTGCAGGGCATTCGTTTGGCTGAGCCGACTTTGGGCGAAAGCTTTGTAGTAACTGGGGTCGGGCTTATCGGCCTCTTGACAGTGCAGCTATTGCGAGCCCATGGCTGCAGGGTTCTTGCGATTGATTTTGACGAATCCAAGTTAGCACTCGCCAGGCAATTTGGTGCGGAGACCTGTAATCCAGGCAGCGGGGAAGACCCAATAGCGGCTGGGATGGGGTTTAGCCGTGGTCGTGGCGTGGATGGGGTCATTATAACCGCATCTACCAAGTCTTCGGATCCCGTTACTCAGGCGGCCCGGATGTCGCGGAAGCGCGGTCGCGTTGTTCTCGTAGGCGTTACAGGGCTTGAGCTGAATAGGGCGGATTTTTACGAGAAGGAATTAAGCTTTCAGGTATCTTGCTCGTATGGGCCTGGACGGTATGACGCAGCTTATGAAGAAAAGGGTGAGGATTACCCTTTTGGCTTCGTGCGTTGGACTGAGCAACGAAACTTTGAAGCGGTACTGGACATGATGGCTACTGGCCAATTGGACGTAAGGCCACTGATCACCCACCGGTTTGGTTTTGATAACGCGCCTGCAGCATACGAATCACTGACATCTGATAAAGCTGCTTTGGGAATTCTGTTGGAGTATGGAAGCGCTCTCGAAACCCGTCAGATCAAGACAGTTTCCCTGAAGCAAGGCGCTAGTTTCAGTCCGGAGAAGCCCGTGGTGGGTTTTGTTGGCGCGGGAAACTACGCATCGCGGATGCTCATTCCAGCGTTCAAGGCAGCGGGTGCACAGTTGCATTCGATTTCGACCTCCGGCGGAATCAACGGGGTCATACATGGTGAGAAAGCTGGGTTTGCAAATGCGACGACAGATACTCAAGCGATGCTTGAAAACCCGGAGATAAACACCGTCGCGATTGTAACCCGCCATAACTCCCATGCGTCTTTTGTAGCGTCAGCTCTGAAAGCCGGCAAACATGTTTTCGTTGAAAAGCCCTTGGCGCTGAGTTCAGAAGACTTGGTTCATGTAAAAGACCAGTTCCAAGCGAGCCATTCCGAAGGAACAGCCGGCCACTTGATGGTTGGCTTTAACCGGCGATTCTCCCCACAGGTTCAGAAGATGAAGGAGCTGCTTAAGGCAGTCAAGGAGCCAAAATCTTTCATCATGACAATGAATGCCGGGGAAATTCCCGCTGACCATTGGACCCAGGACAATGCGATAGGCGGTGGCCGTATCATTGGCGAGGCCTGCCATTTCATTGATCTGATGCGCTTCCTTGCGGGCTCTGAGATCGTTTCCGTTCAGGCTCGGCGCATGGGCGATTCTTCCATGGTTGCGATTACAGAAGACAAGGCCGCAATTACACTGGGCTTCGCGGATGGTTCTTTTGGTACAGTCCACTATCTTGCCAACGGCGCAGCAAGCTTCCCTAAAGAGCGAGTTGAGGTTTTCGCCGCAGGAAGGGTGTTGCAGTTGGACAACTTCCGTAAATTAAAAGGCTTTGGCTGGCCAGGGTTCAAGAAGATGAATTTGTGGAAGCAGGATAAAGGTCAGTCCGCCTGCGCTGCTGCTTTTCTGGGTTCGATTGAAAGAGGTGAAGGGTGCCCGATTCCACCGGAAGAGATCTTCGAAGTGGCGCGTGTGACCATTGAGGCGGCTTGCCAACTGAGAGCCCAGGCTGATTGATTCTGATGCTTTTAAAAGTTAGGGCTTTAGCCGCTCTGGGAGTGGTAAACCTGTTCAGGGTATTTTGGTTTCGTTTTGGCGTGCGCTTTGGCCTGAACCCGGTAAAAAGGATACAGGCCTCAGTTTCCGAAGGACCGTTTTGGAGATTAAGCCCATTTCCCAAAGTCACTGGAAGTGGGTTCAGATATTCTCCCACCGGTTTTGGCTACATTCCCATTGACGATGAAGCTCCTCCGGATTGGCACACTAATCTATTGACCGGCGAGCGCTTCAGGTACCCGGGAAAGCCGTGGCACGCAATTCCGGATTTCGGTCAAGGAGCTGGAGACATTAAGGGGGTTTGGGAACTCTCTCGATTCGAATGGTTGTTGGGTTTCGCCCGGGAATACCGTGAGGGCAATACTGATTCTTATGGTCGATTAGAGAGTTGGTTGGAGGACTGGGTGAAATCCAACCCTCCTTACCTGGGGCCAAACTGGAAATGTGGCCAAGAAGCTTCTATCCGGGTGATGCACCTTGCGATGGCTGCGATTGTAATGGAGCAAGCAGAGGTCCCTGAGGGATCTCTTCTTGAGCTCATTGAGGTCCATCTAAAACGAATTTCGCCCACTATCCAGTATGCGATCGGGCAAGATAATAACCATGGCACCTCAGAAGCCGCAGCTCTGTTCATTGGAGGCAGCTGGCTGGCCAGAAATGGATACTCACGAGGGCTTTACTGGCAAAGCCAGGGCAGAAAATGGTTGGAGAATCGCGCCCGACGGCTGATTGAACCAGACGGTAGTTTTAGTCAGTACTCAACGAATTATCACCGCGTAATGCTTGATACATTCTCTATGGTTGAAGTCTGGCGTCGCAATCTGTGCCTGCCTTCGTTCAGTGAGCATTGGTATCAAAAAGCGTTGCTGGCAACGGATTGGTTAGGAGCGATGCTTCAGCCAAATGGTGACGTTCCCAACCTTGGTGCAAACGATGGCGCGCGTTTGCTGCCGCTCGCAGCGACAGATTATCGGGACTTCCGGCCATCGGTGCAGTTAGCCTCTGCCTTGTTCAAGAATGAGAGGGCAGTCGCCGAGGTTGGCGAATGGGATAAGCCCCTCTGGCTTTTGAGTGTCTCGAAGCCTCTGGTAAAGACGCCTGCGGCCCGGAGTCAGATTTTTAATCATGGTGGCTATGCAGCGATCTGGGATGATCGGTGTTTTGTACTCTTCCGATATCCGCGCTTCCGCTTTCGGCCCGGGCACGCCGATGCCCTTCATGTTGATCTCTGGTTAGGTGGTGAAAATATCCTGCGTGACGGAGGCACCTTCAGTTATAACACCAGAGAGCCTTGGCAAAGCTATTTCCCTGGGGTGGAAGCCCACAACACGATACAGTTTGACCACCGCGAACCAATGCCAAGGATTAGTCGTTTTTTGTTTGGGGAATGGTTAAAAACTTCAAATTTTGAGCCACTTGAAATGGCCAGACGAGGTCAGCGGATGGCCGCGGGTTATCGGGACTACCTTGGTGCTAGCCATGAGCGAAGGTTAAATGTCTTGAATGGACGGCTGCAAATCGAGGATTCCATCGCTGGCTTTGCAGAAAAGGCGATACTGCGCTGGCGGTTGAAACCTGGTGATTGGAAGTTGTCCGGGCAGGCTGCAACCCTTGGAGGGCTTGAAATCGAGGTCCGGGCCGACGCACCGATAAGCCGTGTGGAGCTAGTTGAAGGTTGGGAATCCCGTTATTACGGTCAGAAAACCCCACTGCCCGTGCTGGAAGTCGAAGTGGCCAGTGCTGGTCGCATTGTCACTGATATTACATGGAAAATGCCTTGAAAGTACTTTATTTTCATCAGCACTTTGTCACTCCGCAGGGGGCAGGTGCAATTCGGTCCTATGCCATGGCTCGTAAATTGATTGAGCGAGGTCATTCGGTCACGATGGTTTGCGGTAGCAATTCATCGGGAACCACCGGTCTGAGAAGTTCTTTCTCCCGTGGAAAGCGTCGCGGCATCGTTGATGGCATTGATGTGGTTGAGCTTGATTTGGCCTACTCCAACAGCGACGGCTTTGTAAAACGTGTCTGGACGTTCCTTTTGTTTGCAATCCGAAGCATTAGGATCGCACTTACTGAAAAATACGATGTGGTGTTTGCCACCACAACGCCGTTGACCGCAGGTATTCCTGGAATTTTTGCCCGTTGGTTAAGAAAGAAGCCATTTGTCTTTGAGGTTCGTGATTTGTGGCCGGAGCTTCCTCGGGAAATGGGTGTAATTAAAAACCCGTTAGTGCTTTGGGCTATGGAGGTGCTTGAGTGGGCCAGTTACAGGTCTGCAGACCGCCTGATTGGACTTTCTCCAGGTATTGTTGAAGGGATACGCAAGCGGGGTGTTCCTGCTGAGCGAATTGCCTTGATCCCTAACGGGTGTGATCTGGATATTTTCAGTGAGAAAGGAGAGCCGTGGCGCCCCGAAGGTGTCCGGGAGTCAGACCTTTTGGCGGTTTTCGCTGGTACCCATGGCCTGGCCAACGGGTTGGATGCGGTTCTGGACGCTGCCAAAGAACTAAAAAAGCGAGGGCGGGATGATGTCAAGTTGGTCTTGATTGGTGGGGGCAAACTCAAGCCAGCCTTGCAGGCTCGTGCGCAGCGGGAAAGCTTAACGAACGTAGTTTTTCACGATCCGGTTAAAAAGGCAGATCTGGCGGGGTTAATGAGGGCTGCGGATCTTGGTATGCAAGTTTTGGCCAATGTGCCTGCTTTTTATTACGGTACCTCACCCAACAAGTTCTTCGATTATATTGCTGCTGGGCTGCCGGTTTTAAATAACTATCCTGGCTGGCTGGCGGAAATGATTGAGGAAGAGCAATGCGGCTTCGCTGTGGCACCGGCGGATCCCGTTGCTTTCGCAGATGCACTGGAAAGAGCGGCAAATGAGCGCGACTCACTGCCTGGTATGGGCCAGCGGTCAAAAGATTTAGCCCAGAGTAGGTTTGATAGAAACATTCTTTCTGTTCAGTGGGTTGATTGGGTCGCCGGGGTGGAAAGATGATCAAGCGTTGTTTCGATCTGGTGGCTTCTCTGGTCGCATTGCTTTCTTTGTTACCAGTCATCGTGGTGACGGCGATTTTAGTCCGTATTAAGCTCGGGTCTCCTGTATTTTTTAGGCAAACCAGGCCCGGTCGGGATGGAAGACCGTTCCAGATGATAAAGTTTCGCACGATGTTGGATGAGGTGGATGAGCAAGGTCAGCCACTGCCTGATTCAGAACGGCTGACGTCGTTTGGCCAGTTTCTTCGCTCCAGTAGTTTGGACGAGCTGCCCGAACTATGGAACGTACTGAAAGGCGATATGAGCCTGGTAGGTCCTCGGCCGCTATTGATGGAATACTTGCCTCTTTACTCTGAAGAACAGTATCGCCGCCACGAGGTAAGGCCTGGAGTTACCGGCTGGGCTCAGGTAAACGGTCGCAATGCCCTTTCATGGGAAGACAAATTTAGGCTGGACGTTTGGTATGTCGACAACCGCTCGCTGTGGCTGGATTTGAAGATTTTGTTTCTTACAGTCAAAAAGGTCCTGGTTCGCGATGGCATCAGTAGCGAGGGAGAGGTCACTATGTCCAAATTCAACGGGAATGATGATTAATGCGCTTGGCGATTCTTGGGGCTAGCGGGCACGGCAAAGTAATTGCCGATGCGGCTGAGCAGCTCGGCTGGAAGACCATAACTTTTTTCGATGATGCTTGGCCGCGATTGAAGAAAAACGGTCCTTGGGAGGTAGAGGGCGACACAAGGGCCTTGGTAGCAAATTTATCGGCTTTTGACGGTGTGGTTGTTGGTATCGGCGGCAACCGAATTCGGGAAGAAAAGCAGTCAGAGTTGGCGAAAGCCGGGGCTAGGCTTGCGCACATTATCCATCCCTCGGCGATAATTAGCCCCCACGCGTCTATTGGAGAGGGCTCTGTCGTTTTTGCAAATTCAGTGGTTAATCCTTGTGCAGTCGTGGGCGCGGGTGTGATCGTTAACACTGGAGCAGTGGTCGAGCACGATTGCGTTGTTGGTGACTTTGCCCATATCAGTCCGAATGCGGTTTTAGCCGGTGGCGTAGTGGTTGGGCATAAAGCCTGGGTCGGTTGCTGCGCATCTGTCAGGCAGTTGATTTCCGTCGGAGAAGCATCGGTAATAGGAATGGGAGCTGTAGTGACCAAAGATGTCGAGTCTGGAGTAACTATGGTGGGAAATCCTGCGCGAACTCACCTCCAATGAATCGTTTCAAATTCTTGAATCAGGATACAACTGAGTAACCCATGTTGAACGGACCTTTTTCCCCCTGGCCTTCTTTTACAGATGAAGAAGCCAACGCTGTGCGCGATGTTCTTCTATCCAACAAGGTCAATTACTGGACTGGCCAGCACTGCCGCGAGTTCGAATGTGAATTCGCGGGTTTCGCGGAATCCGAGTACGCTGTTGCGGTTGCTAACGGGACCGTTGCATTGGACCTTGCTTTGAAAGGGCTGGGAATAGGCGAGGGGGATGAAGTAGTTGTCACACCCCGAACCTTTCTGGCGTCCGTGTCCAGCATTGTGACAGCCGACGCGGTGCCCGTATTCGCAGACGTAGATCCAGATTCGCAGAACATCACACCTGAAACGGTTCGTGCTGTGCTCTCGCCACGTACGCGAGCCATTGTTTGTGTTCACCTTGCGGGCTGGCCCTGTGACATGAGCGGCTTTATGGCTCTGGCAGAAGAGAAAGGACTTTATGTCATTGAGGATTGCGCGCAGGCTCATGGTGCATTGTTTGAGGACCATTCTGTTGGCTCTATTGGTCATGTTGGGTGCTGGTCGTTCTGTCAGGATAAAATCATGACCACCGGTGGTGAGGGTGGCATGGTAACTACGAATGATCGAGAGCTATGGAGTAAAATGTGGGCTTATAAAGACCACGGAAAAAGCTGGGCGGCGGTTTACGAACGTGAGCACCCGCCGGGCTTCCGTTGGTTGCACGAAAACTTCGGAACCAATTGGCGCATGACCGAAATGCAAGCCGTCATTGGACGTATTCAGTTGAAACGCATGGCTGAGTGGCATGCCAAGCGTTCGTCGAATGCTAAGCGAATCTGGGAATGCGCCCGATCTTTGGCTGGGTTGCGAGTACCAGAGGTACCGCGGGAAATCGAGCATGGGGCCTACAAATGTTATGTCTTCGTTGAGCCAGAGCGACTCGCTGCTGGCTGGAATCGGGACCGAATCCTCAATGAGATCGTTGCGAGTGGAGTGCCTTGCTTCTCGGGCTCCTGTTCTGAAGTCTATCTCGAGAAAGCGTTTGACGATACGGGCTACCGCCCCACTGATCCGTTGCCGGTAGCCCATGAGCTGGGGACTAGCAGCCTGATGTTTCTGGTACATCCCACATTGACAGATGCGGAAATCGAAAAGACGTGCTCGGTTCTTCAGTCTGTGATGGTCAGGGCTGCAGGTAAAGATACTTTGTAAATGAAAAGGCCCCTTTGCTGGAAGTGCCAGCGACTAGGAAACAAATCGAAGTCTGACTTGGCGTGCTATTTTTCAGGAAACATGCAGGAATTCTCTTTTGGTAAAGGAACACCATGTTCGACAAATTTCTAAACTTGTCTCGGGTTCATAAACGGCTGGTGTCGGTCTTTGCCGATGTCGTCGTTCTATTCTTTGCGTTGTGGGCCGCGTTTTCGCTCCGTCTTGAGCAGCAGTTCTGGGTGCCGGACCGGGGCCAGCTGATCGTTTCGAGTCTCACCGTCGTTTTCACTATTGGTGTATTCGTGAGGCTGGGGCTTTATCGAGCGGTTGTTCGGTATTTGAGTGATCGTGCATTTATTACAGTTATATCGGGTGTAGTGATCTCTTCGATCACCCTGATTTTGCTGGGCTATTGGCTGGAAGTTCTTGTTCCGCGTTCTGTTCCGATTATTTACGGTGCGCTCGCCTTTATCTTTGTGAGCGGTACTCGAATGACCGTCCGGATGCTGGTAAACCGACCGAGACGCCGCAACAAAGAGTTTGTGGCGATTGTCGGTGCTGGTGAAACGGGCCTGCAGTTGGCCAATGCCCTGGACCAAGGGACGGAGTACCATCCCACGGCGTTCATCACCCTCACGAAAGCCAATCACCGTGCACTGATCAATGGCATTCCAGTCTACGATATTAGCCACATAGAAAAGGCCGTGAGGGAGCACCGGATAAAACGGCTGCTTTTGGCGCTGGACGCCGATTCCGGCATTGATCGAAAGCGCTTGCTCAAAAAGTTGGAACCGCTTTCGATCCCTGTTCAGACCGTTCCTACTATGTCTGAGCTGGTGGCTGGCCAGGCCCGCATTAATGATATCCGTGATCTGGAGCTTGAGGACTTGCTGGGCCGAGATCCGGTACAGCCGGATAATGCTCAGGTGGCCAACAGTTTATACGGTCGCTCGGTCCTGGTTACCGGTGCTGGAGGGTCTATTGGCTCTGAGCTTTGCCGTCAGATTATCCGGCATCGTCCTGGCCGGCTGGTGCTGTTTGAACAATCGGAATTCTCTTTATATGCCATTGAGCGCGAACTTCAGGCCCTGAACCAGATTGAGGGGCTTGGAGTGGAAATACATGCGCTATTGGGTAGTGTCACCCACAGGCGTCGATGCGAAGCTGTCATGCGTAGCTTTGCTATTGAAACGGTCTACCATGCAGCGGCCTACAAGCATGTACCGCTGGTTGAGCACAATATTATTGAAGGTGTTCAGAACAATGTTTTTGGTACTTTCCATGTGGCTGAGGCGGCAATAGCGGCCGGCGTACAACGCTTTGTACTGATTTCGACTGACAAGGCGGTTCGTCCCACGAACGTGATGGGTGCCAGTAAACGTATGGCAGAGCTGGTGCTTCAGGGACTGGCGCAACGCCAGTCGGACACCATTTTTTCGATGGTACGTTTTGGTAATGTGCTTGGTTCCTCCGGCTCTGTTGTGCCGCTCTTCAGAGACCAGATTCGGGATGGTGGGCCGGTTACGGTTACTCATCCCGATATTATCCGTTACTTCATGACGATTCCGGAGGCCAGCCAACTGGTTCTCCAGGCCGGCAGTATGGGCCTGGGAGGCGAAGTGTTCGTGCTAGATATGGGTGAACCTGTCAAGATTGCGGACCTCGCCCGGAAGATGATTCACCTGATGGGGTTAATGGAGAAAACCGATGATCATCCAGACGGTGATATTCAGATTATATTCTCGGGACTCCGGCCTGGCGAAAAGCTATATGAAGAGCTATTAATTGGCGACAACCCTCAGGGCACGGCGCATCCGCGCATCATGATGGCGCGGGAAGCTTCGATGGCCTGGGATGAAGTAGAGCAAACTCTTAGCCGCCTGATGAAGGCGAGCCAGGATTTTGATTGCCTCGAAGTAGTGGAAATTCTGAAGGCCGCTCCAACGGGGTTCGCACCAAACGGCCAGGTTGCTGATCTGGTCTGGTGTAATGGTGACCATCGGTTGTCGATTGTGTCTCCGGAAAACGAAAAAGTCAGGCGGTTTCCTGGCTGATCAATTCTCTGTTCAAATATGTACGTCACCTGAAGAAGGGGCAGATCGGGAAGATCTTGCCCCTTTTTTCTTCTATCATGCAGATGCAGTCTTAGGGCTGTGGCACTCGGAATGAACAAATCAAGGTAATAGAAACCTAATGTTTGAAAACAGCTCCATACTGATCACCGGGGGTACAGGTTCCTTTGGCCATACCTTCGTCCCCATGCTCCTTGAGCGCTTCAATCCGCGAAAAGTGATTATTTTCTCCCGGGATGAGATGAAGCAGTGGGAGATGGCCAAGAAGTTCACCGGCGATCACCGCGTTCGCTTTTTTATCGGCGACGTGCGCGACAAAGATCGCCTTTACCGGGCGCTGGATGGGGTGGATTACGTGGTGCATGCCGCAGCCACCAAGATTGTTCCAACCGCGGAGTACAATCCCTTCGAGTGCATCAAGACGAATATCAACGGCGCCATGAACCTTATCGATGCCTGTATCGATAAAGGCGTGAAACGCGTTGTTGCCCTCTCGACGGATAAAGCCAGCAGTCCTATCAACCTTTATGGCGCTACCAAGCTGGCGTCAGACAAATTGTTTGTGTCTGGTAACTCCTACGCGGGCGGCCATGATACCCGCTTTGCCGTGGTGCGCTATGGCAACGTGATGGGGTCCCGTGGATCGGTCATTCCGTTTTTCATGTCGGTTAAGGACCAGGGCGTGTTGCCCATTACCGACGAGCGAATGACCCGATTTATGATTTCGTTGGAAGAGGGTGTGGAGCTGGTGTGGCACGCCTTCGAGGATATGGAAGGTGGGGAAATCTACGTGAAGAAAATCCCTTCCATGAAGGTGACCGATCTTGCCCGGGTAGTCGCTCCGGATGCCAAACACGAGATCGTCGGCATTCGCCCCGGCGAGAAGCTGCATGAGCAGATGATAGGCGCCGAGGATTCCTATTACACCTACGAGTATGCCGAGCACTTCAAGATTCTTCCTGCTATTCATGACTGGAGCGCCGATGCTGCGCGCATCAAGGACGGCAAGAAAGTGCCTGAAGGATTTGTTTATTCAAGTGACAACAACACAGAATGGATGTCCCAGGAAGATCTGCAGGCCTGGATCGATGCTAACCGGGAAAAAATCGGGAGTATCTGATTGATGATTCCTTACGGGCGCCAGGAGATCACGCAAGAGGATATCGATGCCGTTGTTCAGGTTCTCGAGTCGGACTTCCTGACCCAGGGCCCGAAAGTTCCGGAGTTTGAGAACACGGTGGCCAACCATGTTGGTGCGAGGTTTGGCGTGGCGGTTAACAGCGCAACGTCGGCATTGCACATTGCCTGCGCAGCTCTTGGTTTGGGACAAGGGGACTGGCTGTGGACTTCGCCGGTCACGTTTGTGGCCTCGGCAAATTGTGGCCTTTATTGCGGTGCAAAGGTGGATTTCGTCGATATCGACCCCCGCACCTACAACCTTTGCCCGGATGCGCTTGAGCGAAAGCTGGAACAGGCCAGGGAGCAGGATCGTCTACCCAAGGTGGTTGTGCCTGTTCACCTGTGTGGCCAGCCTTGCGACATGGAGCGGATCAAGGCGTTGTCTGAGCGTTACGGTTTTCGCATTGTTGAAGACGCGTCCCATGCCATTGGTGGCAAGTATCAGGGCGAGTTCATTGGCGGTGGCCGGTACAGCGATATCACGGTGTTCAGCTTTCATCCGGTAAAAATTGTGACAACTGCCGAAGGTGGCATGGCTGTTACCAATGATGCTGAGTTGTCGCAGCGTATGGAGATGCTCCGCAGCCACGGCATATCCCGCGACCCTGCCCGCATGACCCATGAGCCAGACGGCCCCTGGTACTATCAGCAGGTGGACCTGGGCTTTAACTACCGTATGACCGAGTTGCAGGCGGCCCTGGGTGTCAGCCAGATGGCACGGCTGGACGACTTCGTGAAGCGTCGGCATGAACTGGCCCGGCGATACGATGAACTGTTGGCGGATTTGCCGGTACTGAGCCCATGGCAGCATCCGGACAGCTATTCAGGCCTTCACCTTTACGTGATCCGACTGAAATTGGGAGAGATTCGTGCCAGCCACCGGGAGGTATTCGAGTCGCTGAGGGAGCAGGGAATCGGTGTAAACCTGCATTACATCCCCGTCCATACTCAGCCCTTCTACGAGGCCATGGGGTTCGCACCCGATGATTTTCCGGAGTCCATGCGCTATTACAACGAAGCGATCAGCATTCCCATGTACCACGGCCTGACGTTTGAACAGCAGGACGCGGTGGTTGGAGCGCTGAAGCAGGCCCTTTCGGTATGAAGGTTGCGGTAATTCCCGCCCGCGGAGGCAGCAAGCGGATTCCGGGCAAGAATATCCGGGATTTCTGCGGCAAACCGATGATTGCCTGGTCCATTGAAGCGGCCCGCGCGAGTGGCTGTTTTGATGATGTGATCGTTTCAACCAATGACGAGAAGATCGCCGAAGTAGCCAGGAAGTTTGGAGCGACCGTTCCTTTCATGCGTCCTGAGTACCTTTCAGACGATTATACCGGAACACTCCCGGTAATCCGTCACACGGTTGAGTGGTTTGGTAATGCCGGCCATGTCGTCGATCTGGCTTGCTGCATCTACGCGACAGCTCCTTTCATCACGCCTGCGGACATTCAGGAGGGCGAAAAGCGGCTTCAATCTGCGGGCTGCAGCTTCGCGTTTTCTGTGACCAGCTACGCTTTTCCTATTCAGCGTGCACTTCGTCTTGCCGATGGCGGCCGGGTAGAGATGATGCATCCCGGGCAGTTTGCAACACGATCCCAGGATCTGGAAGAAGCCTGGCATGACGCCGGTCAGTTTTACTGGGGAACCGCCGAAGCCTGGCTTGAGGAGCGCATGATCTTTGGGAGGGATTCTATCGGAATCCCGATTCCCCGCTACCGTGTTCAGGATGTTGATACTCCTGAGGACTGGGAGTCGGCCGAGTATATGTTTGAAGCATTGAGAGCCCGGGCGCGCAATGGCTGAATCGCTTGCGGTTGCTTTCCGGGTGGATGCATCCACGCTTATAGGGTCTGGCCATGTGATGCGCTGCCTCACTCTTGCAGACGCTCTGGCAGAAGCCGGTGCCCGATGTTTTTTCGTAATGCGGCAGAAGCCGGGAAGTCAGGAGGGCGCGGTGCGCAGCAGGGGGCATCAGGTATGGATGCTTTCATCGGGCGGGGCGGAGCAAAGCGCGAACGATTCTGAAAATGAGCCACCCCACGCCGGCTGGCTGGGAGTGAGTTGGGAAGCCGATGCCTCTGACACTCTGCAGGCATTGAAAGGCATCGAGTTAGACTGGCTGGTGGTAGACCACTATGCACTCGATCAACGATGGGAAACTCAGGTTCTTGCATGTTGCAAGCGGCTGATGGCTATTGATGACCTTGCAGACCGAAAGCATCAGTCTGATTTGCTTCTGGACCAGAATCTGGGGCGTGAACCGCACGATTACGATGGTCTTCTACCCGGGGATACCAAAAAGCTGATTGGCTCTGATTACGCGTTGCTTCGGCCCGAGTTCCGCCGGGCACGTGCCATGTCCCTTGAAGCACGGCAAACCCGGGAGACCGGGAACATACTCGTTAGTATGGGTGGCGTGGATGCGGCGAATGTTACCTGCAATGTTCTGCGGGTATTGGATACCATCGAGGTTGTTTCCGCGTATCGGGTTACCGTCGTTCTCGGGGCAGCCTGTCCTCATATCGATGAGGTGACAGAACAGGCGGAATCAATGCGCCTGGCTACTCGGGTGGTCGTAAATGCCAACAACATGGCGGAGCTGATGAGCCAGGCAGATCTTGCCATTGGTGCCGCTGGGGGCTCTGCCTGGGAGCGCTGCTGCCTTGGTTTGCCCAGCTTGCTTGTGGTGATGGCCGACAACCAGCGGCCGGGCGCTGAGGCACTTAAACGAGCGGGCGCATCAATCTGTTTGGGTTGGCCGGACGCTATTGAAGAGGCATTACCTAGGGCGATGCGTGAAGTACTCGCGGCTGGAAGTTTGCCTCAGATGAGCCAGAATGCTGCCGCAATCTGCGATGGTCTGGGTGTGCAGCGTGTGGCTGACGCCCTCCGGGAGGGTTCGGATGAGTAGTGGGCGGCTGAGACTTATGCGCTCTGGGGACCTTGCGCGGGTTCTCAATTGGCGGAATCATCCCGATGTGCGCCGGTTTATGTACACCAGCCATGAAATCTCGACCGAAGAGCATGAGCAGTGGTTTGCTCGGAACAGTGAAGCCCCCGGTGTATGGCTGCTGCTCTACGAGCTTGATTCGGCCCCTGTAGGCTTCGTTAATATTTCTTCGACCCGCTGTGCCCAGGTTGCGGACTGGGGCTTCTATCTGGCGCCGGATTCAGAGCCAGGAACAGGGCGGTCGCTTGGTGAAGCTGCCTTAAGGTACGCCTTCGAAGAGTTGGATTTGCATAAACTCTGTGGGCAGGCACTCGGTTTTAATGAGCGGTCAGTCCGCTTCCATGAGCGTCTCGGATTTACCCGGGAAGGTGTCCTCAGAGAGCAACACTGCGACGGAGAACGTTATCACGACATTATCTGTTTTGGCCTTCTGGCTGCCGAGTGGAAAAATTCGAAGTAAAGGTTTAAGGGCGTGTTTATGAGTGAAGCCAAAATTGTCATTGATGGTCGTGAAATTTCATCATCTCAGCCGCCTTACATAATTGCGGAGCTCTCAGCCAATCATAACGGCAAGCTCGAAACGGCACTGAAGATCATTGATGAAGCGGTTGATGCCGGGGCAGATGCGGTAAAACTGCAGACTTACCGGCCCGACACCATTACCCTGAATTCGGATGCCGACGATTTCAAAATCAAAGGCGGGCTTTGGGACGGACGTACCCTCTACGAGTTATACGAAGAGGCCCACATGCCCTGGGAGTGGCATAAGCCTCTATTTGAGCGGGCCCGGGAGCGGGGCATCACGATTTTCAGTTCGCCCTTCGATACCACCGCCGTTGATCTGCTTGAGGAGCTCGGCGCTCCAGCCTATAAGATCGCATCATTTGAGGCTGTGGATCTGCCATTGATTGAGTATGTTGCCCGGACTGGTAAACCGATGATCATTTCCACCGGAATGGCGGATGCGGAGGAAATCCGGGAAGCCATTGATGCGGCGCGCGGAGCTGGCTGTAAACAGCTGGCGATTCTCCATTGTGTAAGTGGCTATCCGGCGCCAGCGGAAGACTATAATCTGCGAACCATTGTGGACATGAAGCAGCGTTTCGGCCTGGTGACAGGGCTTTCTGATCATACCCTGGATAATACAACGGCAATCACCAGCGTCGTGCTGGGCGCGGCGATCATTGAAAAGCACTTCACGCTCGATCGCTCTGGCGGTGGGCCGGATGATAGCTTTTCCCTGGAGCCTGAGGATCTCAAAGCGCTTTGCCGGGATAGTAAGACTGCGTGGAAGGCTCTCGGGAAGGTCGATTACGGTCGGAAATCCAGCGAGCAGGGTAACGCACTCTTTCGGCGTTCCCTGTACTTTGTGAATGATATCAAGGCCGGTGAAGTCATTTCCCGGGACGATGTGCGAAGTGTTCGCCCCGGCTTCGGGTTGGCGCCGAAGCACCTGAAAGCCGTTGTTGGCAAGATAGCCGCACATGACATAAACAGGAACTCCCCGGTCAGGAAAGAAGACTTTCAGTAACCGGTGCTCAAACAAAAAATTTGCCCAAGGACTGGGGCAGTTTCAGAACTATCAACAAGGACGTTCAGCATGATCTCGATATCTCACCATGGCGCCACCTCTGGCGTAACCGGCTCTTGCCACGAACTCACCGTTGGTCACGCGGCCGAAAAGAGCGGCATCCTCATAGACTGCGGCCTGTTCCAGGGCCAGGACGAGGGTCGCGGTGCTTCTGCGTCTGATCTCTCCATTGATTTTCCCATTGATCATATCCGGGCCCTGGTGGTCACCCACGTGCATATCGACCACGTGGGGCGCATTCCCTATTTGCTGGCTGCGGGTTTCGATGGGCCCATTATTTGTTCCGAGCCTTCAGCCATTATGCTGCCGGAGATACTGGAGGATGCCCTGAAAATCGGTTTCACCCGCGACCGGCAACTGATTGATCGGGTTTTGGGGCTGATTCGTTCCCGCCTGGTGCCGGTGCCCTATGGCCAGTGGCATTCGGTGTTTGATGAGGATGATTGCTCGCTGTCGGTTCGGCTGCAAAGAGCAGGGCATATTCTGGGCTCGGCCTATGTGGAATGCGATGCGCGTGTGGGGGATTCTGAAGAACGGATTGTATTCAGTGGCGATCTTGGGGCGCCCCATGCTCCGTTGCTTCCGGCGCCCCAGTCCCCGGATCGGGCGGACCGGCTGGTGATTGAGAGTACGTATGGTGATAAGGACCATGAGGACCGGGAAACGCGGCGTTACCGGTTGAAGGCGGTTCTGGAACACTCGCTGGAAGACAGCGGCACAGTGTTGGTGCCGGCATTTAGTATTGGGCGCACGCAGGAGTTGCTGTACGAGATTGAGGGCCTTATCAATGAGTTTGGTGGAGAACTCTGGAGCAACCTGGAAATTGTTGTGGATTCGCCGCTGGCGGCTGAATTCACTCGAATTTATCGAGACCTGAAGCCCTACTGGGATGCTGAGGCCACAGACTTGGTGCGCCAGGGCCGGCATCCGCTGTCTTTTGAGCAACTCACGGTGATCAACTCCCACGAAGACCACCTGAATGCCGTGGATTACCTGGCTCGTTCCCATCGCCCCTGTGTGGTTCTGGCCGGTTCCGGTATGTGCGCCGGTGGCCGGGTGGTGAATTACCTGAAAGCGATGCTCGGAGATAAACGGAATGATGTGCTGTTTGTGGGCTACCAGGCCGCGGGCACGCCGGGAAGGGATATTCTGACTTATGGTCCCCGTGGTGGCTGGGTGGAGCTGGATGGTGACCGCTATGATATCCGGGCCCGGATTCACCAGGTTGGGGGCTATTCGGCCCATGCCGGGCAATCGGATTTGGTGGCGTTTGTATCTGGTATCCCTGTGCCTCCACGCGAGATTCGAATTGTCCATGGGGATACGGGCGCGAAGCGGGCGCTGAAAAGGTGTTTTCAATCCCTGACGGGTACAGACATAATTATACCATCTGAGTAGGGCGGATCGACGCCGGGTTTTGCTTCTAGGGAAAGGAATTCAAATGAAGAAAATTGCAGTTATTGGTCTTGGTTACGTGGGGCTGCCTCTCGCCGCGGCCTTTGGTGAAAAGCGGGAGATTATCGGTTTCGATATCAATAAAAAGCGAATTGCCGAGCTGAAAGATGGCGTTGATTTCACTCGTGAGGTGTCCCGGGAAGAATTGGCTGCGGCGTCGGGTTTGTCTTTTACCGATAATCTTGAAGGCATTCGTGATTGCCAGATTTATATTGTCACGGTGCCTACCCCGATTGATGAATTCAAAACCCCGGATTTAACGCCTCTGGTAAGAGCCAGCGAAACCGTAGGCAAGGTTTTGAAGCAGGGCGATATCGTGATTTACGAATCCACGGTCTATCCCGGCGCTACGGAAGAAGTTTGTGTGCCGGTACTGGAGAAAGTATCCGGCCTTGCGTTTAACAACGATTTCTTTGCCGGTTACAGTCCTGAGCGGATCAATCCGGGTGATAAAGAGCATCGGGTAACCAGCATCATGAAAGTAACCTCTGGTTCCACTCCGGGAATTGCCGATGAAGTGGATGCACTCTATGCCAGTGTTATTACGGCAGGCACCCATAAAGCCAGTTCCATTAAAGTGGCCGAAGCCGCGAAGGTTATCGAAAATACCCAGCGTGATTTGAATATCGCCCTGATGAACGAGCTTTCGATGATTTTCTCGCGCCTGAAAATTGATACCCATGAAGTACTGGCGGCAGCGGGCACAAAATGGAATTTCCTGCCGTTTAAACCGGGGCTTGTTGGTGGCCACTGTATTGGTGTGGATCCGTATTATCTGACCCACAAGGCCCAGGCTATTGGTTATCACCCGGAGATTATTCTGTCTGGCCGGCGGGTAAACGACAATATGGGCCCGTATGCGGCGGCCGAGCTGGTTAAAGCAATGATTAAAACCGGGCATACCGTGGCATCGTCAAAAGTGTTGGTGATGGGGCTGACCTTCAAGGAAAACTGCCCGGATTTGCGGAACACTCGGGTGATTGATGTTATCCGTGAATTGCAGGATTTCGGCTGTTCCGTGGATGTGACAGACTGCTGGGCGGATAATACGGAAGCCGAGCATGAATATGGGATTTCACTGGTGGAGGCTCCGAAAGCCGGTGACTACGATGCGCTGTTTCTGGCTGTGCCTCATCGTGAATATGCCGCTAAATCGTCGAAAGAGTTGCGTGCTTATTTGAAAGATAATGGGGTTCTGTTTGATCTGAAGGGTGTTTTGCCGTTGGGCGAGGCGGATCTCAGATTGTAAGTACAATTTTCGTACAGCGTGTATTTTAAGAGTCGGTCAAGTTGATCGGCTTTTTTATTAAGGGCTCGTAAATAAATAATTTTGCCAGACTACATTTATTTTATTATTATTGTCCCTGACTTTTAGTCAACTCCACTTAAGTTTTTAAAACCCCTATTTGAATAAGGTTTTAATTCCATGGCAAAGATTAACGATTACTACCAGAAGAAACAGCTTATGGAAAAGCTTTCTGCAGAGCTGGAACAGCTTGAAAAAGACCAGGCTCTGAAAGGCGAACTGGAGTTTGAAAACAAGGTTCGCGCATTGATGAAGGAGTATGACAAGTCACCGAAGGATGTTCTTCAGATTCTTTCTGCAATTGATCCCTCAGTGTCCGGGGCAAAGGCTGACACAACCGCTGGCAGCCGCCCAAAGCGCCCGATGAAGACTTACAAGAACCCGCACACCGGTGAAGTGGTCAAGACCCGTGGTGGCAATCATAAGACGCTGAATGAGTGGCGTCAGAAGCATGGTAAGGAAGCTGTGCAGAGCTGGCAGCAGGACTGATTCAGGCCTGCATTTGCTTCCCCCCTCTCCCCCGGCCCCTCTCCCGCCAGGGGAGAGGGGAGCTCAAAATCAAAGTTCTTCTTTAGCCCCTCTCCCGCAGGGGGAGAGGGGAGCTCAAAATCAAAGTTCTTCTTTAGCCCCTCTCCCCTGGCGGGAGAGGGGTTGGGGAGAGGGGGGATTAACCAACCACCACTCTGTTTCTTCCCCCCTCCTTGGCGGCATACAGCGCCTCATCCGCCTTCTGCATCCACTGCATATAGTTCTCAGGCTTTTCCGTTAACTGGGCAATGCCAATGCTGATGGTATAGCGGATCGGCGCCACGCTGGTTTCCACCACGCTCTGTTCAATGCTCTCTCGTATCCGTTCGCAGATGATACGTGCGCCTTCTGCGTCGGTTTCCGGCAGGATGATGCCGAATTCCTCGCCGCCATAGCGGCCGGCGCTGTCGGATTGGCGGATGGCGTTACGGGTGACGCTGGCGGTGTGTTTGATCACTTCGTCCCCGGCCAGGTGGCCGTGGGTGTCGTTCACCGGCTTGAAGTGGTCTATATCAAACATCACCAGGCTGGTGGTGTGGCCGTAGCGGCGGAAGCGTTCGAACTCGGCGTCCACCAGGTTTTCCCAGGTGCCCCGGTTGAGCAGGCCGGTGAGGCGGTCTGTCATGCTCAGTTTGGCCAACTGTTCGTTGGCCCGTTCCAGGGCCATTTTGCTGCTGGCGATGTCGGTTACGTCATACACCATCAGGCACACTTTCTCGACTTCGCCGGTTGTACCCGAGAGCGGGCTGATGGTCAGGTTCTGGAACATGTACTCTTCAGTACCGGTAATGGGCCGGGTATTGCGGAACTGGAACAGGTAAGGGCGTTGCTCCCAGGAGGTGAACGCCTTGGTGTTGAGCAGGGCTACGGCGTCTACTTTGCGGGTCAGCCAGGCTTTGGGGATATCCGGGAATACATCGAACAATACCTGGCCCTGGATCCTGCTCGCGGTGATGCCGCTGTGGTTTTCCATGAAGCCGTTCCAGACTTCGACTCTGAAATCCAGGTCGAGCACTACCAGGCCCACTTCCACGGATTCCAGCATGTCCATCAGCCAGTGAAAGGAGTTGGCTTCCGATTCTTCTATGGCCATGAGTCAGTCCACCAGATATTGCAGGCGATCTTCGAGAAAAGGCACTGAATCTTCGGTAAGAAGAATCAGCATGTCGCATTCGATGTCCCGGTCTTCCAGGGCGTAGCAGATTTCGATACACAGCAGCTGTTCTTCACGGGCGCTGTGGTGTTCCAGCAACTCTGTAATTTGGCGGTGCTGCCCCAGCACCGTGGGGTGGCCAAGGCCGAGTTTCAGGTCGAGCTGGTCACCAATGCCTTTGAGGAAGGCTCCGAAGAGTATGCTGGACATATCCATCAGCACTTCTACGTTCACCGCTTCACCCTCAAGGGTGTCGTAGTGAAGCATTTCCGCCATTTCCCGGAAGCTGGCGTCTGCGAACAGCAGAAGAGCTTCTCCGGCGATGCCGGCCCCGGTGAAGCCCTGGCACACGGCAGAATAGGTGTCGCTGTCGCTGACCGAGGAAATCGCCATGTGCAGTTCGGAGTTGGCCAGGAAGGCTACCTTGGGGATCGGCTGCTTTACGAACACGCGCAACAGGCGGGCCAGCAGATCCGAGGACCGGCCCATGGCGACGTTGGAAATTTCCTGCAGGTAGTCGTTCAGGGAAACGGAGATTTCCGGGGCGGTACTGCCTGTGTTTTTCAGGCTGCTGTCATTCAGCGCGGAGTCTTCGAGTTCGCAAGGCCGGTACAGGCCGTATTCCACTAGCAGATCAAGGACGATACACGTTTCTGTAGGTTTTTTGATGAAGTCGAGGGCGCCGAGTTTTTTTACCCGTTCCCGTGCTTCGGGCTGAATATCGCCGGAAACGACGATGGTCATGACCGGCAGATCTTCCTTGCGAACCTGTTCCAGCACCTGATAGCCGTCCATCTCCGGCATGTTCAGGTCGAGGAACATCAGCTCCGCCTCGTGCCTGCGCAATTTCTCCAGTGCTTCCACGCCGTCTTCTGCGAAGCTGACATCGCCACGCAATCCTTCTGGCAGGGCTCGGGCCATTTGCTTTCTGGCAAGGGCAGAGTCGTCGCAGATGAGTATGCGGGTGGTCATTGATGGGGCCGTAGAGGGTTCGTCATAGGGTGCGAAAGTATACCAGCAGTCTTCTTTGTGTACACGTTTGCTACAGCATTCGTAACATTCGGTAAGAGGCTGTAAGTATAATAGGCCAAAGGTTTTGTGACTGTATTCAAAGTTGGTTGAGTATTACTGAATTGTAAACGGTGATTGTGACTCTGCTCACTCTATTGGCCGATCTGCCTTGGTTATAGTGTGCTTGCGGCAAATAAAAATTAATGCAAAATCCTGCCGCCTGTGAGCATCGGAAAATCAAAAATAAACCGGGCTGCGGTGGAGTCGGGCGTCGGAAACTGGCTCTAAAATATTACTTCAGAGACACGACATTATGAGACAGCAGGCGTACGGATACGCTGCCGTCACCCTGTTCTGCCTGGGTATTGCGCCCGTTGCCCAGGCCGAGCTGAAGCCCATTTCTGAGGAGACAATGGGTGAGGTGACCGGGCAGGCTTTTATGCAGATCGAGAACATTGACGGTGGGGTCGATGGGCTTCAGTTTACCCGAATGACTCTAGGGATGGATGTTGAGACCCGAGTCAATATCGACGATGTGACAGCCGGCGAAATCGACGGAGGCGTGGACTTTGCCGCCCAGCACGTTGCGCTGGGGCATATTGCCCGCAATGACGGTAAGCAGTTCAACGGCCGTACCTATAGTGCCGGAGATACTGTTCATTTCGAGGCGTTCAAACCTTATATCGAGCTGGCGGAAGACCCTGCAGAGGGTAAGCTTTCTGGCTTTCGTATGGGGTTCGGGCAGGCGAGAGGGTCGGTTTCCTCGCTGACCAGCAGTTTCAGTGGCGATATTGGCCTGAAACTCGATGATGGGTCCGGCACGATATACGACGCCACGCTGATGGATCAAAACGCCCAACCAACTCGTCGCCGCGCCAGTCATATTGGGATAGTCGATCCTGCTGCTGCTCCCGCTGACTGCACTTCAGGTGCGGCCACTAACTGTGCGCCCCTGACCCGTCTGCAATCCCTTATTGTTGGTCAAGAGGGCACGGATGGCGTTACCGATTTCACCAATGATTTCTTCATCGGTTTTCAGCGGGAAGATGTAAATTGGCAAAGCCCTGATGGCGCCAACGTGATCAGCGCCGAGCAGGGTGTTTTCATCAACCTGCCCACGAGCATGACGGTTGATATGGACCAATTGATAACCCAGGGCGTGCAGCGATTGCAGACCCACCGCAATGACATGGGTAAGCAGCTCTTTTAAGGGTGTCTCTCGTTTTGTTTTCGAATAAAAGTTTTGGCTCATGGGATCATGGAGTGATCATTGCCAACCCTTCTGTACCTGAATGGCTTCAAGTTCTTCTTTTACGCCAACGATCACTGGCCTGCGCACGTCCATGTACTTAAAGGCGAGCGATGGGCTAAAATCCAGTTAAGTGATTTAAAGGTGGTGCACAGTTCACTGAAACAGCAGGAGCTACGCGCCTGCCTTGGAATTGTTGAAAGCCATAGGTCGGAGTTTCTGGAGCGTTGGAATGCCTGGTTTGAAGGGTAAATCCGTTCATATAGACGATCGCCATCTCCACGTAGAGCTGGAGGACGGCCGCGTGATATCGACACCTATTCATTGGTATCCAGAGCTGGAGCGCGCCTCGATTGAGGAATTTCGCAAGTATCGTTTCATTTGTGATGCAACAGGCATCGAGTGGGAAGATATCGACTATCACCTGAGTATTGAGGCGATGTTGTCGGTCAATGCCCGGCAAAGTGCTGCCTGATCGTCCCTCCTTCTGAGCTGGCGGTCAGTTGAAAATTTCATCTGTCCCCAATTTCATCTGACCCCGATTTCGCGAACGCAGGAGCTTCTGTTTTGATCCGCTCGTTTTATTGGCACGATTACGAAACCTTCGGGGTAGACCCGGTTCACGACAGGCCTTCCCAGTTTGCCGGGGTGCGAACGGATGCGGATCTCAACATCATTGAAGAGCCGCTGGTGATTTACTGCAAACCGGCAGACGATTACCTGCCATCGCCGGAGGCCTGCCTGATTACCGGTATTACTCCCCAGAAAGCGCTGGAAGACGGCTTCCCGGAAGCGGAGTTTATTACCCAGATCAACGAGGTCTTCAGCCAGCCCGGTACGTGTGCGGTGGGGTACAACAGCCTGCGTTTCGACGACGAAGTGACCCGCCATACCCTGTACCGCAACCTGCGTGATCCCTACGCCCGTGAATGGCAGAACGGCAATTCCCGCTGGGACATCATCGATATGGTGCGCCTGACCTACGCCCTGCGCCCGGAGGGTATCAACTGGCCCCGGAAGGAAGATGGCAGCCCCAGTTTCAAACTGGAGGAGCTGACCGTTGCCAACGGCATCGCCCACGAGGCAGCCCACGATGCCATGTCGGATGTTGAGGCGACGATTGCCGTGGCGAAGCTGATCAAGGAGAAACAGCCAAAGCTCTTTGATTTTGTGTTGCAGAACAAGGACAAACACTCGGCACGGGCCATGCTGGATACGGCCACTATGAAGCCGGTGTTCCACGTGTCCGCCAAGTACCCAGCGAGCCGGGGTTGCTGTGCCCTGGTCGCACCCGTAGCCGAGCATCCCACCAACAAGAACCTGGTGATTGTCTACGACCTGCGGGAAGACCCCAGCGAGCTGATCAACGCCAGTGCTGAGCAGATTCGTGAGCGGGTATTTACTTCCCAGGCGGAATTGGGGGAGGGGGTGAGCCGCTTTCCGCTGAAGGGGGTGCAGCTGAACAAATGCCCGGTGTTGGCGCCGGCGAACATGCTTTCCACCCTTTCACAGGAACGCCTGGAAGAACTGGCCTTGGATGGTGATACTTTGCGGGCCAACCTGGCCATGCTGCGCAAGGCTCCGGATCTACCAGCCAGGATTGCCGAGGCCTTCGACCAGCCCCACGAAAGCGACCTCACAGACCCGGACGAACAGCTCTATGCTGGCGGCTTTATCAGCAAAACCGACCGCGAGAAGCTGAACTGGGTGCTGGAGCAGCCGGTGGAAACACTCGGCGAGCTGGATGTGACCTTTGAAGATGATCGCCTGCAGGAGCTGCTGTTTCGCTATCGGGCCAGGAATTATCCGGGCAGCCTGATGGGTGAGGAGCTGGAGCGATGGGAGGAGTTTCGCAGCCAGAGGCTAATGCACCCGAAGAAGGGCTGGCGGTCTTTGGAGGCTTATGCCCAGGAGTTACAGCGTCTGGCGGCGGACCCGGAACTGACGCCGGAGAGGCGGCATATCCTGGAGGATTTGCATTTGTATGGGGAATCTTTGATTCCTTATATCTGAGGATAAGGATGTTGGCTCCGTTGGAGCCGCCGTAAGGGCTTGCCCCCCCCCTCTCCCCAACCCCTCTCCCGCGAGGGGAGAGGGGCTAAATAGAGTTATCCGGACATGTGATCGAGAAGCCCGGCTCTGCGTTAGCCGGAAAAAGGAGCCAGGCAGAGTTATCTTGGGAATTTGATCCGAAGACTCCCCTCTCCCCTTTGTGGGAGAGGGGCCGGGGGAGAGGGGGTATCGAGCGCGAGACCATTGCATCCCCCGCAAAACGGGCAGGAAGCCCACCACAAACCCAGGGACGAACCATGAACCAAACAACCTTCGCCAAACACCTCCGCAAAAATATGACCGACGCCGAAAGGCGCCTCTGGTTCCACCTCCGTGCCTACCGACTCAATGGAAAACGCTTCCGCCGACAGCAACCGTTGGGACCCTTTATTGTGGATTTCGTGCATTTCGGTTCAAAAGTCATCGTTGAGGCTGATGGTGGGCAGCACAGTGAGTCAGCAACTGACGAACGAAGAGACGCTTGGTTGAAAGCGCAGGGTTATAGGGTGCTTCGGTTCTGGAACCACGAGATTCTACGACAGACCGATGTGGTGCTCTCGGTTATTTACAAAGCAGTTGAAGGCCGAGGGGAATGAAGGAGTAACAATTTAACCACCCCCTCTCCCGCCAGGGGAGGGGGCTTTGATGGTGTTGTCCTCATTTCTGTACCCCTAATCTCCCCTCTCCCCTGGCGGGAGATGGGTCGGGGGAGAGGGGGAGAGGGGGAGAGGCGGAAGCGTCCTGGCCTCCACAATCCAAATCACCGCCGCTTCAAAAAATAAACACTCAAATTCTGCCCCATCAAACTCTGCACCTCACTGCCCAGTGCCTCCGCCTGAATTTGCTTCTGCACCGGTCCGGTTGCCAGGCTATGGCCATCCACATCCCGTGCTTTCACGAGCTTCCATTCCACCTCATTACTCGCCATAGCCATCAACTCTTTCAGCTGGGCGGTATCCTGCGGCCGGAACCATCTGTCGCGGCAGCCGCCGAGGCTGTAGAAATCGGCGTCGGCGGTCAGGTCCTGCCAGGCAGTATCGTTTCGGTTGGCGAGAACCATCCGGCGGAGCTGGCGCAGCGTCTGGCGGGTGGGTTGGAGCTTATGCTCGCTGACCAGTTTGCGAATCTGTTTGTCGCCGGACGTTTGCTCGGCAATGGCGGTGTGCATGTGCACCACAGCGCCGGATCCGGTGGCCTGGTTAACCAGAGCAGCCAGAGACAGGGTGGTCATGGCCGGTGATGGCAGTCGACCGACTTCGATCCAGTGCACCTGTTGGCCATCAATGTTTTAAGGCTGCTTTCGGTGCGGTAGGCCAACTGGGACCAGGACGGCCATGCCTGGGGAACATCGGTCTTATCCAGACAGAGTTCCTCGGCCTTCTCATCGAAACTCTGTTTGATCGCCTCTTCTTCGGCCCGATCGTAATAGCTGGCGGCCAGAACGGGCTGCAATGCCAAAGGCCAGTCCACGAGGTTCCATTGGCCAAGTTGAACCGCGAACGGCTGATGGAAGAGGGCGCCGTACATGGCGCTGGTCATCAGTGAGCCGATGAGTCCGTCCTGTTCCCCGCCAAGGGCAAACTGGGCCTGGATGCTGTCGTTGATGGCAGAGACCAGCCGTTCTTCATCGTCTTCAACTGCCAGGGCATAGCCGGTTCTGTCCGCATACTGGGCAATGGCCAGCGTCAGGCGCTGGAGTTCGTCCCGAAGTTCAACGGTTTGCGCCACTTCGGCAATGATCGCCCGACGCAGCAGGGTAACCAGCTCTTCCATCGCAGGATTGGGCATCAGGGTTTTCTGGGGGGCAAGGATCAGCAGTTCGTCTTCGCTGGCGGCTTCAGATAGCCCCGGCATTCCTGCCGGGCCCTCAGCCGCTGGATATGGCTGAGCCCGTTGCTGTTGGACTCCCCGTAGGCAAGGTTGGCCTGCAGAAGCAGGCGGGCAACCTGGGCCTGTTGGGATTGGGATACCTGGACTTGATGCTTGGCTTGCATGGTACACCTCGTGAATACAGCCGCAGTTGGGAGCGGCAAAGGTCTGCAGTTTTGACGGTTTGCCGTGCTTTGAGGGAGGTGTTGCGAAAGGTGTGCCAGTTCTCTAAATCAACCGAACAGGCCCCGGATAGCGTGCAACCAGCTCATCGGAGGTAAGTAGCAAGAAACCCTCTGTCTCTGCCTGGGCGACCAGAATCCGGTCGAAAGGATCCTTGTGTATGTCCGGAAGGTGGCTTACGGCAAGTGCGTGTTGCGAGGTGATCGGTAATTCCGAATAGCCGTTATCGACGAGGCCACGCCTCAGTAGATGCGGATCAACGTGAAAATCCGGTCGGCCCAGCCCATTCTTGATAACCACTTCCCAAAGACTTGCGGCGCTGAAATACAGGCGGTTACTTTCGTTGCTGATCAGGGTTGCCGCCTCGGGTGACAGCTTATCCGGCTCGGCCGCTGCCCATAGCAGAATGTGGGTATCCAGAAGCAGGTTCACCTCAGCCTCCGAACATTTCAACTATTTCGTCCTGGCCCATCCGGTCAAAATCTTCCGGCACCGTGAATTCACCTGCCATGAAGCCAATCCGTTTTTGCTGGCTTTGTTCGGGGGAATCGTAAGCCATTACCCGGGCAACCGGCTTTCCCGCTTTGGCGATGATGAATGCCTCGCCCTTGGCGGCACGGGCCACCAGTTGTGACAGGCGGGTTTTTGCTTCGTGCATGTTGACGGATTCCATTTATCCTCCATAGACTTAGTTCTTTGAACTTAGTCTATCACTGGCGAGGTAGTTGGGCTACCTTCCGGCGCATTTCTGATTAGGCAATGCCGCAACAAGGTAGAGTGCCGGGAAGGTGTGGGTTAGACTTTTGGGAAAGCGACTTATTCATAAGGGAGCGGGAATGGCTAAATCCGGATTGCCAGGTGTCCTGAGGGATCGACACGGAGAACTGAACCAGCTTTGCCGTAAGTACAATGATTGCGTTTAGAAATGTGCTCATGAAGTGGACCCCAAACTACCGGAGCCCTTATGCCCCCGCCAGCCAACAAAGCCTACCAACTCAAAGTATCACTTCTCGGCGCCCGGCCGCCGATCTGGCGCCGGTTGCTGGTTGCGCCGGATACCACGTTTCAGGATCTTCACCGGATTATCCAGTTGGCGATGGGCTGGCAGGCCTGTCATCTGCATATGTTTCAGGCGGGTGATGACCGGTTGATTGGTGATCCGGCGGAGGATTTCGATGGCATGCAGAATTTTCAGGATGAAACCATGGTGGCGGTGTCTGCTGTGCTCAACAAGGAAGGGCAGGCTCTGACGTATGACTATGATTTCGGCGACAGCTGGGAGCACGAGGTACGGCTTGAAAAGGTCCTGCCGGGCGATCAGGGCGAGCCGTTGCCCCGCTGCATAAAAGCCGTGCGCCAGTGCCCGCCAGAGGATGTCGGTGGCTTGCCCGGATTCTACGATTTTCTGGAAGCCATGGAAGATGCCGCTCATCCGGAGCATGTGGCAGTGCGCGAGTGGATGGGTGGCGAATGGTTCGAGCCGGAGTTTGTGGATCTTGATGACATCAACCAGGCGCTCGCCGAGCGGGATGCCCTGTTTTCCGAAACCGAATCCGAACCCGATATCCCGCCGGCCAGAGACTTCTTCGGCCTTAGCCCCAGCCAGGTTTATGAGCTGCTGCAGAACCCACTGAATTGCCCCTCTGTGTTCAAGCCGCTGATCGATGCCGAAGCCGTAAACCGCGAACTCGACACCGCGCCGGTCATCCGGATGGCGAAAGTTCTGGTTGAGGCCATGAAAGGCAAGGGCATCCGCCTCACCGGCAAGGGCAACCTGCCTCTCAAACAGGTCAAGGCCATGATTGAAGCCGGTGGAGAAGAGATTGTGGCACCGATGGCGAGATATTCTCCGATTCGCTCCGAGGAGCACATTCTGGCCGTGATTCTCACCCGCGTGTTGCTGGAAATTGCCGGCTATACCAAAAAGCAGAAAGGTGTACTTTCACTCAAAAACACCGCCGAAACCAGGCTTGAGAAAAAAGGCTGGTTAATGGTTTACAGGGATCTGCTCTCCACCGCGTTCTCGCGGCTCAGCTGGGCTTCCATGGACCACTACGATGGCCTGGATGAAATACAGTACACCGCACCATTCTGCTTCTGGCTGCTGTCAGAGAAAGGCGAGCAGTGGCGCCCGGTGGACGACTACCTGGAGGACATGCTCAAGGCCTTTCCCCGGCTGCCGCTTGCCGCCTACCCGGTGGTCTACATGAGCGATGAGGAGCAGGCACGATCTGCGATGCGCTCAAGAATGTTGACGCTGTACCAGCTACTTGGCCTGATCGAGCTGGATCCTGAGCATGCACGGTTGCGGAGTGAGGGTGAGCAGATGATGCGGCGGACGGCGTTGTTTGAGGGGCTATTTACCAGAGTATAAGTTTCGGGGCTGGCTCCAAAGTAGTGGCGGTGCATTCTTTGGCAATTTTTGCCATTATCTGACCATTAGAGGGCTTAATTATGGCAACGATGAATATATCCCTGCCCGATGCGATGAAAACCTGGGTAGAGCAACAGGCCGAATCTGGTAGGTATTCCAATACCAGCGATTATGTTCGTGATCTTATTCGTAAAGATCAGGACCGGCGACACAAAATCGACCAGTTACAAAGTCTCGTTACAGCGGGAATTGCCAGTGGCAAAGGGACTTGTTCAATGGATGAACTGAGAGTTTCTGCAAAGAAACCAGCCAGGGATTCATCCACCGCGATCACTTCCACATCGTCCAGATAGCTGGCCAGTTCCATGGCCCGCTGGCCGGACTGGGCGCCGCAGACCATGATGCGCAGAGTGGCCGGGAGATTGTCGGTGCCCAGCCCCAGTTCGGTGACCATCGCGGCCTTCTCATCGAAATTCTGTTTGATCGCCTCTTCTTCTGCCCGATCGTAATAGCTGGCGGCCAGAACTGGCTGCAATGCCAGAGGCCAGTCCACAAGGTTCCACTGGCCAAGTTGTACCGCGAATGGCTGGTGGAAAAGGGCGCCATACATGGCGCTGGTCATCAGTGAGCCGATGAGCCCGTCCTTTTCCTCACCAAGGGCAAACATCGCAGGATTGGGCATCAGGGTTTTCTGGAGGGCAAGGATCAGCAGTTCGTCTTCGCTGGCGGCTTCAGATAGCCCCGGCATTCCTGCCGGGCCCTCAGCCGCTGGATATGGCTGAGGCCATTGCTGTTGGACTCCCCATAGGCAAGATTGGTCTGCAAACTCCACCGTCCATAGTCGAGCCATCGGGTGATCGGCCTGCCAAGGCTGCGGTAAGTTTTGTCCTCAGTCTACCTGGACCAGCCGCACAGGCCCCGGGTGCGCGCCACCAGCTCATTCGAGGTAAGTAGCAAGAAGCCCTCAGTCTCCAGAGGCTGGCAGCACTGAAAAACAGGCGGTTATCTTCATTGCCGATCAGCTCTGTCGCCCGAGGGGATAACTTGGAGGGCTCACCTTTGGCTGCACGGGCAACCAGTTGCTGCAAGCGGGTTTTCGCTTCCTGCAAATTGACAGATTTCATGATTGACCTGACCGGCCATCTAAACTTGTTCAAAAGAACTTAGGGAGACTCTGAATAAGTCTCAAAATCAGCGATAATACGGCCATCGTCAACCGCACAGGATTCATCACCACCATGGATCAGATTACCGTCTCCGAAGCCGAGTACCAGAACAAGAAGCGTAAAACCCGCCGCGAGATTTTTCTGGAACGGATGGACAAGCTGATTCCGTGGAAGCAGTTGGAGAAGAAGGTAGCCCGATATTACCCCAAGGGGCCAGACTGGCCGGCCACCGTATCCGCTGCCGACCATGCTGCGTGAAGGCAGCATTGTGGATGCTTCCATCATTTCTGCACCAAGCTCCACGAAGAATGAAAGCGGCCAGCGCGACCCTGAGATGCGACAATCCAGAAAAGGCAACCAGTGGTACTTTGGCATGAAGATGCATATCGGCGTGGACGATACGCTCGGCTTGATCCACAGCATCGATACCACCGCTGCCAATGTCCACGACACCGTGTCCGCCGGCAACCTTCTTCACGGTGACGAGCAGCGCGTGTTCGGTGATGCCGGTTATCTTGGCATTCAAAAGCGGGATAAGCATAAAGATCGCCAAAATGTATCCTGGTTCATTGCCAAACGCCCCGGTTGTTGGCCGTTCCGGCCGCCGCTTTCTTTATTGTTTGGGGGGCAAGGTTTAAACTCCAGACATATACCGTAAGCGACTGAGTAAAGTATGGCCGCATTTAATGCACTGGAGATGCTGAAAGAAAAACAGGACGAGATTCGGCGGCTTTGTGAAAAGCACCGGGTAATGTCGTTTGGTGTTTTTGGTTCTGCTGCTACGGGGCATTTCAATGAGAGCAGTGATCTGGATTTTCTTGTGGATTTTGATCCGGCTTTACCCGCCACCCAAAAAGCTGAGGCGTTTTTCGGGCTAAAAGAAGATCTTGAAGTGATGTTTTCTCGCTCCGTGGATCTGGTCACTGTGTCCTCCTTGACCAACCCTTATTTCAGAGCCTCGGTTCTTGAAGAGCGGCATTCCTTGTATGCAGCGTGAGGCTCTCAAGTACCTTTACGATATTCTTGCAGCTGCTGAGAAGGTTCAGCGTTTTGTTGCTGGTAGCAGTGAAGACGATTATCTGAGTGATGAGTTGTTGCAGTCTGCTGTTGAGCGCCAGTTCGAAATCATCGGAGAGGCAATGGGTAAGTTACACAAGATTGCTCCGGACGAGGCTGAGCGGTTTGTCGATTATAAAAAGATGATCGCATTTCGGAACGTGCTTATTCACGGCTATGCGACTATCGATCCGGTGATTGTTTGGGGTGTGGTGGAAAGCAATCTGAATGACGTTTTGAATCAGGCGCGGGAAGCTCTGAGCGCTGATTAATCATCGACAGTTGATATTGGACGAATGCCTCGAAAATGAGGGTAGAGGAAAATTGCATCTGACCCCGGGTTCACGCCTTTTGCTTTGGAATAAGGCGCTTTCTTGTCGGATTACGGCTTCGCCTAATCCGACACCCCAGGCCCGAAGTTAATTCACCGCCGCTTTAAAAAATAAACACTCAAATTCTGCCCCATCAGACTCTGCACCTCGCTGCCCAGTGCCTCCGCCTGAATTTGCTTCTGCACCGGTCCGGTTGCCAGGCTGTGGCCATCTACATCCCGCGCTTTCACAAGTTTCCATTCCACTTCGTTACTCGCCATGGCCATCAGCTCTTTCAACTGGGCTGTGTCCTGGGGCCGAAACCATCTGTCCCTGCAGCCCCCGAGGCTGTAGAAATCTGCGTCTGCGGTCAGTTCCTGCCAGGCGGCATCGCTGCGATTGGCAAGGACCATCCGGCGGAGTTGGCGCAATGTCTGTCGCGTGGGTTGTAGCTTATGCTCACTGACCAGTTTGCGAATCTGTTTGTCACCAGCCGTTTGTTCCGCGATGGCGGTATACATGTGCACCACAGCGCCGGAGCCGGTGGCCTGGTTAACCAGAGCCGCCAGAGACAGGCTGGTCATAGCCGGTGAGGGCAGGCGACCAACTTCAATCCAGTGCACTTGGTGGCCATCCGCCACAAAACGCTGGGCGATGGACCAGGGCCAGAACACGATGTTGTCCATACCCATCTCGTTGGCCATGCGTGTGGCTTTGGCGATGTTGGCCAGAGATTCATCCACCGCGATCACTTCCACATCGTCCAGATAGCCGGCCAGTTCCATCGCCCGCTGGCCAGACTGCGCACCGCACACCATGATCCGAAGGGTGGCCGGGAGATTTGCCGTGTCCAGCCCCAGTTCAGTCGCCATCAGTGTTTTCAGGCTGCTTTCGGTACGATAGGCCAACCGGGACCAGGACGGCCATGCCTGGGGAACATCGGTCTTCTCCAGGCAAAGCTCTTCGGCCTTCTCATCGAAATTCTGCTTGATGGCTTCCTCTTCGGCCCGATCGTAATAGCTGGCGGCCAGGACTGACTGTAATGCCAGGGGCCAATCCACCAGGTTCCATTGGCCAAGTTGTACCGCGAAGGGCTGATGGAAGAGAGCGCCATACATCGCGGTGATCATCAGTGAGCCGATGAGTCCGTCCTGTTCCTCGCCAAAGGCAAATTGGGCCTGGATGCTGTCGTTGATGGCAGAGACCAGTCGTTCTTCGTCATCTTCCGCAGCGAGGGCATAGCCGGTTCTGTCGGCGTATTGGGCGATGGCCAGCGTCAGACGCTGTGGTTCGTCCCGAAGTTCAACGGTTTGTGCGACTTCGGCAATGATCGCCCGACGCAGCAGGGTAACCAGCTCTTCCACCGCCGGATTGGGCATCAGGGTTTTCTGGAGGGCAAGAATCAGCAGTTCATCGTCGCTGGCGGCATCCAGGAAAATCTGTGCATCCGGGTTATCCAGATCGTACTGTTGATGGATAATCGCGCCAACGAAACGACCCAATTCCTGGTGCGGCAAACCATCCCTCTGAAGCAGGGCGATAGCATCACGGGCCAGTGCGGAATCGGCTTTGCTCACTTCCAGGTGTTGGGCGCAAGTGAGCATCCCGCTGTATACGGAATCCCATTCAGCTCCGGTTTCCAGAAGCTTGCGATAATGCAAATAAGCCACATCAAACTGCCCCTGCAGCCGCTTGGAATGGGCAACACCGCAGAAAGCGGCGGCAGATTGCCGGTCGCAGTCCAGGGCCTGGAGGAAATACTGCTCTGCAAGCGCCGGCCGTTCGGTTTTTAGTGCCCAGTAACCCAGGTTGCAATATTGCTGAACCTGGCCCGGCTGATGGTCCAGGCTGGCGTTGAACAGGGCATGGGCCTTCTCAAGCTGCCCGTCGTCCATCTCCACACGGCCAAGCAGCCCCAGCCCACCGGCATGCATCGGCTCCAGAGCCAGCGCCTCGTTCAGATAGCCCCGACATTCCTGCCGGGCCTTCAGCCGCTGGATATGGCTGAGGCCGTTGCTGTTGGACTCCCCATAGGCAAGGTTGGCCTGCAGAAGCAGGCGGGCAACCTGGGCCTGTTGGGATTGGGAAACCTGGACTTGATGCTTGGCTTGCATGGGACACCTCATAAAACCTGCCGCGGCAGTCACTGCGATCAAAAAGTAGGTCGGATTAGCCAGGGGCATAATCCGACATCACCCGCTCTGCCTCATTAACCCTGCAGCAACTGCAGAACCTGCTGTGGCCGTGCGTTGGCCTGGGCCAGAACGGACAGGCCGGCCTGCTGGAGGACCTGGGTCCGGGCCAATTCTGCGGATTCCGCTGCGAAGTCCGCATCGCGGATGCGAGAACGGGCTGCCGAGAGGTTCTCGGAGGTGGTGCTCAGGTTTGCGATGGTGGATTCGAGGCGGTTCTGAGCTGCACCTAGATCGGCACGGATGCCACTGATGGTCTCAAGAGCGGCATCAACAACGGCAAGGGCACTGGTCGCCCCATCAACAGTACTGATGTCGATTCCTGATACGGCTTCCGGGGTTGAACCCGCTGCAATGTTCTGCGCGCTGTTCAGAACGCTGCCTGCCGCCAGAGTCGCATCCGAGGTAGCGGCGAAGCTCACTGATGAATCGAGAGTCAGTTCGCCCGCGATTCGAGTAGCGTTGGTGCCTCCACTGGTCAATTCGATAGCGCTTGGGTCGCCACTACCTTGAACAGCTAGCTGCTGGGAACCAGAGGCTGTGAAGTCTTCGATCGTGATGTCCTTGCCTTGATCCTGCACCAGTGTGATGCTGCCATTGTTTTCCACTTCGGCAGTAATACCGGTTTTGCCAGAGGCTGCGTTCACTTCGCGTGCTATGGCTGACAAATCGTTCGCATCAGTGATTTGTGCTGAAATTGTTGCCGAGCTGCTGCCGTTTGAAATGGTGAGGGATACAGTTTGTGGCACGGCAATCGGTGTGGTTGCAGTATTGCTGAGTGTCGCTGAGGTTCGCGCCGTAGCATTGACACCGGTTGTTGCTGCAATATCGTTGATTGAGGCAGCTATTTCTTCAGCTGTGTCCCCGGCGCCAATTGGGACCACCTGACTATCCAGCGAACTCGATATAGTGAGGTTTTGACTTGCTATTGTGTTTTGGGTCGGGAGCGTGGCGTTCGCTGCCGTGGTAGAACCAGTGCCCTGGTTCAAAGTAGCGTTCGTCGCTGACAGAGTATTGTTCGCCAGATCGTCAGTTCGAGCGCCTTCAATAGATACGGCAATGGTCTGGTTTTCGTTCGCACCCGCCTGGAATTTCTGAGCCTGAAAGGTGCCGTCCAGAAGTTTTAACCCGTTGAACTCGGTCGTAGTGGCGATTCGCTCCAGCTCTTCTTTCAACTGGTTTACTTCAGATTGGAGAGCCTTCCGGTCGGAAGCGGAATTTGTAGCGTTGGCAGACTGAACGGCCAGTTCACGGATGCGCTGCAAAATGTTACCAGACTCGCCTAGGGCGCCCTCCGCCGTCTGGGCAAGGGAGATACCGTCATTGGCGTTCCTGATCGCCTGGTTGAGGCCTTTGATCTGAGAAGTGAAACGCTCAGAGATTGCCAGGCCTGCGGCATCGTCTTTGGCAGAGTTGATTCTCAAGCCTGAGGAAAGACGCTGTAGTGCAACGTTCGCATCTTCCTGCGAGGCATTAAGGTTTCGCTGTGCATTCAGTGACGCAATGTTGGTGTTGATGATCTGAGGCATGTCTCTTCTCCCTGCTCAGAGGTGCCGGCTGTTCGTCTTTCCGTCAGTAAAGGCAACGAGTGACCGGCAGGTATTCGTTTGATTGCCGTTTTTATCTGAGTAAGCGAAGGGCGTGCCACTTTCTGAAAATAAATACTAACTACATGGAAATGTTAACAAAACGAATTTTAGCGATTGTCTATTTGGCCGACCATCATGTTTTCAGATTCCTTCTTCTGGCATGCCTTTGCCGCTTTTTAGCGGGTTTTACATTCCTTTACAAAAAGTTGGCTTTTTTTCCTAAAGGATAGGAAGGGTGGGCCGTTAAGCGGTGTAACAGGGCGGCGCTCCCAAAGTGAAAAAGGGCGCCAGACCTTTTCCATGAAATAACGACACCTGTCGAAGGAGAAGCATAATGGCTCTCGGTATTAACACTAACGTTGCGTCACTTTCCGCTCAGAACCAGTTGGGCAAATCTCAGAGCCTGTCTGATCAGGCCCTGCAGCGTCTTTCCTCAGGCTTGAGAATCAACTCTGCCAAAGATGATGCCGCTGGTCTTGCAATTTCTACTCGCTTTCAGTCTCAGATCAGTGGTCTGAACGTTGCGCAGCGGAACGCGAATGACGGTATCTCGCTGGCACAAACTGCTGAGGGCGCGCTTGAAGAGACCACTAATATTCTGCAGCGTATTCGTGACCTGTCCATTCAGTCTGCCAACTCCACCAACTCTTCGTCCGATCGTTCCGCCCTTCAGGCAGAAGTGAATCAGCTTCAGCAGGAGATGCAAAGGATCGCTGAGACAACTCAGTTCAACGGCCTGAATTTGTTGGATGGTAGCTTTAGCGCCCAGAAGTTCCAGGTCGGTGCGAACGCGAATCAAACCATTTCCGTTGATGTCGGCAGTGCCAAGACTACCGATCTGGCCAACTACTCACTGACTGCAGGCAGTGAAGATGCCAACTTCGGCTTGGGCACAGCTGCAAATGCTGCAGCCGCAATTCCCGGCACTAATACTGTTGCAGGCCAGGACGTTACCATCAATGGTCCTGTTGCTCAGGGCTCTTTCACCCTCAGCGGTGGCGAGTCTGCAGAGCAGATTGCCGGTCAAATTAATGATATTTCTGGATCTACAGGTGTTTCTGCAACGGCCTCGACTTCTGCCACTCTGTCTAACTTGACTGCCGGTGGTTCGGTGAGCTTGACCATTGAAAGCGGTGGTCAATCAGCAACAGCGACTGCAAGTGTAACAACCGGTGACCTCTCCGCACTTGCCGATGCAATCAATGGCTTGACCGGTACAACGGGTGTTTCAGCTGAGATCAACTCCAGCAACGAGATTGTCCTTTCACAGTCGACTGGAAAGGATATTGGGCTGACTTTCTTAGGCGCAGCCGACGGTGATCAGATTAGTGTTGCAGGTGCAGGTGACGGAACAACCGCTCAAACAGCGATCCAGCTTACTTCTGCGAATACTACTGCAGCAAACACTGATTCAACAGTTGTTACCGGTACGGTTGAATTGTCTGCTGATCAGGCGTTCTCGGCCAGTTCAAGTGTTGCGGATGGCGCTGGTTCAATCTTTAACAGCTTGGCAAACACAGTAAACAATGGATCTGCGAACACAGTAGCTCAGATCGATATCAGCAGTGAAGATGGTGCTGCGTCAGCAATCGCAGTTGTAGATTCTGCTCTGTCTCGGGTTAACTCCATCCGTGCAGACCTGGGTGCGATCCAAAACCGGTTCGAAAGCACCATTGCTAACCTGGCGACCACGTCTGAAAACCTGAGCGCTGCCAACAGCCGGATCCTGGACGCAGACTTCGCAGCTGAAACTGCAAAGCTGTCCAAGTCTCAGGTTCTGCAGCAGGCTGGTATCTCGGTACTGGCGCAGGCGAACGCCCGTCCGCAGCAGGTTCTGTCCCTCCTGCAGTAATTGGGGCATAGCGGTAATAGCCGGAACCTTCGGGTTCCGGCTTAGCGCCGTTTTAGGATAGCGAGGTAAGCTATGAATGACGTTAACCTGAACAGCCCGGATCTGAAGCTGGTTCGCACCAGTGAGCAAGCACCGGCTCGGGCAATTTCGTCATCTCAGGCCGAAGGCAGGAATGCCTCCGACCTTGCTGGTTCGTCTGCCGCAGTCAGTAAGGTTGAGAACTCCCAGGTAACTTCGGACTTGTCGAAAGCTGAAAAGCTCCAGGCTCGGAATGAGGCCCAGCGGGAAGAACTGGATGATGCGGTGAGCCAACTGAACGATTTTGTTCAGAACGTGCAGCGGGATTTGCAGTTTGAAGTGGATAATGAATTAGGCCAGACGATCGTGAAGGTAGTTGATCAATCGACCAAAGAAGTTATTCGCCAGATTCCGGATGAGCTGGCATTGAGGTTGGCAGAAAACTTGCAGCAGGATGAGCCGCTGACGTTGTTTAATATTAAAGTGTAAGGGCGGTTGCTCTTACGCAGATTTAAATGACGGTATTTCAGCACCGCCGCACCCGTGAGGGGCCGGCGGTGTTCTGCGTTTTTGGGGTGAGAGGGTTCTCCCTCTCCCCCGGCCCCTCTCCCGCGAGGGGAGAGGGGAGGTGTTGTTAACTGTTACAGGGTGTTACAAATCGGCGAAAGAAAAAGGCAAAGTTTTGCCGCTTTTTGCCGATAAACTGAACAATGAAGAGATTCGCCCCCTTGAGGAGGCATGAGCATGGCAAACATATCATCGTTGGGTCTTGGTTCAGGCGTTCTGAATTCGGATCTGGTTGATCAACTGGTACAGGCAGAGCGTGCGCCTACGGAAAATAGGCTTACACAGAAGACAGAGCAAACCCAGGCTTTGCTGTCCGCCTACGGTAAGCTACGCAGCGCTGTTACCGAATTGCGTTTGCCAATGCGCCAGCTCAGCGCTCCGGATAATCTCAAGGCATTTTCTGCGAATTCTTCTAACGAAGGCATTGGGGTGTCCGTAGACAGCACTAAGGCGAGTCGCGGCACATACAGCGTTGAGGTAACCAGTCTTGCTGGTGCGCAAGCGTTGGCTTCCAGGGATGTGTTCGCGGATCGCGATGCGACCAGTGTGGGGCAGGGCACGCTGACGCTGAATGTAGGAGATAAAACCACAAACCTCGCTATTGATAGTAGCAATGACACGCTTCAGGGGCTGGCAAACGCGATCAATGATTCGGATGCGGGTGTCTCTGCAGGCGTTATCGATACGGGGAACGGCTTCCAATTGGTCCTTTCTGCGGATGAGACCGGAACGGCCAATGCGGTTAGTATTTCAGTATCCGGTGATACGGGTGGCACAGACACTGATAACCAGGGGCTGTCCCGTTTTGCGTTTAACACCGGCATGGATACAGATGCCGGTCTGCAAGAGACAATTGCTGCTTCAGATGCCGTCATGAAAATCAACGGCGTTGAGGTTACCCGGTCTACTAACAGTTTTGAAAACGTAATTGATGGCTTGACCTTCGATATCACCGAGACTGGTTCCTCTACTATCAAGGTTCAGCAAGACTTGGGTGCGGTTGCTGATCGCGTACAAGGCTTCGTTGATAAATTTAATTCGCTTCAGTCCACTATTGATAGTCTCGCTGGCTTTAACGCTGAGGCAGGCGTTGGCAGTCTGCTCACGGGTGACAGTACCGTCCGTTCTATTCAGAATCAATTGCGTCAGGTTCTGACGCGGGTTGTGCCGGGCCTGGAAAATTCCAATGTTCGTAGTCTGGCGGATGTGGGCATCACGACCAACTTTGAAACAGGCGGTCTGGAATTTGATCGAGCCAAGTTTGAAGAGCAGCTGAAGAATAATCCGGACGATGTGACGGCACTGTTTGCTGAGCAAGGCCGGGCAACCGATAGCCAGGTCGAGTTCGTCCGGAGTGGCTTGAATACTGAGCCAGGCCGCTACGATATCAACATCACCCAGGCGGCGACACAGGGTTCACTCGGAGGGGCGGCGTTCACGGCACCGGTTACGATTGGAGCCGGCAATGACGAGCTGACGTTCCAGGTTAATGGTGAAACGTCTGTGAGCGTTCAGCTCACTCAGCAAACCTACAATACAGCTCAGGAGCTGGCAGACGAGATACAGGCTCAGCTGAATGCCAATAATGCTCTGAATGCGTCTGGCTCGGGGGTTCAGGTTGGCGTTGGAAGCGGCGGCGAGCTGACATTTACCTCCTCCGATTATGGCAGTGATTCGAACGTCAGCCTGACATCAGTAGAAGATGGTTCCGCTTATGGATTGTCTGCTGTCACGGGCACTTCAGGTGTTGATGTGGCCGGTACCATTGGTGGCCGAACCGCGGAAGGCGACGGGCAGGTACTGTTTCTGGGCAACGGTAATGGCGGCGCCTCTGGTCTGCAGGTTCGTATTCTGGGCGACCAGACTGGCAGTCGTGGCTCGATTACTTTTGTGGAAGGCGTTGCAGAGCGGACGGTTGATCTGGTTTCCAGTTTTGTGGGTGCTGATGGCGCCATCGAATCGCGGACTGAAAGCCTCAATCGCGATCTGGAACAAATTCAGGAAAATCAGGCGCGACTTGAGGAACGTATTGCTGCTTACCGTGAGCGCTTGGTTAGTCAGTTCACAGCGGCAGATTCCCTGATTTCCCAGCTCAACAGCACACAGGATTACGTAAGCCAGCAGCTCGCTGCGCTTGCACCCCAAAACAACCGGAACAACAACTGATCGGCGTAGGCCGATTAGCGAACGAAGAGGTTTAGTATGAACGGTTTACAGGCATATCAGCGCGTCAACACCCAAACCAGCATTACTGATGCGGATCCGCATAGGCTGATCCAGCTTTTGTACAATGGCGCTATTGAGCGCATCAACATGGCCAAGTCTCGTATCCAGGCAAAGGATTACGGCGGCAAGGCCCAGTTGATCAATAAGGCCATCGAGATTATTGGTGGACTGCGCTCCTTCCTGGATTTCGCGCAGGGTGGCGATCTGGCTGCGCGTCTTGAGGCGCTGTATGACTATATGGAGCGCTCTTTGCTGGAAGCCAGTGCCAAGAATGATTTGGCCAAGCTGGATGAGGTTCTTACCCTTCTGCGTTCTGTTAAAGAAGGGTGGGATGGTATTCGGGAAGAGGCTATTGGTCAGCAGGCTGCTGGCTGATCAATAACCCCCTCTCCCCAACCCCTCTCCCGCCAGGGGAGAGGGGCTTTATAGCCATTCCCCCCGCTCTCCCGTACAATACTGCCCTTATTTTCAACACATCCATTCTGTTCAGTCTGGAGCAAGGGCATGTCTGATATCAAAAAGGTGGTGCTGGCCTATTCCGGTGGCCTGGATACTTCCGTAATCGTTCGGTGGTTGCAGGATACCTATAACTGTGAGGTGGTAACGTTTACCGCCGACATCGGCCAGGGCGAGGAAGTTGAGCCGGCGCGGGCGAAAGCCGAGGCGTTGGGCGTTAAGGAAATCTACATCGAGGACCTGCGCGAGGAGTTTGTGCGCGATTACGTGTTCCCGATGTTCCGCGCGAACACCATCTATGAGGGTGAGTACCTTCTGGGTACGTCCATTGCCCGTCCTCTGATTGCCAAGCGTTTGATCGATATCGCCAATGAAACCGGCGCCGACGCCATTTCCCACGGCGCAACCGGGAAGGGCAACGACCAAGTGCGTTTCGAGCTTGGTGCTTATGCGCTGAAGCCGGGGGTAAAGGTGATTGCACCCTGGCGTGAGTGGGACCTGAATTCCCGCGAGAAGCTGCTGAAGTACTGCGAAGAGCGCAACATCCCGGTGGAGATGAAGAAGGGCAAGAGCCCTTACTCCATGGATGCCAACCTGCTGCACATCTCCTACGAAGGCATCAACCTGGAAGATCCCTGGGCGGAGGCCGAGGAAGATATGTGGCGCTGGAGTGTGTCGCCGGAAGCCGCGCCGGATGAGCCGACCTACGTTGAGCTGACCTACAAGAAGGGCGACATTGTTGCCATCGACGGTCAGGACATGAAGCCCCACGTGGTTCTGGAAACCCTGAACAAGCTGGCGGGTGCCAACGGCATTGGCCGTCTGGATATCGTCGAGAACCGCTACGTGGGCATGAAGTCCCGCGGCTGTTACGAGACCCCGGGCGGTACCATCATGCTGCGTGCCCACCGTGCTATTGAGTCCATTACCCTGGATCGCGAAGTAGCGCACCTGAAAGACAGCATCATGCCGCGCTATGCCGAGGTGATCTACAACGGTTACTGGTGGTCACCGGAGCGTGAGGCGCTGCAGGCGCTGATCGATCAGACTCAGCATTATGTGAACGGCACCGTTCGCCTGAAGCTCTACAAGGGCAACGTAGACGTGGTTGGCCGTAAGTCTGAGGATTCCCTGTTCGACGAGAAGATTGCTACCTTCGAAGAAGATCAGGGTGCATACGATCAGAAGGATGCAGAAGGCTTTATCAAGCTGAATGCGCTGCGTCTGAGGATTGCTGCTGGCAAAGGCCGCAAGCTTTAAGTCTGCTCTACGGACGCCCGGAACTCTCCGGGCGTCTTCCCCGTTACCGCCTTGAACTTCCTGTGAAACGACGTGGTTTCACTGTATCCCAGCCTCAGTGCAATATCCGGAATGGCCAGCTCGCTGTTGCGAAGATAGTCCTCGGCCATTTTTTGCCGCACTTCATCCAGCAATTTCTGGTAAGACACGCCTTCCTGGCCGAGTTTTCTCTGCAGGGTTCGGCTGGTCATACCCAGGTCTTCAGCCACCATGTCCTGCCGGGTAATGCCGTGCATCAGTTGTTGCTGGATGCTGTGGCGGACTCTTGAGGTAAGGTCGCTGTCGGTATCCAGGGAGGCCAACTGGCTCAGGGCATGGGCTTCCAGGGTTTTGCGGAGCAGGGGGTCCGGTTGCCGCAGGCGGGTTTCCAGCAGGCTTTTCTTGAGGGTGATGCTGTCTTCATCTGCTGAGAATGTGACCATGCAGTGCCAGCGTTCCTGATAGGCCTTTTCAAATTCTGAGCCCGGAGAGGCCCGGCGGAGTTTTACCGAGCTGGGTGACGCCTCCTGATTGTCCGCAAGCCAGCGGGCGTAGTTCACCCAGGAGGCAAACACGTTATCCACCAGTTGCGGCCGAACGACAGGATCGGTGTAGTTGCAGTTCCAGGTCAGTTTGATGTCGTCGCCTTTCATGGCGAGGCTGGTGGTGCCCATGTCTCCAACGAGTTTTTCGAACGGCGCAATGCGTGCCACGGCTTCGCCGAGGGTGGCGCAGCTCATGGTGATGTAGCCAAGCACACTGTAGGAGCCAGGTTGAACGAAGTCGCCAGTTTCCAGGCCCAGGATCGGGTTGCCGGTTTGTTCGCACAATAAACGGATAAAGTGCTGGAACTGCTCGCCGTTAATGCGGCCGTCGTCGGTGTCCAGGATGTTCTGGTCCAGTTCAGCCTGGTCGAAAAGGCGATTGATATCCACGCCGGCGGATTCGGCAGCACGAACGTATTGGCGCAGGGCGGCGACAGAGGCGGTTCCGAGGGTTTTCATGGTTACAGCACTGTTTTTGGAGTCGTTATAGCCGGAGTATAACGGAACTGGTGCGGAAACGTCTGGAGCGGAAAATAAAAAGGCCAGCTAAAAAGCTGGCCCAAAAAACAAGGAAAGAACGAAAGTGCCTGAAAAATTCGTTAATCCGGTGGATTCGATTCCCCATATGGCGGCGGAGGTACTACTCGGCTCCTCCACCATGGGGGATACTGCTTAAATCCACAATTGCAGAATAAGTCGTCCGGCCTTTCCTGTCTGTTTGTGAAGTGTGTATCAGTGTTACCGAGTGTGTCGCCGCTTCAGGCGGTCGCTCCGATCTCCGGCGCAGTCTCGGTAAACCGACGCGTATCGTAGGCATCCACCAGCCCCTGCACCGCTGCCCGTTCCATATCCTGGATCGAGGGTGTGCCGTTCTGGGCGTCGGCCTTGCACAGCACCATGCCGGCTTCCACAGAAATATAGCCGGCTGTGGTTTTCAGGGCCTTGTGGTTGATGCCATCGAAGACGCGCCGGAACGCTGTGGTAGTGCAGTGATCGCTGTTCGGGAAGTAGGCAATGATGGCGAACTGGTTGTCGCCAACGCGGCACAGGGCATCAATGGGGCGAATCAGGGTGCTCAGTCGGCGGGCAATGCCGATGGCCAGTTCGCTCATCACTGTGGGCGGGTGTTTGCGCTTCAGTTCCTGCCAGTTGCGAATGCCGCACAGTACATAGGCAGAACTGCCGCCTCGGGATTCAGCGTGGCGCAGCATCTTGGTCAGCCGCTCGCGACCGTATTTGGTGTTGCAGAGACCGGTTTCCAGATCAATGATGTTTGTGGATTCCAGCTCACGATTGTTCTCGATCAGCAGGGAGTTGGCCCGGAGCAGGGTGTTCTGGCGGTCGGCCATTCGGTCTGCGGCAAAGATGCGAGGGATCAGTTGCTTGGTCATGTCGGACTTGTAGATGAAGTCGTCCACGCCCCGGTCGAAGGCTTCTGAAAGAGCCTCGACGCTTTCCCGTGCCGTGAGCAGGATCACGTAAGTGTAGTGATTGTTCTGCTCGTCCTGTTGTCGCACCTGGTCCGTCAGTTCCAGGCCATCCATCTCGGGCATCAGCCAGTCGGCAATCAGCACGCTCACCGGGCGCTGTTCGATCAGCTGCAGGGCTTCCGGTGCGTTATTAACGATGCGTACGTCGCGATATCCGGCATTTCGCAGCGTGCGGCCAACCACCATACTGCTGAATTTCGCGTCGTCTACTACGAGGATGGGAAGGTCCAAATTTGGCATTGTTATCTACTTTTAGCAGTCCGTTGTCAGGTGCGGGAGTTGTCGGGGGTTGGTATCATCCCCAGCAAACTCAAGAAGTATACCTTCTTACCCTGTTGGAGAATAACGACCATGCCTTCTTTTGACATTGTTTCAGAAATCGATATGCACGAAGTCACCAATGCGGTCGACCAGGCCAAGCGCGAACTGGGCAATCGCTGGGACTTCAAGAACGTTGAAGCCGACATTGAGCTGGACGACAAGGGCATCACCATCAGTGCCGAGCAGGAGTTCCAGCTCGAGCAGTTGCTGGATATGCTGCGGATGGCGTTTGCCAAGCGCAATATCGATGCCCGCGCGCTGGCCGAGGACGGCGACAGCAAGTCCGGCAAGCTGGTCAAACAGCACCTGCTGCTGAAGCAGGGCATTGAAACTGATATGGCCAAGAAGATCGTGAAGATGATCAAGGACCAGAAGATGAAGGTCCAGGCCAGTATCCAGGGCGATAAGGTGCGGGTGACCGGCAAGAAACGGGATGATCTCCAGGAGGCCATCGCTATGCTGCGCGAAGCTGAGCTGGATATCCCGCTGCAGTTCAATAATTTCCGCGACTGATCCGGAGGCTTTACCATCTTAACCGGCACCCGCCTGACCCTGATTCGGGATACGCTTTACACCTACACCCGTTGGCAGGTGATCGCCCTGTTATTCCTGGGGTTCTCGGCGGGTTTGCCGTTTCTGCTGGTGTTTTCCACCCTTAACGCCCGGCTGGCGGATGTGGGAGTGGAAACCGCCACCATCGGGTTCTTTAGCTGGCTCGGTATTACCTATTCAATCAAGGTGTTCTGGGCACCGGTGGTGGACCGCCTGAAACTGCCGTTGCTCGACCGGCTTTTGGGCAAGCGGCGGAGCTGGATTATCTTTGCGCAGGCGGGTATCGCCACGGGGCTGTACCTGATGGCTCACGTGGATGCTACGGCAGCGCCTGAAATGATGGCTCTTTGCGGCCTGCTGGTGGCCTTTTCCTCCGCCACTCAGGATGTGGCCATTGATGCCTACCGCATCGAGATTGCCGAGGAGCGGCTGCAGGCGGCGCTGGCCGCAACGTATATCTTCGGTTACCGTCTGGCGCTTCTGGTGGCCGGCGCCGGGGCTCTTTACCTGGCGGAATTCTGGTCCTGGCAGGTGTCCTATGAGGTGATGGCGGCCCTCGTAGGCGTTGGCGCACTCACCGTTCTCATCGTTCGCGAGCCCAGCGTGAACCACTTTGCTGCCGCCCAGGACATTGCTCACAAGATTGAGCAGGAGGCCGCCAGGCGCACCCATCTGAATCCGCGCCTGGCGAGACTGGTTGGCTGGTTCTACGCTGCTGTCGCAGGCCCGTTCCTGGATTTTTTCAGGCGGTACAAGGAGCTGGCGCTGGTCATCCTGCTCATGGTTGCCGTGTACCGTATCTCGGACATTGCCATGGGCGTCATGGCCAATCCCTTTTACCTGGACTTCATGGGGTTCAGCAAAACCCAGGTGGCTGATGTGACCAAGATTTTCGGCTTCTTCATGACCATTGCCGGCTCGCTGGTTGGTGGGGTTATGGTGGTTCGTTACGGGGTTCGTCGAATTCTTCTGCTGGGGGCGATCATGACGGCCGCCACCAATCTTCTGTTCGTCGTTCTGGCCCAGTACCCGCCCAACATCGTTACCCTGGCCGCGGTGGTGAGCGCCGATAATCTCAGTGGCGGTATTGCCAACGTGGCCCTGATTGCCTGGCTCTCCAGTATGACCAGTGCCTCGTTCACGGCAACGCAGTACGCCCTGTTCAGTTCCTTGATGACCCTGCCCGGAAAGTTTCTGGGGGGCTTCTCCGGCATCGTTGTGGCGGGCTTCGGATATGCGGAGTTCTTCCTGGTGGCCGGCATAATGGGCGTCCCTGCTATTTTGTTGGCCATGTTCATGATCCGAAATGGCCATCGATTGGATGCGCTAGCGCCGCGGAATGAATCAAAGCCTGATGCAGAACCGGTGAGCCCTTGATGCCCGAACCAACCAAAGATCAGAAGATCTGGCAAGTTGTACTGGCTGTCCCGGAGGGGAGGGTGGTCAGTTACGGTCAGGTTGCGGAGATGGCGGGATTGGGCCGGCAGGCGAGATATATCGGAAAGGCGTTGGGCAAGCTGCCAGAAGGGCATGCGGTGCCCTGGTATCGGGTGATTCGCAGTAACGGCCAGATTGCATTTCCCGTGGGGTCCGAGAAATTTGAGGAGCAGGTTAGCCGGCTTGAGGCTGAAGGTGTCGAAGTTACCGACGGGCGGGTTTCGATGTCTCGGTTTCGATGGTAGTGGGGCGCTCTGGACGCCCCACTCAATGGTAGCTCGACCCGTTAGAGCCGCAGAGCCCCATCCACTTCAATCATCCGCCCTGACACATAGTCGTTCTCAAAAATGAACGCCGCAGCCGAAGCAATCTCTTCGGGCTTGCCCATGCGCTTGAGCGGAATGCCGGTCGTCATTTTTTCCAGGGCTTCCGGTTTCATGGAGGCGGTCATTTCGGTCTCGATAAAGCCCGGGGCGATACCTGCGCAGCGGATGCCGTAGCGGGCGAGTTCCTTGGCCCAGACCGGAACCAGGGCAGAGACACCGGCCTTGGCAGCGGAGTAGTTGCTCTGGCCCATGTTGCCGGCGCGAGAGATGGAGGCGATGTTGATGATCGCACCCTGGTCGCCGTTCTTGATCATCTGGGTCGCTGCCTCGCGGCCGCAGAGAAATACGCCGGTAAGGTTTACGTCGATAACCGCCTGCCACTGGGACAGCTCCATGCGGCGCTCAACTTCGCCATCCTTCACTTTGACCATAAGCCCGTCCCGGAGGATACCGGCATTGTTAACCAGGCCGTTGAGGTGGCCGAAGTCTTTTACGATGGCCTCAAAGGTTTTTTCTACCTCTTCCTCTTTTGCAACGTTGCAGACGTAGCTTCTGGCCTCAGCGCCCGCGGCCACGCAGGCGGTGACGGCTTCGTCCAGCTTCTCCGGCATCAGGTCGATCAGCGCAATTTTTGCACCTTTGGCCGCAAGGTATTCGCCCATGGCGCGGCCAAGGCCCTGGCCGCCGCCAGTGATTGCAATCACGGAATCTTGAAGTTTCATGTTTTGCCCTAACTACTGTTATCAAGTGGTTTTACAGTTGCTGTGCGTCTTTTCACCGGTATGGCTGGTGCGTAGAGCCATGAATGTGGCTTCTTGTTAGATACGGAAGGACTGCGAGTATACCAGACCTTCTGAAATTCCTGCTCAGACCCTGAGGTCCCGATGTCCGTGTTTCTTTTTCTATTCATAATCATGCCGATTGCCGAGATGGCGGTGTTGATCCAGGTGGGTGGCATGATTGGTGTGCTCAATACCGTCGGGTTGGTGTTGTTGACCGCCGTGATCGGCGCCTGGCTCCTTCGCCAGCAGGGGGTGGCAACGCTTTTGAAGGCCAATCAGCGACTGAACAGTGGCGAATTGCCGGCCAAGGAGGTTGCCGAGGGGCTGATCCTTGCGATTGGTGGTGCGCTATTACTAACACCTGGCTTCATTACCGACACGGTCGGGTTTTTGTGCCTGATCCCCGGAACGCGCCACTGGCTTGCAGCACAGGCGCTCAAGCGCATGGTCGTTGCTGGTCAAAGCCGTGGCAGCAGTTTCTATTTTCGCGCGGGTGGCGGTTCCAATCCGTTCGGGCAGGATCCGTTTGGCGGCCAGGAGAACCCGTTCGGCCGGCAGCGGCCTTTTGATCGGGACAGCAATGGCGACATCATCGAAGGCGAGTACCAGGATGAGACGGAATCCGATCGGGACCGGATCGAAAAAAAGTGAAAAAATTTTCTCTCCGGGGTGTTGAAAACACCTACCAGCTACCCCAAATAGAAACCACAAGTTCGCTGCGGGCTGATTTCCACTGAAAACAGTTGGTTATCCAGCCGGGCAATTTGTCGGACCAGGCTTTGCCTGTCCGACCTACATCAACAATGTCATTGCCACATTAATCTGACTATTGGAGAAACCGAGCAATGAAAATTCGTCCGCTACACGATCGTGTTGTCGTGCGCCGTAAGGAAGAAGAAGAGAAAACTGCGGGTGGCATCGTGCTGCCGGGTAACGCCAAAGAGAAGCCTTCCCAGGGCGAGGTGATTGCCGTTGGTAACGGTCGCATCCTGGATAATGGCGAAACCCGCTCACTGGCGGTCAAGGTGGGTGACACCGTGGTCTTCGGCCAGTACGCCGGTAACACCGTCAAGATCGATGGCGAAGAGCTCCTCATCATGAGCGAGAGCGACATCTACGGCGTGCTTGAGTGATCGCTGAGGCGAATCGCACGAACTCTCATTAATCCGATTGATTCAACAACTTCGGTTTAACGAACAGGAATAGAAGACATGGCAGCAAAAGACGTTAAATTCGGTGATAGCGCGCGTAAGCGCATGGTCGCGGGCGTCAACGTTCTGGCAGACGCGGTTAGAGTGACCCTTGGCCCGAAAGGCCGTAACGTGGTTCTGGAAAAATCCTTCGGCGCGCCGACCATCACCAAAGATGGTGTTTCCGTGGCCAAGGAAATCGAACTGTCTGACAAGTTCGAGAACATGGGCGCCCAGATGGTGAAAGAAGTGGCTTCCCAGGCCAACGACACAGCTGGTGACGGTACCACCACTGCAACCGTTCTGGCTCAGTCCATCGTTAACGAGGGCGTGAAGGCTGTTACTGCCGGCATGAACCCGATGGATCTGAAGCGCGGCATCGACAAGGCCACTACTGAAGCTGTGAAGGCGATCCGCGAGATGGCCAAGCCTTGCGACGACAGCAAGATGATTGCCCAGGTGGGCACCATCTCTGCCAACGGCGACGAGACCATCGGCAAGATCATCGCCGATGCAATGGAAAAAGTTGGCAAGGAAGGCGTCATCACCGTTGAGGAAGGCCGTGGCCTGGAAGACGAGCTGGACGTGGTTGAAGGTATGCAGTTCGACCGTGGCTTCCTGTCTCCGTACTTCATCAACAACCAGGACAACATGTCTGCCGAGCTGGAAGACCCGTACATCCTGCTGGTAGACAAGAAGATCTCCAACATCCGCGAACTGCTGCCGGTGCTGGAGTCTGTTGCCAAGGCTGGCAAGCCGCTGCAGATCATCGCTGAAGATATCGAAGGCGAAGCGCTTGCGACTCTGGTAGTAAACAACATGCGTGGCATCGTGAAAGTCAACGCCGTGAAGGCGCCTGGCTTTGGTGACCGTCGCAAGGAAATGCTGCAGGACATCGCGATCCTTTCCGGTGGTACTGTGATCTCTGAAGAAGTCGGCCTGACTCTTGAGAACACCACCCTGGACGACCTGGGCACAGCCAAGCGTGTGAACGTCACCAAGGAAAACACCACCATCATTGGCGGTGCCGGTGCGCAGGCGGATATCGAAGCTCGCGTTGAGCAGATCCGCAAGCAGATCGAAGACAGCTCTTCCGATTACGACAAGGAAAAGCTGCAGGAGCGTGTTGCCAAGCTGGCTGGCGGTGTTGCCGTCATCAAGGTTGGTGCCGGTTCCGAAGTGGAAATGAAAGAGAAGAAGGCCCGCGTTGAAGACGCGCTGCACTCTACCCGCGCTGCGGTAGAAGAGGGCATCGTGCCGGGCGGCGGTGTTACCCTGATTCGCGCCATCGCGGCTCTGGACAAGGTAGACGCCATCAACGAAGAGCAGAAAGCCGGTGTGAACATCCTGCGCCGTGCCATGGAAGCTCCTCTGCGTCAGATCGTATACAACGCAGGCGGTGAGTCTTCTGTGGTGGTTGCCAAGGTTCGCGACGGCGAAGGCTCCTTCGGCTACAACGCTGCTACCGAAGCCTACGGCGACATGCTGGAAATGGGTATCCTGGATCCTGCCAAGGTGACCCGTTCCGCGCTGCAGGCAGCTGCTTCCGTGGCTTCCCTGATCATCACCACCGAGGCGATGGTTGCGGACGAGCCGCAGGACGAGTCTGCCGGTGGCGGTATGCCCGACATGGGTGGCATGGGCGGCATGGGAGGCATGGGCGGCATGATGTAATGCCTATCTGAGCCCAGCCACGCTCAGGATTATGGGCGTGGCCCGCTCCATTACGAAAACCCCGCGTTGGTTCACGCTAACGCGGGGTTTTTGTTTTTTTGTCATGAACTTGCCCCATGCCTTTGCTAGACTCGGCTTCCGGTCCATTATCTGTGCAACGCCGAATGAGTGACGCTGAACCCAAATCCTTTCTTCGCCCCGGCAAGGTTTTTCTGCTCCTGCTGCTGGGCGCTCTGGTTTATCTGCTGTCACTGGTTTTTCTGGTACCTGCGGGATGGGTCTGGCAGCAGGCCTCTGCCCAGGTGCCTTTGCCGCCTCAGGTGCAGGTCCGGCAGGTCGCCGGCAAACTCTGGGATGGAGAAGCCGGAGTCGTCGTGGCCGGGTTTCCGCTGCGGGTTGACTGGCGCCTTCACATGCCCTCTGTCACCAGCCTCGAATGGCCCGCCAGAATTTCTGTGGAATCGTCACAATCTTCGCTCAACGGCAATGTTACGATCGGCGGGCCCGCCAGCGCTCAGCTGGATGCCAATGGGCGGGTCATGGTGGCCGAGTTTGAGGACCTGATTCGCCAGAGCGGCGGCGCCATGATCGAAGGCGAAGTGGTTATTGACCGGTTGGAGATGGCCTGGGCCGACAACCGGATTACCCGGGCCGAAGGCCTTGGGCGCTGGGATGGTGGCCTTGTAACCTGGCCAATGGGGGACCAGCGGGGTCAGGCAGAATTTCCGCCCATGCAGGCGACCATGGACACTACCCAGGGTGGCGTTGCCTTGACCATTTCCGAGCAGGGCGGGCAGGGGCCGGCGGCAGATGCGACGGTAATGTGGAACGGAATGATGGAACTGCGTGTCTACAAGCGGATGGTGGATCTGGCCGGCCAACCCTGGCCGGATTCTGCCAGCGCCGGCGATGTGGTGTTCCGGGTACGCCAGCCTCTCGTACCGGGGGCACGATAATGGCTCTGTTGAGTACACCGGCTCAGCGCCGGATATCGCGGACCCTGGCGAACCTGTTGCTGCTGGTGCTGGTGGTGTACCTGGCTGTCAGTCTCGCCCGTATGACCTGGTTGTTCGCCTGGGACGACAGGCCGGTTCCCAGCGCGCCGGCCACAGACGGCGCCGGCAACATGGCCGGGTCCAGCGGCCTGACGACCTCCATGGCAGTGTATGATTTTTTCGGGCGTTCAGAGCGGCCGGCTGAAGTGGCGGAAGCCGTTCGCCGCTCGGCGCCGGAAACCCGCCTTCGGCTTCGGCTGGAAGGGGTACTGGTAGCACAGCGCCCGGAGGACTCCGGTGCTATAGTTGCTGGAAGTAATGGTCAAACAGCGTATTACCGGGTCGGGGAAATGTTGCCCGGCAATGCGGAACTTGCGGAAGTGGAGCCCGGGCGCATTCTGATTCGTCGGGGCGGACGCTACGAGACCCTGACCTTTGAAGAGCAGGTATCCTCGGATCTGGTTGCAGAGGTGGCCGCCGAGCCGGCAGAATCAGGACCGGATGAGTTCCTGGCCAGCGCCCGCGAACAGATTGACAGTCAGGGCATAGCCGCACTGGCGCCTTTCGGGTTGAGCCCGGTGGACGACAGCGGTATGTCCGGCTATGTATACGACGGCTCTAACGCCATGCTCAATGCCGTCAACCTGCAGGCCGGTGATGTGATAACCGCCATCAACGGCCAGCGACTGGGTGATATCAGCCAGGACAAGGCCCTGCTTGAGAACTGGCGCGGCCAGGCCCAGCTGGAAATAGAAATCGAGCGTGACGGATCCATCCTCACCATCAGTTATGCCATACCCGAGCAGTGGCGCTGACCGGGTTCATCGAAACAGGACGAAATCGCCAGATGTATAACCATAAGACCAATCTTTTGCGGGCTATTGTCCTGCTTGTTCTCCTTCCCTTTATGTCCCTGGCGCACGGGCAGGAAGCCGAGACATGGCGGCTGAACCTGAAAGACGCCGATATCCGCGCGTTCGTGACCCAGGTGGCTGATATTACCGGGTACAGTTTTGTGGTGGATCCGAGGGTGAAGGGCAAGGTAACCGTGCTCTCCAGCGCGCCCATGAACAAGGATGAGATTTACGACCTGTTCCTGGCGGTTCTGAATGTTCATGGCTTTACCGCGATTCCCGGTGAAGAAGTGATCAAGGTGGTGCAGCAGGTTGATGCCAAACAGTCCGCGGAAATCCTGGAGCGATTTCCCGAAACCCCCTCCGAGCAGCTGATCACCCGGGTTATCCAGATCGACAACGCCAACGCCCTGGAGCTGGTGCCGATCCTGCGCCCGCTGGTGGCCAAGTACGGCCACCTGGCCGGTGTGGCCGCGGCCAACGCGCTGATCATCAGCGATCATTCCTCGAACATCCAGCGTATCGAGCAGATTGTCCGGGAGCTGGATAGCCCGTCCAAGTACGAAGTGGAAGTCATTCAGCTTCAGGAAGCCTGGGTTGGCGACATGGTGACTCTGCTGCAGGAATTGGCCCCGGATGAACTGGGTCGGGCCGGTGGTGACAATGCCGCCAGAAAGTACAGCATTACCGCGGACGAGCGCAGTAACCGACTGATTCTACGGGGTGATGAGACCTTCCGGGACAAGATGCGCGGTCTGATCCGGCAGTTGGATCAGCCGTCAGCCACCGGTGGCGCTACCAAGGTGCTGCGGCTGAAGCACGCCGATGCCAAGAATCTCACTGAAATTCTCAAGGGTGTGATGGGCGAGCTGGTCAAAGAAGGCTCAGGGTCAGGGGGCTCTGCTGGAGGCTCACGGCCGCAGAGCAATTTCGCGGTCTTCGCCGATGAAGGGCTGAACGCCTTGGTGGTTCGGGGCGAGCCGTCCCTGATGCAGGAAGCCGAACAGATTGTGGCTGCGCTGGATGTGCGTCGTGCCCAGGTGATGATTGAGGCAGCGATTGTCGAGATCAGTGACGAGCTGGGACAGGATCTGGGCGTCCAGGTTGCCGTCGGTGACGAGTCTGGTGAATCCTCACCAGTGGCCGGCACCAACTTCGGCAACGTGGGGCGCAGCCTGGGTGAGGTATTGAGCGCGATTCTGACTGAATCCGCCATTACCCCCGCAACAGGTGGTATCACCATCGGCGCCGGCCAGCGTAACGAGGATGGTGTCAGTTGGGGGATTCTCCTGCAGGCGCTTTCCACCTCGGCGGCGGCAAACCTGCTTTCCACGCCGAGCATCATCACCCTGGACAACCAGGAATCGGAGATCATCGTGGGCCAGAATGTCCCGTTCCGCACTGGCCAGTCGACGGTTGTCGGTGACGGCACCACCAACCCGTTTACCACCATCGAGCGTCGCGATATTGGTCTGACCCTCAAGGTTACCCCGACCATCAGCGCCGATGGTCTGGTTCGTCTGGTCGTCGAACAGACCACGGAGAACGTGGCAGACAGCATCGAGGACGCCTCGGATATCGTCACCAACAAGCGGGAAATCAAGACCACAGTGCTTGCAGATGACGGTGAGACCATCGTGCTGGGCGGTTTGACCCGGGATGATTACCAGGTCAACAGGAGCAAGGTGCCCCTGCTGGGTGATATTCCGTTTATCGGACGCCTGTTCTCATCGGAGTCGGAACGTCGGGTCAAGCGTAACCTGCTGGTTTTCCTGCGCCCGAAAATCATGCTGGGCAAAGAGGAGGCCGTTGCAGCCACCTCCGACAAATTCAATCAGCTATGGGACGTGAATCTGAACATCCGTGAAAAACTGGGTGTCCCGACGGAAGAACAGCGCCCGACGGTGGACGCGCTGTTCGAAGGCGGGAGCTCCCGGGTCCAGTAATCCCTCAGACAGCCAGTGGCGGCATCGGACAATCCATCTGATCCGCCACCAGTCGCATCAGCTCGTATTCCTTTGTTTCCACCTTGCCATCGTGGGTGATGCAGTGCCCGCAGGCATCAATGATGGCCGGTTTCAGCAGAGGCGAGAGGCCGTTCAGTGCAGTCAACGCCTCCCGCAGCTGGCGCATGGTGACTTTCTCCAGAACCGGTTCAACACCATCCTTCGCACTCATGAAACCTGCCATGGCCTCCCGATACAGCTTTTCGGCGTCAGCCTGGGACTCAGAGCCAGCCCGCGCCATCAGGCTCAGGAGCCGCTGCAGGGCCGGCATGACCGGCTTGTAGCTCCTGTAGCGAACCGGTACCACTCTGGCTGCCTCATCGCCCAGATGGCGGGACAGAAAGCTTGTCAGGGCCAGTTCGAACAGGGTTACCCGGTTATCCGCTGCGACCAGTTTCTGGACGTTGGTGATCAGCATTTCCCGTTCTTCCGGGTCCAGCTTGCGTAGTGCCGGCATGGCCAGTTCCAGAGCAGGGAAGCGGACGCCCTCACCAATGGTTTTCAGGGCGGGCAACAGTTTTTCCAGCAGTTCAGGCTGGCAGCCCAATACCGGGTGAGCCGGCAGCAGGTCCAGTCGTTCCGTTTGCTGGGGGCGTGGCAGTTCACTGATCAGCATGGCATAGCAAAGCTGTGTGGCCCCGGCACGGGTGTACAGAAGGTTCCGAAAGGTGGCTGGCAGCCGTTCCAGGAATCGCAGTGCGAAATCTTCGCTTTGCCGATTGATGGTTCCCACCTGATCTGAAAATTTCCGGCCCGGCTTTATGGTCCTTTTCGGGCTTGATGCGAGCGGTGATGTTCGCCCGCTCCTGCCGGTGACCGGTCCGAGGATGTCGGATGCCGCGCCGGTAAAGCCCGATGCCCCCGCTTCCTGCGCTGGTGTGGAATTGCGGTACAGGTCGGAGCCGGGCTCGGTATCCCGAAGCCGGCTGCGTAATCTGGCCAGCATGCCCGGTTGAATGGCATTGATTCGCTCGTCGATCGGCGGGTGGGATGCCAGCAAAGAGGTAAATTTCATCCGGGCACTCTCGCCAAAACACATGTGATTCATATCGCTGGCGTGGCTGGTGGTGTCCAGGTAGCCGCCCTTCATGCCGATCTTGAACAGGGCACCGGCGATACCCTCGGGGTTGCGGGTAAACTGCACTGAAGAGGCATCCGCCAGCATCTCCCGCTGTCTGGAGACTGCCGCCTGTATAAGCCGGCCGAAGAAAACCCCCACATAGCCGATCACAAACAGGGCCAGACCGATAATGCCCATGGCAGCCTGGGCTCGGCCGTCCCGGGATCGGCCCACTCGGTGACCCCGGTAGAGCGAGGCCCGAAGCAGGAAGCCGCCGATCTGCCCGATCATCAGAATGCCGGCAAGCAGGGCGATGAGCCGGACGTTCAGCCGCATATCCCCGTTGAAAATATGGCTGAATTCGTGAGCGACTACACCCTGCAGTTCGTCTCGTGACAACTGGGTGATGGCGCCATGGGTCACAACCATCACCGCCTCGCCGGGCGTGTAACCGGCCACAAACGCATTAATACCGGTTTCCAGGTCCATTACGTAGAGCTCCGGCACCGAAACACCGCTGGCAATGGCCATTTCCTCGACAATATTGCGCAGTTTGCGCTCGTCACTGTCCCGGGTATCCGGATCAATCGGTCGCGCGCCGACCATTTTGGCCACCCGGTCGCCGCCGCCGGCCAGGTCGACCCAACGGAGCAGTGAACCCAGGACAATCAGCCCGACAACGGTAACGGCCGTTAACAGACCGTGATTGGAGAGCAGCCAGTGGTGGAAGGCAAGACCGGAGGATTCGCTACGGGTTACGAAATAACCCACCAGACAGACGGCCAGCGTAATAAACGCGACGGCCGTCAGGAACAGGAAAACCAGCAGACTGGTGTTGCGCCGGGCATGGGCCTGGCGCTGAAAGAAACCGGGGTGAGCCATGCCTCAGGGCCTCAGAAGGCCGCTTTCGGTGCCTGGCGGGCTTCCGGTGATTCCAGTTCCAGCTGAGACGTTTCCTTGAAGGCGAACATGCCGGCAACAAAGTTGTTGGGGAACTGCTCACGGAAAATGTTGTAGCTCATCACGCCATCGTTATAGGCCTGGCGCGCAAAGGCGACGCGGTTCTCGGTACTGGAGAGTTCTTCCATCAGTTGCTGGATGGTTTCGTTGGCCTTCAGTTCCGGGTAGTTTTCCGCCACCGCGTAGAAATTGGCAAGCGCCTTGGTGAGCAGGTTTTCGGCGCTGCCCAGGCGTTGGATCTTGGTTCCATCGCCGGGATCCTTGGCGGCGTCTTTTTGGGCGCTGACCGCATTGTTGCGGGCTTCCATCACCTGGGTGAGG
>Ga0207884_1000036_pt1 | contig 178112 bp, 173 predicted proteins | sample MalvirmetaMSP144_FD_184236 | JGI IMG/M metagenome (GOLD analysis project Ga0207884, IMG submission 184236) | Marine viral communities from the Deep Pacific Ocean - MSP-144 (SPAdes) | ecosystem: Environmental > Aquatic > Marine > Oceanic | place: Pacific Ocean | collected 2011-07-08 | reverse complement strand
TTTCCGCCAAAAAAAGTGCTCAACTTCAACAAAGCGAGGCTGTGCTCGGCTATTCTTATCGCGAACGCCGCAATGGGTTATAGCGTATCAGTCCAGTCCAGGTAGCAAAATTTGATTTTCACGGTGACATGAACAACTGGTTCTAGGCCTACAGCAATAAGCGCGACTGGTTTAATGGATCCGGTCTGCCGGGTAAAGAAAACACGCCTAAAGACGACGGTAGAACCGAAAATTTCGACGAATTTATAGTATCGTTTCTGGTTTGAAGCGACAATGGGTGTGATGGCCGAGCGCCCACTGTCCCACATGTGGAATTATCAGCCTTTGTGGGGACGGGGTGATTCGTCTAACGAAAACACCGCGGAATCTGCTGATGACGGCTTTGACGGTGCGGACAACTTCACAAATCTCGGAAGGTACGGGCAGCGCGAATGACAGCTTCGATCTGTCCGCCTTCTTTCTTCGCGGCGATACCGGGTATGACTTTGGCGCAACAACGCTGACTTATACGGTCTGGCACTCCTCCGTTGACGACAATGCCAACGACGGGGATTTCGATGCGTTTATCGCGACAGACGTCGATATCAACGAAAGTATGATTTTTCAGGAAAACTTCACGGACGATGATTACTTTGCTGAAACGACCTACCTTCTGGACAAGGGCTACCTGTTGAACAAGGTTCAGGTAGACCACAAACTGTCCAGCCTGTTAGTGGCAATTTATAATGCGCTCGAAGAAGCCGCTATCCAGGACGGAAAGGCTGACGAGGATATCGTTCACATCGCGGGCCGAGTCCGTTATAAGTTCTAACTCGTAATGCCGAAGTCTAAATTCGGTTGTAACGTCTAACGGGAACGTCGCAGTCATGGCGTTCCCTTTCAGGGTTACCGGATCGCTTTTGACCGACCTTACGGGTGATGGGAAATTCGAATCCATTTCCATTAGTGACAGAGCACTTGTGGTCAGAGACAGCTCGGACAATGTCATTCACCGGTCCGAAAGAGACGTCGGCACCGAGCTGTCATCATTGAGTTATGAGATCAGTCCAAGTCGGGCCTTCAGCCCCGTCGCTCACGCTAGCATCGAACCATCGCCTGTGTTACTGAACGGACCGGAGAACCAAAAGCGGTTTCTGACATTCCCAAGAAATGGAAGAGCCGACTCCGCCATTTCATCAGTGGATTCTGAGAAACAGGGGAAAAATCCCGTGAGCAAACAAGGGCTTACAATGATATCCACGGGCACGACGAGCACGACTACCACTAAAACTCATACACGATGGTTACGAGCGTTGGTTGGCTTTTCCTACCCAATAGAATTTTTCAGCCAACGCAGCGCAGCGAACCCAATACCAGGGCTCGCGGCTGCGTGAGGCTAAAGGAGAAGCTCTCTGATATCCGACAATAGTCGCGACAGATAACTTGTAAACCGTGCCGCATCCGCGCCATTCACCGCACGGTGATCGTAGGACAGCGACAGCGGCAGAATCAGCCGAGGCTGGAAATCCCCGCCGTCCCAGACCGGCTTCATCGCCGCCTTCGAAACACCCAGAATCGCCACCTCCGGCGTATTCACGATCGGCGTAAATGCCGTACCGCCAATACCACCCAGGCTGGTAATGGTAAAACAGGCACCCTGCATCTCCGCAGGCTTCAGCTGCTTGTCCCGCGCCTTCTGCGCCAGCTCAGCGCTTTCAGCCGCCAGCTCCCACAGGCCCTTCGTATCCACATCCCTGATCACCGGCACCATCAGCCCGTTGGGCGTATCCACCGCAATACCAATGTGAATGAACTTCTTGCGAATGACTTCCTTGCGCGCCATGTCCAGCGACACATTGAACTGGGGCAATTCCGCCAGCGCCCTGGCACAGGCCTTCAGCAGGAAAGGCAATGGCGTCATCTTCACGCCCCTCTTCTCGCCCGCCGACTTCTGCGCCTTGCGGAAGTCCTCCATGTCGGTGATGTCCGCATCCTCGAACTGCGTCACATGGGGCACGTTCAACCAACTACGCTGCATATTGTTCGCCGTGGCAAACATCATGCGGGACATGGATTCGCGATCAATCTCGCCGAACTGACTGAAGTCCGGCAGCTTGACGCCGGGAATACCCGCGCCGCCGCCACCAGCCACAGTACTGCCCTGCTGGGTCTGCTGAAGCTGACCTTTAACGTAGCCCTGGACGTCGTCTTTCAGAATCCGGTTTTTCGGGCCAGAACCCTTGATGCGGGCCAGGTCCGCGCCGAATTCCCGAGCCAGTTTGCGCACCGCCGGGCCGGCATGCACCTTGGTGCCGGGCGAGGGTGGCTCATAGGTCGACGAGGCCGGTTCGGGCTTCGACTCGCTGTCGCCAGCCTGCTCACCGGAGGACTTTTTTGCACCCTTGTCAGAGCCAGAGTCGGAGCCAGACTGATCGGGCTTGTCTTCGCCTTTTTCAGCGGCAGGTTCAGACTCGTCATCGCTGTCCGAGCCTTCTTCCGTTATGGTCATTTCGGCGAGGTCATGACCCTCGGAAATCTTGTCCCCTTCGGACACCAGTATCTTGCCAATCTTGCCGGCGTAGGGGGATGGAATTTCCATCGTGGCCTTGTCTGACTCCACGGTGACCAGCGGATCGTCCGCCTGCACCTCGTCGCCTTCACTGACGTTGATCTCGATAACCGGCACATTGTCGAAACCGTCAAGCGCGGGGACTTTGATCGTCTCCGTTCGCGACCCGCCGGACTTTTTCTGGGGAGCGGATTTCTTCTCTTCCGGCTCGCCTTTCGACTTGTCTGTTTCGGTCTCTTTGTCGGCCGACTTTTCGTCCTCGGATTTCTTATCCTTTTCGTCGCTTTCGTCGCCCTCGCCGCCGCCGGCCTCATCACCGGAATCAGCAGAGCCGCCACCGGAAGCTTCCATCATGCCGACGACATCGCCTTCTTTGACCTTGTCGCCAACCTTCACGGTAATTTTGGTGATCTTGCCGGCACCGGGGGAAGGTAGTTCAACCGATGCCTTGTCAGACTCGACGGTCAGTATCGGATCTTCTTCCTCAACCGAGTCCCCCTTGCTGACAAGTATCTCGATAACCTCGACTTCATCCGCACCGCCGAGATCCGGAACCTTGATTTCCTGTTCACTCATGACGGTCTCCTTAAGCCAGCAACGGGTTCGTTTTGTTTCGATCGATTCCGTACTTGCGCATAGCGTCGAGAACCACGTCCTGTTTAATCTCCTCATCGCGAGCCAGTGCCGACAATGCGGTTACCGCCACGTAGTAGCGATCCACCTCGAAGTGGCTGCGGAGTTTCTCGCGGGTATCACTGCGGCCATACCCGTCTGTACCCAGGGTCAGGTAAGTCTTGGGGATGTAGGCGCGAACCTGCTCCGACAACAGCTTGATGTAGTCGGTGGAGGACACCACTGGCCCCTGCTGATTTTCCAGGCACTGGGTAATGAAGGGCTTCTTGGCCGTGTCGTCCGGGTGCAGCCGGTTCCAGCGTTCGATGTGCAGGCCGTCACGGGCCAGCTCGTTGTAGCTGGTCACACTCCAGACATCGCTGGCCACACCGAAATCATCTTTCAGTAGCTGGGCAGCGGCGCGAACCTCGTTGAGAATCGAACCGGCCCCCATCAGCTGAACCCGGGGCGTCTTTTTCTTGCCCCTGGTTTCAACCGACTCGAGCAGGTACATGCCCTTGATGATGCTGTCTTCGATGCCCTTGGTTTTCGGCATCGCAGGCTGCTCGTAGTTTTCATTCTCGATGGTCAGGTAGTAGTAGACGTTCTGGTTGTCTTCGAACATTTCCTTGATACCACGCTGAACCACCACGGCCATTTCATAGCCATAGGCGGGATCGTAAGCCCGGCAGCTGGGGATGGTATGGGCCAGAACATGGCTGTGTCCGTCCTGGTGCTGCAGACCCTCACCATTGAGCGTCGTGCGCCCTGCCGTGCCACCAATCAGGAAGCCCCTGGCCTGGATATCACCGGCGGCCCAGGCAAGATCGCCCACCCGCTGGAAGCCGAACATCGAGTAGAAAATGTAGAAAGGGATCAGCGGGAAGTTGTTGGTGCTGTAGGACGTGGCCGCCGCAATCCAGGCCGCCATGGAACCGTCCTCATTGATGCCCTCTTCCAGCACCTGTCCCTTTTTGTCTTCCTTGTAATACATGATCTGATCACGATCTTCCGGCACGTACTTCTGGCCTTCCGAGGTGTAGATGCCCAGTTGCCGGAACATGCCTTCCATACCGAAGGTACGGGCCTCGTCCGGCACAATCGGGACCACCCGCTTGCCGATACGCTTGTCTTTGGTCAGGGCAGTCAACAGCCGCACAAAGGCCATGGTGGTGGAAATCTTGCGATCGTTGGAACCTTCCAGCAACGTCTTGAAGGTCTCCAGCGGCGGCGTTTCCAGAGGCTGACAATCCTTGCGGCGCTTGGGATAGAAGCCGCCCAGCTCCTGACGACGCTTTTTCATGTAAACCATCTCAGGACTGTCCGGCGCAGGCCGGTAATAGGGCACATCCTTGAGTTCGTTGTCTTTCAGGGGGATGGCAAACCGGTCACGGAACGCCTTCAGTTGTTCCACATCCATCTTCTTGAGGGAGTGCGCCGTATTCTGCGCCTCGCCGGCGGAACCGAAGCCGTAGCCCTTCACGGTATGCGCCAGAATCACAGTCGGGCGATTGCCATGGTCGTTCACCGCCTTGTGATAGGCCGCATAGATTTTGTAGGGGTCGTGGCCGCCCCGGTTTAGCCGGTTGATGTCGTCATCCGACATATGCTCGACCAGCTTGGACAGCTCCGGGTACTTGCCGAAGAAGTTTTTGCGAGTGTAGGCCGGGCCATTGCTCTTGAAGTTCTGCAATTCGCCGTCGACCGCCTCGTCCATCACGCGCTGCATCAGACCGTCTTTGTCTTTTTCAAACAGCGGGTCCCACATCCGGCCCCAGACCACTTTGAGAACGTTCCAGCCGGCGCCGCGGAAAATGCCCTCAAGTTCCTGGATGATCTTGCCGTTACCACGCACCGGGCCGTCCAGGCGCTGCAGGTTGCAGTTCACCACGAAAATCAGGTTGCTGAGATGCTCGCGACCGGCCATGGAAATCGAGCCCAGGGTTTCCGGCTCGTCACATTCGCCATCGCCCACGAAACACCACACCTTGCGCTCGCCCATATCGATAAGCTCACGGTTGTGCAGGTATTTCATCACATGGGCCTGATAAATGGCCTGGATCGGGCCAAGGCCCATCGACACCGTGGGGAACTGCCAGTAATCCGGCATCAGCCAGGGATGGGGATAAGAGGAAAGCCCTCCACCGTCGACCTCTTCGCGGTACTTGTCCAACTGCTCTTCTTCAAAACGCCCTTCCAGAAAGGAACGCGCATAAATGCCCGGAGACGAGTGGCCCTGGAAATAGACACAATCAGCCTCGCGCTTGTCATCGCCACCGTGGAAAAAGTAGTTGAAGCCCACGTCGTAGAGGGTGGCAGCGGACGAAAAGGAAGAGACATGACCACCGAGGTCCCCCGGCCGCGTATTGGCGCGCATGACCATCGCCATGGCATTCCAGCGGATCAGTGACCGGATCCGGCGCTCCATGAACAGGTCGCCCGGCATCATGGCTTCCTGTGTAACGGGGATGCTGTTTCGGAAAGGTGTAGTGATCGAGTAGGGCAACTCGGTGCCGTCCCGGCTGGCTCTCTCTGACAGCCGCTCAAGAATGTATTTGGCACGATCGACACCTTCCTGTTCGATCAGCGATTCCAGCGCATCCAGCCATTCACTGGTCTCTGTGGGATCATCGTCCTGGTACATCAAAACCTCCGCTTTACGCGCTCAACATAAACTTGAATAAAAAGTGCAGCATCGAATCTCCAAAGCATAGAACACGATCACGGTTTTGACTGCCCATGAACACACGACCTTTGTCCAGAAAGGCATGTTGGAGGACAGGCAGGACACATGCCCGGCTTCGGGTGACTCGTAACTTAATTACAGAAATGCGATTCAGCTGGGCTGATATCCCCAGAAATCTAACCGAAAAGCACTGAAAGTTAGTTTAATTACGCAATATTGTCGAAATGGACGTGCCTAAACAAGAGGTATGAGACCAAGGTAGCATTTAAACTACCGGCCCAAAAACATTACCGCGCTAAAGGAAACGGCCGGGCGAACGACCGATACAGGAACACTTTTTCTATTTTTATCCGCATTTTCGCAGCCATTTACCGACTTTTTTACGCGATGTCGCCGCATTTTAATTAGACCTGAAAATGACTTTCTAATTATGTATACTCCTCTGCCCGTTTTTTAACCAACGGAGTTCGTGGCGTTTCCACGCTGCTATTAACCAGACATTCCGTTCAGGCATTCAACAAAGAGGGCGACCTATGAACTCTATCGTCACGTTCCCGAACCGCATCCCTACGACCGAGTTCGAAGAACGCCGCTTCAAGGTCTACACAGACAAGCAGCTGGACAAGATCGAGGTAATTCAGAACCTGCCGGAAGAAACGCTGTTCGAAATGAAAGTAGTAGCCAGCGTTCTGCCATTCCGGGTCAACGAATACGTGATGAATGAACTCATCAACTGGGACAAGGTGCCCAATGACCCGGTCTATCAGCTGGTTTTCCCTCAGAAAGGCATGCTCAGGGAAGAACACTTTGAGCGCATGGCAAAATTGCATCGCGATGGCGCCGACAAGAAAGAGATTCAGGCTGTCGCCAAGGAAATCCGCGACGACCTGAACCCGCACCCGGCGGGCCAGATGGAAATGAACATGCCGACGCTGGACGGGGAAATCCTGGACGGCGTGCAGCACAAATATCGCGAGACCGTGCTGTTCTTCCCCGCCCAGGGCCAGACCTGCCACTCCTACTGCACCTTCTGTTTCCGCTGGGCGCAGTTTGTCGGTGACAAAGACCTGAAAATGGCCAGCACCGAAGCCGACAAATTGCATGGCTATCTGAAAGAGCACACCGAAGTGAGTGACCTGCTGGTCACCGGCGGCGACCCCATGGTAATGAAAACCAAAAACCTGGTGCAGTATCTGGAGCCGCTGCTGGAGCCGGAGTTTGACCACATCCAGACCATTCGCATCGGCACCAAGGCCCTGACCTTCTGGCCCTACCGTTTCGTGACCGACAAGGACGCCGAGGAGCTGATCGACCTGTTCGCCCGCCTGGTCGACGCCGGGAAGCACGTGGCGATCATGGCCCACTACAACCACTGGCAGGAAATCACCACCGACATCGCCGAAGAGGCCATCCGCCGCCTGCGCGCCACCGGTGCCGAAATCCGCGCCCAGGGCCCGCTGATCAAACATGTCAACGACAACGCCGACGACTGGGCGAAACTCTGGGACAAGGAAGTGCAGCTGGGCATCATCCCTTACTACATGTTTGTGGAGCGCGACACCGGCGCCAAGAACTACTTTGAAGTGCCCCTGGTGGATGCCTTCCACATCTATCGCGAAGCCATCAAACAGGTTTCCGGCCTGGCCCGCACCGCCCGCGGCCCTTCCATGAGCGCCGGCCCCGGCAAGGTCGAGGTTCAGGGCATCACCGAGATTCACGGCGAAAAGGTGTTCGTGCTGCGCTTCATCCAGGCCCGCAATCCGGAGTGGGTACAGCGCCCGTTCTTTGCCAAGTACAGCGAGACGGCCACCTGGCTGCACGAGCTGGAACCGGCCCTCGGGGAGGAGAAGTTTTTCTTTGAGGATGAATACGAGCAGATGAAGAAGGGCAATGGCTGATAGCAGCTCTGCCAGTCGTGGACACCGGGATCGGTTCTATCGCTCGATCAGAACCGATCATTTCGGCACAAACCCTTCCGGCTTGTCTTTCAGTCAATCCACAAACGTCCGCACCTCGTCAATGTCCAGTAACGTCTCTCGCGTGTTGTAGTAAAGCCCCAGGTCATATTCCGAGCGAGCCTTATGAATGGCATTGTGGCATGGACGACAGACCCAAAGGGTGCGGGTAATCAGGTCTTCCTTGGTGAACAGTTTCTGGAATCGTTTCTTGCGATGCAGGTGTTTGGGAATCAAGTGATGCCGGGTCAGCCTGGCGACGGGGCGCTGGCAGAGTTCGCAATTGGGGGGCTGGGGTGGAAGCTTTAGCATGAGAGTAGATGTCGGGTTTCGCCTTTGGCTCTACCCGACCTACGTTTGATTCTGGCTTGACGGATCTGTCAGTGCATCAGCGTGTACAGCTTGCGCCGATAGGTCCGGACGTCCGGGTTGTTATTACCCAGCTTGTCGAACAGTTCGATCAGCGTGGTTTTGGCCACCTCATCTTTGTATTTGCTGTCCACCTGCATCAGGCGAATCAGCAGCTCCATGGCTTCGGCGTTGTTTTCCTGAAGAATGTGGTGCAGCGCCAGCAGGTGCAGGGCATTGGGATCATTCGGATCCTTGTCCAGCGAATCTTCCAGTTCCTGGATGGGCGGCAGCTCTGCTGATGCCTTCAGGAACTTGATGCGCGCGGCCAGCTGCTTGGCCTGATGCTGCATCTTTTCCTCCGCAGGCAGGCTGTCCAGCACCTGTTCCGCCGTCTCGATATCACCCAGCTCGGCTTTGAGCTGAGCCAGGTCTATCAGTACTTTAAGGTCTTCCGGGTCCTTGCGGTTCATTTCCGAGAGCACGGCCAGGGCGGCTTCCACATCGCCCTCTTCCCATAGCCTGTGGGCCTTGTCGTAAGGCGTTTCCTCGTCTTCAGGAATTTCGATGTGCTTTTCCAGAACCTTGCGAATCTCGCTTTCCTGCAGGGCACCGTTGAAACCGTCGACCGCCTGTCCGTCTTTCACCAGTATCACGGTTGGCAGACTACGAACGCCCAGGCTTGCGGTTAGCTGTTCCTGCTGGTCGGCATTGACCTTGGCCAGGCGAAAAGCGCCCCGGTATTCGTCTGCCAGTTTTTCCAGAATGGGCATCAGCTGCTTGCAGGGAGCGCACCACTCGGCCCATACATCAATCAGCACGGGTGACTGGGCCGACGCCTCCATCACGTCCTGCTGGAAGTTCTCCATGGTGGCTTCGAATACGTAAGGGGAATTCGTCATTAGGACACCTGATGCTGGATTCTGATAAATGGTTTGGATTTGGGACACAACCTTGGGGCGGGTGGCCGGATTTCAAGGCACCGGGCCGGCCGCCGCAGGCCTTGAAAAACGCGAAGGCGCCGTCAGATAGCCTGTGTGCCGCCATTGATTTTGTCTCAACATCGATACCAGAGGAAGCCAGCTTCGTATGAATGACGACAGCCACAATGACTCGTTTGAAGCCCTTGATGAGGACGTCACCGAATACATCGGCAAGGACGAGAAGAGCAAGAGTCTGGTACTGCCGAAGCACCAGATGCCCCGGCGAATGTATGTGCTACCGGTATCGAACAAGCCATTCTTTCCTGCCCAGGTGCAGCCCATTGTGGTAAACCAGAACCCCTGGCAGGAAACACTGAAGCGGGTCAGTGAAACCGACCATCGGGTTCTGGGCATCTGCTTTGTCGAGGACACGAACCCGGAACAGGGGATCCCCGCCAGCGAAGAGCTGGAGACGATCGGCTGTGCTGTGCGGGTGCATCAAGCCCAGGCGGACGACGGCAAGGTGCAGTTTATCGCCCAGGGTCTTCAGCGCTTTCGCATCACCCAGTGGCTGCGTCGCAAGCCGCCATACCTGGTGGAAGTAGACTATCCCCATGAGCCGGATGAAGCCGCCGACGAACTCAAGGCTTACACCCTTGCCATCATCAGCGCTATCAAGGAGCTGCTGAGAACCAACCCCTTGTATGGCGAAGAGGTCAAACAGTATCTCTCCCGCTTCGGCCCGGAAGACAGCTCGCCGCTGGCCGATTTCGGCGCGTCCATGACCAGCGCCAAGGGCCACGAACTGCAGGAAGTGCTCAACACGGTTCCTCTGCTGCGTCGCATGGAAAAGGTCCTGCTGTTAATGGCCAAGGAACAGGAAGTTGCACGCCTGCAGGCTGAAATCAGCGAGGAAGTGAACGACAAGGTCCAGAAGCACCAGCGCGAGTTCTTCCTGAAAGAGCAGTTGAAGGTTATTCAACGTGAACTGGGCATGGCCAAGGACGACAAAACCGCCGACGCTGAACGCTTCCAGGCCCGCATGGAAGAACTGGAACCACCCGAGGAAGTCCGGGATCGTTTCGATGACGAACTGCAGAAACTGCAGATTCTGGAGCAGGGATCGCCAGAATACGGCGTTACCCGCAATTACCTTGACTGGCTGACTCAGGTGCCCTGGGGCAAGACCTCGGAAGACCATTTCGATCTGGCGGCCGCCCGTAAAATCCTGGACCGGGACCACGACGGCCTTGACGATGTGAAAGACCGCATCGTCGAATTCCTGGCCGAAGGCACCTTCAAGGGCGAAGTCAGCGGTTCCATTCTGCTCCTGGTGGGCCCTCCCGGCGTGGGCAAAACCTCCATCGGCCATTCCGTGGCAGACGCCCTGGGCCGGGAATTCTACCGATTCAGTGTGGGCGGCATGCGGGATGAGGCCGAAATCAAGGGCCACCGCCGCACCTACATCGGCGCCATGCCGGGCAAATTCGTCCAGGCCCTGAAAGACGCCAAAGTCTCGAACCCGGTGATCATGCTGGATGAAATCGACAAGATTGGCGCATCCTTCCAGGGCGACCCGGCCTCCGCGCTGCTGGAAACCCTGGACCCGGAACAGAACCGGGAGTTCCTGGATCATTATCTGGACGTGCGAATGGACCTGTCCAAAGTGCTGTTCATCTGCACCGCCAACCAGCTGGACACCATTCCACGGCCACTGCTGGACCGCATGGACGTTATCCGGTTGTCTGGCTACATCGCCGAAGAAAAGGTTGCCATTGCCAAGCACTACCTGCTGCCGAAACTGCTCAAGCGTGCTGGCCTGCTGAAAAAGCAGATGAACATCACCGATGCAGCCATTCGTCAGATCATCGAGGGTTACGCCCGGGAAGCCGGTGTGCGCAGCCTCGAAAAACTGCTGCACAAGGTGATCCGCAAGGGCATCGTGCGGCTGCTGGACAACCCCGATCGACCGGTGAAGGTGGGTGTTTCCGACCTGGCCGACCTCCTCGGCCAGCCCGCGTTCCGCAAGGAAAAATCCATGAAGGGCGTGGGCGTGGTCACCGGCCTGGCCTGGACCGCCATGGGCGGCGCAACACTGAGCATCGAGGCCTCACGGGTACACAGCAGCCAGCGCGGCTTCAAATTGACCGGTCAATTGGGCGACGTAATGAAAGAATCCGCCGAAATCGCCCACAGTTTCGTGTCTTCCAACCTGAAACGATTCAAGGGTGAGCCGACCTTCTTCGATAAATCCTTCGTGCACCTGCACGTACCCGAAGGCGCCACCCCCAAGGACGGACCCAGCGCGGGCGTCACCATGGCCACCGCCCTGCTGTCCATCGCCCGCGGCGAAGCGCCCCAGCAGAATATCGCCATGACCGGCGAACTAACCCTGACCGGCCAGGTCTTCCCGGTTGGCGGCATTCGCGAGAAGGTCATTGCGGCACGGCGGCAGAAAATCACCAATCTGATATTGCCCGAAGGCAACCGGGGTGATTACGAGGAGTTGCCGGAGTATCTCAAGGAGGGCCTGACTGTAAACTTCGCCAGGCAATACAGTGATGTGTACCAGGCGTGCTTTGGGAGCAAGCCGAAGAAAGGAGCCAGTGTCCATTAAATTACTGGTAGGACCAGTTGATATTTGTCTTGACGCTTCTGTGTGACCTGTCTTTACTCACAGTGATCGAGTTCACAAATTGAACCTTGATGAAAATCCTGTCACTGACTCTGTTTGTATTACGAATGAGGCGTCAAAACCATGAACAATAAATACGCATCCCTTTTTCTGGCGGCAGGTATTGCCTGTGCGCCCTATGCTCACAGCCAATCCGATGACAATCTTGATAAACTGGGCAATTTCCAGACCACGGGTGACACCAAGTTCACTGTGATCAATCAGAAAAGCGACAGCGCTGACGCAATACGTAAAACGCTGGAGAAGATCAGACTTCCGGAAGGTTTTGAAATAAGCCTGTACGCGCTGGTGCCTGATGCCCGTCACATGGCAGTCGGTCCGCAAGGCGTGGTCACCTTTGTGGGCACACGCAAAACCGAAGTGTGGGCGGTCACGGACAGAGACAAAGACCGGGTAGCTGATGAGGTCAAGAATTTTGCGCCTTCGGTCGCCAAGTCTGTCCCCAATGGCCCCTGTTTTTCGGCTGATGGCGTACTTTACATCGCCGAGCAGAATCGGGTGCTTGCGTATCCGGCTGCGGAGTTTTTCTATGAGGGCGGCGATGTCGTAGCCTCCGAAGTAGTTCCCAAGGGAGAGCTGATTCCAGAAAAGTTTGTCAGTTATAACCATACGGCCCGGGTATGCGACATCGGCCCGGACAACAAGCTGTACGTATCCCTGGGGCAGCCATATAACGTGACGCCGCCGAAACACCTGGAAACATTCGACGAGCTTGGCATTGGCGGCATTATCAGGATGAACCGGGATGGCACTGAACGTGAGGTTTATACCCACGGCTTGCGGAATTCCGTGGGCCAGGATTTTAACCCGACAACGGGAAATCTCTGGTTTACCGACAACCAGGTAGACGGTATGGGTGATGACATCCCACCCGGCGAAATTAACCGTCAAACCGCCATGGGCCAGCACTTTGGTTTTCCCTATTACGGTGGCGGCAGTATTCGAACCGCCGAATATAAAGGGAAAGAGCCCCCATCCGACGTGGTTTTCCCGGTATCAGAAACAACAGCCCATGCAGCGAATCTGGGCATGATGTTCTACTCCGGAAGGATGTTCCCGAAGAAGTATCAGGGCGGAATATTTTCAGCCCAGCATGGCTCCTGGAACCGGACCACTCCTGTTGGTGCCCGGGTGATGTTCACGCCTGTTGACGCGGAAGGCAATGTGGCCGGCGAGACCATTCCGTTTGCAGAGGGTTGGCTCGACGAGAACGGGGAATACCTTGGTCGCCCTGTCGATGTCGCCCAACTGAAGGACGGGTCGCTTCTGGTGTCCGATGATCTCGCAGGCGCCGTGTACCGGATCAGTCACAGTGGATCAGGCTCTTGAACCATAGCCATCTGGCCCCGGGTAGGCTCTGCCTCCCCGGGGAAAGGGAGTGTCATAATGATTGAAAAGAGTAAACCCTGGATCGCCGGAATTCTGCTGGCTGTAATCCCACTGATCTTTTCGTCAGCTACCTTTGCCGCTGATCCTGCTCAGGGAAAGAAACTGGCGAGTCAGTGCAAGACCTGCCATGGACTGGATGGCATTGCCAAAATCCCGATTGCACCGAACCTGGCGGGCGAAAGCCAGATCTACATCGAGAATCAGCTAAAAGCGTTTCGCAGCGGGAAACGCAATCACGAAATGATGTCGGTCGTGGCCAAGGATCTAACCGACCAGGAAATAGCCGATCTCGCGGCCTGGTACGAATCCATTGAAATTCAGGCCACGATGCCGGAGTAACGTACCCAGCGTCAGACGTCATGAACTGGCGTCTGATTTCCAGCCATCATCCTTCAACACCGACCCCACCGTCAGCACTGGCGAGGCATCAATCTCGTCGGCATCCATCATATTGGCCACGCGCTGCAGTGAGGCAAGTATCATCGTCTGCTCCCATTCAGCCAGGTTCTGGAACTTCCGGATAAATTCCTCCTGCAGCGGATTCGGCGCGCGAGCAAGAATGTCTACGCCCTCGTTCGTAAGATGAGCGTGGACCTTTCGCTTGTCCTGGGTGCTACGAACCCGATACACCAGCTTCCGGTGTTCCAGCCGGTCCAGAATGGTGGTCACCGTGGCCTGGCTCAGGCTGACCTTGTCGGCAATGGTGCCGATAGTCACCTCGCCCAGGTCTCGGATGCTTCGCATAATCAGAAGCTGCGGGCCCGTCAGCCCCGCATGTTTGCTCAACCGCTTTGAATGCAGATCAGTCGCGCGAATTACACGGCGCAGCGCCACCAACACACCTTCGTAGTTGTCCAAAGAGTGACTCCAGGATTGCTTGTGAACAATTTATTTATACCCCTAAGTATTAGAGGTCTTTGTTCTCTCCAATGCAACCGGCATTTTGCTGGCTCTAGCCCACGCTGACATCGGTCATTGAGAAGGTGGCATCTCGGGACCATGAAAACCGGCCCGAATCTTGACAAGCAATCGGCTGTAGTGTTTGTTTAATCCGCTGAGAACTTATAAGAAACCCTGAAACCTCACAGGACACATAACTAATGAAATCATCAGTCAAAAAAATCGTCACCGCCATGGGCGCCGTCGCGGCCATGGGCGCGGGTCAGGCCAACGCTGAAATCCAGATCGGTATCGCCGGCCCGCAAACGGGCCCCGTTGCCCAGTATGGCGACATGCAGTTCTCCGGCGCCCGCATGGCCATCGAACAGATCAACTCCAATGGCGGCGTCATGGGTGAAGACCTCGTGGCCGTTGAGTATGACGACGTGTGCGACCCCAAGCAGGCCGTTACCGTAGCCAACAATATGGTTAACGACGGTGTGCGCTTTGTTGTCGGGCACCTGTGCTCCAGTTCAACCCAGCCGGCATCGGACATCTATGAGGATGAAGGCATCCTGATGATCACGCCAGCGTCCACTAGCCCGGCTATTACCGAGCGCGGCTATGAGCTGGTATTCCGCACCATCGGCCTGGACAGCATGCAGGGCCCGGTTGCGGGCAACTACCTGGCCAGCCGGAACCCCGAGCGCGTCGCCATCATTCACGACAAGCAGCAGTATGGCGAAGGCATTGCCACCGCGGTTCGCGACACCCTCAAGGACAAGGGTGTGGAAATCGCCATGTTTGAAGGCATCACCGCCGGCAGCAAGGACTTCTCCGCGCTGGTCAGCAAGCTCAAGCAGGCTGATGTCGATTATGTCTATTATGGTGGCTACCACCCTGAGCTTGGCCTGATTCTGCGCCAGGCTGACCAGGCTAACCTGGACGCAACCTTCATGGGCCCGGAAGGCGTGGGCAACAAAGACATCAACACCATCGCTGGCGAAGCCGCTGAAGGTTTGCTGGTCACCCTGCCACCGGCATTCGACCAGAAAGCCGAGAACCAGGCATTGGTTGAAGCCTTTGAAGAAAAAGGCGAAGACCCGACAGGCCCATTCGTGCTGACGTCCTACACCGCCGTACAGTTGATCGCAGAAGGCATACGTGAAGCCGGATCCATGGATCCGTTTGAAGTAGCCGAAGCCCTCCGTGCCGGCACCTTCCAGACGCCGATCGGCACCGTTGAGTACGATCAGGCCGGTGACATGAAGTCATTCGAGTTTGTTGTGTACGAATGGCATTCAGATGGAACCAAAACTCCGGTAAACTAAGCCGAAATCGTTAAAAAACGGTAATACTGAGAGCACCTTCTCACCGCGATCCGGGAGAAGGTGTTTTTCTAGGCTCCTGTTGATCCTTCCCCGTTGGCTGGCCGGTTATCCCGCGCTGGCAAATGCGGTCGTTGAGGGAGCAGGTTTTCGGAGTTACAAACAATGTCAGAAGCTCTTCTGTATTTCCTTCAGCAGCTCGTCAACGGGCTGACGATAGGCAGCGCTTATGCGCTGATCGCCATCGGCTACACCATGGTTTACGGCATCATCGGCATGATCAACTTTGCCCATGGTGAAATCTACATGATCGGTGCCTATACCGCGCTGATCGCGATCACCGGTCTTGCGACCCTCGGGGTTGCCTGGCTGCCGCTTATTCTGCTTGTTGCCCTGATCTGCGCGGTGATTGTATCCAGCGCCATGGGCTGGGCGGTGGAACGGGTCGCTTACCGGCCGGTCCGGGGCCGCCACCGGCTGATCCCGCTGATCTCCGCCATCGGCATGTCGATCTTTCTGCAGAACTACGTGCATCTTGCGCAGGGATCCCGCAACGTCGGATTCCCTCTGCTGATTGAGGGCGGGTTCAATTTCGGTGCAACCGACACCTTCCAGGCGTCCATCTCCTATATGCAGTTGACGGTCTTCGCCACCACCTTCGTGTGCATGACGGCGCTTTCCCTGTTTATTTCCCGCTCCCGCATTGGCCGGGCATGCCGGGCCGTGTCCCAGGACCTGGGCATGGCCAGCCTGCTGGGCATCGACACCAACCGCATCATCGCCGCCACCTTCGTAATCGGTGCCGCTCTGGCGGCGGTTGCCGGGTTGCTGCTGGGCATGTACTACGGCTCAATCGATCCACTGTTCGGATTTATTGCCGGTCTGAAGGCGTTCACCGCCGCGGTACTGGGTGGCATTGGCAGTATTCCCGGCGCCATGCTGGGGGGCCTCATTCTCGGCGTTTCCGAGAGCATGACGTCCGGTTACCTCAGCGGCGAATACAAGGATGTGGTGTCGTTCGGCCTGCTTATCCTGATTCTGCTGTTCAAACCCACCGGCCTGCTCGGCAAACCGGAGGTTGAGAAGATCTGATGGTTGCTCAAAATCTGAAACACGCGCTTTTCTGCGCCTTTATCACCCTGGTGATTTCCTACCCGATCCTCGGGTTCAACCTCCAGGCCCGGGGCATCGATATCACACTGACCGGCGCCCAGGGCTCCACCATCGCCATGGTTTTCCTGGCCGCGGTGGTCGTGTTCCTGTTCCAGCTGTTCCGTGACCACATCATGACGGGGCTACGGGGCATTCCCAACCCACTGCCCGACACCCAAAAGCCGCCTATGGCGGAAAACCGGCGGGCAAAGATCGAATCCTGGATTATTACCGGGATTCTTGTAATTGCCCTGTTCTGGCCTTTCTTTGCTTCACGGGGCGCAGTGGATCTGGCCACTCTGGTGCTGATCTACGTCATGCTGGCCCTGGGCCTGAACGTGGTGGTGGGTCTGGCAGGCCTGTTGGACCTGGGCTATGTGGCGTTCTACGCCGTTGGTGCCTATACCTTCGCCCTGCTTTCCAATTACTTCGGCATTTCCTTCTGGATGGCGCTGCCCGTCGGCGCTCTGCTGGCCGCCCTGTTTGGCCTGGTACTGGGCTTTCCGGTATTGCGGCTAAGGGGTGATTACCTGGCCATCGTTACGCTGGGTTTTGGCGAGATCATCCGCATTCTGCTCAATAACTGGACCACCCTCACCGGCGGGCCCAACGGTATTGGCGGCATTCCCGAGCCCACTCTGTTCGGCATGGAATTCGGCCGGCGGGTCAAAGAGGAAGGCAATACGTCCTTCCACGAGACCTTCGGCATTGCCTACAGTGGCGAAGACAAGGTGATTTTTCTCTACCTGATTTCCCTGGTGCTGGCGGTCATTACCGCCCTGATCATTCGCCGGCTTATGCGTATGCCGGTGGGCCGGGCCTGGGAAGCGCTGCGGGAAGACGAGATCGCTGCTCGTTCACTTGGCCTCAGCCGCACCGCCGTCAAGCTGACCGCCTTTACCATCGGCGCCTTCTTCGCCGGCTTTGCCGGTACGGTGTTCGCCTCCAAGCAGGGCTTTATCAGCCCGGAATCCTTTGTGTTCCTGGAGTCGGCGATCATTCTGGCCATTGTGGTGCTCGGCGGCATGGGTTCACAGCTGGGCGTCATCCTGGCGGCCATCGCCGTGACCATACTGCCGGAACTGGCCCGTGAGTTTTCCGAATACCGCATGCTGATCTTCGGTGCCGCCATGGTGCTGATGATGGTCTGGCGACCCCAGGGACTGATACCCATGCGCCGCATTCACATCGAACTGAAAAAGCAGGAGTGACGGACGATGCTTGAAGTACAGAATCTGTCCATGCGCTTTGGCGGCCTGCTGGCGGTAGACCAGGTGTCTCTGGACGTACAGGAACACGAAATCGTGTCCATCATCGGCCCCAACGGGGCCGGCAAAACCACCGTATTCAACTGCATGAGTGGTTTCTACAAGCCCACTGGCGGCAAGATCCTGTTTGAAGGGGCCGAAGTTCAGGGCAAACCCGACTTCAGGATTTCACGGCTGGGCATGGTTCGCACCTTCCAGCACGTGCGGCTGTTCAGTCAGATGACGGTGGTTGAGAACCTGCTGGTAGCACAGCACCGGCATCTGAATACGAACCTGATTGCCGGCCTGCTCAAGACGCCGGACTACAAGGCCCGCGAGCAGAAATCCCTGGATCGCGCCTCTTACTGGCTGGACCGGGTTGGACTGACCGACATGGCCAACCGTGCCGCAGGCAACCTGGCCTATGGCCAGCAGCGCCGGCTGGAAATTGCCCGCTGCATGGTCACCGAGCCCAAATTGCTTATGCTGGACGAACCGGCCGCCGGCCTGAACCCGGCGGAAACCAAGGACCTCAACCAGCTGATCATCAGCCTCAAGGAAGACTACAACGTGTCTGTGGTGCTGATTGAACACGATATGAGCCTGGTCATGGACATCTCCGACCGGATCAACGTGATCAATCAGGGGCGGCCGCTGGCCAGCGGTACGCCGGACGAAATCCGTCAGAACGACGATGTAATCAAAGCCTATCTGGGTGAGGCCTGAGGAAATATCATGCTTGTACTAGAAGACGTCCATACCCACTACGGCAAGATTGAAGCGCTTCACGGCGTATCGGTGGAAGTCAAGAAGGGTGAGATCGTGTCACTGATCGGCGCCAACGGTGCCGGTAAAACTACCTTGCTGATGACTGTCTGCGGCAACCCCCAGGCAAGCTCGGGCCGGGTGATCCTGGAAGGCCGGGACATTACCCGCGATCCGACCGCGACAATCATGCGGTCGGGCATTTCCATCGTGCCGGAAGGTCGCCGGGTCTTTTCCGGGCTGACCGTGGAAGAAAACCTGCACATGGGCGGTTTCTTCAACACCAAGGCCGAAATCCGCAAAAGCATTGAGCACGTGTACGAACTCTTCCCCCGACTCAAGGAGCGGGAGCAGCAGCGCGCAGGCACCATGTCCGGCGGTGAGCAGCAGATGCTGGCCATTGGCCGGGCACTGATGAGCAAGCCCAACATGATTATCCTGGACGAGCCCTCCCTGGGGCTGGCGCCACTGGTGATCAAGCAGATCTTCGAGATCATCGGCAAGCTGCGGGAAGAAGGCATTACCGTGTTTCTGGTGGAGCAGAATGCCCATCAGGCGCTAAACCTTGCTGATCGGGGCTACGTTCTGGAAACCGGGCGCATTCGCCTTCACGATACCGGCAAGAACCTGCTGGCCAACCCGGAAGTTCAGAACGCCTACCTGGGCGGCTGAACCTTCGGCCGGACATTCAGGCCTGCAAACAGAAAGGGCCGGAGCATGCTGCCATGCTCCGGCCCTTCTTTTTTACTCAGGCAAAGAGAATCTTACTTGATGCTCTTGATGGTGCCTTTGTAGCCTTCAACGGTTACGTCGATGGTGCCGAAGAAGCCATAGCCTTCCTGCTTCACGGTGTAACGCGGAGCAATGATCACGTCAGCACCGGATTCGGTAACCGCGTTGTAGGCCGCAGCGGCCTTGACCTTCTCAACCAGGCTGGCACCGCCGATCGGCAGTGGCAGAAGCCCTGCGCCGCCGGCCGGGCTGACACCGTATGCGATACCATCGGCGTACTCTTTCTCAGCACCCAGAGTCACAAGACCGAACAGTTGGGTAACAGAGGATTCGCCAGTGATCTTCTCACCAACTTCGATGTCTGCCTTGACTTCAGTCTGGACAGAACCGGTCAGCGGCAGCGAGGGTGCGCTTGTGTTCAGTGAGCTGCAGCCGGACAGTGCGCCAGCGAAAACCAGTGAGGAAGCAATAAGTAGTTTTTTCAAAACGGTGTCTCCATGTGTTAGTTATGAGCCTTCTTGGCCGCGCGCACTATACCCAAACCGTTTCTATATAACAATATCGTCAATATTGGTTAATTTTTATGCGATTAAGAATTAACCAGATTACAGTTTGTTGCCGTTACCGCTGTTCAGGCGTTCGGCGCTTGCCTTCACTGCAGATGAACTATACTCAGAGGCAACGGTCGATTTGTCTTCATGCAGTAGCCAGTCAGGGCCGTTAGTGCGACGACAGCTATAATCAAACAAGGAGTTGATAATGATGAAAAAACTGATCGCAGGTGCATTGCTGATGGGTGCTTCAACACTCGCCTTCGCCCAGCCGGGTTGCGGTGTCGGTGCCATGATCTGGAAAGGTCAGTCCGGTATTGCGCCCCACGTTCTGGCCGCCACTACCAACGGAACCTTTGGTAACCAGACGTTCGGCATGACAACCGGCACCCTGGGATGCCAGACCAACGAGTCTGTCCAGTCCATGGCGATGTACATGAACAGCAACATCGATAAAGTGGCAAGGGATATGTCCAGAGGCACCGGGGAAAACCTCGACACCCTGGCGGTGCTGCTGGGCGTAGACGAAGCGGATCGTGAATCTTTCCGCACGCTGCTCCACGACAATTTTGCCACCATCTTCCCGACGTCAGAGACCACCTCTGGCGAAGCGGTTGATACCATTGTAGCGCTGCTTGAGCAGGACAAGACCCTGAGCAAGTACATAGCGGCCTAACAACAACCCGGTCCGAATCCGGGCCTGTTCAGGGACGAAGGCCAGCGCCAGGGACGGCGCACTTTCCTTTCCCTCCGGACATCCGTTAATCTTTCAGCAGTTTTCGCCACCGGGATCGAACGTTCTTTCATGCGCCACCCTCTTCACCCCGCGCTCTACCTTGCGCTGACCATCGCCGGGCTGGTCCCTGTCCTGGTTAATGCGGCGCCAGACATTCCGGATGATCTCCACGAGGACCCCGCCTGGCTGACACTGGTTCATTATCAGCCAGAAAAATTCGGGTCCGGATATGAAGGCCAGGCCGATGATCAGGAGTTCTATCTCAGCGACCAGGGCAAAACGTCTCCAAGAGCGGAACTGCAGGCGACCGTTGAAGCGATAACCGCACCGGGTGGAGGGGAAGACCATGCACGCTGCCGGTTTCCCGCCCGCGACCGCTGGCTGCGAAAACAACTCGATCTGCCCCAGACACCGGTCAACTGCCCCGACTTTGAGCAGTGGTCAGAAACACTGAATACGGAAACCGTCACACTGGTGTTTGCAGCCTCCTATCTGAACAGCCCGTCGTCCATGTTCGGCCACACCTTCCTGCGGCTGGACCCGCCCCAGGAAGACGCCGAGACAAACCTTTTGCTGGCCAGCACCATCTCTTATGCGGCGGACGCCGCCGCCCATGACAGTGAAATCCTGTTTGCCTACAAGGGTATTTTTGGCGGCTACCCGGGCATCACAACCATTCAGCCCTACTATGAGAAGATCCGGCTCTATTCCGACATTGAACACCGGGACCTCTGGGAATACCGCCTTAACCTCACGCCAGAAGAAGTCGACATGCTGTTGGCCCACACCTGGGAAATTCGCAGCCACAATTTCGATTACTATTTCTTTGACGAGAACTGCGCCTATCGCCTGCTGGCACTCATTGACGTGGCGCGCCCCGGAACTGACCTTCTGGGCGAAGTAAGCACTCACGCCATACCGTCGGATACCGTTCGCTGGGTGTTCCACAAGGACCTGGTGAGTGATGTTCACTATCGCCCGTCAGCTGCCACAGAAGTCAGTTACGCCATCGGCCAGCTGCCGCAAGACCATCAGACCCTGGCTGCCGCCATAGCCAATGGTTACGTCAAGCCCGACGCTCAGGAAGTAAAGGCCCTGCCGGACGCCGAGCGGGCCCGGGTGCTGGACACCACTTACGATTACGTGCGTTACAAAAGCGAAGCCGATGACTGGCCCAGGGACATTGCCGCACCGCTGTCCTACGAACTGCTGCGTGAGCGCAGCGAAATCGACAACGCCCCGACAGTACCCGAACCGCCAACACCACGCGTGCGTGACGATCAAGGCCACGATACCTTTCGGGCCAGTATCAGCGGCGGCCAACTGGGAGACCGCAATTTTACTGAACTCACCCTGCGCCCCGCCTACCACGACATACTCGACCCACCGGCCGGCTACCGCAAAGGCGCCCAGCTCCAGTTCCTGCGCCTGGATGCGCGACTGTATACGGATAACAACGAAGTACAGATAGAACAGCTGACCGGCGTGGAGATCCGTTCCCTCTCCCCTCGCGACCAGTTCTTCTCGCCCCTGTCCTGGCAGGTAGGCTTTGGCGGCCGCCGCACCGACACTGAAACCGACCGGGTGTTCACACCCTATCTGGAAGGAGGTGCAGGCGGCAGCTGGCGGCTTGCCGGCGGCACCCGGGCTTTCGCCATTGGCACCGCTGATCTGGAAATCGACGACGACCTGCGCCGAGGTTACGACGCCGCCCCTGGCGCGGATATTGGCCTGCTGTACCAGAGCAACCGATTCAACGCCCTCGCCGGCGTTAAAACAAGAGCCTGGATCGTCAGCGACCAGCACCGTCAGGACCAGGCCTATATCGAAGGCAACTGGCACCTCGGACGGGAGTTCAGCCTGTTCGGAAAATTCGACCGTGAACACCACTACGACAGGTACCGCAGCACATGGCAACTCGGACTTCACGCGTATTTCTGAAAACCGTCATCGGGCTGGTTGCCAGCTTCCTGCTGTTGCTGCAGACCGGATGCAGCAACCTGTTCTTCTACCCGGACCAGGCTATATACATCACCCCGGACCGCCTGAACCTGGAATACGACAACGTCTACCTGGACACCCCAGACGGCGAAACCCTCCACGGCTGGTGGCTGCCCGCCAGCTCCGATCCAAAGGGCACCGTCTACTTCCTGCACGGCAACGCCCAGAACATCAGCAGCCACATACTGAACGTCGCCTGGCTGCCTGAGGAACGCTACAACGTCTTCCTGATAGACTACCGGGGGTATGGCCGCTCAACCGGCTCACCCGACATAGAGGGCGCCCTGCACGACGCCGAGACGGGGTTACGGTGGCTGGCCGAAAAACAGACGGTACAGAATCAACCCCTGTTCATCCTCGGCCAGAGCCTGGGTGGAGCCCTGGGCACCGCGCTGGCCAGTGAATGGGTGCAGCGCAACGAACAGCCATCCCTGAACGGTATCGTCCTGGACGGCACCTTTAGCGGCTTCCGCGCCATCGCCCGGGAAAAACTCGGTGATTTCTGGCTGACCTGGCCCTTGCAGATTCCCCTGAGCTGGACGATTGCCGACGAATACGAGGCCGTCGACATGATCGACGACATCAGCCCGGTACCGGTGATGGTGATTCACAGTGTGCGGGACGGGATTATTCCGTTTCACCATGGGCAGGAACTGTATGAGGCTGCGGAAGAGCCCAAGCGGTTTTTGCAGACGGATACGGGGCATGCATCGACGTTTGTGCTTCCAGGGTATCAACAGGAAGTTCTCGATTTTATGGAGCGGTAGGCCAGAATAAAAAAAGCCCGCCAGGCTCAGATGAGTGGCGGGCTTTTTTGTCGGATTCAGCTTACAGCGCGGAATTACAAGGCAGAGAGATCCGTGGGCTGTTCGCCTTCTTTTACTTCCTTCATGGACAGCTTCACGCGGCCACGGTTGTCCACATCCAGCACCTTCACAAGAACCTGCTGACCTTCGCTCAGCTCGTCAGTAACGTTCTCAATGCGACGCTCGGAGATCTGGGAAATGTGCACCAGACCATCCTTGCCAGGCAGGATGTTAACGAACGCACCGAAGTCCACAATGCGCTCAACGCGGCCACTGTAGATAGCGCCCACTTCGATTTCAGCAGTGATTTCCATCACCCGCTTCATCGCCGCATTGGCCGCTTCCTGGTTATCGGCGTAGATCTTCACGTTGCCGTCATCATCCAGATCGATAGATGCACCGGTCTCGTCACAGATAGAACGGATCACAGAACCGCCCTTGCCGATGACATCGCGGATCTTCTCCGGGTTGATCTTGATGGTGGTGATGCTCGGCGCGCGGCTGGACAGTTCCTTGCGCGGCGCGGAGATTACCTTCGCCATCTCGCCCAGAATGTGCAGACGTGCAGCGTTGGCCTGCTCCAGAGCGATTTCCATGATTTCGTCGGTAATGCCCTGAATCTTGATATCCATCTGCAGCGCAGTGATACCTTCAGAAGTGCCCGCCACCTTGAAGTCCATATCGCCGAGGTGATCCTCGTCACCCAGGATATCGGTCAGAACCGCGAACTTGTCGCCTTCCTTGACCAGACCCATGGCGATACCGGCAACCGGCGCCTTGATCGGCACACCGGCGTCCATCAGCGCCAGGGAAGAACCACAGACAGACGCCATGGAGCTGGAACCGTTGGATTCCGTGATCTCGGATACCGCACGAATGGTATATGGAAACTCTTCCATGGTCGGCATAACCGCAGCCACACCACGCTTCGCCAGACGGCCATGACCAACTTCACGACGACCCGGGGTACCTACACGGCCGGCTTCGCCGACAGAGTAAGGAGGGAAGTTGTAGTGGAACAGGAAGGGGTCTTTACGCTCGCCTTCCAGGGCATCGATGATCTGCATATCGCGGGCAGTACCCAGCGTGGTGGTCACGATGGCCTGGGTTTCGCCACGGGTGAACAGGGCCGAACCGTGAGTGCTGGGCAGAACGCCCACTTCCACTTCGATCGGGCGAACGGTCTTGTTATCACGTCCGTCGATACGGGGCTTACCGTCGATAACCTGCTTGCGAACAATGGTCTTCTCGACTTTGCCGAAGTATTTCTTTACGTCATCCGCGGAAGGCTGGCCTTCCTCTTCACCCGCCAGTTTCTCAACCAGCGCGCTCTTGATTTCGCTCAGACGACCATAACGCTCCATCTTGTCACGGATGCTGTAGGCTTCTTCGATAGCGGTCGCCGCTTCGGCGTTAACAGCGTTCAACAGCTCAGTGTTCTCGGCTTCAGGCTGCCATTCCCAGCGAGGCTTACCAACTTCTGCCGCCAGTTCCTTGATCGCGGTAATGGCCGTCTGCATTTCTTCGTGGCCGTAAAGTACGGCGCCCAGCATCTGATCTTCGGTCAGGCCTTTGGCTTCGGACTCAACCATCAGGACGGCGTCGTCTGTACCGGCAACCACCATGTCCAGCAAAGACGTTTCCAGCTCTTCGAACGTTGGGTTCAGGAAATAGCCGCGCTCGTTGGTATAAGCAACCCGTGATGCACCAATGGGGCCGTCGAACGGAATACCGGAAATGGACAGCGCTGCAGAGGCAGCCAGCATCGCGGCAATATCCGGATCCTGATTCTTGCTGGAAGACATGACCGTGGTGATGACCTGGGTCTCGTTCATGAATCCTTTCGGAAACAGGGGACGGATCGGACGGTCGATCAGGCGGGATGTCAGGGTTTCTTTCTCGGACGGACGGCCTTCACGCTTGAAGAAGCCACCGGGGATTTTGCCCACGGCGTAGGTCTTCTCGAAGTAGTTGACGGTCAGCGGGAAAAACGGCTGGCCCGGCTTGGCTTCTTTCGCCGCGACCACGGTACCCAGTACCGAGATATCATCGACGGTGACCAGCACAGAGCCAGTCGCCTGGCGCGCGATGCGGCCGGTTTCGATGGTGACGGTCTTGCCGCCGAGTTCAAATGATTTTTTTACGGGCTTCAGATCCACGATTACTCCTGATTTAATCTTGATTTCAACTGTCCAATAGACTCAGAGCAGCCGCCCATGCGGACTGTCTGTTTTTGCATCCGTCCCAGATGAACCAGAGAGCAACCTGTCCGAAAGCTAACAGGCTGTTGCAAAACCCCGGGCACTGGCCGTTTTATACTTTGCCAGCCGGGCTTTTCAACAACCTGCTATCAATTTCAACTTTCCAATACGACAGGGAGTACTTCCAGAGTTCACTGACAGACACGATGCAGAAAAGCACAACCGGCGAGGCTAATGCCCCACCGGTCGTCAAGAACAATCAAACTAGCGACGCAGGCTCAGACGCTGGATCAGCTCCAAGTAGCGGTCTGCGTTCTTGCGCTTCAGGTAATCAAGCAGCTTACGACGCTGGTTTACCATCCGGATCAGACCGCGGCGGGAATGGTGATCCTGCTTATTGGTCTTGAAGTGATCCTGCAGCTTGTTGATGTTGTGGCTCAACAGGGCAACCTGAACTTCAGGGGAACCTGTATCGCCTTCACCTTGCTGAAAGTCCTTAACAATCTGTGCTTTTTCTTCGGCCGAAAGAGCCATAACTCACCTCATTGTCGCGATGCTATAAATGTCCAGCCGAACCGCGCATCTCTACAGCCCGGCTAATAGGCGACAGCGTTTTCCACACTGTCAGCCGCTCTTCACCAGTCGGCGCGGCACCAGTTTGGTGGCCTCGCCTTCCGGGAATTTTTCCGCCAGCCCGACAAAGCCTTTATCGCCATACAGGCGAATAAAACCTTCATCAAGCTGACCGGGTATTCTAACTGGTTGTCCGTTCAATATCGACACCAGTGACTGGCCCTCCAGGCGCTGCTCCGGAAACATGGAAAGGGCCGCATCGGGCGCTACCAGCAGGCCATCCAGGCTTTCGCCCTGTTCACGCATCTGCTCCAGATCCGGTACCTGACGGGCGTCCGCCAAAGTGAACCCGGACGCCATGGTGCGGCGCAATGCCGTCACATGGGCACCACAACCCAGCGCCTCGCCAATATCCTCGACCAGCGAACGAATATAGGTGCCCTTGGTACAACTGACCGCGATGTCCATCTCGTCGTCGCGCAGTTCAACCAGGGACAGCTCATAGATGGTTACCGGCCGGGCAGGACGCTCCACTTCAATACCTTCCCGCGCGTATTCATAGAGCGGACGGCCCTTGTGCTTGAGAGCGGAATACATGGAGGGAACCTGCTGGATATCGCCGCGAAAGCGCTCCAGCACAGGTTCAAGATTCTCGGGCGTGAGGCCGGCGGGCACCGGCTTTTCCTCGACGACAGCGCCTTCACTGTCTCCGGTTTCCGTACGCACTCCCAACTTTGCCGTGGCGATGTAGGACTTGTCGCTGTCCAGCATCATCTGGGAAAACTTGGTGGCCTCACCAAAACACAACGGAAGAACACCGGTTGCCAGGGGGTCCAGCGCACCGGTGTGGCCCGCCTTGGCGGCACCAAACAGGCGCTTGACCTGCTGCAGGATACCGTTGGAGGTGATATCCATGGGTTTGTCGATCACCAGGATACCGTTGACGTCCCGTCCCTTGCGACGACGGCTCAAACGTCTTTCTCCGGATCGTTCTGGTCAGTGTCGTCACCGGAGACGGCGGGCTTGTCGCCCACCGCTTCCCGGATCAGATTGTCCATATGCCGGCTGTGGTTAAGCAGGGCATCGAAATGAAACCTGAGCTGCGGGGTTACCCGCAACTTCATGGCACGGCCGACCTGCCCTTTCAGGAAACCGGCGGCCTTGTTCAGCACCGACAGCGAGTCCTGCACCTGTGGCGAACTCTCGGTCAGTTCTTCAGTGGTCAGCAGCGACACGTAGACGTCTGCATAGCCCAGATCACGGCTCACCTTGACGGCATTAACCGTGACCATACCCACCCGCGGGTCTTTGACTTCCCGCTGGATGAGCTGGGCCAGCTCCCGCTGCATCTGATCGCCGATGCGATCAATACGGCTAAACTCTTTTGGCATTTACGCCCCCGTCGATTCGAGCTTGCGCTCAACCCGGACGCGGTCGAATACTTCGATCTGGTCACCGACCTTCACGTCGTAGCCTTTAACGCCGATACCACACTCCATGCCGTTACGGACTTCCGGTACGTCATCCTTGAAGCGACGCAGGGATTCCAGCTCGCCTTCAAAGATCACCACGTTGTCCCGCAGAACACGGATGGGCTTGTTACGGTAGACATTACCTTCGATCACCATACAACCGGCCACCTGGCCGAATTTCGGCGAACGGAACACGTCACGCACATCGGCAATACCCACGATATCCTCGCGGAACTCGGGTGCCAGCATGCCGGTCAGGGCGGCCTTCACATCATCAATCAGATTGTAGATGATGCTGTAGTAGCGCAGATCCAGACCTTCCTGTTCCACCAGACGCTTGGAAGCGGTATCGGCCCGGACATTGAAGCCGAAGATAACCGCGTTGGTTGCCATCGCCAGGCTGACGTCGGTTTCTGCAATACCGCCAACACCGGAGGACACGATCTTCACCTGTACTTCGTCGTTGCCCAGATCCTTGAGCGACTTGGTGATGGCTTCCAGAGAACCGCGAACGTCGGTTTTCAGAACCACGTTGAGGGTCTTGACCTCGTCCTTGCCCATATTCTCGAACAGGTTCTCGAGCTTGGCCGCCTGCTGACGGTGCAGACGCTGCTCCCGTTCACGGGCCTGACGGAATTCCGCCAGCTCTTTGGCCTTCTTCTCGTCAGCCACCGCAAAGAACTCGTCACCGGCGTTCGGTGTGCCGTTCAGACCGAGGATCTCCACCGGAATGGACGGCCCGGCTTCCTTGACCTGCTTGCCTGCCTCGTCAGTCATCGCGCGGATCTTGCCGAAGAAACCACCGGCAACGACCATCTCGCCCTGGCGCAGGGTACCGTTCTGAACCAGTACCGTAGCTACAGAGCCACGACCGCGTTCCAGGCTGGATTCCACAACCACACCCTTGGCAGGTGCATCAGGAGACGCTTCAAGTTCAAGGATTTCGGCCTGCAGCAGCAATGCCTCGATCAAGTTATCGATGCCTTCACCGGTATGAGCCGACACCGGAATAAACTGAACATCACCGCCGTATTCTTCCGGAATCACTTCAAGACCTGCCAGCTCGCCCTTGATCTTCTCAGGGTCAGCACCTTCCTTGTCTATCTTGTTGATGGCAACAACGATGGGGACGCCAGCAGAGCGGGCATGCTCGACCGCCTCTTTGGTCTGCGGCATTACGCCGTCATCGGCTGCCACAACCAGGATGACGATATCGGTGCATTGGGCACCACGGGCACGCATCGCCGTAAAGGCCGCGTGGCCCGGGGTATCCAGGAATGACACCATGCCGTGGTCGGTTTCCACGTGATAGGCGCCGATGTGCTGGGTAATACCACCCGACTCGCCAGACGCTACCTTGGTGCGGCGAATGTAATCCAGCAGTGACGTCTTACCATGGTCAACGTGACCCATCACACTGACGACCGGCGCACGCTTGGTTCTTTCCTTGCCTTCGAAGACAAACTCGCTCAGAACCTCTTCCTCGAACGCGTCTTCGCTGACCGTGTTGGGCTTGTGGCCCAGTTCTTCGGTCACCAGTACGGCGGTTTCCTGGTCGAGCGCCTGGTTGATTGTCGCCATTACCCCCATGCCCATCAGTTTCTTGATGACGTCTGCGGACTTGACTGCCATCCGCTGGGCAAGATCACCAACAGTGATCGTTTCAGGAATATCGACTTCTCGTACCATTGGCTTGGTCGGCCTCTCGAAAGCATGACGCTTTTCTTTGGGTTTCTTTTTGGCGCGAAGCGGCTTGCGCAGCGTGGTGTCTTCTTCCTCTTCATTGATAACCAGAGGCTCTTCCACCGGACGGTTACGCGGCCCGCGATGACCCGCTGACTTCTTCTTTGGCTTGCCTTCTTCCGGCTCGTCGCCACGACTGCGGGCCTTTTCTTTCTCTTTCTTCTTCTTCGCCTTGCGATCTTTGCCCTCACCTTCTTCAGGTGGCGGTATCGGCATATCTTCCGGCGCCGGAATGGACGGCTCAGGCTCGGCAGCCTTCTTCGACGGCTTCGCCTCGGACTTTTCCTCTTCCGCAGGCTTTTCCTCGGCTACCGGTGCTTCCGGCTCGGACGCTTCCTGCTTCGGAGCTTCGTCCTGTGGCGCCTCGGCCGCAACCGGTTTGATCTCTTCTTCCGGCGCTTCCGGAACCGGTGTTTCTTCCGGCTTGGCGGCTTCCGGCTCGACTTCGGCGCGCTTGACGTAGGTGCGACGCTTGCGCACCTCTACGTTCACTGTCTTGGCACGACCCGCTTTCAGCGTGGTGGTCGTTTTACGCTTGAGAGTGATCTTTTTCGGCTCCGCCTCACTCTCTCCGTGGTTCTTTCTCAGATAAGTCAGCAACTGTTGCTTTTCATCACTTGTGACAGAATCTGCCTCGGAGCGGGCTTTCAGGCCAGCCTCCACGATCTGTCGCAGCAAACGATCCACGGGAGCGTCTATATCTGCGGCCAGTTGTTTTACCGTTACATCAGCCATACTGGTCCTCCTCCCGATTAGGCCTGGTCTTCAAACCAGGGTGCGCGCGCCGTCATAATCAGCTGTCCGGCGCGTTCTTCTTCCATACCTTCAATGTCCATCAGATCATCCACCGACTGCTCGGCGAGATCTTCCATGGTACGAACTCCCATGCCGGCAAGCTTGAATGCCAGGCCACGCTCCATGCCGTCCATTGCCAGAAGATCTTCGGCTGGCTCGGCACCCTCAAGCGCCTCTTCGCTGGCCAGGGCCTGGTTCAACAGGGCATCCTTGGCGCGGCGGCGCAGTTCGGTCACGGTCTCTTCGTCAAAGCCTTCGATTGCGAGCATCTCCTCCATGGGGATGTACGCCACCTCCTCAATGGAAGTGAAGCCTTCCTCGATCAGAACGCCTGCGAATTCCTCGTCCACGTCCAGATTGCCGGTGAAATGCTCCAGCAACGAATTGTATTCCTGCTCCTGACGCTCACCGGCTTCTTCCTCGGTCATCACGTTCAGGGTCCAGCCAGTCAGCTCTGTTGCCAGACGCACGTTCTGGCCGTTGCGGCCGATAGCCTGGGCCAGATTATCCTCGGCAACCGCCACTTCCATGGTGTGACGGTCTTCGTCCATCACGATGGACGCCACTTCGGCAGGTGCCATGGCGTTGATGACCAGCTGGGCGGGATTGTCGTCCCACAGCACGATATCAACACGCTCACCCCCGAGTTCGTTGGATACTGCCTGAACCCGTGAACCGCGCATGCCCACACAGGCACCCACTGGATCAATCCGGCGATCGTTGGTCTTGACCGCAATCTTTGCGCGGGAGCCCGGGTCACGGGCAGCGCCACGGATCTCGATCAGCTCCTCGGCAATTTCCGGAACCTCGATGCGGAACAGCTCGATCAGCATCTGCGAGTCGGTACGACTGAGGATCAACTGTGGGCCACGATGATCGGTGCGGATTTCCTGCAGCAGGGAGCGAACCCGGTCGCCCATGCGGAAGGTTTCCCGTGGGATCAGGTGTTCACGGGGCAGCAGCGCTTCGGCGTTGGCACCCAGATCCACGATGACGTTGTCCCGTGTCACTTTCTTTACGGTACCGGATACCAGCTCGCCAACCCGGTCACGATAGCTGTCGACAATCTTGGTGCGCTCAGCCTCACGGACCTTCTGGAAAATAATCTGCTTGGCCGCCTGGGCGCCAATGCGCCCGAACGACACGGATTCGACCTTTTCCTCGTACATGTCACCCGGCTTCAGAGCGGGATCGATCTCTTCTGCTTCCTGAAGTGTCAGCTCGGTCCCCAGAGCCGGAACCGCGTCGTTATCAACCACCAGCCAGCGACGGAACGTTTCGTATTCGCCGGTACGACGATCAATCGACACGCGGATATCCGCTTCCTCGTCGTCGTAGCGTTTTTTGGCAGCGGTGGCTAGTGCCAGCTCAATGGCTTCAAAGATGACATCCTTCTCGACTCCCTTCTCGTTCGAGACGGATTCAACCACCAGCAAAATCTCTTTACTCATCGGATTGCCCTGCCCTTAAATGTATACATTGCGTCTTCTGACTTGTTCGAAATGCGTCTGCGACCCTACTCAAAAACGGGAACTATGTTGGCTTTTTCAATGCTGTCGAATGGAAGCAGATACTCGTGGTCATCCACCAACAGAACAACATCGTCACCTTCGATTCCCTTGATCAGGCCCTGAAACTTGCGACGCCCCTCAAAGGCCATTCGCAGCCTGAGCTGAACCTGGTGACCAGCAAATGCCTCGTACTGATCAAGACGAAACAGAGGACGATCCATGCCCGGTGACGACACCTCAAGGGTGTACTCGGTCTGGATCGGATCTTCGACATCCATCACACCACTGGCCTGACGACTGACGGATTCGCAGTCCTCGATGCCTATGCCGTTTTCGGCATGGTCAATAAACAGTCTCAATAATGAATGATGCCCCTGGGAGCGATATTCAATGCCCCAGAATTCGTACCCGAGCCCTTCCACGACCGGCCTGAGCATTTCTTCCAGCTGTTTCAACTTTGCTGACAAGGCTTTGACGTCTCCGCTGCGTATTTTCGAAACTTTTTTGAAACCCAAAAACAAAAAAAGGGCTGTTTATCAGCCCTTTTTATGCACCAGGACCTGATGCGCCAGGCCCCTTAATCAAAAAGCCCCATAAAACCGGGGCTCTTTGTTGCAAGAACTCGCAGAAGACAAACCCTCAAACAACGTCTTCTGCTGACAGACACCTGGCCTGTCAGAAATGGGGCGCAAACAACTGCGTCTAACCCACTCCAATAATCGGCGGAGTATAGAGATGACCGCCTTTCTGGTCAAGGACTGACCACAGAAAAACGGCCTGGAAGATCCAGGCCGCTTTCTTCACAACTGACTTCAAAAATGGTGCCCGGGGCCGGACTCGAACCGGCACGGCTTTCGCCACTACCCCCTCAAGATAGCGTGTCTACCAGTTCCACCACCCGGGCAGCAACCTTACTCAAGGTCGGGGAGCGCATTGCCTTCCCCGCCCTCGGACTCACTCTCGCTTGCCGCTCCGGCGTCTGCCGGGGCCGACTCTTGCGCTGCCGGCTGCTGCACCTGAGGAATGCCGGCTTCACCAGCTACCTCGGCACGCTGCTTGGCGAAAAGCGCGAGCGAAAAACTTGTTACAAAAAACACAATGGCCAGCAGCGTTGTGGCGCGGGTCAGAAAACTGCCACTGCCCTGGCTGCCAAACACAGTTTGAGAGGCGCCGCCACCAAATGCCGCGCCAGCGTCCGCACCTTTACCCTGCTGGATCAGAACAAGACCCACCAGTGCAACGGCGATCACTACGTGTACTACGACAACCAGTGTTTCTACCCAATCCATAACGACTCTCGAATCATTCTTGATATCTTCAAGGCTTCAGTACCCGCCCGGCACCGCCCGGCAAATACTCATAAATTCATCTGCTTTCAACGACGCACCACCAATCAGACCACCGTCGATATCCGGCTGTGCAAACAGAGCGGGCGCATTATCCGCTTTTACACTGCCGCCGTAAAGTATCGATACGTTATCCGCAGGCGCACCTATCGATTTCAGCTCCCGCCTGATGGCAACGTGCATGGCCTGAGCATCATCTGCGGTCGCTGTCTTGCCCGTGCCAATGGCCCACACTGGCTCATAAGCGACCACGACATTTGGCCACTGATCGTCAGACACGTTCGCCAGCCCGGCCCTGACCTGCGCCGAGACTACCCGCTCGGCGGTGCCGGCATCCCTTTGCTCCAGGGTTTCGCCAACACAGAGAATAACGGTCAGCCCGGCATTCACAGCCTGCTCCACCTTCGCGGCAATCTGCTCGTCTGTCTCTGCGAACAGCTGACGGCGCTCGGAATGGCCAACCAGGGTATAGGCACAGCCGATATCAATCGCCATGGCGGCAGAGATTTCACCGGTGTAGGCACCGGAATCCCAGCAGGCAATATTCTGGACACCTACCCCGAAACCGGCGCCGGAGGATTCAACCACTCCCGGCACGTAAAGCGCAGGCGGAATAATAACAAGCCCGACACCGTTTTCAAGCGAGGCCATCTCTGACCCGATCCGGAACGTCAGCTGCTGAACCAGCGCCTTGGACCCGTTCATTTTCCAGTTTCCAGCTACGATCTTCTGGCGCATACCGACCTCTGTAACTGTCCTGCGCTAACAGGGAATCAGGGGGAGCCCAAAGGATGGCGAACTATACAGCAGACACCTGATGCAGACAACTGCGGCGCCTTCACCTCAGGCCCTGGAATTTTCCACAACAATGGCAAGGGCTTCAGCCACTTGCGTAATTTCTGACTCGTCCTGGCCTTCCGCCATCACCCGGATCAGCGGCTCGGTACCGGATGCCCTCAAAAGTATCCGGCCACTGCCACCGAGTTTCTCCTCGGCTTTGCGAATTGCCAACTGGATATCGCTGCGCTGAAGCGGATCAAATCGGGTATCCACCCGCACATTGATCATTTTCTGTGGCAGCTTGCTCATGCCAGCGCGCACCTCTGAAAGGGACTTGCCAGCGCGGTCAAGTGCCAGCAAAACCTGTAGCGCAGAGACAATGCCGTCACCGGTGCTGGTGCAATCGCGAATCACCATATGACCGGAACCTTCGCCGCCTACCAACCAGTTGCGCTGGACCAGCTGCTCCATGACATAGCGATCGCCCACTTTGGCACGCTCGAACTCGATACCCTGCTCAAGCAGTGCCAACTCAACCCCCAGGTTGGTCATCAGTGTTCCCACCACGCCACCGTTCAGCGTGCCCGCCGCATGGCGCTGTGACGCGATGATATACAGCAGCTCATCGCCATCCACTTCTGAACCGTCGCGGTCCACCATCAGCACCCGGTCGCCGTCGCCGTCGAAAGCAATGCCCATGTCGGCGCCTTTTGCCACCACCGCCTTGCTCAGGGACTCCATATGGGTGGAGCCGACATTGAGATTGATATTCAGCCCGTCCGGATCGGACCCCACCAGGGAGATGCGGGCGCCAAGTTCACGGAATACCTTGGGAGCTACATGGTAAGTGGCGCCATGGGCGCAATCGAGTACCAGGTGCAGGCCTTCCAGTGAAAACGAATTCGGGACGGTGCTTTTGCAGAACTCAACGTAACGCCCGGGCGCGTCGTCGATTCGGGATGCCTTACCCAGCTCCTTGGCATCGCAGACTTCCACTGGCTGATCCAGCCAGCGCTCGATCTCCAGCTCAAGAGCATCATCAAGCTTGACGCCTTCCGGCGAGAAAAACTTGATACCGTTATCTTCGTGGGGGTTGTGTGAGGCGCTGATAACAATACCGGCCGAAGCCCGGAAGGTACGCGTCAGGTAGGCGATGGCCGGCGTCGGCATCGGGCCGAGCAGCTTCACGTCTACGCCCGCAGCCGACAGCCCCGACTCCAGTGCCGATTCAAACATGTACCCCGACAACCGGGTGTCCTTGCCGATCAGCACGCTGTTGCGCTGACCATCGCGCTTGAAGGCCTGCCCGGCGGCCCATCCCAGACGCAGCATAAATTCCGGCGTGATCGGATACTGCCCGACCCGTCCACGAATTCCGTCAGTACCAAAATATTTCTTGTCGCTCATCGACCGGCCTCCTCCATTGCCGCAACCACTTTCACGGCATCAACCGTTCCCCTGACATCATGGGCACGAATAATCGATACCCCTTTTAATGCTGCTATTGTCGCGGCTGCGACGCTTGCGGACAAGCGTTCACCGACATCGCGTCCGGTCACGTGACCCAACATGCTTTTTCTGGACATGCCGGCCAGTATCGGGTGGCCCAGTTGTTTGAGCTGCTCCAGCGCACCCAATAGCTGGAAATTGTGTTGAACCGTCTTGCCGAACCCGAATCCCGGGTCCAGTATGATCCGGTCCGAGCGGACACCCGCCGCCTCTACAACCCGCAGACGCTCAGTCAGAAAGGACGAGACATCCTGCAGGACGTTGCGGTAAGTGGGATTTTCCTGCATATGATCCGGCTCGCCCTGAATGTGCATGATACACACCGGCACGTCCGCGCGGCCCATTTCCTCCGGCGCACCAGGGCGCTGCAGCGCCCGCACGTCATTGATCAGCCCGGCACCCAAAGCTACGGTTTCCCGCATGACGTCCGGCGCGCTGGTATCCACCGACACAATGACATCCAGCTCCCGGGCGATGGCCTCCACCACCGGGCACACCCGGTCCAGCTCTTCCTGCAGGGGCACCGGCGTGGCACCCGGACGAGTGGATTCACCGCCCACGTCGATGAATACAGCACCGTCGGCCACCATTTCCCTCGCCCGGGCCAGGGCGGAATCAATCTGATTGAACCGGCCGCCATCGGAAAACGAATCCGGCGTTACGTTCAGCACGCCCATCACATGGCAGGCGGCCATATCCAGGGTTCTACCGGCAAAATTCATGGGCATCTTGTTTTCCGTCTGATATAAAAAGAAACGCCGCCCCAGCAGGGGCGGCGTCGTTTCTACAGGCTTCCGGGCACGTCCTTTTAACGATCATCCCGCGCCGTCATCAGTGCCCGATCAGTGCTCTCCAGCCGGGCGGCCGATGTCAGGACGACGACCGTCGTCCGAGCTCTTGGGCGCTGACTCCTGCTCGGGCTGATCAGAGGTCACACCGCCGGATGGCCCGCTGTCACCCCAGCCTTTCGGCGGTCTCGGGACGCGGCCTTCCATGATGTCGTCAATCTGATGACGATCAATGGTTTCGTACTTCATCAGGGCCTCGGCCATCATATCGAGCTTGTCGCGGTTATCGATCAACAGCTGTTTGGCTTTCTCATAGCAGCTGTCGATGATGTCCCGAATTTCCTCATCGATCCGCTGGGCCGTTTCCGGTGAGTGAGTCGGCGCTTGCGGAGCACCAAAATACCCACCCTGTTCTTCGTTGTCGTACTGCAACGGCCCCAGCTTTTCGGACAGGCCCCACTTGGTCACCATGTTACGGGCCAGGCTGGTGGCCCTTTCGATGTCGTTGGAGGCACCGGTGGTAACGCCGTCAACGCCAAGGGTCAGTTCTTCAGCGATACGGCCACCGAACAGACTGCATATCGAGCTGATCAGGAAGCGCTTGCTATGACTGTACTTGTCCTCTTCAGGGAGGAACATAGTGACACCCAGCGCACGCCCCCTGGGAATGATGCTGACCTTATAGACAGGATCATGTTCTGGGACCAGACGGCCCACGATCGCGTGGCCGGACTCATGATAAGCGGTGTTGCGCTTCTCTTTTTCGCTCATGACCATGGATTTGCGCTCGGCGCCCATCATGATCTTGTCTTTGGCGAGCTCAAACTCTTCCATGGAGACCAGGCGCTGGTTACGACGGGCCGCAAACAGGGCAGCCTCGTTTACCAGGTTTGCCAGATCGGCGCCGGAGAAGCCGGGTGTACCGCGGGCAATCAGCTTTGGCTCGACGCCATCGGCCAGCGGCACTTTCTTCATGTGTACTTTCAGAATCTGCTCACGGCCGATGATGTCCGGCAGACCAACGACAACCTGACGGTCGAAACGGCCAGGGCGCAGCAGCGCAGGGTCAAGAACATCCGGGCGGTTGGTGGCCGCGATGACGATAACGCCCTCGTTGCCTTCAAACCCGTCCATTTCCACCAGCAGCGCGTTCAGCGTCTGCTCACGCTCATCATGACCGCCGCCCATACCGTTTCCACGACGGCCGCCAACAGCGTCAATCTCGTCTATGAAGATGATACAGGGGCTCTGCTTCTTGGCTTGCTCGAACATATCGCGAACCCGGGAAGCGCCCACGCCCACGAACATCTCGACGAAATCGGAGCCGGAAATGGAGAAGAAGGGCACCTTGGCTTCGCCGGCAATGGCTTTCGCCAGCAGGGTCTTACCAGTACCGGGCTGACCCACCATCAGCACACCCTTGGGAATGCTGCCACCAAGACGCTGGAACTTGCTGGGATCCCGCAGGAAATCCACCAGCTCCTTGACGTCTTCCTTGGCCTCATCAACACCGGCCACGTCACCGAAGGTGGTCTTGATCTGGTCCTCGCTCATCAGCTTGGCTTTGCTCTTGCCAAAGGACATGGGGCCTTTGCCGCCGCCACCGCCCTGCATCTGCCGCATGAAGAATACGAACAGCGCAATGATGATCAGTATCGGGAAGGCAGCAACCAGCAACTGGGTCCATAACGACTGACGCTCTGGCTCCTTACCGATCACCTCGACGTTGTTGGCCAGCAGATCGTCCATCAGCTTGTTGTCCGACACTTGCGGACGCACCGTCTGGAACTGCGAGCCATCGCCACGCGTGCCCTGAATTTCAAGTCCGTCGATGGTGACACGGCTTACCTGGCCGTCCTGCACCATTTGAACGAACTGCGAATAGTTAACCTGCTGGGCATTGGTGGTCGGAGTAAAGTTCTGAAAAACCATCAATAGTACAGCAGCTATAATTAGCCAAAGAACCAGATTTTTTGCCATATCGTTCAAGGATCGTCACCTGTGAATTGAAGAGCTGCTCCGCGAGAAGAAACCCTTTGTTGTCACCATACACCAAATATACGTCTGCTCACCACAACTGGCCCAACCCTTGGGAAGGACGTCAGCCTTTGAATCCCTTACAAACCTGATAGATCTCGCGGGAACGGGCCCGGGACGAATCCGGTTTTCTGCTAACAACGGTTGTAAAGCTCTTGCGCATCTCAGAAAGCAGGCTTTCAAACCCCTCACCCTGAAACACTTTGGCAGCAAAAACACCACCGGGCTTCAGTACCTGACGCGCCATATCCAGCGCCAGTTCCACCAGCCCCATGGCAGTGGGAATATCCACCGCCGCCATACCACTCATGTTGGGTGCCATATCTGAAATTACAACGTCTGCCTGGCGATCGCCCAGCAAACCAAGCAACTCATCAAGCACTGCCTGCTCGGTAAAATCACCCCGAACGAAGTCCACACCGGCGATGGCGTCCATTCCCAGTATGTCGCTGGCAATGACAGCACCCTGGTCTCCTACCCGCTCAACGGCGACCTGCGACCAGCCCCCCGGCGCGGCACCCAGATCCACTACAATCTGGCCTGGACGGAAGATCCTGTCTTTTTTGTCCAGCTCGATCAGCTTGTAACTCGCCCGGGAACGATAGCCATCCTCCCGCGACTTTTTGACCCACACATCGTCAAAATGTTCCTTGAGCCAGCGGTCACTGGTTTTGGAGCGGGCCAAATGTCACCTCCTGATTGATCTGATACAATTGCAGTTTACCGAATCGGCAGCGATAAAGCCGCTGACGATTTTTTAATCGCATTCATTGAAAGAACCCATCCAAGAGAGCCCATCATGAGCCTTTCACCGGAACAGCGCCGGGAATACCGGGGCATTGCCCATAATCTGAAACCGGTCATTATCGTCGGCGACAAAGGTCTGACCGAAGGGCTGCAGGAAGAGCTTGAGCGGGCGCTGAACGATCATGAGCTCATCAAGGTCAAGGTGGCAAGCCAGGACCGGGAAGTCCGCCAGGAGGCAATCAACGCACTGTGCGAGGCTTCAGGAGCGGAACTCATCCAGACCATCGGCAAGATTGCCGTCATCATGCGCCGGGCCAAGAAGCCCAATCCAAAACTGTCCAACCTGCTGCGCGAGAAAAGCGGGCGGGCATAATCCGACGCCTGATCAAACAAAAAGCCGGCGGGACACCCGGCCGGCTTTCAGAATGACACACCCGGGCTGCCGCCTCAGATGTGCTCCACCTTCTCAATCTCATACTCAACCGTGCCGGAGGGTATGCGGATAGCAACCACGTCGTCTTCGCTCTTGCCGACCAGCGCCCGGGCAATCGGCGAGGCGATCGACAGTTTTCCCGCCTTGATATCCGCCTCGTCTTCGCCAACGATCTTGTAGACCACCTGCTCGTCCGTTTCCACGTTCAGCAGATGAACCGTGGTACCAAAAATCACCTTGCCGGTGTTTTCGATGGTATGCACGTCGATCACCTGGGCCGCCGACAGCTTGCTTTCGATTTCCTGGATACGGCCTTCGATAAAGCTCTGCTGCTCCCGCGCGGCATGGTATTCGGCGTTCTCTTTCAGGTCGCCGTGCTCGCGGGCATCGGAAATCGCCGCAATCACACGAGGACGGTCTTCGGATTTCAGCTTCTTCAGCTCTGCGCGAAGGCTCGCTTCGCCTTCGACGGTCATTGGTACTCTGTCAGCCATGATATTACTTCCCTGAATGAAGGTCCTGGAGGCGACGTACAGTGCGCTCGGGGCCGAACTTGATGGCCCGGCAGAAAGCTTCACCGCCTGCCAGCGTGGTTGTATAGGTTACTTTGGTCTGCAATGCCGACTGGCGGATCTGTGCCGAATCGGCAATGGCCTTGCGACCTTCTGTGGTGTTGATAATCAGCTGAACCTGACCATTCTTGATGGCATCCACAATGTGCGGCCGGCCTTCACGAACCTTGTTCACCCGCTGCACTTCAATGCCCGCATCCCGAAGCGCTTTCGCCGTTCCAGTGGTTGCGATCAACCTGAAACCGGCATCCACCAGATCCTGGGCAACACTGGCCGCGCCGGGCTTATCCACATCCCGGACGGACATGAACGCCGTCCCCTGGGCCGGCAGACGCTCACCTGAGGCCAGTGCTGCCTTGGCAAAGGCTTCGTCGAAACTGTCGCCAATGCCCATGACTTCGCCGGTGGATTTCATTTCCGGACCGAGAATCGGATCCACTGCCGGGAACTTGTTGAACGGGAAGACCGACTCTTTAACAGAATAGTAGGTCGGAACCACTTCGTCTGTGAATCCTTGCTCGGCGAGGGATTTTCCGGCCATTGCCCTTGCGGCAACCTTGGCCAGAGACACCCCGATGGCCTTGGACACAAACGGCACGGTGCGCGAGGCCCGCGGGTTCACCTCGATCACGTAGATCTGATCGCCCTGCCAGGCCAGCTGGACGTTCATCAGCCCGACGACCTCAAGCTCAATGGCCATTTTCTTCACGGCTTCGCGCATCTCGTCCTGAACCGCTTTGGGCAGGCTGTAGGGCGGCAGCGAACAGGCGGAGTCACCGGAATGCACGCCGGCCTGCTCAATGTGCTGCATGATACCGCCAATCACCACGGTTTCACCGTCGCTGATGGCATCAATGTCCACTTCAACGGCCGCATTCAGGAAGTGATCCAGCAGAACCGGGCTGTCATTGGAGACCAGCACCGCGCTACGCATATAGCGCACCAGCTCTTCCTCGTCATAAACAATTTCCATGGCCCGTCCGCCCAACACGTAGGACGGACGCACCACCAGCGGGTAGCCGATTTCCCGAGCCGCGACAATACCTTCCTCGTGGCTGCGAACAGTCGCGTTATCCGGCTGCAACAGGCCCAGGCGGGTGATCATCTGCTGGAACCGCTCCCGGTCTTCGGCGCGGTCAATGGCATCAGGGCTGGTGCCGATGATGGGCACGCCCGCCGCTTCCAGGCCACGGGCCAGTTTCAGCGGTGTCTGACCGCCGTACTGGACGATCACGCCCTTGGGCTTCTCGATGTGGATAATTTCCAGCACATCTTCCAGGGTGATCGGCTCGAAATAGAGTCGGTCCGAGGTGTCGTAGTCGGTGGAGACGGTTTCCGGGTTACAGTTGATCATGATGGTTTCGTAACCATCATCGCGCATGGCCAGCGCGGCATGCACACAGCAGTAGTCAAACTCGATGCCCTGGCCGATACGGTTGGGCCCGCCGCCGATCACCACGATCTTCTCGCGATCGGACACATCGGCCTCACACTCTTCCTCATAGGATGAGTACATGTAGGCCGTGGACGACGCGAACTCCGCCGCACAGGTATCTACCCGCTTGTAGACCGGACGGATATCCAGGTCGTGCCGCAGTTTGCGCATGCTTACTTCGGAAATACCCAGCAGCTTCGCCAGGCGGGCGTCAGAGAAGCCCTTGCGCTTGAGGCGGAACAGGGTATCGCGATCGATATCGGCTTTACCCGCGGATTTCAGGGCCTGCTCTTCCTTGATCAGATCCTCGATCTGCACCAGGTACCAGGGGTCCACGTGGGTATTGCGAAAGACTTCGTCCACGGTCATGCCGGAGCGGAAGGCGTCCCCGATGTACCACAGGCGCTCTGCCCCCGGCACATTCATTTCCTGTATCAGGGTTTCCTGGCCGTCCGTGGTGTTGAGGTCTACTTTTTCCTCAAAGCCGTCGGAGCCCACTTCCAGGCCACGCATGGCTTTCTGAAGGGATTCCTGGAAAGTACGGCCGATGGCCATCACCTCACCCACCGACTTCATCTGGGTGGTCAGGCGGGCGTCGGCCTGGGGAAATTTCTCGAAGGTAAACCGGGGAATCTTGGTGACCACATAGTCGATGCTGGGCTCGAACGAGGCCGGGGTAACGCCGCCGGTAATTTCGTTGCGCAGTTCATCCAGGGTATAGCCTATGGCCAGCTTTGCAGCGACCTTGGCAATCGGAAAGCCGGTCGCCTTGGATGCCAGTGCCGAGGAGCGCGACACCCGCGGATTCATCTCGATAACCACCATCCGGCCGGTGTCCGGATTGACACCGAACTGGACGTTGGAACCACCGGTTTCCACGCCGATCTCACGCAGCACCGCCAGGGAGGCGTTCCGCATGATCTGGTATTCCTTGTCGGTCAGGGTCTGAGCCGGGGCTACGGTGATGGAATCACCGGTGTGCACGCCCATCGCGTCGAAGTTTTCGATGGCGCAGACAATGATGCAGTTGTCGTTCTTATCCCGGACAACTTCCATCTCGTATTCTTTCCAGCCGATCAGCGACTCGTCGATCAACAGCTCATTAGAAGGCGACAGGTCCAGACCGCGGGTACAGATTTCCTCGAACTCGTCGCGGTTATAAGCGATACCACCGCCGGAGCCGCCCATGGTGAAGGACGGGCGGATAATACAGGGGAAACCGATCTCGTCAGCAACCTTCCAGGCTTCCGCCATGGAATGGGCGAAGTTGGCCTTGGGACACTCCAGCCCTATTTTCTTCATGGCCTTGTCGAAGCGGTCGCGGTCCTCGGCTTTATCGATGGTGTCGGCGTTGGCTCCGATCATTTCCACACCATGCTTTTCCAGCACGCCCTGCTTTTCCAGCTCCAGCGCGCAGTTCAGTGCGGTCTGGCCGCCCATGGTGGGCAGCAGGGCATCCGGCTTTTCTTTCTCGATGATCTTGGCAACGGTCTTCCAGGTAATGGGCTCAATATAGGTGGCGTCGGCCATGACCGGGTCGGTCATGATGGTGGCCGGGTTGGAGTTCACCAGAATCACCCGGTAGCCCTCTTCCCGCAGGGCCTTGCAGGCCTGAGCCCCAGAGTAGTCAAACTCGCACGCCTGCCCGATCACAATGGGACCCGCGCCCAGGATCAGAATGCTTTTAATGTCGGTACGCTTTGGCATCAACGTGCCTCCATCAGGCGGATAAATTCATCAAACAGTGGCGCCACATCATGGGGACCAGGACTGGCTTCCGGGTGGCCCTGAAAACTGTAGGCCGGCTTGTCGGTGCGGCGAATACCCTGCAGCGAGCCATCAAACAGCGATTTGTGGGTTGCCACCAGGTTGTCTGGCAAGCTGTCTTCATCAACCGCGAAACCGTGGTTCTGGCTGGTAATCATGACGGTTCCGTCTGCCAGGTCCTGAACCGGGTGGTTGGCGCCGTGGTGGCCATGGCCCATCTTCACGGATTTCGCACCGCTGGCCAGCGCCAGTAGCTGATGACCCAGGCAGATGCCGAAGACCGGAATGTCGGTTTCCAGCACTTCACGAATGGCGGTAATGGCGTAGTCGCAGGGCTCGGGATCACCCGGGCCATTGGACAGGAAGATGCCGTCCGGCTTCATGGCCAGCACTTCAGAGGCGGGGGTCTGGGCCGGTACGACGGTGATGTCGCAATTTCGCCCGGCCAACATCCGCAGAATGTTCAGTTTGACGCCATAGTCCCACGCCACAACCTTGAACTTTGCTTCGGTTCGTTCGCCGTAACCGTTTTCAATACTCCACTCGCTCTGGCTCCAGGTCCAGGTTTTGTCGCTGGTGACCTCTTTTGCCAGGTCCATACCCTTCAGGCCGGGGAAAGCCTTTGCCAGCTCCAGGGCCCGCTCGGCGGTTACGCCCTCGCCCGCAACAACCGCACCGTTCTGGGAGCCTTTATCCCGCAGAATGCGGGTCAGGCGGCGGGTGTCGATGTCGGCAATGCCGACGATGTTGTTGCGCTGGAGATAATCTTTCAGGGAACCCTTACTGCGCCAGCTGCTGACCATCAGCGGCAGGTCGCGAATCACCAGGCCCGCGGCCTGTACCCGGTCTGACTCAATATCTTCTTCGTTGACGCCGGTGTTGCCGATGTGTGGGTAGGTGAGGGTTACGATCTGGCGGGAATAGGAGGGGTCGGTCAGGATTTCCTGGTAACCGGTCATGGCGGTATTGAATACCACCTCTCCACTGGTCTCCCCTTCAGCTCCGATGGCGGTGCCGTAAAACAGGCTTCCGTCTTCGAGCGCTAGAATGGCTGGTGTACTCAAGGCTTGTATCCTCATCGAGTGGCGTACAGGTTCGTCACGAACGGGAACGCAAGCGCAAATTCAGGTTGCAAAAAAGCGAGACTGAGTCAAAACCCGGTCCCGCTTTTTAAAAACTTTTCGATGATACGCTTGGTGCAGTTAAACCGCCTTATTGTACGAAATACGGCAGTTTGTGTCCACGATGAATTGGGCTTAACGCCTGCGCCTGAGCGGTGACCGATACACCGGCAGGCGGGTGAGACCTACTTCAGATTCAGAACATCCTGCATGTCGTAAAGCCCGGCAGCCTTGCCCTCAAGCCACAACGCGGCCCGCATAGCACCTTTGGCAAAGGTCATCCGACTACTGGCCTTGTGGGTAATCTCGATGCGTTCGCCTTCAGTGGCGAATAGAACGGTATGATCACCAACCACATCCCCCGCACGGATGGTTTCAAAACCAATTTCCTTGCGGGTGCGCTCACCGGTGAAGCCTTCGCGGCCATAGACCGCGCATTCTTTCAGATCACGGCCCAGGGCATCGGCAACGACTTCGCCCATGCGCAAGGCAGTGCCGGACGGCGCGTCTTTCTTGTGGCGGTGATGGGCTTCGATGATTTCCACATCGTAGTCGTCACCCAACGCCGCTGCGGCGGTGCGCAGCAGGTTGAGGGTGACGTTGACGCCAACGCTCATGTTGGGTGCAAACACCACGGGGGTGGATTCTGCAGCCACGGCCAGTTGCTCTTTTTCGGCGTCGGTCAGGCCGGTGGTGCCGATCACGATCATCTTGCCATTGGCTTTGCAGAATTCGGCGTTTTCCAGGGTCAGGTCCGGGAAGGTAAAGTCGATCAGTACGTCGAAGTCATCTTTCACATCCGCCAGGCTTGCAGCCATGGTGACGCCGGTTTTGCCGATACCGGTCATTTCGCCCGCGTCTGCGCCGACGAGGCTGCTGCCCGGCTCAACAATGGCCGCGCCCAGCTTAAGCCCCTCGGTGCCGTCAACGGCTTCGATCAGCACTTTGCCCATGCGCCCAGCGGCGCCGATGATTGCTACCCTCATTCGGTCTTCCCTCAGAATTTCATTTCGTCGAAGAAGTTTTTCACACCTTCAAACCAGGAGCTTTTCTTTGGCCCGTGGTGGTTGCCGTCGCCACCGTCCAGCGTCTCCTGGAACTCCTCAAGCAATTCCTTCTGGCGCTTGGTGAGGTTGACCGGGGTTTCTACCATCACGCGGCACAACAGATCACCGGACGGACCGCCACGCACCGGGCTGACGCCCTTGTTACGCAGACGGAAGAGTTTGCCGGTCTGGGTTTCCGGTGGGATCTTGAGTTTGACCCGGCCGTCCAGGGTCGGCACTTCCAGCTCGCCGCCAAGCGCCGCGTCAACGATGCTGATAGGTACTTCGCAATAAAGGTTGCGACCATCGCGGGTGAAGATGGAGTGCTCGCGCACAGCGACCTGCACATACAGGTCCCCGGGCGGTCCGCCATCAATGCCCATTTCGCCTTCGCCGGACAGACGGATACGGTCGCCGGTATCCACGCCTGGCGGTACTTTAACGGAAAGCGTTTTCTCTTCCGTGACCCGGCCTGCACCGCGGCAGGTTTTACACGGATTCTTGATGATCTGGCCCGAACCACGGCAGGTCGGACAGGCCTGCTGTACGGTAAAGAAGCCCTGCTGCATCCGGACCTGGCCCATGCCAGCACAGGTGCCGCAGTTTTCGGGGGTGGAGCCTTTTTCGGCACCACTGCCATTGCAGGTGTCGCATTCCTTATGACCAGGAATGCGGATCTGCACGGTTTTGCCTTTAACGGCTTCTTCCAGGTCCAGCTCCAGCGTGTAGCGAAGGTCTGCGCCACGGGTGTTGCGACCGCGGCCGCCCCCACCGAAGATATCACCAAACACGTCACCGAAGATGTCGGAGAAGCTGGCTCCGCCACCGCCGCCGAAGCCGCCGCCGGCCTGGCCATCAACGCCGGCGTGACCGAACTGGTCGTAGGCCCCGCGCTTGGACGAATCGGATAGTACTTCGTAGGCTTCGCTGGCTTCCTTGAACTTGTGGTCAGCGTCTTCGTCATCCGGATTCCGGTCAGGATGATACTTCATTGCAAGCTTGCGGTAGGCTCGCTTGATCTCTTTTTCATCCGCGTCCCGGGCGACCCCGAGAATCTCGTAATAATCGCGCTTGGCCATGTTTCAAACCCTGTTTTTAAAACGAGGAAAACGCGGGAGCGACCCCGCGTTTTCCAACTACCTGATGTACTGAGCTTTTATCGCTTGTCGTCGTCTTTGACTTCTTCGAACTCAGCGTCCACGGCATCATCGCTCTTGCCGGCTTCGCCCTGAGCTTCTTCAGCTCCGGCTCCACCTGCCTGTTCGCCCTGATCCGCGTACATCTTCTGGGCCAGCTCGGAAGACGCTTCCGTCAGCTTCTGGGTCTTGGCTTCGATATCTTCCTTGTCGGACCCGGCCAGCGCCTCTTCGAGTTCCTTGATGGAAGCCTCGATGGACTCTTTCTCGCTGTCGGTCACCTTGTCACCGGCATCTTTCAGGGTCTTGCGAACGGTGTGGACCATCGCATCGCCCTGGTTGCGGGCCTGAACCAGTTCTTCGAACTTGCGGTCCTCATCGGCGTTGGCTTCAGCGTCCTGGACCATCTTCTCGATTTCGTCCTCGTTCAGACCTGAAGACGCCTTGATCACGATGGACTGCTCTTTACCGGTTGCCTTGTCCTTGGCCGCCACGTTCAGAATACCGTTGGCGTCGATGTCGAAGGTGACTTCAATCTGCGGCGTGCCGCGCGGTGCCGGCGGAATGTCTGCCAGGTCGAAGCGACCCAGTGACTTGTTCTGCGCTGCCTGTTTGCGCTCGCCCTGAACCACGTGGATGGTCACGGCGGACTGGTTATCATCCGCAGTCGAGAAGGTCTGCGACTTCTTGGTCGGAATCGTGGTGTTCTTGTCGATCAGCGGTGTAGCCACGCCACCCATGGTTTCGATACCCAGGGTCAGCGGCGTTACGTCCAGAAGCAGAACGTCTTTTACATCGCCGGACAGAACCGCTGCCTGGATCGCGGCGCCCATTGCTACGGCTTCGTCCGGGTTCACGTCTTTACGTGCTTCTTTACCGAAGAAGTTCTTCACCTTCTCCTGAACCATCGGCATGCGGGTCTGACCGCCGACCAGGATAACCTCGTCGATTTCACCGATCTTGGCACCGGAATCTTCCAGCGCGGTGCGGCACGGCGCCAGACTGCGCTCGACCAGATCTTCCACCAGCGACTCCAGCTTGGCGCGGGTCACTTTCACATTCATGTGCTTGGGACCGCTGGCATCTGCCGTTACATAGGGCAGATTCACGTCGGTCTGCTGGCTGCTGGAAAGCTCGATTTTGGCTTTCTCGGCCGCTTCTTTCAGGCGCTGCATGGCCAGTGAATCGCCGCGCAGGTCAATGCCGCTGTCTTTCTTGAACTGATCGGCCAGATATTCGATCAGCTTCATGTCGAAGTCTTCACCACCAAGGAAGGTGTCGCCGTTGGTCGCCAGCACTTCGAACTGGTGCTCGCCATCAACATCGGCAATTTCGATGATGGAGATGTCGAAGGTACCACCGCCCAGGTCATACACGGCTACGGTGCGATCGCCGCTCTTCTTGTCCAGGCCATAGGCCAGGGCAGCTGCAGTCGGCTCGTTGATGATGCGCTTCACATCCAGACCGGCGATCTTGCCCGCGTCTTTGGTGGCCTGACGCTGGCTGTCGTTGAAGTAGGCCGGAACGGTGATGACCGCTTCGGTGACTTTCTCGCCCAGATAATCTTCTGCGGTCTTCTTCATCTTCTTGATGATTTCCGCGGACACCTGCGGCGGCGCCATCTTCTCGCCCTTCACTTCGACCCAGGCATCGCCGTTGTCGGCCTTGGCGATCTTGTAGGGCACCATCTTGATGTCTTTCTGGACCACGTCGTCTTCAAAGCGACGACCGATCAGACGCTTGATGGCATAAAGGGTGTTGTTCGGGTTGGTGACCGCCTGGCGCTTGGCAGACTGCCCTACCAGCGTTTCACCGTCTTCGGTATACGCCACAATGGACGGGGTCGTGCGATCACCCTCGGCGTTTTCGATAACCTTGACCTTGTCGCCATCCATGATGGCTACACAGGAGTTTGTCGTTCCCAGGTCGATACCAATAATTTTACTCATCTAAACCACTCCAATTCGTCTGTTCAGTTCAATTCCTGCTTGGCCTTAAGCGTTTCCGGGATTTCTCGGAATTCCGGTGCGCCGCCGTTTAATGGCTATATTGGCGCGTTAGTCAGCTTTTCAAGCCTGTTCGTCAACTTTTGGACCATTCTCGGCTTTTGCAATCACCACCATCGCCGGACGCACCAGGCGATCGTTCAGGGTGTAGCCCTTCTGCACCACAGCCACCACGCTGTTGGGCTCGGCATCAGGCGCCGACACCATCGACATGGCTTCGTGCTGCTGGGGGTCAAACGGCTCACCCACCGGGTCCAGCTGCTTGACGTTGAACTTTTTCAGGCTGTTCATGAAAAGCGTCAGCGTCATCTCGACGCCTTCGCGAATATTGGCAACCACTTCTCCTGCTTCCTCATGGCCCTCGGTGCTTTCCACCGCTTTTTCGAGGCTGTCGGCAACAGGCAGAAGTTCTTTCACAAACTTTTCCAGCGCGAACTTGTGCGCTTTCTCCACGTCAATTTCAGAGCGGCGCCGAACGTTCTGCATTTCGGCCTGGGAGCGAAGCATCTGCTCCTGATACTCAGCAACCTTGGCCTGAAGCGCTTCCACTTCACTGCCGGCTCCCTTGTTCTCCGCCTCTGCATCGGTTTGATCTTCGGCTGCGGCTTCCGCCGCTTCGTTCAGCTCTTCGTCAACCTGCTCGTTGCGATTCTCGTCAGCGCTCATGGCTACTCCTGAATATTCAATCGACGGGCAACCGGCCCGCCGCATTAACTGTGAACCCTGCGCAAATAGGACAGGGGAAAACCGTTTGCGAACGGATATGGGGCCCCTATCTCTGGTTTCAACCTTTAGGAGATTCATTCCTTCACAAATTGACCCCTAAATTTGCAAACCTGAAAAACACTGTATATATTCACATGTACTGTATACACGACCAGTAGTTAGCATCGGGCGGAGGTCAATCACATGCTCACACAGCTCACCGTATCCAATTACGCCATCGCAGAGCGGGTGGAATTGCAGTTCAACCACGGCATGACCGCACTGACCGGCGAAACCGGCGCAGGCAAGTCGATCGTGCTGGATGCCCTGGGGCTGGCAATGGGTGGGCGTGCGGACGCAGGGGCGGTTCGTCATGGTGCCAAGCGAGCCGATATCACCGCCACCTTCGATGTATCGCGAATTGCCGAAGCCCGCCAATGGCTGGAAGAGCACGAGCTGGACGACGAAAACGACTGCATCCTGCGCCGGGTGATCAGCAAGGACGGTCGCTCGCGGGCCTACATCAACGGTCAGCCCTGCCCGCTTACGCACCTGAAAGACCTGGGCAGCACCCTGATGGACATTCACAGCCAGCATCAGCACCAGTCACTGTTGCGGAAAGACACCCACCGTAAATTGCTGGACGAATTCGCCGGCGCTGAAACCCTGGCCGAAAGCACCCGTCAGGCCTGGAAAACCTGGAACAGCACCCGACTGCGCCTGCACGAACGCCAGCAGAACGCCGACGAGGCTGAAGCCAGAATTCAGTTGCTGCGCTATCAGGTCGAGGAACTGGACCGGCTGGCGCTGGAAGAAAACGAACAGCAGACCCTTGAGGAAGAACAGTCACAACTCAGCCACGCCGAAGCGGTACTGCACAACTGCCACAACGCGACCATGTTATGCACCGAAGATGACACCAGCGCCGCGGCACTGGTTCGCCAGGCGCTACAGCAGCTGGAACAACTGCCTGTAGAAGTGCCAGCCCTGGCAGATACCATTCAGATGCTGAACGAAGCTCAGATCCAGATCAGCGAAGCCGGCGACAATCTGCGCCACTTTGTGGACGACTACGATGCCGACCCGGCAAGGCTGGCGGAGGTGGACGAACGCCTGAGTGCGATTTACCAGATGGCAAGAAAACACCGGATTGCGCCGGAGAACCTGCCGGAACTGCACCAGTCACTGACCGATGAACTGGCGTCACTGGACGACGGAGAAGGCAGTGTTGAAAAACTGGAAGCGGAACTGGAAGCGCAGCGGGCAGAGTTCGACAGGCTGGCGGGCGAACTGTCGGAAGCGCGGCAGGCGGCGGCAGCCAACCTTGATCAGCGCATCGCTGAAGAGCTATCCCAGCTAAGCATGCCCGCGGTGCAGTTTGTCACTCACCTGAGCCGCAACAAGGACAATCAGCCGGCCGCCCACGGTAGTGAAGAAATCGAATTTCTGGTCAGCGCAAACCCAGGCCAGCCGGCACGACCGCTGGCGAAAGTTGCTTCTGGTGGTGAGCTGTCGCGCATCAGCCTGGCGATTCAGGTTGTTGTTGCCCAGACATCAACAACGCCAACGCTGGTGTTCGATGAAGTAGACGTGGGCATCGGTGGCGGTACCGCAGAAGTGGTCGGCCGACTGCTGCGCAGTCTGGGCGATAACGGGCAGGTGCTGTGTGTAACCCACCTTGCACAAGTGGCAGCCCAGTGCCATCAGCACCTGTTCGTGAGCAAATTCACCGAATCCGACGCCACCTATTCGAAAATTGAAAGTCTTGATGACACAGGAAGAATTTCAGAAGTGGCCAGAATGCTTGGCGGTGTAGATATGACGGAACACACCATTGCCCACGCGCGGGAAATGTTCAGCAAGGGACAGGCCACCCATCACTGATCATTGAACCGACTTAACCTATTCCCCTCTCGATCCTGAGAGCTTCATGGGGCGGATAAATCATCCGCCCCTTTTTTTATCCTATTTTGAATTCAGCGGCTTCACGTAAAGAATCAGGCTGTGGTCCACCAGCTCAAAACCGTGCTCCTCAGCGATTTTCTGCTGACGCTCCTCAATCACGTCATCCACAAACTCCACAACCTCGCCCGACTGCAGGCACACCATGTGGTCGTGGTGATCATCACCGGCCATCTCAAAGACAGCGTGCCCGCCTTCAAAATTGTGCCGAAGCACCAGGCCGGCGGCCTCAAACTGCGTTAACACCCGGTAAACGGTGGCAAGCCCGACATCGTCACCCTGATCAAGCAACTTCTTGTAGACATCTTCCGCGCTCAAATGATGTTCATCTTCTGCGTTTTGCAGAATATTGAAGATTTTCACTCGCGGGAGCGTCACTTTCAGGCCAACTTTTCGCAATTCGGAGTTTTCGGATGCCATGTTTACGATTCGCTCTTTGGTGTGCTCAGCGGCTTCCGGTATAGTGGTGCCGCACTTGATTCGTTCCGTGCTCAACCCGTGTGAAACCTGCTTCGGGCAGGCGTTTCCAAGATAGAGGATTTCCCCCGGCGATGCAAAAGCTCACAGCGCTTGTACTTACCCTTCTGATTGCAGGCTGCGCTTTCCCTGGCGTCTACAAGATCAACGTTCAGCAGGGCAATATTGTCACTGATGAAGAGCTCACTGCCCTGTCAGAAGGCATGTCGAGAAGCCAGGTTCACTCGGTGCTGGGAACGCCCCTGATGGTTAACCCGGTTGATCTTTCCCGGGAATATTATGTCTACACCTTCCAGCGCAGCGGGGGCGACATCAAGGAACAACGGGTAATCGTCTATTATGATAACGAGCAGTTCTCTCATTACGAGGCGCAGCTGCTAGAAGAAACGCCCGCCTATTGAACCTCGCTTTCACCCTTTCTTGCGGGCCCGGTTCAAACGGGCCTGCTTGGGATCGATCTTCAGCGGCCGATAGATTTCCACCCGGTCACCGTCGCGCAGCTCATGGCTCGAAGGGTTCTTGATCGCCTTCCCGAAAATACCCATATTGCTGCTATCCGGATCAATTTCGGGAAACAGGGTGACAATACCCGAGCGTTTCACAGCCTCGATTGCCGACGTTCCTTCCTCCACTTCCAGGGCGAGGATTTCCTGCTTGTCCGGTCGCGCAAAGGCCACTTCCACCCGGATCATCCCGCACTCTCCCGGTAAAGCTCGTCGGCACGGCGACAGAAGGCATCCACCATCGTATTCGCCGCATGGCTGAAAATCTGACCAAACGCCATACGTGACAGTGACCCGGAAAACTCGAAATCCAGTGTCAGCATCACTTTGCAGGCATTGGAATCCAACGGCTTGAAGTGCCAGCGCCCGGCAAGCTTGCGAAACGGCCCATCGACCAGCGTGATCTCGATGATTTCCGGTGACTGAAGCTGGTTCCGGGTTACCAGCCGGTGGCGGATACCGCCCTTGGCTATATCCATGGATGCGGTAATCTGCTGCTCGGACTGGTCGTGGATTTCCGTGCGGTCACACCAGGGCAGAAACTCCGGATAGCGGGCAACGTCGTTAACCAGGTTAAACATACGCTCCGCGGAGTGCATTACCAGCGCTGTTTTATCGATCTGATGGGGCATTGAAACCGGGGTCCTGCTGACTGTCTTGGGAGACCAATGATACGCAATCTGCCGTAAATCAGCGATATCGGATTACGCGCTCTGGAAAAGCACATCTTCAGTGGTTGCGGGGGCATCGTCGCCCGAACCCTCATTATCTGGCGCGTTATCCGGGGACGGACCTGACGAGCCATCAGCATCGCTTTCTGGCGGCTCCGTAGTGCCTGGGTCGCCCAGCGCTTTGTCATCGCCCGGCTTACCTGACTGCCCTTCAATCGGCGCCGGGGTCGGCTGCGGCGCGCCAGCCACATATTGACACCAGATGGCCTGCGTAGAGCGGTCACACATACTCAGAACACCGGTAACGCTGTACTGCAGTCCGATATAGGCGACCACCACAGGCAACACCAGCCGCATCACCCAGAGCCAGATCCTGCCGAACAATCCCGGCGCATCGCCCAGTATCCGGAGTGCCAGAGTCCGGGTGAGGTACCATCCGGCAAACAGCGCGATCAACACACTCACCAGCGGCACCAGAATTCCCCCGGCGAACAGCTCAAGCCAGCGGAAAAAACTGCCACCGGCCAGATCCAGCCCCGCCCATATGTTGAACGAGAAAAGCGACCCCAGGCCCAGCAGCCACACCGCCAGCCCGACAAGCAGAACCGACAATTCACGGGGCGCGCCAATCCACTCCCGGAACCAGCCAACCACCGGCTCAAGCAGCGCCAGCGACGTACTCCAGACCACCATCACGATCAGAAGGTACACCGACGCCAACAGGAACTGACTACCGGGGAAATCGGCGATGGCGACCGGTAACGACAGAAACAGCAGATTAAATCCACGCTCCCCGGCCATCTCCGGTCCGCCGGGCACGATGGAATAGATCGCCAGCCCGGCCCCAATAGCAACCAGCGTATCCATCAGAACCACCGCCAGAATTGACCGCTTCAGCCGGGTTCCGACCGGTGTATAGGCGCCAAAAAGGGTCCACACACCCATCCCCAGCCCGAGCGTAAAGAAGGCATGAAACAGCGCAGATTGCAGGCTTTGAAGCGTCAGCGACCCGGGGTTGAATCTCAGCACCGTGTCGACGGCCTGATTAAACTCACCGCGCCAGGCCGCCAGCCCGCAGAAGGCTGCAACCAGCAAGAGCATGATGGGCGTGACTGCACGAACAGCCCGCTCGACACCATGAACCACGCCCTGCATGGACACCCAGACCACCAGCAGCAGAAAGAAACCATGCCAGGCCATGAACGCCCGGTATTCATCCGGGGAAGATACGAAACCAGCCAGAATCTCAGCGGCTTCAAGCTGATCGGCACCAATGAAACGGCCAATGGCCCCATAGAACACATAGGCAAGCGCAATAGCGCCGAATACCGCGGTAAAGGAAAGCACCAGAAACGCGGCCAGAATGCCCAGGCGCCCGGCCCATATCCACCAACGGGACGCGCGCGCAGCACTCACAAACCCGTCCATCGCCAGAACCAGGCCGTGGCGGGCGTAGCGACCGAAGGTGGCCTCAGTCACCATCAATGGCAGGGTAATCAGCAAGAGGCAGGCCAGGTAAAGCAGAATGAACAGGCCGCCACCGTTCTGGCTTGCCAGGTAGGGAAACTGCCAAACGTTGGCCAGTCCGAAAGTGGCACCCAGGGCCGCCCAGAAAAAGGTGGCAGGCCGCCGCCAGGAACCGATAGGGGTTTCATAGCGAGTGTCGTAGCGGGCTTCGTGGTGAGTTCCGTAGGGGGCTGGCATTCCAAACCTTTACAACGTCCGAAGCAAACATTGTAGCGGATGATCTGTCAGCCGCACGACCCGAACCCGGGCCGATCGCCTCAATTTCGTGACCGGTCTGGCAGTCCTGAGCTACAATGCCCGCTTTTCCGGCGACCGAACTGGCCGGCAAATTCTTATCCGACTCCGGATCATCGCTTCATGAGCAAGAAGAAACCCGGCGCCCCGAGCGCCACCATTGCCCTGAACAAAAAGGCGAAACACGAATACCATATCGAGGAACGCTTCGAGGCCGGCCTGTCCCTGCTCGGTTGGGAAGTAAAGTCCCTGCGCGCTGGCAAGGCCCAGCTCACCGATGCCTATGTTCTTCTTAAGGGCGGCGAGGCCTGGCTTCTGGGCTCCCATTTCACCCCCCTGATCACCGCCTCCACCCACGTGATTGCAGACCCCACCCGTACCCGCAAACTGCTGCTTCACGCCAAGGAAATTGCCAAGATTGTCGGCAAGGTCAATCAGGCCGGCTACACCTGCATCCCGCTGGCACTTTACTGGAAGAAAAACAAAGTGAAGTGCGAGATCGCGCTGGTGAAGGGCAAGAAGCTGTTCGACAAGCGTGCCACCGAGAAAGAGCGGGATTGGAACCGCCAGAAGCAGCGTATTCTGCGGGACACCAACCTCTAGTCTGCGAAATTGTGTAGCATCTGCACCCTCTTTCGATCAGTGTTTGACCAGCCTATACTGGACTTTCGTCGTAGCCGCCCCTCGGGCGGTTAACAGGATAACGACACTCAGGGAGCAGGTTATGGCGCTGGCGCAGACACTCGCCCGACGAACACCTATGTCTTCGGTTGACCGGTCATGGTTCCGAATGGAAAGCCCGGAAAACCCGATGATGATCTCAGCGGTGCTGATATTCGAGCAGCCGCTGTCAGTCAGCCGACTGAAGCGGACTCTTGATGAGCGCTTCCTCACTTTCCGCCGCTTCCGGCAGCGGGTTATCCAGCAGGGCGAGCGGGCCTACTGGCAGGACGACCCCCTGTTTCACATCGACAACCACGTCCACCGCATTGCCCTCGCCGGGGATGCCGGAAAGCGCGAACTTCAGGCGCTGGTCAGCGACATGAACAGCACAGCGCTGGATTTTCGGCGCCCGCTCTGGCAGATCCATTACATTGACCAGTATGACGGTGGCTGCGCTCTGCTGGTGAGGATTCACCACTGCATTGCCGATGGCATATCGCTGGTGCGGGTGCTGCTATCGCTAACCGACAAACAAGCGGAACCCACCCTCCGCAAAATTCGGTCTGCCGGGGCGCCGGGCCTGCCAGCACGCCCGGAAAGCGTCGTCAGTCGCTACGCCCGAAGGCTGTTTGAAACCGGCCAGACCGCCAGAGAGCAGGCAAGCCTGTTTATGAAATCCCTGCGGTCCGAGCCCGGCTATCCCATGAAACTTGCCTCAACGGCAGGAAGCGTTTCTCTCGACCTGTTGAAACTCGGCCTGGCCCCGGCGGAACCCAAAACCTGCCTGAACCCTGCCCTCAGTGGCCGCAAACAGGTGGCCTGGGCCGACCCGCTCAGCCTTGCCGAAGTAAAAGTCTGCGCCCGGGCATTAAAAGGCACCGCCAATGACGTACTGTTATGCGCCGCCGCCGGCGCCATCCAGAAGCACTTCAACAACACCGGTGAAATACCGCCCGAATGCGGCATACGGGTGGCGGTGCCGTTCAACCTGCGCCCCCTGAATCAGCCAATCGACACCCTGGGCAACCAGTTCGGGCTGGTGCTCGTCAGCCTACCGGTTGAAGTCGTCGACCCGATCATGCGGTTCCGCCAGATACAGGACAACATGAACCGCCTGAAACGCTCCTACCAGGCACAGGTCACCTACAGCCTGCTGGATCTTTTCGGCCGGGGCCCGGATGTTCTGGAAAGACGGGCACTATCCCTCCTGAGCGAGAAAGCATCTGCGGTTCTGACCAACGTGCCCGGCCCCAAGGAACCCGTTTACCTGGCTGGCGCCAAGCTCAAACAGCCTATGTTCTGGGTGCCCCAGAACGGCAATATCGGCATCGGCATGAGCATCTTCAGCTACGCGGGCACGGTGCAGTTCGGCATCACCATCGACAGAAGTATTTCCGTCGACCCGGAAGCGGCCATGGAATATTTCCGCGAAAGCTTTACCGAACTCTATAACCACGCACTGGAAAAACAGGATCAGGTCGATCAATTAACCGAAGACCAGACAGCGAAAGCCCTTGAAGTCGGCTGACCCGCCCACATATACTGCGGGTAAGGGGACGACATGGCTTCGACGCCGGTGGCGAACCCTTGAGTGCATGTCGAGATGGCAGCCAATCTCGTTAATCCAAAGCTGCAACGCAATAGTCGCAAACGACGATAACTACGCACTAGCAGCGTAAGCTGCTAGTCGTCCTGACTGGGTCGCCCGTAGCCCAGAAGCTACATCTCAGGACGTCATCGCTTACGGGATGCTCCTTTAACCAGATCTCACTGGTTAAAGGCTAAGATTTAAAGAGATCGGTCCTTGCACCCTGGCTCTCGGGTCGCTTGGACTTAAATCAATAGAGAGACGCTAAACATGTAGAGCTCAAGGCTGAGTACTGGCGGACGCGGGTTCAATTCCCGCCGTCTCCACCAAACAGCAAAAAGCCCCGGACTTCCGGGGCTTTTTCGTTTCAGGGCCAACATCCATCTTCCCACCTGCATGCAATCAAAGGCATGAGCGAACGGGGTTTTCATGTAAGCTCTCCCCTATCGCATCCAGTATTTCCCAGAAAGGCATTATGAAAGTACCGAAGAGATTGCAGCCCCTTGTCGACGACGGCATGGTGGACGAAGTGCTTTACCAACTGATGAGTGGTAAAGAGGCTCAGGTGTATGTGGTTCGCTGCGGTGATCAGGCGCGTTGTGCCAAGGTATTCAAGGAGTCCCAGAAGCGGAGCTTCAAGCAGGCGGTGGAATATCAGGAGGGCCGGAAGGTGCGTAACACCCGCCGCGCCCGCGCCATGAGCAAGAAAACCCGCTATGGCCAGAAAGAGCAGGAAGACGCATGGCTGAATGCCGAAGTGGACGCCCTTTATCGGCTGGCAGCGGCCGGTGTGCGCGTGCCGGAGCCCTTCGGGTTTGTTGACGGCGTGCTGCTGATGGAACTGGTGACCGATGACGATGGCAAAGCCGCGCCGCGGCTTGATGATGTCATGTTTACACCGGAGCAGGCCCTGGAATATCACGACATGATAATTGGCGAGGTGGTCCGGATGCTCAGCGCCGGGCTGATTCATGGTGACCTATCCGAGTTCAACGTGCTGGTGGAACCGGAGGGCCCGGTCATCATAGATCTGCCGCAGGCGGTGAATGCCTCTGGCAACAATAACGCCGAGCGCATGTTGGAGCGGGATGTGGACAACATGCGACGCTATTTTGGCAAATACGCCCCGGAACTGCTGATTACCGACTACGGCAAGGAAATCTGGGCACTTTACGAAAGTGGTGATCTGCACCCGGACACCGAGCTGACGGGCTGCTTCGAACACGATACCCAGAGCGCTGATGTGGACGAGCTGATGGCGGTGATAGAGGCCGCCAAAGAAGAGGAGTCGGAGCGACAGGAACGCATGCGCGACGACGAGGACGATGACGGGCTCAGGTAGCCGTCTGTTGGCTGCGTACCCAGGCCGCTCTGAAGGTTTCGGCCGCCACCCCGGCCAGTAACCCGGTAAACGGGTTGGCCAGGACAGTGACCAGCGCCGTTATCGCGATAACCGGCCAGCAGGATGGCTTTGCAGTTGTCAGGCGCCGGCTGAAAGCCAACTCGGTGGCTGCCAGTAACAACAGGGCGCCGAGCCCGGCAGTGGGAATCGCTGCAATCAGGGCAAGGCCGCCCGGTGCCAGAACAACAATAAACAGAACCACGCCCAGCAATACCGGGGCCACGCCCGTGCGCGCACCGAAGCGATAGTGGGCCGCCAGGCCGCCAGCTCCGTGGCACATGGGCAGCGCGCCCAATGGAACCATCAGCACGTTGGCCAGGCCGCTGCTTACCGACAGACGGGCCGGGGTCACGCGATGGGATTTGTCGCCAAAATAATCCTCTGCAATTAACGCGGTCAACACGATGGCATTGGTCAGCGTCAGCGCTAGCTGTGGCAGGGTTACCAGGGCAAAGCCCTGCTGCAGGGCATCCGGGCTTGGTAATCCGGGCAAAGAGAAAAGCGCTGAATCCGCAGCATCAAACGCGAGCCCCGGCGCCCCCACCAATCGACCGACGGCGATTGCAGCAAAGATGCCCAGAAGTGCCGACGGCAACTGGGGCCATACCCGTGGGACAACCAATAGCACCGCCAGGGTGACGAAACCCACAGTCGGGGAAGTAGCAAGCAATCCGACACTCATGGCCGCCAGCAGGACACCCAGCCCCAGTTGAAGACCGCTCAATACCGATCTGGGTATAAGGCGGCCCAGACTGTTTATCCAGCCGGTAAATCCCAACAGCAACAGAACAACCCCGATCATCACGCCACTGGCCACCAGGCTCTCGGCGCTTATCTGGCTTGTAAGCAGCACTGCCGTCACCGCTTTCATCGGCTGGACCGGAATTGGCAGGCGGTAATACAGCCCTGTTGCGATGTAGAACAGGGCAAACCCTAACAGCACGGGTATGGGGGCCAACCCCGCCACCCCGATAGCCCCCAGGCTGAGCGGCAAAAGGGTGCCCAGGTCACCCAGCGCCCCGTTGGCCTCTTTCAGTAAACGATTGTGCGATGAAACCATGAAAACTGACTCTGCATTCCGCGCCTGTACCCGGCGGGGAATCACTCATTGGGAAAACCTGCTGTTCCATCACGGGTTTGTAATGAACAACCCCAATCTATACGACGGGATTTCCAATAAAGTCCTAGACCAAGATCACCGGGGCGGCAAGTTGCCGGCCCGCTGATCAGGCGTTGTGGCAAACGCTGCCTAGCTGATCGATGTCATACCCCCCCATGCTTTCGGCCCGTTCGCGGAAATGCTGGCCACGGCAAAAGGCAAGCAGAGCCTGAAACTGAGGCTCGAAATAACTGCGACGCCGCATGGCCAGATCAAAGGATTCCGTATGCAGCGGGATGAAATCCAGACCGTGTCGTCGGGCTGAGGTTTCAACGCCAAGACCGCAATCCGCGCGTCCTTCGCGCACATCCAGCGCAAGATCATCTTCGCCAAGAGCGGGGTGCGGTGAGGTCTTGAGCTTGCGGGCATCCAGGTGTTCTTTTTCCAGCAGCCAGGTCAGCACCGAGTCAGCGCCGGCACCGGGCTGTCGCCTCACCATCGTAACCTGGGGAGAAAACAGATCCTTGAGGCTGCCGATGCCTTTGGGATTACCCGGTGACAATAGCAGGCCCTGCCGTCGTCTTGCCCAGTGAATCATCACCAGGTCGCGCAGCCCGCCCAACCCGCAATGCAGCGGATCATTTCCGGCGCCGGTCTCCGGGTCAGTCAGGTGCATGCCAATCAGCATCGCGCGCCCATCCAGCAGGCGTGTGACGCCATCGCCACTGCCATGACAGAGAAGAGCCAGATCACTGCCGGCCTCACGTACAGCCCATTCCAGCAAGGGATCGTTGCTGCCAGCGAGGATGGGCGCGATGTTGGCGCCACTGCCCGTGTCGCCCTCCAGATGGCTCATGATCCATCTGTCGACTGCCTGCCGCGGGAACAGAAGCTTTCCGGTGACTTTTGTGCAGGGGATCTGGTGCTCACGAACCAACTCGTAGACCTTGCGCTGCTTCAGGCGCAGGTAGTCGGCAACTTCTGAAGTCGTCAGAAGATCATGGCGCGTGGTGTTATTTCCGTTTGTTTTCATGACGGCCGCTTCTGGGAGTGCATTTATCTTGTTTTATTGTGCATATATTACAGCGCTACGTGCATTTCCGCGAATAACCACAGAATATGCAGTACTGACCCGTTAAAAGCGATCTGAAATGAGCAGTAGTGGCCCTTTTGACCAGGCGTTGAACCTGATTCTTTCCCTGGATCCGACACTGACCCAGATTATTTCCCTGTCTTTGCAGGTGAGCCTGACCGCCGTGCTAGTGGCGGCCGCACTCGCTTTGCCAGTGGGCGCTGCCGTTGCCCTGTTCCGGTTCCCGGGTCGTGGCGTCCTGGTGACCGCGCTCAATGCACTGATGGGGCTGCCGCCGGTGGTCGCAGGGCTGATGGTTTATCTAATGCTCTCGCGGGCCGGGCCGCTGGGCTCCTGGGGTTTGCTGTTTACGCCCACCGCCATGGTGGTGGCCCAGACACTGCTGGTATTCCCTATCGTTGCGGCGCTGTCCCGCCAGGTGGTCGAGGATCTGTGGGAGGAATATCGGGAACAACTGCAATCCCTCGGTTGCAACCGTCTCAGGGCGATTCCGACCCTTCTGTGGGATGCACGCTTTTCGCTGGTAACCGGTGTGCTTGCAGGTTTTGGGCGTGCCAGCGCGGAAGTTGGCGCCGTGCTGATTGTCGGCGGCAATATCGACGGCGTGACGCGGATGATGACCACAGCCATCGCCCTGGAGACCAGCAAAGGCAACCTGCCACTGGCCCTGGGGCTGGGCATTGTGCTGTTGCTGCTGGTGGCACTGATCAACGGCGGCGCTTATCTGATGGGTGAATCCGCCAAACGGAGGCTCGGATGAACGATATGAGCGTCACCCGGGGGCTGCTGCCACTGCAACTGGACAATGTCTGCTTCCGCCATCGCAACCAGACGCTGTTGCAGGACATCAATCTGAATTTTGGCGTTTCTGGCAGAACAGTGATCCTGGGCCCGAATGGAGCCGGCAAGAGTTTATTGATGCGGCTCTGCCACGGACTGTTGCAACCCACCTCGGGTAACGTTCGCTGGGCTCTGAATGACACATCGATTGCTTCCGTTCGTCAGCGACAGGCCATGGTGTTTCAGCGTCCGGTACTGCTGCGTCGTTCGGCGTTGGCCAATATCTGTCACGCGCTGGCGCTGCATGGGATCAAACGCTCGCAGCGAATCGGCCCGGCAATGGACGCGCTGGAACGCTTCGGATTGGCGGAACTTCATGCCCGGCCGGCACGGGTGCTCTCCGGCGGGGAACAACAGCGCCTTGCCCTGGCGCGGGCCTGGGCGCTGAAACCAGAGATCCTGTTTCTTGATGAGCCTACCTCGGCGCTGGACCCGGCTGCGGTCAAGTCGGTGGAAGAGGCGGTCACCGCTTTCCAGACGCTGGGCACCCGTATCGTCATGAGCACCCACGACATGAACCAGGCCCGACGGATGGCGGATGACGTGGTGTTTATTCTTCGCGGCCGGGTGCATGAACACACGCCGGCTCCTGCTTTTTTCGAGTCGCCGCAGACGGCCGAGGCGGCTGCTTTCATTCGTGGTGAGCTTATCTGGTAGGAGCTCGTCACGATTCACAAAAATTCACTGCCAACCAGATGGAGAACAACAATGACAATCCGACTGTTTGCAATCGCACTGATGGCGTTTGCCCTGGCCGCACCGGCGCAGGCAGATGATCCGTACATTACCCTGGCATCGACCACGTCTACCGAGGCATCCGGCCTCTTCGGACATATCATCCCCGAGTTTCGTGAAAAGACAGGCATCGACGTTCGCGTCGTCGCTGTCGGAACCGGCCAGGCCTTTGCGATTGCCCGGGCCGGCGACGCCGACAGCCTGATGGTGCACGACACCGCCGGGGAGAAGAAGTTCGTGGCCGAAGGTTATGGCACCGAACGGAAGGATGTCATGTACAACGACTTCGTCCTTATAGGGCCGTCCAGCGACCCTGCCGGAATCGCGAATGCCGAATCGGCGGCTGATGCCATGACCCGGATCGCCAATGCCAAAACACCGTTCGCGTCCCGCGGTGACGACAGCGGAACCCACCGCGCCGAGCAGCGACTCTGGGCAAAAGCTGGCGTCGAGCCGGATGGTAGCTGGTATCGGGAGTTGGGCAGCGGGATGGGCGCGACACTGAACACCGCCGCAGGTATGAACGCCTATGTTATGGCGGACCGCGCCACCTGGCTGAACTTCTCGAACCGACAGGACCTGAAGATCCTGTTCGAGGGTGACAAGGTGCTGTTCAACCAGTACGGCAGCGTATTAATCAACCCTGAGCGTCATCCGGGGCTCAAACATGACCTGGCCAACCAGTGGCACCAGTGGCTGCTGTCAGACGAGGGACAGGAAGCCATTGCCGGCCACACGATCGACGGCCAGCAACTGTTCTTTCCCAACGCCAAGTAAACTGCCGCTTTAGCCGCGGCGCATGGCGTCTGCGATTTTCTCAGCAATCATGATCGTTGGCGCGTTGGTATTGCCGCCCACCAGGGTTGGCATTACCGACGCGTCGACCACACGAAGCCCCTCAATCCCCCGAACCTTCAGCTCCGGATCAACCACCGCCATATCATCCACACCCATCTTGCAGGTGCCTACCGGATGGTAGATGGTGTCCGCCCGTTCGCGGATATGCTGCGCCCACTCTTCATCACTCATGCCATCTTGAATGCCGAACATTTCCGACTGACGGAAAGGCTTGAGCGCTTCGGCTTCCAGAATCTCCCGGGTGATTTTCGCGCCCTTAATGGTCAGTTCAAGGTCCTGCTGATCGGACAGGTAGCCGGGGTCAATGGCGGGCTCGGCCATGGGGTCGCCACTTCGAAGGAAGACGCGCCCCCGGGATTTCGGCCTCAGATTGCACACGTGGCAGCTGAAACCGTGGCCCCAGTGCAGTTTACGGGCATGATCTTCGACAATAGACACCACGAAATGAAGCTGCAGGTCTGCCCTGTCCAGAGCCGGGTCTGATTTGATAAACGCCGCGCCCTCGGCAAAGGGCGACGCCACCATGCCTGTGCCATCCTTGCGCCAGCGCAGGACATGGCTGAGCATATTGCCCATACCCTTCAGGCTGAAACCGAAGTTGTCCTTGTCACCGGATTTGTAGGCCAGAATGAAATCCAGGTGATCCTGAAGATTCTGGCCCACGCCGCCAAGCTCGTGAACCATGTCGATGCCGTGGGGTTCGATGTCTTCCCGCCGGCCGACGCCGGAAAGCTGGAGCAGTTGCGGAGACCCGAACGCCCCCGCTGCCAGAATGACCTCCCGGTGGGCTGAAGCAACAAGTGTCTGCCCGTTCACACGATACTCAACGCCTACGGCACGCTTACCTTCAAACAGAACGCGCGTGGCCCGGGCGCCAGTGACCACCTTGAGGTTATCCCGCTGCCCCATCACCGGATGCAGATAGGCCGCCGCCGTTGAACAGCGCTCACCATTGCGCTGACTGTCGTGGAACTGGGTCACCTCATAGAGACCCGCACCTTCATTATCGCCCGTGTTGAAATCATCGGTGGGCGGGTACCCGCGCTCTTTGACGGCATCGACAAAGGCGTTGGAAATAGGTCTAGGGGATTTCTGCTGGCTGACGTGAAGCGGGCCGTCGCCACCGTGGAATTCACTGGCACCTTTCTCATGGCATTCGGCCTTGCGGAAATAAGGCAGCACTTCGTCCCAGCTCCAACCCTCGCAACCCTGCTCGGCCCAAGCATCGTAGTCGTCTTTGTGCCCCCGCACGTAGAGCATGGCATTGATCAGGCTCGAGCCACCAAGGCCTCGCCCCCGGGGCTGAAATCCCCGGCGACCGTTCAGAGCTTGCTGGGGTTCGGTCAGCAGTGCCCAGTTATTGATCTTGCCGTGGCCGGGCATCAGCGCTACCACGCCGGCCGGCGCGCGGATCAGAAGATGGTCGCCCTTGCCTCCCGCCTCCAGCAGGCAAACGCTCACCGCGGGATCCTCGCTCAACCTGGCGGCCATCACCGCGCCTGCGGATCCTCCACCAACCACTACGTAATCAAAGACCATTCGCCGCTCTCCGGTTTATTATTGTCTGTATACGCTGACACCACTACGCTACCACGTCCCGACAGATCAAGTACTTTCAAGGACTAAGCCGACACGATGAATTTCCCATGCGTACATCCCGCGACCTTGCCCTAGAGTCCAGTCTCTGACGCCCCCCGTAATCTCTTGTGCATTTACACACTCGCAGGAGATAACGCGATGAAATTGACTGCCAGATTAACCGCAGGCCTGCTCGCCGCAGCGCTTTCCACAGGAGCGTTCGCCGCAGAGCACATTGTGAAGATGAAAAATTCCGGCGCAGACGGCGCCATGGTGTTCGAGCCCGGATACCTGGAGGCTGAGAAGGGCGATACGGTGAAATTCGTGCTGGTCGACCCGGCCCATAACTCGGTCTCGGTCGCAGTGCCGGACGGCGCTGAAAGCTGGGCCGGTGAGATGAACAAAGAGATCACCGTTACGCTCGGCGCTGAGGGCGTCTATGTCTACAAGTGCACACCCCATGCGCCGTTGAATATGGCGGGCGTGATCAAGGTAGGCGAGCCGGTGAACTACGACCAGGCCAAGGCAGCTGTCGATAAATTGACAGCCGCGGCGGCCACCAACAAGGATCGTTTGACCGGCTACTTCAGCAACGTAAAATAAAGTAGCTTCGGGAAAGAAAATGCCGGCAATTCTTAACGAATTGCCGGCATTTTTCTGTCTTGAGATTAAGCCTGCTCGAGTTGATCAGGCTGACCGGACTCCTGCCGTTTCTTCTCCGCTTCTTCAAGCGATTTCCTGATCTTCTGCCTGAGCTCCTCCAGGGATTTGCCGAAATCCTCAAGAGCCTCTTCGGCTTTCTGCCCGGTTTCCTCAGAATAGGTTCTGAATTCTTCGGCCATTTCGTCGACCTGTTTCGACAGCTTGTCTGAGGTCTTACCAACCGCCTGGTCCAGCTGCTGACCGAGCCGGTCAATATCGTTCATCAGCCCGCTTAAGGCCGGGCGGTCCATTACCGCGTCGCGGGTGCTCTGGTAATCCACCAGCCACTGATCATTGATCCGCACCAGGTGAGTGAGCAGTTCCCGGCGCTCTGCCGCAGCACCATTTTCAGTCGTTACCCGGGTAACGATCGTTGCCTGATCGGCATCAATCACGATCCGCCCGAAATCAGGAAGAGTTCCCGCCCAGTCGCGGCCAAAGCCATTAAACGAGCCGGCATCGGTCAGGGTGGACAGCTCGGTTGCCGTACCAGCATCGCCTTCAGACACCGCCTGCCAGAATTCAGCAGCCACCTGTTGCGGAGATTCCGGCCGGCTGCATCCGGCAAATACAACTGCCAGTGCAGCCAGGGCCACCACTGCTAACCATCTTTTTTTCATCATTCTGCCTTCCTGCGACTGCCATTTCCGGCAATTGTACGCCACTGATCAGAGGTTGCAGGTCAGCTTTACCAATTCTTCATCAAACACCCGGCGGTTCTCGCTGTAGTCCACCGGCACTTCCACCAGGTGAACGCCACCCTCCGACAGCGCCGATTCCAGCGTCGGCCTGAGGTCTTCGGTGCGGGAAACCAGGTGCCCCTTGGCTCCATAGGCATCGGCGTATTTCAGAAAATCCGGGTTGCCGTAGTCCAGCCCGAAATCTTCAAAACCTTCCTGACCTTGCTTCCATTTAATCATGCCGTAGGCATTGTCGTTGATGATCAGCACCACCAGGTTCAGCTTCAGCCGCACGGCGGTTTCCAGTTCCTGGCTGTTCATCATGAAGCCGCCATCACCACACACGGCCATCACTTTCAGTTCCGGATAGAGCATGGCGGCCATCATGGCGCTGGGCAGACCCGCGCCCATGGACGCCAGGGCGTTATCCAGCAGCACAGTATTGTTGTCATAGGCCGGGTAATTACGGGCGAACCAGAGCTTGTACATGCCGTTGTCCAGGGCAATGATGCCGTCCTCGGGCATGACCTTGCGCACATCACTGACGATGCGCTGGGGAATGATGGGATAGCGCTCGTCATCCGCCTTCTCGGCCAGGTGCTCATCCACCGAGGCTTTTACTTCCATGAACTGCCTGAAATCGTGGGTCGGGCACTGCCCGCAGCGCTCGGCCAGATAATCCACGCTGTTGGCGATATCGCCCACCACTTCGTGTTGCGGGAAGTAGACCGGGTCCACATCGGCCCCGGAGAAGTTCACATGAATCACCTGCTTGCCACCGGGCTTCATGAAGAAGGGGGGCTTCTCCACCACGTCATGCCCGACATTGATCACCAGATCGGCATGGTCAATGGCGCAATGAACAAAGTCACCGGAGGACAGCGCGGCGTTGCCGAGATAGCGTGGGTGGCGTTCGTCTACCACGCCCTTGCCCATCTGGGTGGTAAAAAACGGAATGCCGGTGGCGTTCACCAGATGGATCAGCGCCTGGGAGACCCGCTTCCGGTTGGCGCCTGCACCAATCATGATCAGCGGATGCTTCGCCTGATTGATCATCTCGCAGGCAGTATCCAGGCTTTTGGTACTTGCCGTGGGTCTGCGGGCATCGCTGGGCTGGAAGATATGGGTGTCGTCATCAGCGACTTCCGCGGCGATGTCTTCAGGCAGTTCCAGATGAACTGCACCGGGGCGTTCCTCTGAAGCCAGCCTGAATGCCTCCCGCACCTTCGCAGGAATGGTATTGGCGTTGCTGATCTGGCGGGTATATTTGGTCAGTGGCCGCATCAGATCCACCACATCCAGTATCTGGAACAGGCCCTGTTTCGAGGATTTGATAGGCTTCTGCCCGGAGATCATCATCATCGGCATGCCCCCCAGCTGAGCGTAGGCCGCCGCCGTCACCAGGTTGGTGGCGCCAGGTCCCAGAGTAGACAGGCAAACGCCCACCCGGCCGGTCAGACGGCCATAGGTGGCAGCCATGAAGCCCGCCGCCTGCTCGTGGCGATTCAGGACCAACTGAATGCGTGACTTGCGCAACGCTTCCAGCAGATCGAGGTTCTCTTCCCCCGGCACCCCGAAGATGTAGCGAACGCCCTCGTTTTCCAGGGCACGGATAAACAGTTCTGCGCCACTTTCACCGCCTGGTTGATTCGTGCTGGCTTGCGACGACATTCTTTCTCCTATCTCATTGTAAATGCGCTTTCAGGCAGGCCCGGTACTCGGCGGCTCTGCCTGCAGTGCCGCTGCGGGCAACCTGTCGCGGCCCCAGCTCTGATGAACGCGGTCGATGACACGCGCCAGCTCTTCTTCGGCGACGTCGGCAGGCTCGCCCCGTTCCAGCGGATCAAAGTGGAAAATATAGACTCGCGACGCAAACTGCTCGAACGGCAGGGATGACTCGCCGAACCGCTCACCCTTGCTGGCAGTGCTGACCTGCAAGTCGCCGCCCCAATTCTGGCCGCTGTCATTGTTGGGATTATAGAAGTACACCCGCATGACGCCCTCCGGGTCCCGTGTGACCCGCAGAATGGTGATGGCGTGCCAGCCGATAAACCGGGCCGCGCTGTCTGTCACCGCCACACCCGCAGGCTGGGGATGGACCAGCGGCTGATTGCCGTTGTAAACCGGATGGTAGCTGGCGTAAAAGTGCCGCAGGAACTCCTCGAGATCCATCAGCTTACCCGTAGCCACGTCCACGTTGATACGAAACCCGCGGCCGGCGGACCACCCGTGAAATTCCGGGTTCACCCACCGGTGGGGATCGCCTTCCCGGCCAATACACAGGCGACCCATCTCGGCGTAGATGCGGTCCAGATGCGGCACTACCACCAGCGACACCGGATCCAGATCGAAGGTCACTTCGGAGGCCACACCCCCGCGGCTGGTCGCGGAAGACACCGGCGTACCTTCGAAATGCATGATGATTTCATTGTCACGGGCGGCCCAGGCAACCATCTGCAACAGGTAATCCGGATCGTTGTACGCCCACATGGACAGCGCACGGGCAGACTGGCAGGTGGGATTATTGCCCTGCCCGACTCCCAATGGCTGGCCCAGCATGTTCAGAACGCCCTGTATCAGCCAGGCCTTGGGCTGGGGCTGATAGCCAAAAGCGATCTCGATCCGGTAGCGGGCCTCCGGGCAGATCGACAACGTGGTCTGTCGCCACAGTGCCGGTTCGACTGGGGGCTGATAGAGGATTCCCCGCTCCAGTAGCAGTGACAGCCCATAGATACCCTGGGAGGTTTCCGGAAACACCCCTTCGCGAATCAGGGTCAGCACCAGGTCCCGATAGCGCAGAAGGCAATCCCGCCCGGTCATGGACAGGCCCAGGGATTCCGCAATCAGCGAATCCTGATTTTCCAGGATGAACCGCATAAAAGCCGCATGGTATGGCGACACCAGCCCGGTATCGTGCATGGAGCGGGCGAAGCCGGTGGCCTCGCCCTGTAGCGCGCTCTGGTCCATGTGGCTCAGACGCTCTTCATACACCGCGACACCCGGATCTTCCCGGCAGGCCTGGGTGGGCCCGTACAGACTGGAAATCAGGCGCTCGGCCCCCTGCCCGGCGCTGCCCAGATCCACATTGGGATCGGCACGGCACAGGGCAATCTGGGTGATCATCTGGCGAACGCTGTTCACCTGGATGGGTCGCTGTTTCAGGATGCGCCAGATTTCATCAATAAGGCGATCAATCACATGCTCGTAACCAATCTGGGAAGCAACGTGCTGAACCAGGTTGCGGCTGATCACCGCCAGTTTGCCCTGCTCCCGCTCGGTTTCACCGGCTTCGCCGAAGAGCATCGGCAGATTGATCGCCAGAACCTGGGTCAGGTAATGGTGGGCCTGTTCTGCGGAAACCGAGTCATGAAGATAGTCACCCCGAGCCACTGAAAGCAGGCGCAGTTCGCTCATTGCTTCCACAATGACGGTGTCCGGTTCGGTGCTCTGGAGGGAATAGGTGGTTAACTGGGGCAACAGAATGGACGGCTCGGCCCAGTCTGTGCCCAGAAAGACGCCGGCTTTTTCCAACGGTTCTGAGCGGTCCTGGATGGCCTGACAACCGCCGGGCTGAAGCAGCACCCGGCGAACGGTATCGAACACGCGGGGCAACTTGCCGGCTTTTGCGAAGGAACGGCTCTCGGCGAGAGCCGCTATTGCGTCATCCAGTCGCTGAACCAGCTTTTCGAAATCAACAACAGGTGCCGGATTTCCAGCGTCGGGAGTGCTCAAACTGTTTTCCTCAGGGCCTGTACCAGGCCCGTTGTTGTATATCCCTTCCGGGATTATACATAGAAATCCAGTTCTTCCTGGTGCTTCAGCAAATCACGCATGGTGTAGGAGTCGTCCCCGAAGAAATACACCAGGCCCCAATGGGTACCAAAAGCGGTCCGCTTGGTGACGGTTTCTTCCAGCGGCGGGGTCAGCTCGTGAGACTCGAAGTAGGGATGGTTCTCGGTCTCTTCCGGCATTTCCAGCTTGCTGACCACACGGCGACGGGGATACACACCGAAGCAGCCGGCGTAGCCCTTCGCGTCCACCACCTCTTTCGGGAAGAAGGCTTTCACTTCCTCTTCGGTGGTCTTGGGGTCAAAGGTCATGATCATGCCCTGGTAGGCGTTAAAGCCGTAGGCTTTCTCAAGCAGCTCGAATACCTTGAAACCGGGCGGACGATATGCCACCTCGCCGAAGTACATGGTGCTGTCACTGGTGACAAAGTACTCGGGATGGATAAAGCCGAACTCGATGTCGAAGGTCTTGATCAGCTTTTCGATTTCCCGGGTAATCTGATCCCGGTATTTTTCCAGGTCCGGCGTTGCCGGTACGAACACGGAATACCCCAGGGTCACGTATTCGGAAATATTCAGGAACGCGATCTTCCCATTGTGAATCCAGGCTTCCACCGCGAATTCCCAGCCATCCAGGTGCGATTCCATCAGTACCGGGAATTCTTCTTCCGGAATGGTATCTACCTCGTCCGGCGTGCGGATAACCCGGTGACCAAGGCAGCCCGCCTTGTCAAAGGCCTTGAGGTGAATCGGGTCGTTCGGGTCGCCGTCCAGCTTCAGCAACGTCTGGTTAACACGCTTGAGGAAGCGGATAACGTCGTCCCGGTCGTGGGCCTCTTCGAAAATGCCCACGCGAATACCACCGAGCTGGGCACGGCGCTTCATCAGGGCTTTGTCGCGCAGCAGCATGGACTGGCCAAACAGTTTGGGCTGATCCATCAGTACCGAGTTGATGGCACCGGCCCACTCCACAGTTTCCTCGAACAAGGGAATGGCCACGTTCACGCCCATTTCCTTGAGGGTCTGTGCAATCTCGACAGAGCGGTCGTTCAGACGCTCGAAGTTCCAGGGCACGTAGGGAATGTCGTGCTCCTTGCAATAGGTTTCGGCCCAGTCCGGGGCTACCACAACGTAACGCCTGTCGAATTTGTCCGCAGCTTCAACCGCATTGAGACTCCAGCCCAGGAGTGCAACATAACCTTTATTGGGATCGTAATTTTGCTCGCTCATCTGCGTTCTCCTCGTTGCATGTATCTATAAACCTAATACTTTGACACTAAATGGCAACCGGCGCGGCGGCTCCAGAAACAATAAAGCGCCGGCACCTCAGGCTGTTAAGCCCCTGATGCCAGCGCTTCGCGAGTGATTAGAACAATTAAGAATATGCCTGCAATTTCAGCGTTGACAGTGTCCGTTCACGAACCTTGTTGAGCAACTGCTCATCATCCACCAGAGATTGACCATAGGACTCCACCATGGATTTCATTCTCTCCTGCCACTCGGGCGACTGCGTACGTTCACCGAAGCAGCGCTGGATCACATCAATCATTGCGTGAACCGCAGTAGAAGCCCCGGGCGAAGCACCCAGTAGCGCGGCCAGCGAGCCGTCACCGGCCGCCACAATCTCGGTGCCAAATTCCAGCTTGCCGCGCCCGTCTTTCGACTTCTTGATGATCTGCACGCGCTGCCCGGCATTCTGCAGCCGCCAGTCCTCTTCCCGGGCATCGGGAAAGTAGTTACGCAGTGACGCCACGCGCTCACTGTGGGACTGGAACACCTCGCCAATCAGATAGCGTGTCAGATCCATATTGGTGCGGCTGACCGACAACATTGGGCGGAGATTGGTGGAACGGACCGAGCCAAACAGATCGAAGACTGACCCCTGCTTCAGGAAACGAGTGGTAAAGCCGGCAAAGGGTCCGAACAACAGGGCCGGTTCGCCGTTGATAATACGGGTATCCAGATGCGGAACCGACATGGGTGGCGCGCCCATGGGTGCTTTGCCGTACACCTTGGAATTGTGCTGCTTCACAATCTCCGGCTTCTGGCAGACCAGCCACTGCCCGCTGACAGGGAAGCCACCATAACCCTTGGACTCCTGGATATTGGATTTCTGCAACATCGGCAGTGCGCCACCGCCGGCCCCCAGGAATACAAAACCGGCCTCTAGCTTCTGCACTTCGCCGCTGAGCTGGTTCTTGACCCGCACTTTCCAGCGGCCGTTATCTCTCTGGGCCAGGTAATGCACCGGGCTGTTGAGCATCAGCTCAAAGTTGGGGGTGGTCTCCAGAAACTTCACCATATTGCGGGTCAGGGACCCGAAATCCACATCGGCGCCATGGTTCACGCGCGTAGCGGCCACCCGCTCCATGGGGTCACGGTTCTGGACCACCAGCGGCATCCACTCTTCCAGGTCCCGGGGGGATTCGGTGAACTGCATCTCCCGGAACAGGTGGTGGGCGCTGAGCTTCTCGTGCCGGCGCCTCAGGTATTCCACGTTCTTCTCGCCCCAGACAAAGCTCTGGTGCGGGGTGCGGTTAATGAAGGATTCCGGTTCCGGCAGGATGCCCTGCTCCACCAGGTAAGACCAGAACTGCAGTGATACCTCGAAGGACGCGTTGATCTCCAGCGCCCGATCAATGGATACGTCGCCGTCTTCCGTTTCGGGCGTGTAATTAAGCTCGCAGTATCCGGCGTGGCCGGTACCGGCATTGTTCCAACCATCCGTGCTTTCATGGGCCACGTGATCAAGACGTTCCACCATGACGATGTCCAGGGACGGGTCGAGTTGCCGGAGCATCATGCCGAGGGTAGCGCTCATGACGCCCCCGCCGACCAGCACTACATCTGCCTGTCTAACGGCCATTGCTAATCACCCTAGTCGTGTGAGGTGTTATATGAATCCTGCGGCCCAGCCACGATCAGCAGCGGGCCTGTCTGTGTTCGGTGGCGCGATTATCCCGATTTTTCCACCAATAATAAAATGTGTTACTGAACCAGTCGCACCCTGCCCTGCTTTACGTGCACTGGCCGGGAGTGGGTCAAATGTTTAGAATGCGCGGACTCGCAACTACTAGGGCGCAACTATGCTTTTGGCCGGTCTCGCAATCCTGTTTGGTCTTATTCTCCTGGTCTGGAGCGCCGACCGATTCATTGAGGGTGCAGCCGCTACCGCGAAACATCTGGGCATGCCCTCGCTGCTGATCGGGATGGTGATCATCGGCTTTGGTACCTCGGCTCCTGAACTGGCCGTCTCCGCCATGGCGGCACTGGACGGCAACCCCGGGCTGGCACTGGGCAATGCCTACGGCTCGAACATTACCAATATTGCGGTGATTGTGGGCATTACCGCCATGATTGCGCCCATTGCGGTGCATTCACAGGTACTTCGCAAAGAGTTGCCTCTGCTGCTGGCTCTGACGGTATTTGCTGGCTATCAGTTGATCGACGGTGAGCTCAGCCGCCTCGACGGCTGGCTCCTGCTGGTGGTTTTCACGGCGGTGATGGGCTGGTCAATCTTCCAGGGCATCCGTGGCAAGGCTGACCCCCTGGCAGGAGACGCCGAGGCCGAAATCATCCAGCATCCCATGCCCCTGAACAAAGCCCTTATGTGGCTGGTCATTGGTCTGGTCCTGCTGCTGGTCAGTTCGCGAATGCTGGTCTGGGGCGCGGTATTCATTGCCCAAAGCCTGGGCGTCAGTGATCTGGTCATCGGCCTGACCATCGTGGCGATCGGCACGTCACTGCCTGAGCTGGCATCCGCTCTGGCAGCGGTCAAAAAGAACGAGCATGACCTTATACTGGGCAACATTATCGGCTCGGGTATTTTCAACACCCTGGCCGTTGTGGGTCTGGCCGCAACCATCGAGCCCCTGTCGGTTGAGATGGAGGTGCTCTATCGCGACTGGACACTGATGACCGCCCTCACGCTCGGGCTCATGCTTATGGGGTTTGGCCTCAGCGGCAAACCCCGCATCATCACCCGTCTGGACGGCGTCATCCTCAGCCTGGTTTATGTGGGCTATGCCGGCTTCCTGATTTCCACCGTGCTTGGCTGACCGGCCTCAGTTGCCGGTTTCACGGAATTCCATGGCAACCGAGTTAAGGCAGTAACGCTGGCCGGTAGGTGCAGGACCATCGGGAAAAACATGCCCCAGATGACTGTCGCACCGGGGACAGCGGACTTCGGTTCGCTGCATGCCCAGGCTGTTGTCCTCAATGTAGCGGATGTGCTCCTTGTCAAACGGCTGGAAAAAGCTGGGCCAGCCGGTGCCCGAATCGAACTTCGAATCGGAACTGAACAGTGGCAGGCCGCATAGCCGACAGTCGTAGACACCAGCGTTCTTGTTATCCAGCAGGGTGCCGCAGAACGGCCTTTCGGTGCCATGGTCCAGCAGCACCCGACGCTCCTCCTCTGACAGATGCGCTGCCTTTTCCTCAATTTGTTCCCGCGTAAGCGGGGTCAGGTCGTACCCGGCAGCAGATGTACTCATGGGTGGTTCCTCAATCGTTGTCGTCGTTGGTGTATTCAGGCTTCAGGCGCTCAGGAAAGCTGCTCGCAAGCTTCTCCATTTTCGGCGCCGCTACCGCCATCACATAGGGCTGATAGGGATTCTTCGCCGCAAAGTTCTGGTGGTAGGACTCGGCCGGATGAAACGCTTCCAGCGGCTCCAGCGTTGTCACCAGCGGCTCTTTGTAAACGCCCGCCTCGTTCAGAAGATTAACGTAGGCCTGGGCCACCTGCTTCTGATCTTCGGTCTCGTAGAACACGACTGAACGATACTGGGTACCGCGGTCATTGCCCTGACGGTTCAACTGGGTCGGGTCATGGGCAACCGAGAAGAAAATCTTCAGCAGCTCGCCAAAACTCACCTTTGTCGGGTCGTACTGAACGGCGACCACTTCAGCGTGACCGGTCTGACCCGAACACACCGCTTCGTAATTAGCGGTGTCGGGGCTGCCGCCTGCGTAACCGGAAACGACGCCGGTGACGCCATCAACGGCAAGAAATACCGCTTCCACGCACCAGAAGCAGCCGCCGCCCAGAACCACTCGTTGCTCGCCGGTTTCGCCGGACAGATCGTGTTCCGGGTCCGGAAAACGGCTCCGGGGCACGTTCATTCCCGGTATGTTGCAGGATGTTGTCATATCTACCTCGGATTCCGGTTATTAAAACAGCCACAGGCCACTCAGCCCGCTCAATAACGCCAGCAACCAAACTGGCACCTGCCAGAGCGACAACGCTGCCCAGACTACCAGCACAAACCCCACCGACGCCGGCGACACCACGCCCGATATCCAGACCGGATCATAGAGTGCCGATAGCAGCAGGCCAACCACCCCGGCATTCACGCCGGCAAGGGCCGACCTTGCCCCGGCATGTTCTCTTACATACTGCCACAGGGGCAGGCCTGCAAAAACCAGCAGCGCGCCCGGTAAAAACACCGCGGCCACACCCACGGCGGCTCCAGACCAGCCATGCTCCACCCCGCCCAGAAACGCGGAGAAGGAGAAGAGCGGCCCAGGCATGGCCTGGGCTACGCCGTAACCCGCCAGGAAGGTATCCGCCGGCATGGCGCCCGACGCCACAAAACTCTCCTCCAGCCAGGGCAACACCACATGACCACCGCCGAACACCAGGGCACCGGCACGGTACAGTTCCGCAGCAATCGCGGTATGCGCTCCTGCGCCCCAGGGCAGGAATGTTAACAACAGCAGCCCCACAAACACCGAGAAAAAAACCATCGGCTTGCGGGTTTTAACCGGAATATCCAACTCGCCACCAGCGTTGTCCGACGGCAGTCTGAGCCAGGCACCGGCAGTACCCGCAACCACCAGTGCCAACGCCTGTATCCAGACGCTACCGGCAACCAACAGCGTCGAGGCTACCAATACCGCAATGGTTCGGCGGGAGCGGTCCGGACAGAGCCTGGTGCCCATCTGCCAGACCGCCTGGGCAACCACCGCAACAACAAAGAGCTTGAGGCCGGTAACCCAACCGCCGGATCCGGCCTCGGGCCAGAGCACCATTCCCGAGGCAAACAGCGCCATAATCAGCGCCGACGGCAGGGTAAACCCGGCCCAGGCGGCCGCCGCGCCCGGGTAGCCACTCCGCAGGTAGCCGATCGTCATCCCTGCCTGACTTGACGCCGGGCCAGGCAGCATCTGACACAGCGCTACAACTTCGGCGTACGCCTGCTCCGTCACCCATTGCCGGCGCTTCACAAACTCGTCGTAAAAGAAACTGAGGTGAGCCACCGGCCCGCCAAATGAAGTCAACCCCAGGCGCAGGAACAGCAGAAAAATTGCCTGTGTCGATCCTGCTTCCCGGGGCTGCGACATTGTCAGGCTGTCCCTCCGCGGGTCAGTTTCAGAGGATCCATCAGCGCTTCCAGCTGGGAACGGCTCAGGCCACTGCGTTCTTCGGCCACATCTATAACTGCCCGCCCGGTTTTATACGCTTCTTTAGCGATATCGGACGCCAGGGCGTAACCGATTTCCGGGTTGAGCGCCGTGACCAGAACCGGGTTCTTGCCCACGGCAGCATCCAGGGTGTCGCTGTTGACCGTAAAGCCACGGATAGCCCTGTCCGCCAGGTTGTTCATTGAGTTGCCCAGCAGCTCGATCATATCCAGCAGATTGGCTCCCACCAGCGGCAGCATCACGTTCAGCTGGAAGTTGCCGGACTGCCCGGCAATGGCGTTGGTGCTGTCCAGCCCCATGACCTGGGCGGTCGCCATGGCCACCGACTCCGGTATAACCGGGTTCACCTTGCCCGGCATGATGCTGCTGCCCGGCTGCAACGCCGGCAGGCTGATTTCCGCCAGGCCGTGGATGGGGCCGCTGTTCATCCAGCGAAGATCGTTGGCAATTTTGGTCAGCACCACCGCCAGTCCTCGGAGCTGGGCAGACAGATTCACCGGCGCATCAATCGCACTCTGGCCCACAAACTTGTGGTCCATTGAGCGGAAAGCATAACCGGTCTTATCTTTCAGGGATTTTACAAACTGCTCGGTAAATTCCTCGGGCGCGTTCACTCCAGTGCCCACGGCAGTTCCACCCTGGGGCACCGCCAGCAAGTCATTGGCAGCGGCATCAAGGCGCTTTTCGGTCGCCAGCAGTTGTTCCCGCCAGGTTCGGAGTTCCTGGCCAAGGGTAACCGGCATGGCATCCATCAGGTGTGTACGGCCGGTTTTCACCTGCTCATTCAACACCCCTTCACGCTCGTAGATCATGCCGCAAAGATGGGTGAGTGCCGGCAACAATCGCTCCTGAACACCCGCCACCGCACTGACGTGGATCGCCGTGGGAATGACATCATTGGAGCTCTGGCTCATATTGACGTGATCGTTGGGGTGCACTTCCAGCCCCGAATGGTTGGCCAGGGCGGAAATCACCTCATTCACGTTCATATTGGTGCTGGTGCCAGAACCGGTCTGGTATCGGTCCACCGGAAACTGGTCATCAAAATCGCCGTCCAGAATCCGATCGCCGGCTTCTGAAATACCATCCCGCAATCGGGTTTCCATCAACCCCAGGCTGGTATTGGCATCAGCGGCCGCCTGCTTGATACGTACGACGGCCCGGATGAATTCCGTGGGCATGGGAAGCCCGCTGACCGGGAAATTCTCGACGGCGCGCTGGGTCTGGGCGCCCCAGAGCGCATCCTTTGGCACATGAACGTCACCCAGGCTGTCTTTTTCGATTCTGTAGTCCATCATTGAGTCCTCCTTGCTTTCGGGCGTTGGCATGTTCGCCTGTCACCAGTTTACGCCTACCAGCCGCTGCCATGACAACCGTTCCATATAACGGTAGCTGACGCCGATTGCGTAACGCAAAGAGGCACGTCCCTGTGCCGGATCCTCACTTTCCCGATCAAAAAAAACCGAGAGGATTGATGTCGTAGCTGACCAGCAAATTCTTGGTCTGCTGGTAGTGGTCCAGCGCCATTTTGTGGTTCTCGCGGCCAACGCCGGATTTCTTGTAACCACCGAAGGCGGCGTGAGCAGGGTACTGGTGATAGCAGTTGGTCCACACCCTCCCCGCCTGGATGCCACGGCCAACCCGGAAGGCGCGGTTGATGTCCCGGGTCCATAGCCCGGCTCCCAGGCCGAATTCGGTGTCATTGGCGATGGCCAGGGCTTCCTCCTCGTCCTTGAAGGTGGTCACGCCCACCACCGGGCCGAAGATCTCTTCCTGGAACACGCGCATGTCGTTCCGCCCCTTGAACAGGGTTGGCTGAACATAGAAGCCGTTGTTGTACTCGCCTTCCATTTCCTGGCGACCGCCGCCGGTAAGCACTTCCGCCCCTTCCTGCTTGCCGATCTCGAGGTAGGACATGATCTTGTCGAACTGTTCCTTGCTGGCCTGGGCGCCTACCTGAACATCGGTATCCAGCGGGTTTCCGCGCTTGATGGACTTGGTGCGTTCAACCACCTTCGCCATGAACTCCTCATACATATCTTCCTGCACCAGAGCGCGGGACGGACAGGTGCACACCTCGCCCTGGTTAAAGAACGCCAGAACCAGTCCCTCCACACACTTGTCGATGAATTCCGGCTCGGCCTTCATGACGTCCGAGAAGTAGATGTTGGGGGATTTGCCACCCAGCTCCACTGTCGAGGGAATGATGTTCTCCGCCGCACATTTGAGGATATGCGAGCCCACCGGGGTGGAGCCGGTGAACGCGATCTTGGCGATCCGCTTGCTGGTTGCTAGCGCCTGGCCGGCCTCAACGCCATAGCCGTTGACGATGTTAATAACCCCCGCGGGCAGCAAGTCGCCAATCAGTTCCATCAGTACCAGAATGCTGGCCGGCGTCTGTTCGGCTGGTTTCATGACCGTGCAGTTGCCCGCCGCAAGGCAGGGCGCCAGCTTCCAGGTGGCCATCAGTATCGGGAAGTTCCAGGGTATGATCTGGCCAACAACGCCCAACGGCTCATGGTAATGATAGGCCACGGTGTTGGCATCAATGGCGCTGGAGGTGTCTTCCTGCGCCCGGATACAGGCCGCGAAATAACGGAAATGGTCCACCGCCAGCGGCAGATCGGCATTGATGGTTTCCCGCACCGCCTTGCCGTTGTCCCAGGTCTCGGCGACTGCCAGCATCTCCAGATTCTGCTCCATGCGGTCAGCGATTTTCAGCAGAATGTTGGAGCGTTCGGTGGTGGACATCCCACCCCAGGCAGGCGCCGCCTTGTGGGCTGCGTCGAGGGCAAGATCAATATCTTCCTGGCCGGAACGCGGAATCTCACAGATGACCTCGCCAGTGACCGGCGTGATGTTTTCGAAGTACTGGCCTTTAACCGGGGCAACCCATTCGCCGCCGATGTAGTTTTCGTAACGGGATTTGAAAGAGACAACGGAACCTTCTTTACCGGGATTCGCATAAATCATGGGGATGACCTTTTTTGTGGTTATTGGTCATTTCACTTTAAACCTGCGCCCCATTGAAAAGAATGACTCTATCGCGGCGAAAACTCGTCCATTGGTCTAAGAATCCGAAAAGGCGTTCAGTTCGTGCAGACAGTCCAACAAAAACTGTTCGGGCTCGGACATGATCGCCTCGTCCGCCACCACCCCGAACTGCACTTGCCCGGCGTAACTGACCACGCTCACACCCAACCCGATATCCCCGGCCTGGGGCACCCAGAACATCTGCTCGGTTATCCGGCAGCCCGCCAGATAGCGGGTTTCAGGAGTACCGGGCACGTTCGAAACCACGGCGCTGGCCTTGCGGTAGAACAGGTCTGCCAGAGGCTGGCGCCAGCTTTCCGGAACCATAGCCGCCGAGCCGGTCAGAGCCCAGGCCAGGCCCGGCTGCCAGCTTTTCTTGAGTCGACGTGTTTCGTGCTTGATTCGGTAAAGGCGTTCCAGGGCGCTTTCCCCATCCACCGGCAGGGGCACAAACACCGTGCCAAAGTAGTTGCCCAGCGCGTCGGCGCCCGGTTTGATGTCATCCGGCAGACGGCTGCGGATATCCACCGGCACTGCCGCATGCAGGACTGCGTCTTCAAGCTGTGCGGGATCGAGAGGGGACGGGGCGTTCTGAAGGTGTCGGCGCACCGCGGCGGCAACGCAACTGAGCAGCACGTCGTTGATTTTGACGCCGGTAGCGGCGGCAATCCGCCGGAACCTGTTCAGATCCACCGGCGCTGACCAGCGGCACTGCCGGCGCCCGAGCAACGCCCGTTTGAGGCTGGATGGAGTATCTTCCGGCTCGACCAGGAACTGGCTTAACTCGTTAACCAGTTTCGCGCTTTTCCAGGCGGCGGTTTCCAGGGCGCTGCGGGCCGGCGTGGCCCCGTTACCCGGGATCTGGCCGGAATCCGGAGCGCGGTCTTCATCCGAGGACACCAGTTCGCTCAGCCAGGCACCGGCCGCCTGCTTCCAGCGCCCCAGATCCCCGCGCTCGGGCGCGCCATAGATAGCCGGCGCCTGTCGCGGCGACGGCGGGCACAACCGCTCGAACACGCCCATCAGGGACAGGCCGTCGGCATAGCAGTGATGCACTCGCAGCAGCAGCGCTGCGCCGCCTTCGGCATCCGGTACCAACCAGAACTTCCAGAGCGGCCGATAGTCCGGCAGGGGTTGGTTCAGCCGTGCGGACACCCAGGACTGCAGTGCCGACTCGTTAAAATGGCCGTGCACCACGGTAAGATGGTGGTTCAGGGAAAACACCGGGTCTTTTTCCCACCACCAGCCGGTGGTGCGGCGGACGGGCATGTACCGGAAACGCTCCCACGCCATCCAGTAGACCTTCAGAAACTCCCGAAAACGGGCTTCGGTGAGCTCTTCAACCCGCAGCATGACGGTGATGGTCATGGGGTTGCCGGGCCGTTCCAGCGCGAGCCATGCCGAATCCACAGGCAACAGGAGGTGCGATTCCGTTTGACTCAAACCTGTGTATCCCCGGCCAAATGCTGCGAATGAACAATCTGAAGAAAGTGACCGCCATTGTGCCAGACATGCCCGACGGGCTCCATATAACCACCGGTTCACGATTCTGTGCCAGGTTACAAAACGTTACGCGAAAGTAACCTTGCCTTCGTATACTCTGAAAGTAAGCCATTGGCCATGGGAGAGTTTAAATTCAGTATCTTGTGCCAATACATGGCTATACTTTAAGGGTCAGAGTATTACCAGCGTAGACATACACCAATATAACAAGTCAGGCGTTGCTGGCGGCTTTGGAGCCTGGGAGAGAAAGACCATGAAATCGAGTCACGTTCGAAAACTGATCAAGCCCATCGAAAGCGCCTATTCGGAAATGTTCTCGGGCCGGGTCTATCGCGTGGGCACTGGTGCCGTATCGGTTCGCAACCACAGCGGCGATGCCGAGCAGACGGTCATTGGTGTACATGGCTTTCTGGAGAACCACTGCTATTTCACCCAGGCCTATGACGCCCCGACAACCGAACTGATTCTGCTCACCTGCAGCAATTACCATATTCCGGTGAACGGTGTGACCCCGGAATCCCCGGATTGGGAAGTGCCGATCAAACACCTTGAAGGCACGATCGAATACGACGCCTGCATTCTTAACCAGGCCATGGCCAACCTGCCGAGCACCTACAATATCCGCATCCACGGTCATTCCCGTGGTGGCGCGGTTATTCTGGAGGCGGCAAGGCAGTGGCCGGATCTTTATGAGAACGTCGAGGTCGTGCTGGAAGCGCCGATTCTGCCCCAGGGCAAGCTTTCCGCGCTGGTTACGGCGGTGCTGGAACCGGTCAGCCACGGCATGTGGCCCTGGCTGATCCGGCTGATCAACAGCGCGCCCTCCTCGACCTATGGCCAGACGTTTTTCGGCAAGATGAATCCCCGGAAAAAGCAGCTGTTGTCCAAGCTTTTCTCCGCCACCCAGGATCACCTGACCATTGTCCGGAACATCGAGAACCTGATGGCCTGGATGCATCGGGCGGACGCCACGGCCTACGAGAATATCCGCTATGGCACCTTCCTGATTCCCGCTGTGGACCGCATTCTGGACCGCGACGCTATGCTCAGAAGTGCGCGCCAGAGCCCCACCACCATGCGGATCGTGGAGACCGAAGCGCCCAGCCACTTCATTACCCTGGACAGCAAGGAATGGATCCCCGGCTTTGAGACCCTGCCCATGGCCGCGCAGAATTAAGCACCAACCGGCTCCGGAACGGCTGCAATAGGCGTCCGGCTTCGCTAAACTGGCGTGCCCGTTAAGTGCCGTTTCAGTGGAGCCCTGTTCCTTCATGTATCGTGATCGCCTCGTCAATACGCCCGTCACGACATCCAGTGCCCGACGCCTGCAGCAGGTGCTGCTGGCCTATCACGATTTCCGGCAGCTCAGATCCGGCCATCAATACCTGACCGCCACCTACACCCTTGCCAGCTGGCAGGCTGAACGGCTGAAAAACACCCATCGCGACCTCTACGCCCACCCGGGCTATCACACCGGTCTGGAATTCCTGCTGACGGACCTTTACGCACCGGTCAGCATGACCCGGCGGGATGACAATATCGACCGGGTATTCCCGAAAATGGTGAAGTGGCTGCCGGACCGGCAACTGGACACCTTTGCCGGACTGATGGAGCTGAACCTGCTGACCCAGCGGCTGGACCTGGATCTGGTGGAGGTGCTCACCACCCGCCACGGGCTGACACATGATCTGAGCGGGCTGGATGAAGCCATCTATTGCCAAGCCCTGAGGGCCAGCGACCGGACCGGCGAAAGGTCCCGCCAGATTGCTCTGGTGGCCGAAGTGGGGCGCCAGCTGGACCGCTACGTGCGCAACCGCACCCTGGGCTGGCTACTGGCCATGAGCCGGGGCCCGGCGGAAATGGCAGACCTAACGGACCTGCACAGCTTTCTGCACAGGGGATACACGGCATTCAGGCAGATGGACAATGTGGAAGCGCTGATTGACCGGCTGGTAGCCCGTGAGAGCCGGGTTCTGGACAATATCCTGAACCAGAGCCCCCGGCCTTTTCACCTGCCGGACGAGCTATAAACGCGCCTCAGCCGCCGGTGATCTGGTCAAGCTGAGTGTGGATTTCCTGTTCAATCCGGGATTTGAACGCCCTCAGCATCAGGCCGAGCTCCAGGTGAACGTGCAGTTCCTGTTCGGAAATCTCCAGCTTGCCTTTAACACCACTGCGCTTGAACCGTAGCCGGTCACCTTCCCACTCGTAATTCACATCGAATTGCCGGGACAGATCCTTGGCCAGTGTCTCCGCCGCTTCGCGGGCGTGGGCCTTGTCGAGGGAGTGGGCACGATGGATGTCGATAGTGGACATTAAGCAGGTTTCTCCGGGCATTGAACGGGAAATACAGTGTAAGGTGCCAATAAACTTGTCGCCACCCCCGTGGCTACCCTTGTAGACAATCCGGCAGGCGTTAGAATACGGATTCAGATTCAGACAGGACCCAGCCATGAGCGAACAGAACGACCTGACCCACTTCGGCTTCCGCGACGTGCCCAAAAGCCAGAAAGCCAGCCAGGTGGCCGACGTTTTTCACTCGGTGGCCGGCAAGTACGACCTGATGAACGATCTGATGTCCATGGGCATCCATCGCCTGTGGAAGCGTTTCACCATCGAGCTTTCCGGTGTGCGCAAGGGTCACCAGGTGCTGGACATCGCCGGCGGTACCGGCGATCTCACCATGAAATTTTCCGATCTGGTGGGCCCCGAAGGCAAAGTGGTGCTTGCCGACATCAACGCCTCCATGCTCGAAGTCGGCCGTGGCCGGCTGGTGGATCGTGGCTATGCGGGCAATATCGAATATGTGCAGGCGGATGCGGAACACCTGCCCTTTCCCGACAACAGCTTCAATGCCGTCAGCATCGCCTTCGGATTGCGCAATGTCACCGACAAGGATCAGGCCCTGCGGGACATGACGCGGGTACTCAAGCCCGGTGGCAAACTGATGGTGCTGGAATTCTCCAAGCCCACCAATCCGCTGCTGAGCAAAGCCTATGATGCCTATTCCTTCAGCGCTCTGCCCCTGATGGGCCAGCTGATTGCGGGCGATTCCAGCAGCTACAAGTACCTGGCGGAATCCATTCGCATGCACCCGGACCAGGACACGCTCAAGGGCATGATGGAAACCGCCGGTCTGGTGAACTGCAAATACTTCAACATGACCGGCGGCGTGGTCGCCCTGCATGTGGGAATCAAGCCCTGATGTTTCCCGGGCCAACGCTCATGTCTGCCGTCACCGCCGTGATCGAACGGGGCCTCAATCGTGCCCTGGAACTGGATCCGGCGGGCAGGCAGGCCTTGATGAAGGCCCTGACGGGCCCGGTGCAATTTACAGTGGACGCTCCCCTGGCGCTGACCCTGTCCCTGGTGCCTGCCGACAATCGCATTCAGGTTGCCGGCCAGCCACAGGAAACACCGGCGCTGGAGCTCAGGGGCCGGGCCATGGCTTTCGCCGCCCTGGCCACCGGGGACAACCAGGTGTTCAGTGAAGGTCGCATCGGCGTGACGGGCGATATGGCGCTGGCGCACCAGTTCCAGCGCGCCATTGACCAGCTGGATCCGGACTGGGAAGCGGCCATGGCAGACTATATCGGGGATGTGCCCGCCCACTTTCTGGGCCAGCGATTGCGCGGCGCCGTGAAATGGAGCCGACAGGCCTTTCAGTCCCTCAATGCCAACGTGGAGGAATACATCCACGAGGAAAGCCGGAGCCTGCCCGGCCGCCGGGAGCTGGAAGCCACCTTCGAGGACATTGATCAACTGAGCCTCCGTGTCGAACGCCTGGACGCCCGCATCCGACAGATTGAGCCCGCTGCCGACAAATCCGGACCGGAGTCATCGTGACCCGACTGCAACGCATTATCCGCATCGCCTGGGTATTCTGCCGCTATCGGCTGGACACCTTTCTGCCGCTGAACGAACTGCCGGTGCCGTTGAAGATTCTATTCATCCTGGCCCCCTGGCACCTGTTCCCGAAACCGAAAACCGACCGGGGCGATCAGCTGCGGCTGGCACTGGAAGAACTCGGGCCGGTATTCGTCAAATTCGGTCAGATTCTGTCTACCCGCCGTGACCTGCTGCCAGACGACATGGCCGAGTCCCTGACACAACTGCAGGACCGGGTACCGCCCTTCCCCGGGGCTATCGCCCAGACCATCATCGAGCGCCAGCTTGGCGCCAGCGTAGGCGACCTGTTCCGGACCTTCTCCCGCGAGCCCATGGCATCGGCGTCCGTCGCCCAGGTGCATGCCGCCACCCTGCTTGATGGCCGCAATGTGGTGGTCAAGGTCATCCGCCCGGGTATCGAACGGGTCATCAATCAGGACCTGTCCCTGATGTACCTGATGGCCGCCCTGCTGGAACGCTACTGGTCCGAAGGCCCACGACTGCACCCCGTAGAAGTGGTCGCCGACTACGACGCCACCATTCACGACGAGCTGGACCTGAAACGGGAAGCGGCCAACGCCAGCCAGTTGCGGCGCAACTTTGAAAACTCCTCGCTGATCTATATTCCCTATATCGACTGGGATTACACCCGCAAGTCAGTGCTGGTGATGGAGCGAATCCAGGGCATTCCCATCGCCGATGTGGCCGCCCTTCGGGACGCCGGGGTTAACCTGAAAGTACTGGCAGAAAAAGGCGTGGAGATTTTCTTCACCCAGGTGTTCCGAGACAGCTTCTTCCATGCGGACATGCACCCGGGCAATATTTTTGTAGACGCGACCAACCCCGCCGATCCGAAGTACATCGCCATTGATTTCGGGATTGTCGGCACCCTGGCACCGGACGACCAGAGCTACCTGGCCCGCAACCTGCTGGCGTTTTTCCGCAGGGATTACCGCCAGGTGGCGGAGCTCCACATCCAGTCCGGCTGGGTGCCGCCGGATACCCGGGTCAATGAATTCGAGGCCGCCATCCGCACCGTGTGCGAACCGATTTTCGAGAAGCCGCTTAAGGACATATCTTTCGGCCATTTCCTGCTGGGTCTGTTCCAGACCGCCCGGCGCTTCAATATGGAAGTCCAGCCCCAGCTGGTGCTGCTGCAGAAAACCCTGCTGAACGTGGAAGGCCTGGGCCGCCAGCTGTATCCGGACCTGGACCTCTGGAGCACCGCCCAGCCTTTCCTGGAAAACTGGATGCGCGGGCGCGTTGGCCCGGCAGGCCTGCTAAAATCCCTGAAGTCCCATTTACCGGACTGGATAGAACAGTCACCGGAAATGCCGCAGCTAGTGCACGATGCCCTGCTTCAACTGCGTCATTCAGGCCCCAGCGACAGTGCCAGCCGCCAGGCCATCGAGTTGTTGCGGGAAAGCCGCAAGCGAGCGGACCGGCGATGGCGGCGCAGCATTGCGGCACTGGCTTTGGTGGGCGTGGCCTGGCTAAGCATTGATCATGATCTGGCCCGCCTGGCGCAGTCCGTGCCTGCACACGGCTGGGTACTACTGGCAGGCGCCGCCTGGCTGGTTGCCGGCATCGGACGAAAACATTAATGGACGTCACGGAAATGCAAAATACCAACGCTACAGTCCCACTTCCGGACTGGATCAACGACATTCGCTGGAACGAAGACGGTCTGGTGCCGGCCATTGCCCAGGACGCCGACTCCGGCGATATTCTGATGATGGCCTGGATGAACGCCCGCTCGCTGCAATTAACCGCGGAAGAAGGCCAGGCCATTTACTGGTCCCGCTCCCGGGGCAAACTCTGGCGCAAGGGGGAAACCTCCGGCCACCAGCAGATCGTGTCCGAGATCCGGCTGGATTGCGACGAAGACGTCATTCTGCTCAAAGTTGAACAGAAAGGCGGCATGGCCTGTCATACCGGCCGACGCAGCTGCTTCTACCGGAAGCTGGAAAACGGCCAGTGGCAGAGCGTCGACCCGGTCCTCAAAGACCCGGATGAGATTTACGGCCAGAAACACAGCCAGTCAGGCGAAACATCAGGTGGTACAAAAGATGAGTGAGGTTCTTCAGCAGTTGGCCCGGGTACTGGAAGCGCGGAAGGAAGCGGATCCGGAAACCTCCTACGTCGCCAGCCTGCATCAGAAAGGTCTGAACAAGATTCTGGAAAAAGTGGGCGAGGAATGCACGGAAACCCTGCTGGCCGCCAAGGATGCTGAGCACTCCGGGGAAACCCGGGCGCTGATCAGTGAGACTGCGGATCTGTGGTTTCACACCCTGGTGATGCTGTCCCGCCTGGGCCTGGGACCGGACGACGTCCTGGATGAACTGGCAAGCCGTTTCGACCTGTCCGGACTGGAAGAAAAAGCGTCACGGACCCGGCAATAAGATAGCGGGAACCAGTTTCCGGATTGGCCCCAAACTGTCGTACAATCAACCTAATCTAAATACAAGCATGAGGATCCCCACATGGGTATCAGTATCTGGCAGCTTCTGATTGTTCTTGGCATTGTCATCCTTCTGTTCGGAACCAAAAAGCTTCGTAACATCGGTGGCGATCTTGGCGGTGCTATTCGCGGATTCAAGAAATCCATGAATGAGGATGACGACAAGAAAAAGGACGCCGACTCGGAATCCGAAGGTCTCGAAAGCAAAACTGACGAGCAGACCCAGCAGGCGTCAAAGGCCGAAGAAACCCCACGGGACAAGTCCCACAGCTGAGACGGGCTGAATGTTTGATATCGGCTTTGTCGAACTGCTGATCTGCGGTGTTATTGCACTAATTGTGCTGGGCCCGGAACGCCTGCCCACGGCGGCCCGTGCGGCTGGCCGCTGGGTAGCTGGCGCACGGCGCATGGTCGGCCAGTTTTCCTCAGAGCTCGACCGCCAACTCAAGGCGGACGAGCTGCGGGAAGAACTGCGCAAGGCCGGTGACGTTGGCCTGGAAGACGTGCAGAAATCCGTGCGCGGGGCCCTCGACGAAGCCAAGAAATACGAGCACATGGTCAGGTCGAACGATACCACCCGGCCGCCCCAACGCTCCAAGCCTGAAGCACCCGCAACCCCGAATTCGGCGGAAGCAGAGCAGCTTGAGCCGGACGAAGATCCGACCTCGGCAAACAATTCCGGCCATTCGGCGCTGGACGCGCCCGAAGAACCACCTGAAACAACAAACCGCAAGCCGGATGAACGGGACGATCGCACATGACCCGTCAGGACGACAGCAAAAGCAAAGCTTCCGACAGCCAGATCCATCAGGAAATGCCGCTGATCGAGCATCTGTTGGAGCTCCGCAACCGGCTGCTGAAAATGGTACTGGCGGTACTGATCTGCTTTGCCGCGATCTATCCCTTTGCCAACGAGCTCTATCTGTGGATATCCGAACCGCTACGGGCGCTGCTGCCGGTGGGCCAGACCATGATTGCCACGGACGTCACCGCGCCGTTTTTTGCGCCACTGAAACTGGCACTGGTACTGGCGGTCTTTGTGGCCATTCCCATTATCCTTTACCAGCTGTGGAGCTTCATTGCCCCCGGCCTCTATGCCCACGAGAAACGCCTGGCGTTTCCCCTGCTGTTCACGTCCATCATCCTGTTCTATCTGGGCGCGGCCTTTGCCTACTTCGTGGTGTTTCCGCTGGTTTTCGGCTTTTTCACCGCCATTGGCCCGGAAGGCATCGTCGAACTGCCGGACATCACCAGCTACCTGAACTTCGTGCTGAAAATGTTCTTTGCCTTCGGTGTGGCCTTCGAAATCCCCATCGCCACGATACTGCTGATTCTCACCGGTGCGACAACCCCAAAAGATCTGGCGGAAAAACGCCCCTACATCGTAGTGGGCTGTTTTGTCGTCGGCATGCTGCTGACCCCACCGGACATCATTTCACAAACCTTGCTTGCGCTGCCCATGTGGCTGCTGTTCGAGATGGGCATTCTGTTTGGTCGACTCGCCCAGCGCGAAAGAGAGCAGACTGAAGAAGAAACTTCCCAATCCTGAGATCACTCCGGCCATGAACCTGGCGCTGCTGTTTGACACTGACTTCACCGCACCGGACCGGGCGCTGCTGACCGGCAGACGCCGGGTTCACCTGGAAGACGTTCTGAAAGCCACAGAGGGCGACCAGATCCCGGTAGGCCAGGTGAACGGCGCTATGGGCACCGGGCAGATCATCCGGCTGACCGACACCGAAGCCGAGCTCGCCGTCACCCTGGACTGCCCGCCGCCGCCAGCGCTGCCACTGACGCTGGTGATGGCCATGCCCCGCCCCAAGATGTTTCGCCGGGTATTGCAGACGGCGACCGCTCTGGGGGTGAAAGATATCTGGCTGCTGAACGCCTGGAAGGTGGAAAAAAGCTTCTGGCAGACCCCCTGGCTGGAAGAAAAAGCCCTGACGGACAACATGGTTCTGGGGCTGGAGCAGGCCATGGATACGGTGATGCCCCGGGTTCATCTGCGCAAGCTTTTCAAACCATTCGTGGAAGATGAGTTGCCGGAACTCATCGGCGACCGCACCGCCTTGGTAGCACACCCCGGCACCGATACCCCCTGCCCCACGCATCTCAACGCACCAGCGGTATTATGCATTGGTCCGGAAGGCGGGTTTATTCCCTATGAAGTGGAAAAACTGCAGGAAGCAGGCTGCCAGGCGGTACATCTGGGCCGACGGATCCTGAGGGTGGAAACCGCCGTGCCGGTGCTTATTTCCCGCCTGTTTGATGGCTGCCTATAGGCGCTCAGGCCTCGGCTTTGCGGCTCTGCCAGAGTTTGATCAGCGGAGTCAGAATCAAAACCAGAAGCCCTCCGGCCAGCAGACCAATGACGCCGTTAGCCAGAGTCGGCGCCAGCGCCCCGGTAACGCCGCCGATGCCAGAGGCAAACTGGTTGACCGCCTCGTAGACCGGTGGAACACCGTGAACCAGAATACCGCCGCCCACCAGAAACATGGCGATGGTGCCCAGAATCGACAGCCCTTTCATCAGGTAAGGCGCAGCCCAGACAATACCCTCGCCCAGTTTGCGCGCCGAAGCACTGGCCTGCTGTGAGAGGTAAAGCCCAATATCGTCCAGCTTTACAATCCCCGCCACCAGGCCATACACCACCACGGTAACCATCACCGCCACCACGCTCAGAACCAGTGCCTGCATGATGAAAGTCTGGGTGGCGACTGTGCCAAGGGTAATGGCAATGATTTCGGCGGACAGGATAAAGTCCGTTCGGATGGCGCCTTTGATCTTGTCCTTCTCGACCGTCTTCAGATCCGCTTCGGGATTTTTCAGGGCTTCACGAAGTTCTTTCTTGTGCTGACTGTCTTCCTCCCGGTGCAGAAACTTGTGAACCAGCTTTTCGAAGCCTTCAAAGCACAGAAACGCACCACCGAGCATCAACAGGGGCGTCACCAGCCAGGGAATGAAAAAGCTGATGGCCAGCGCCGCCGGCACCAGAATCGCCTTGTTGATCATCGACCCTTTGGCCACCGCCCAGACCACCGGCAGCTCCCGTGCCGGCCGCACGCCGGTTACCTGCTGGGCGTTCAGTGCCAGGTCATCCCCCAGCACACCCGCGGTTTTCTTGGTGGCGGCTTTGGTCATCAACGCCACGTCATCCAGCACCGTGGCGATGTCGTCAATCAGTATCAGAAGGCTGCTTCCTGCCATTACTTTGTCCTTGATAGTTTCAGAGAGAGTGTACAGACCATCCTGACCGGCTCAGCGATTCAATCCCATCGCCTGTGCGGCAATACGGTGCTTGACCGGGCCCAGCCGGTCGAACCAACGCAGCCCGGTATTGCGTAGCCACCGGACCGGCAACTCATCGCGGGCGAATAACTGTTTAAAGCCTTCCATGGCCGCCATCATTGCCAGGTTCTCGCCTTTTCGGCGGCGCTGGTAGCGGGCCAGGACGGTGGCATCCGCCGGGCTCAGGCCGACGGATTTTGCGCGGGACAACTCTTCCAGCAGGGCCCGCACATCGGAATACCCCAGGTTAGCCCCCTGCCCCGCCAGCGGATGAATACTATGGGCCGCGTCGCCCACCAGGGCAATGCCGTTGGCCACGTAGTCCTTGGCGTGGCGCTGGCGCAACGGGAAGGCAAAACGCTTCGACACCGACTCCACCGCGCCCAGTTCCCGCTCGATGGCCCGCTCCAGTTCCCCGGCAAATGCGCCGTCGTCCAGGTCCATTAACCGCCTGGCTTCCGCCGTATCCTGGGACCACACAATGGAGCAGAAATGGCTGTCGCCCTGTTCATTGCAAAGGGGAAGAAAGGCCAGGGGTCCGGTCTGGGAGAATCGCTGCCAGGCAGTGGACCGGTGGCCGTGGGTGGTCTTTACGGTGCACACAATGGCCTGCTGATCGTAGTCCCATTCCCGCGTGGGCACGCCGGCCCATTGCCTCAGTCTCGAAGTCGGGCCATCCGCAGCGATCACCAGCGAGGCTGCCAGCGATCTCCCGTCGTCCAGCCGGACACCGCTAAGGGCCGCATCCTGCGACCAGCCAGCGACCTTCACGCCGTCAATCAGCTCGACGGAACTCTCTGCTAGCTGAAGAAACAGGGACTTAACCACGGCCCGGTTCTCGACTATGGTCCCCAGGGACGGAGCCTGCAACTCCGCAGCTTCGAACTGAATCCGGCCGGTGCCGTCACCGTCCCAGACCGTCATAGCCTGGTAGGGGCAGTGTCGGCCTTTACGCACGCCTTCCCAGACCCCAAGCTGCTCCAGAAGACTCTGGCTGGCCAAAGAAAGAGCGCTGACCCGGGGGTCAAAATCGTCCACGGCCGCCGCTGGTGGAATCTCCGCGTCCAGCGACTCTCTGGTCTGGCTTTCCACCAGCCCCACTCTCCAGCCCTGCTGTGACAGACCAAGCGCGGCGGCAGAACCAACCAAACCGCCACCCACTACCAGAATGTCGAAATCCGCTGGATTACTCATGGCCTGCCAACTTCCCCTCGCTATCGCTGGCGGAAAATAGTTGCGGGCGTCGACCGCCCATCCCCATGGCGCGCCGGCCGAACCACCGTTTTGCACCGGGCAGCAGGTCCAGGCCGGTCAGGCCAATATCCCGGGCGACGGCCATCGCCGGCATGGACTGGCCAAAAATTTCGATCAGTGAATCCGAGAACTGAACCGTCTGCTTCCAGTCCTGCCGGTGCCGGGCCTGGTACTGGTTCAGCACGGCCAGACTGCCCAGTGGTTGGCCATGGGACTGTGCCTGCTGAAACTGCTCCACCAGCGCCATCAACCCCCGCAATGCCAGGTTGAAGCCCTGGCCTGCCACGGGGTGTAGGGTATGGGCCGCGTTGCCCACCAGCACAACACCGGGGCGAACCGATTCGTCCACCGTCTGCAGGGTCAGCGGATAATGACTGCACTCGCCAATGTGGGTGAAACGGCCTAGCCGCCAGCCGAAGCGTTCCTGCAGACGACGGCATTTATCGCCGTCATCCAGGGTCAGCAGTTCGTCCAGGGTGTCGGCATCCAGTGTCCAGACCAGTGCCGAGGTGGTTTCCGCCTGACCCGTCGGGCTGTGCGGTAACAAGGCCATGGGCCCGGCGTCAGTGAAGCGCTCGTAGGCGGTGTTTTCATGGCTGTCGGCGGTGGACACATTGGCAATCAGGGCGTGCTGACCGTAGGCCTGCTGCTTAACCCGAAACCCGAGCTTTTCCCGCAGGCCGGAGCGCCCACCGTCGGCAACCACCAGACACTGGGCCGTAATTTCCCGTTCCTCACCGGTGCTGCCGTCTTTCTCTCCGATAAAGACTTTAACGCCCTCCGCCAGGGGCTCCATACCGGTGACCGCGGCCGGGGCTTCCCACTTCACGCCGGTTTCCAGCAGGTCCCGCATCAGGCATAGCCCCATCCAACGGTTATCCGCCACATAGCCCAGCGCCTGCTGCTGGTGATCCTGCGCGTGAAGGCGGGTAGCGCCGAAATGACCCCGGTCGGACACATGGATATGGCGAATGGGGGTGGCGTGCTCAGACAGCCGCGGCCAGAGGCCAAGCTGTTCAAAGATCAGTCTGGAACCCCAGGCCAGCGCCGTGGAACGGGCATCGTAGCTGGGCTGGTAGGATTCCGGCAGAGCCTGGGTCGACAGTGGGAAGGACTCCACTACCGTCACCCGAAGCTCGGGCACACAGCGGGCCAGAGCCAGGGCCAGAGTTGCTCCGGCGAGGCCGCCACCGGCAATGACAATATCGGTATCGTGGCTGCTCACGGTCAGCTCGCCATCAGCGCTTCAATTTCCGGAATGGTTTTCGGCACGGCCTCCGTGAGAATCCGGCAGCCGTCTTTGGTGACCACCACATCGTCCTCAATGCGGATGCCGATACCGCGCCATTTTTCATCCACGTCGGTGTTGTCCGGGGCGATGTACAGTCCCGGTTCCACCGTCATGGCCATACCGGGCTCAAGCTGGCGCCAGGCGTCGCCGATCTTGTAGTCGCCCACGTCGTGCACATCCAGCCCCAGCCAGTGACCGGTCCGGTGCATGAAGAAGGGGCGATAGGCCTGTTGTTCCAGCGCATCATCCAGGGTTCCACTCAGCAGGCCCAGATCCAGCAGCCCCTGGGTCAATACCCGCAGGGCCGCCTGATGGGGATGGTCCCAGTGATTATCGGGATGAACCGCGTCAATCGCTGCATACTGGGCCGCCAAAACCACCTCGTAGAGTGCTTTCTGTTCGGGGCTGAACTTGCCACTGACCGGAAAGGTGCGGGTAATGTCAGAGGCATAGCATTCGTATTCACACCCCGCATCAATCAGCACCAGGTCGCCCTCTTTCAACGGTGCGCTGTTTTCAATGTAGTGCAGGATGCAGCCATTGGCGCCACCGCCAACGATGGACGGATAGGCCGTCGAGCGGGCACCGTTTTCCATAAAGGTATGGATCAGTTCCGCTTCCAGGTTGTACTCGTATCCGCCCCGACGCGCCCGCTTCATGGCTCGCTTGTGGGCCTCGGCGCTGATCTGGCCGGCTTTTGCCATCACTTTGATTTCTGCCGCGCTCTTGTAAAGGCGCAGATCATGGAGCAGATGCTCCAGCGCCACGAACTCCCCGGGCGGATGGGCGCCGGAGCGCACCTTGCTGCGGATCTGTTTGACCCAGTCCATGACCCGGGTATCGAACTCGTGGTCCTTGCCCAGCGGGTAGTAAACCCGGCTGCGGCCCTCGATCATGCCCGGCAGAATGTCATCAATATCGGAAATGGGAAACGCATCGTCCAGGCCGTAGTGTTCGATGGCGCCATCCTGACCCACCAGGAAACCGTCCCAGAGTTCTTTTTCCGGGTTGCGTTCGCGGCAGAACAGCACCGATTCGCCATGCTCGCGGCCGGGAATCAGTGCCAGTACCGCCTCGGGTTCGCCAAAACCGGTCAGATACTGGAAATCACTGTCCTGCCGGAAGGGGTGAAGCACGTCGCGGTTACGCACACGTTCCGGCGCCGCCGGGATAATGGCGATACTGTCGGGCGTCATACGTTCCATTAACCGGCGCCGGCGGTCATTGAATTCCTTCACGGGGATCATTGCAGCCATAGTGTTTCTAACGTCCTATTCTGTCCGGATAAGGTTCAGTGCAGGGTCGGCGACGCCTGTTGCGGTTTCTCCGGCGGATTGAACTCGGTAAAAACCGACAGGGCACCAAGGCGCACGTATTCGGTGATTTCCATCAGCTGTTGCTCGCTTTCATCGTCCTGCTGCTCTTCGTCCGATAGCTGGCTGATGGCGACCATATCTTCAATCAGTTCGCGAATTTCATCCGGCGCCTGCCCCAGCGATTCGCCGGCTGACAGCGCCATACCTTCTAGAAACCCCCGCACCCATGAAATCAGTGCTTCCAGCCGCTGTTCAATGGCGTAATCATCATCCGGCAACAGGGGCCTGAAGCTCATGTCCGCGGACTTGAGCCGCTCCAGAGTCTCGGCGTAGGCGTTCACCATGAAATCGTGCAGCTCTGGCGAATCTTCTCCGCCAGTCGGCGGCAGCCCCATGTGCTCACAGACCATTCCGAGCCATTCACCTTCCTGCATACGAGCGCCCGCCGCGAGGCGACCACAAAGCGCGCCGTGAAGCTCGGAGGGATGGCTGAATGCCTGATGTACGGTGAAAACATTGGCCCACTGCTCGAACGCAACGGCCTGTGAATTGGAAAGGTCGGTTTCAGACATGAAACGGGACAATCCTGTATCAATGGATGAACGCCTATCCTAGCATTCAGCCCTGTTGAAGACACTTGCCTGTTGATTCCTGCCACCAAAAAAGCGCATTATGTTATAACATATCATTTGTTCAGAAAGGGACCAGATTCATGCAACGCAAACACCCATTCTATAAAGGCGCCCCGGGCCGGCTTGGCGGCTTCCTGCTCGCTGGCTCCATACTGTCCTGGCAGGCGTTAGCGGCGGACAACCCCGGCGCCCATGAACATGGTCATGCCGCGCTGCAACTGGCCATCGAGAACAACCGGATGGAGCTGATTTTCACCTCCCCGGCCTACAATCTGGCGGGATTCGAGTACCAGGCTCGCACCGACCAGGAAAAACAGCAGCTGGCCAACATTCGCCAGTGGCTGGAAACCACCCCCCTGATTAACACGGAAAGCGCCACCTGCACCCTGAAGTCCGCAACCGTCAGCCTGGGAGGGGAAACCGGCTCTCATGATGACCACGACCATCACGACGAACATGAAGCTCATGCCGAGCATGGTCACGGACACGAAGAAGAACATCACGAAGAGCATCACGGCGAAAAAACCACCCATCGGGACTACGAGGTCACCCAGCAACTGAGCTGCGACAGCCTGGCCCGGAACGCACTGCTGACGTCGCCCCTCCCCGCCCGGTTTCCGCAACTGGAGGAGCTAGAGATTGAGTGGGTCGGCGCAGGTGGCCAGGGCAGCTCGCGGGTAACCCCGGCCAACCGGACTTTCCGCGTCAGCGAATAATTGTCCGGTTGCCCAAGGCAGTTTTACTGCTCGTAGGGGGAAACGTCTGCGGCAACGATCGAGTAGGAAGACGAGGCAATATCGTTTTCCGTTCGCTGGATCTCCAGCGTGCCCTCGATCCAGACCGGGTCATACAAGGCTTCCAGTTTGAAGCCTTTTTTGTACTTCACGTGGATAATCTGATTGGGCGGTGGCGGCGGCACGTGAATACAGGCGCCGTAGTAGGGCACCAGAAAGAATTCGAGTATCCGCATGTCTTCTGTGGTTTTCAGGGGAACCACAAAGCCGGGAATGCGGCCGGTGACACCATTCATTTCCGGCACAACGCGGCCGGTCATGATTTCATCCGGCAGCGCTGCGGGGCCGTCGCCCTCGTGTTCCACTTCCGGCATATTTTCCAGCAGATGGAGGTCCTCTTCCGGCATCAGCTCCAGCCAGTCGATCTCCTTCATCGTCTCGGCACTGACAAGACCGGGGAGGCAGAACGCAAATAACAGACTTGCCAGAAGGGCAAAGGAAAAAGGTCGCATGGAAGACTCTCTTTGCTGCAACATAAATACGACAAGGTCTTCGCAGAAAAAGAACGCTTGCCAACGCGCGAACTATACACCGGATAGCAGATACCCGACATGACGAGCAAGACAGAAAAAAGAGCGGAAAATTCCCGACCCGACGGCAGAGCGCTTGAAATCCGTGACCTGACCTTCGCCTGGGACAACCAGCAAGCCCCCCTTCGCTATCCGGATTTGACGCTACCCGCTGGCGAGCACCTTTTTCTTCAGGGCCCCAGCGGCAGTGGCAAGAGCACGTTGATGAGCCTGATTGGCGGGCTGATTCTTCCCAGCTCGGGCTCCGTGCAGGTACTGGGCACCGACACTGCCAGCCTGTCTGCGGGCCAGCGGGATCGCTTCAGGGCTAACCATATTGGCGTGATTTTCCAGCAGTTCAATCTGGTGCCCTACCTCAATCCCCTGGACAACGTTCTGCTGCCCTGCCGGCTTTCACAGAAACGCAGGAACCGGGCCCAACCGACACCGGCGGAGCAGGCAGACTTCCTGCTGGATGCGCTTGGCATTCCCGCGAACCACAGGCGGCGGCCGGTTACCCGGCTGAGCGTCGGCCAGCAACAGCGGGTTGCCGCCGCCCGGGCCCTGATCGGCACACCCGAACTGATTCTGGCCGACGAACCCACCTCCGCACTGGACACCGACAACCGCGACCGGTTTATCGAACTGCTGCTGCAACTGGCGGCGAAACAGCAGTCTTCAGTGGTGTTCGTCAGCCACGATCAGGGCCTGGCCGGGCGCTTTGACCACCAGATGGCGCTTCAACCCGCTGTCCAATCCAGACCCACTCCCCAGACCGATCCGGAGGCGGCCCAATGAACCTGCGACTGGCTCTGTCCCTGGCAACCGCCAGCCTCTGGCACCGGCGCCATGTGCTGGCACTGGTCACCCTCACGCTGACGCTCAGTATTACCCTGCTGTTGGGCATTCAGTACCTCCGTACCGAAGTGAAGCAGTCGTTCACCAGCACTATTGCCGGCACCGATCTGATTGTCGGCGCTCGCAGCGGCCAGCTGAATCTGCTGCTGTACACCGTGTTCCATATCGGCAATGCCACCAACAATATCCGTTGGGAAACCTACCAGGATCTGAGCGAAGATCCGCGAATCGGCTGGATCGTACCCATCTCCCTGGGCGACAGCTATCGCGGCCATCGAGTGGTTGGAACCAGCGGTGAGTACCCCGAGCACTTCCGCTACGGACAGAACCAGTCGCTGGAGCTGGTTAGCGGCAACTGGTTCGGTGATGTATTCGAAGTGGTTCTGGGCTCGGAGGTCGCCCGCACCCATCAGCACCGGGTCGGGGACAGCATCACCCTGTCCCACGGTGGCGGACGAACCAGTTTCTCCAACCACAAGGACACACCGTTCACCGTGTCCGGCATACTCGCACCGACCGGCACCCCCGTGGACCAGGCAGTGTACGTCAGCCTGGAAGGCCTGGAAGCCATCCACATCGGCTGGGAGTCCGGCGTCGCCATACCCGGCCGAACCGTCACGCCCGAGCAGGCCCGTCAGCGGGACCTGACCCCAGACGCCATCACCGCGGCCCTGGTCGGGATCGACCGGCGCATACTGACCTTCCAGATCCAGCGCGACATCAATCAGTACACCGGGGAACCCCTGTCCGCCATTCTGCCCGGCGTCGCCCTTAGTGAGCTGTGGCGGATCATGGGGCAGTTTGAAAAGGCGCTGTTGGGGATTACCGGCTTCGTGGTGATCACCAGCCTGATTGGCCTGGCTGCCGTGCTACTGACCCTGCAGGTACAGCGCCGACAGGAAGTCGCCATCCTCAGGGCCGTGGGCGCTTCCCCATTGCTGATTGCCCTGCTCCACGTGATTGAATGCCTGGTACTGGCCATCATCGCCTGCCTGCTTGCCCTCGGCGCCGGCGCCGCAGCCATCAGCGCGCTGAGCCCCTGGCTGCTGGAGACCTGGGGCGTACAGATCACCCTGCGCCCGCTGAACAGCACCAAATGGCTAATGATCGCTGCCGTGCCGGTGGCCGCCATGCTGGTCAGCCTGATACCCGCACTGAAAGCCTGGCAGGGCAGCCGCAAACAGGGGCTAAGCCACGCCTCGCCGGAGTAAACGAAAAAGCAGCAAATAAGGCAGGGGGGGTGGGGCTCTCCAGAACCGTCCGGAGCCATGGGTGGAGAGTGCAAACTCTTCACGGGTTGGCCATGGATGGCCAACACAGGACCCTCACTGCGACGCAGGAGCAGTAAGCAGTGAGGGGCGGAGGCCCAGCGTACAGGGATGTATTCAAAGCGTGTTCTGGAGAGCCCCACCCCCTTGCCTATGCACGGATTCGAGTATCACGTCTCACCCCATGACATCCCTGTAAATTGACCAACTTGCGGTCCACACTTATAGTTAGTTCACTTCTTTCATTCAGGTGTTAAGCGACTCATGGAACAGTCCGAACTACAGGCATTGGCGGACAAGCTGGACCGGCTGATTGAACGCTGCCACAAACTGGAGCGTGACAACGCCATGCTGCGGGAATTGCAGGATGACTGGAACCGCGAGCGGGCTCAGCTGATGCACAAGAATGATCTTGCCAAGCACAAGATTGAAGCCATGATCGGCCGCCTGAGATCCCTGGAGCATCACTAATGGCAGAGAAGCCGACAACCGTTGAAGTAAAGATCCTCGACAAGGACTATCTGGTTGCCTGCCCTGAAGAAGAGCAGGAAGCCCTGTTGCAGGCCGCAAGGCATCTCGATACCAAGATGCGAGAGATCCGTTCAAGCGGCAAAGTCTTCGGCACAGAACGCATTGCCGTCATGGCCGCACTGAACATCACCCACGACCTGCTTGAGCGGGACACCATGTCCGACGCCGCCAGCAGCATCCTCAACGCCATGGATGAGAAACTCGACGTCGCCCTGGGTGATCAAAGTCCCCGATGACAAGTCTTGCAATCGCCCCCCGACCTACCCGTATAATCGAAACAACTTCCTGGGCTGTTCGCTGGTCGGATTCGTCCTCGAGCCGATGCGTATTACCCAGGTGGCTACTACAGGGCATTGTGAGCACGTCCCCTTTCGGGGAAAGCCTAATATGTCACAGCGGCCACCGACCTTGAACTTTGGGTTCAAGGGCCACATCCGATAACGGCAGCCCGGGAAGCTTATTTTGTCCACCGTCTCCAACCTGCGCTCAACCCTTCGTAAAGAACTCCGCCAAAGACGCAATGCCCTGACTGAACAGCAGCAACAGGATGCGGCTGACAATCTGGCGGTAAATCTATTGCAGCATCCGGATCTTCGCCGGGCCCGGCACATCGCGGTGTATCTGCCCAATGATGGCGAGATCGATCCATCCGTCTATGTGAGTCTCGCACGGCGACGGGGCCTGCGTTTCTATCTGCCGGTGATCCATCCGATCCATACCGGACGGCTGGTATTCAGCCCGTTTACCGATGACACCATCCTCAGGCCGAACCGCTTCGGCATTCCGGAACCCGTGTTCCGGGACGGCCTCAGACGGCCGCCCTGGGCCATGGATGCGGTGCTGTTTCCGCTGGTGGGATTTGATGAAAAAGGTGGGCGACTGGGTATGGGTGGCGGATTTTACGATCGCACGTTTGCCTTTTCCCGCTTCCGGCCCAGACTGGCCCCGAAGCTGATCGGCCTGGCTCACGAATGCCAGCGGGTGGAGGCGCTGCCCACAGAAAACTGGGACGTACCGCTGCACAGCGTCGTCACGGACGAACGGCGATATCAGACAAATCAGTAGGAAAGTCTTCTGGGAACAATCAGTTGGCGCGGTAGTCGGCGGGCGGGGCTTCGCTCGTATAGGCACTGGCCGCCGCAGAGAACCCCTTCTCGGACGACTGCATTGAAGTAAAGCCGGTAATGACCAGACCCACTGCAAAAATCAGCACGATTGCGCGAATAATGTCAGGCTTGCGATTCATGGCGCGAAGCTCCGATGCTCCAGATTCTAAAAATGATCGAAATCAGTAGGATATTGCCGGTTTCGACAATCTGGAGTAAGACTATCACGCAACTCGCATTTTACAATTTTTGACAGATTAATCTTTGGTAACCTGACCTTTCGATCAGGATTTTCCGCCGTTGCCCGCTCCCAGGAAAAGCTGGTAAGCCGCATTGTCCGTCATGTTCTCGTAGCGGAAGCCAATTTTGTCGAGCATGGCTTCAAAATCCGTCACTTCGTCATCGTTGACCTGGGCACCAAGCAGAACCCGGCTGTAGGCCGCGCCGTGGTTACGGTAATGGAACATGGAGATATTCCAGCGGGTACCCATGGACATCAGAAACTTGAGCAGCGCACCGGGTCTTTCCGGAAACTCGAACTGGAACACTATTTCGTTGGTGATGGTCGGCGCATGGCCGCCCACCATATGACGGATATGCTGCTTGGCCAGGTCGCTGTCGGTCAGGTCGACAACGCCGTAGCCGGTCTCCCGCAGCTCCTGCACCAATTCATCCCGGCCCAGACCACCGGCCTGAATCTGGATACCCACAAAGATAGTGGCGTCAGTGGCATCGGCGTAGCGGTAGTTGAATTCGGTGATGCTGCGTTTGTGCAGGGCGTTAATGAACGTCTTGAAGGCGCCCGGCTTCTCCGGAATGGTGACCGCCAGGATGGCCTCGCGCTTTTCGCCAATCTCGGTGCGCTCGGAGATATAACGCAGACGGTCGAAATTCATATTGGCCCCACTCAGGGTGACCGCCATGTTTTCGCCTTCGATCTTTTCCCGCTCGATGTACTTCTTGACCCCGGCCACGCCCAGCGCGCCGGCCGGCTCGGCGATGGAGCGGGTGTCTTCAAAGATATCCTTGATGGCCGCGCAGATTTCATCCGTGGACACGGTGATCACTTCATCCACGTGGTCCTTGCAGATTTCCCAGGGGTGGGCGCCAATCTGTTTGACTGCCACACCGTCGGCGAAGATGCCCACTTCTGGCAGGATCACTCGCTCTCCGGCCGCCAGCGCCGCCTGCAGGCAGTTGGAATCCTCCGGCTCCACGCCGATGATCTTTACCTCGGGGCGCAGATACTTGATGTAGGCCGCCATGCCGGCAATCAGGCCCCCGCCGCCGACGCAGACAAACACCGCGTGCAGAGGTTTGGAGAACTGCCACATCAGCTCCATGGCCACCGTGCCCTGGCCGGCGATTACGTCCGGGTCGTCATAGGGCGGGATATAGGTGTAGCCGTGCTTCTTGATCAGTTCCTGGGCGTGAGCCGCGGCTTCGTCAAAGGCATCGCCCTTGAGCACCACTTTGGCGCCATGATCCCGCACCGCACGCACCTTGATCTCCGGGGTGGTCTGCGGCATCACGATCACGGCCTTGATACCCAGGTGCCTGGCGCCAAGCGCAACGCCCTGGGCGTGATTGCCCGCCGAGGCACAGATGACGCCTTTCGCTTTCTGTTCTTCCGACAGGTGGGCAATCCGGTTGTAGGCTCCGCGAATCTTGAAAGAAAACACCGGCTGCAGGTCTTCGCGCTTGAGCAGAATATTATTGCCAAAGCGCTTGGAGAGGCTGCGGGCCTCGGTCAGCGGTGTCTCGATGGCCACGTCGTAAACGCGGGCGTCGAGGATTTTCTTGATGTAACGTTGCGGCATGGTGCTTTCCAGATGCGAAGATTCGTCGGAAAAACGCACAGTGTAGAAACTTTGGACGGGTGTCGTCTATAAGGCGGCGCCCCAGAGAAGCTATAATCAAGAGGCTATCCCACATTTTCCGCAAAAACCGGAGCTCATGATGAATCAGGACGAACTGAAACAGGCCGTCGCCCAGGCCGCGCTCGACTACATCAAGCCCCACCTGGACCAGGACAGTATCATTGGCGTCGGCACCGGCAGCACCGCCAACTGTTTCATCGATCTGCTGGCGAAGGTGCGCAACGATTTCGACGGGGCTGTTGCCAGCTCCGATGCCACTGCCGAGCGGCTCAAGAGTCACGGCATTCCAGTGTATGACCTGAACAGCGCCGCGCCGCTGGAGTTTTATGTGGACGGCGCCGATGAAGTGAACGAGCGTCTTGAGCTGATCAAGGGCGGCGGTGGCGCCCTCACCCGCGAGAAGATTGTGGCGGAGGTGTCGAAGACGTTTATCTGCATCGCGGACGAATCCAAGAAGGTGGATATTCTTGGCGACTTCCCGCTGCCCGTAGAAGTTCTGCCCATGGCCCGCAGCCATGTAGGCCGCGAGATTGTGAAGCTGGGGGGCGACCCGGTGTATCGCGAGGGTTTCACCACGGACAACGGCAATGTAATCCTGGACATCTACAATCTGGACATTTCCCGCCCGATTCAGATGGAAGAGAAGCTGAACAACATTGTGGGCATTGTGACCAACGGGCTGTTTGCGCGGCGGCCGGCTGATTTGTTGCTACTTGGAACCTCTGAGGGGGTTCAGAGTATTCCTCGTAAAGGCGTCTGACTCTTTTCGGGCCTATGACAACCAAGCGCTTGCTTGGTTTCTTAAAGTACGATAAGACTGCTTCATGTAATTTTGATTGAGGAAGCAAGTCCGTGTCTGACTATTTCAACGATACCCACGAGCAGGTTCGACAGAGCGCTCGCAAGTTTATTGCCACCCATGTACTGCCCTACATCGATGAATGGGAAGAAGCCGGGGAGTTTCCGCGGGAGCTTTACCGCAAGGCCGGTGAGGCGGGGCTTCTGGGCGTGGGGTTTCCGGAGAGTCTGGGCGGTGTCGGGGAAGGCGACATTTTCATGAAGGTGGCCGTTTCCGAGGAGCTGATGCGGTCGACTTCCGGCGGCCTGGTGGCCGGGTTGGGGTCGCTGGATATCGGGTTGCCGCCGGTGGCCAAGTGGGCGAGGCCGGAGGTGAAGGAAGCCATTGTTCCACCGGTTCTACGTGGCGAGAAGATTGCAGCGCTGGCGGTGACTGAGCCCGGCGGCGGTTCGGACGTGGCCAATCTGAGGACCCGGGCCGTTAAAGACGGCGACCACTACATCGTCAACGGCAGCAAGACGTTTATTACCAGCGGTATGCGAGCGGACCACTTTACCGTGGCGGTGCGCACCGGCGGCGAGGGCCATGGCGGTATCAGCCTGCTACTGATTGACCGGGATATGCCCGGCTTTGCCAATGGCAAGAAGCTCAAGAAGATGGGCTGGTGGGCCAGTGACACGGCGGAGTTGTTTTTTGAGGACTGCCGTGTGCCGGCTAATCGGCTGATCGGTGCTGAGAACGCCGGGTTTATTGCCATCATGAGCAACTTCCTGTTCGAGCGCCTGAGCCTGGCGATCATGGCCTATATGACGGCGGAAATGGCTCTGGAAGCCGCGATGACCTGGTCGAAACAGCGCGAGGCCTTTGGCCGTTCCATCAGTGGCTTTCAGGTCACCCGCCACAAGCTGGTGGATATGGCCACCCAGGTGGAGGTGGCCCGGGAGTATGCCTACCGCTGCGCGGCGCTGATGCAGGCTGGCAAAAACCCCATCAAACAGGTGGCCATGGCCAAGAACTTTGCGGTGGAGGTCTGCGAGAAGGTCACCCGCGAAGCGGTGCAGATCCATGGCGGTATGGGGTATATGCGGGAATCTGTCGTTGAGCGACTTTATCGGGATGGAAAAATTCTGTCTATCGGTGGTGGCACAGACGAGATCATGAAGGAGTTGATCGCCAAGCAGATGCGGTTATGAAGGATACCAAGGTTTAGTTTCGATCCACTGGTTTGTGCCGTATAATTGCGCCCACTTTTTAAACGCAGTTAAACGCACTCCAGAAAGGATCGCACATGAACTTTGACAACATTCCGGCCGGCAAGAACCCGCCCGAAGACATCTACGTCGCCATTGAAATCCCGTCCAACAGCTCACCGGTAAAATACGAGCTGGACAAGGACATGGGCGCCCTGCTGGTCGACCGTTTCATGGCCACCCCCATGTTCTACCCGGCCAACTACGGCTTCATCCCCCACACCCTGGCCGACGACGGCGACCCGTTGGACGTGCTGGTGGTTACCCCCTACCCGGTTCAGGCAGGCTCGGTTATCCGCTGCCGCCCGGTCGGTGTACTGAACATGGAAGACGAAGCCGGTGGCGATGCCAAGCTGGTTGCGGTTCCCCACGACAAGCTGACCAAATCCTACACCGACATCAAAGACGTGGACGATCTGCCCCAGCTGCTGCGGGACCAGATCCAGCACTTCTTCGAAAACTACAAAACCCTGGAGCCGGGCAAGTGGGTCAAGGTTCAGGGTTGGGCGAACGCCGCCGAGGCCAGAAAGGCCATTGAAGAGTCGGTGAAGGCCTACAAAAACTGACCGGTAAAAAGATCGCAGCCACAAAAAAACGGGCCAATTCAAACTGGCCCGTTTTTTTGTGCGATGGGACAGGAAGCCATCAGCCCCTTGAGAGAAGATCCCGCATATCGCTGATTGCCGCACTGGCCCTTGAGAGATAGGCCGCCATGGTCAATGAATGGTTGGCAAGAACGCCATAGCCATTGCCGTTCAGCACCACGGGGCTCCACATTTCGCCCTGCGCACCTTCCAGTTCAATAATAACCTGCTTCATGCTGGAGACAGCGTTCTTGTCGACCAGCACCTCGCGGAAGTCCACCTCGATCGCCTTCAACAGGTGCAGCAGTGCCCAGGATGCACCACGGGCCTCGTAGAACACGTCGTCAATCTCGGTCCAGGGTGTTTTTACCTGTTCACCGAGCGCTTCTTCCTGCAACGGGTTACCAGGGTCGACGTTTGCAACGGCGTCAGACACAGAGGCCTTACCCACGCTCTCACCAAGGGTCCGCGACAGGCTACCCAACCGTGATTCCACGTTTACCAGCCAGCTTGCCAGGTTGTCCGCCCGGGCGAAAAACTGGGCTTTAGGCTGGTCAGAACTGGACAGGCGGTCCAGATAGCTTCGCAGCGCGCGGATACCCCGACGATACTCCGCCTCGGTGGACGGAATGGCCCAGCTTCCGCTATCGAAGTTGAATTGCGGCTCGGCAATGGTCAGGTCCGGATCTTCCGCTGACTGGCTCTGGGAGCGGCTGATGTCCTGGCGCATCGACCGGGAAAAGTCCCGCAACTGCACCAGGACGCCATATTCCCAGTTGGGCATATTGTCGAGCCAGAGCCCGGGCGGAAAAATGTCGTTGGAAAGGTAGCCGCCAGGCTTCTCCAGCAGGGTCTCCCCCAGCCGGATCATGGTCACCGTGGTGGCAAACCCGGTAACAGGCTCCCGCTGCATCTCATTGGCAACGGAACGGACGTGGTCGCGAACGGAATAGACCTCTGGCTCGCTGCTCCAGATCATGCCCAACACCAGCGCCACCAGCAGATAGATGACGATAGCAACGATCAGGAGCTTGCCGACGATACCGCCGCCGCCAAAATCCCGGACGTCGTCCTTTCGATCACTGAAATACTGCCTGATTTTTCCCGCCATCAGCTGTTTACTCTCCTGTCATGAATTCTAACTGTGAATACCATGCAGCAATGCCCCGGTATATGCAATTTGCAGGGCCGAATACCCCACAAAACCCCGTCATTAACCGCTAGGCGCCCGTGATTGTTGACAAAGATTTACACAGCGTCACCTACGCCCACAACACTAAACACTATAAACTCTGCAAAACGACTACTGTGAAGTCTGGCTGTCCGGACCGGAACCGGACAGCCCAAAAAACTAGAAAAAACAGGCCGGAACAACATGAACGACGAAAGCCAGAAAGAGAAACTCAGGCAGCATTTTGCGCGCCGTGTGACTACCCAGGCCAGGGTGGTGCTGGACACATGGCAGAAAATCCATGAAAACCCGGCCCAGGCAGCCGCTTTCCGTGATGATTTCTCAAGGGCCGCCGACAAGCTGGTGCGTTATGCCCAGCGGTTTGAAATGCAGAGTCACAGCGAAGCCGGCAAAAAGGTCTATGAACTTGCTGGCGAATGGCCCGGGGGCCAGGGTCTGCCCGAACACCTGATCAAGCCCCTGGAGGAAGCCATCGAGACTCTCTCCCGCAGCACCTTGCGGCGAACCGACCAGCAGGCCACGGAAGCCCCTCAGCAGTTCCGTCGGACACCGGTCTACATTGCCCTGGCTAACCGGGAAATGGCCCATCGCCTGATCCGCCAGCTGGAATTTTTCGGCTTCCGGGCATCAGCCTTTCACAACGCCGAGGACCTGATTGAAGCCTGCGGCCTGCACAAGCCCGAAACCATCCTGATGGACGTCAACTTCGGCGCCCAGCCGCTGGACGGCATTGGCACCATCGAAACCCTTCAGGAACGCCACGACACCCCCATCCCCATTATTTTCATGAGTGATGAGGACGGCACGATCGAAACCCGCCTGAGAGCCTCCCGCTGCGGCGGTGAAGAGTTTTTCTATCCGGCGGTGGACCCTGGGCAGTTGATTGAGAAGATCGAGACCTACACCCACGGCAACACGGTCGAGCCCTATAAAGTGCTGGTTCTGGATGATTCCCGGGCCCAGGCCAAATACATGGAAACGGTGCTGAAAAAAGCGGGCATGAACGCCTATATCATCACCGACCCGATGCAGACTATTACCGCCCTGGAGTCGTTTCTGCCGGAAATTATCATTCTGGACATGTACATGCCGGGCTGCACCGGTATGGAGATCGCCCGGGTGATCCGCCAGCAGGACCGCTTCCACAGCGTACCGATCATCTATCTTTCCGCCGAGGACGACGTCACCAAGCAGCTCCACGCCATGAGCCTGGGCGGCGACGACTTCCTCACCAAACCGATCGACCCCAAGCACCTGATTTCCACCATCCACAACCGGGGTCGGCGCGCCCGCTCGCTGCTGGCACTGATGATCCGCGACAGCCTGACCGGCCTGTACAACCACACCCACACGCTCTATCTGCTGGACCAGGAAATTGTCCGCGCCAACCAGAAAGACCAGCCGCTGTGCTTCGCGATGATCGACATCGACTACTTCAAGAAAGTGAACGACACCTTCGGGCATCCCATTGGTGACCGGGTCCTGCGCAGCCTGTCGATGTTTCTCAAACAACGGTTGCGCAAATCCGACCATATCGGTCGTTACGGCGGCGAGGAATTTGCCATCATTCTGCCGGAAACCCGGGAAAGCGATGCCCGCAATGTATTGAACGAAATCCGCGAACGCTTTTCCGAGCTGCTGCAACCCGCCGGCGACCGGGAGTTCAACGTCACTTTCAGTTGCGGCGTTGCCACGCTCAAGCCGGGCGACACCTCCCAGTCCCTCTGCGAGCGTGCCGACCGGGCGCTCTACCGCTCCAAAGAGCAGGGCCGTAACTGCGTGACCACCTTCAGCGACTGAATATAACTGGCCGCCGGCCCCGTCGTCATCCGGGGCCGGTTTATGAAACCAACGTCTTATAGAAGTCACCGCCGCCCTTCACGACAATAACGCTTTGACACTTGACAGTGCCCGGCATGAAACCGGCCTGTCACTTTCAGTCAGTTAAAATCAGACCATTTGCTGGAAAATGTCGATATATTCGGCGATCCTGTAGGAAAGTCAGCAAGGTAACGACGCTCATGTCAACAATATTGGTACTCCATGGTCCCAACCTGAACATGCTCGGCACGCGGGAGCCCGAGGTCTATGGCCACGAGACCCTGGCCGATATTAACGAGCGTTTACACAATCAGGCCGCCGAAACCGGCCATCACCTGCTACATTTACAGTCAAACGCTGAATATGAGCTGATTGAACGGATACACGATGCGCGCTCGGAAGGGGTGGACTTCATTCTATTCAACCCCGCGGCTTTCACGCACACCAGCGTCGCATTAAGAGATGCAATGCTGGCTTCGGGCATTCCATTTATCGAAGTGCATCTGTCAAACGTGCATGCGCGGGAAGCGTTCCGCCATCACTCCTATTTTTCTGATATCGCCGATGGCGTTATCAGCGGGCTGGGCAGCCTCGGGTACGATCTGGCACTTGCGGCCGCCCTGCGTCGAATTCACCGCTAGACCTGACAAACGGAATCGGACTGACTATGGACATTCGCAAGATCAAGAAGCTGATTGAGTTGCTGGAGGAATCTGACGTCGAGGAACTGGAGATTCACGAAGCGGAGGACTCCGTTCGTATATCCCGTCGTCGCGAGCAGGCCCCGGCGCCCCAGTACATGGCCCACTATCCTGCCCCGCAGCAGTACCAGGAGCCTTCTCCGCCTTCTTCGGGCGGTGGCGGCGGCTCAGCCGAACCGGCGAAAAAACCGGAGCCCGATGGTCACTCGGTCAAGTCACCGATGGTGGGCACCTTCTACCGGTCACCGTCCCCCACCTCCAAGTCTTTCGTGGAAGTGGGCCAGTCGGTCAAGGCAGGCGACGTGGTGTGCATCGTGGAAGCCATGAAGATGATGAACCAGATCGAAGCCGACAAGAGCGGCACGGTGGCCGAGATTCTTGTGGAAAACGGGCAGCCGGTCGAGTTCGATCAGCCGCTGATCATCATTTCCTGAACCCGGTGACTCTCTCATGGCTATGCTAGAAAAAGTTCTGATCGCAAACCGCGGTGAAATTGCACTGCGCATACTGCGTGCCTGCAAAGAGCTGGGCATCAAGACCGTGGCGGTTCACTCACAGATTGACCGCGACCTGATGCACGTGCGTCTGGCAGACGAGTCCGTCTGTATCGGCCCGAACAATGCCACTCAAAGCTACCTGAACATTCCGACCATTATAAGCGCGGCGGAAGTGACCGACTCGGTGGGCATCCATCCCGGTTACGGCTTTCTGGCGGAAAACGCCGACTTTGCCGAACAGGTGGAAAAAAGCGGGTTCCGCTTCATCGGCCCCAGGGCCGAGACCATCCGCCTGATGGGCAATAAGGTCTCTGCCATCAACTCCATGATCAAGGCCGGCGTTCCCACCGTGCCCGGTTCGGACGGCCCCATCACCGATGACGACGAACGCACCCTGCAGATTGCCAGGCGGATCGGCTACCCGGTCATCATCAAGGCGGCTTCAGGCGGCGGTGGTCGCGGCATGCAGGTGGTTCACTCGGAAGCCGCGCTGCTGAAAAGCATCCAGATTACCCAGAGTGAAGCCAGCAACACTTTCGGCGACGCCACGGTATATCTTGAAAAGTACCTCGAACGCCCGCGCCACGTGGAAGTTCAGGTTCTGGCCGACACCCACGGCAACGTGATTCACCTGGGCGACCGGGACTGCTCCATGCAGCGCCGTCACCAGAAGGTTCTGGAAGAGGCACCGGCCCCCAATATCGACCCGGAGGCGCGGGAGAAAACCCTCAAGGCCTGTGTGGATGCCTGCAAGACCATCGGTTATGTCGGCGCCGGCACTTTCGAGTTTCTGTACCAGGACGGCGCCTTCTATTTCATCGAGATGAACACGCGGGTTCAGGTGGAGCACCCGGTATCGGAAATGGTGACCGGCGTGGACATTGTCCGCGAACAACTGCGGATCGCCAGCGGCCTGCCCCTGCTGTACACCCAGGACGACATCAAGATCTCCGGCCACGCTCTGGAGTGCCGCATTAACGCGGAGGACCCGAAAACTTTCATACCCAGTCCCGGCAAGGTGAAGCATTTCCATGCTCCCGGCGGCAACGGCGTTCGCGTGGACTCGCATCTTTACAGCGGCTACACCGTCCCACCTTTCTACGATTCCATGGTGGCTAAACTGATCACCTGGGGCGACGACCGGGAGATTGCCCGCCGTCGTATGAAAAACGCGTTGGACGAACTGGTCGTGGAAGGCATCAAGACCAACCAGCCCCTACACCGAAAACTCGTGCGCGACGGCGGCTTTAAACAGGTAGACTTCACCATACACTACCTGGAAAAACTGATACGGGACTAAGCATGCCCTGGATACAACTACAGATCCCGGCTGATCCGGATAGCGCCGATCAGCTGGAGGATCTGCTCATGGAAATGGGCGCCGAGGCCGTTTCCATGGAAGATGCCGCCGACCAGCCCCTCTACGAACCTGATCCCGGAACCACTCCCCTCTGGCACCAGACCAGCGTGACCGGCCTGTTTGATTCGCAGCGCGACATTGATGAACTCTGTGCCGCAGTCAAAGACACCTGGCACCAGCAGACTCAGCAGTCGCTGACTGACATCGAAGTGACCCTGGTGGAAGACAAGGACTGGGAACGGGAGTGGATGGACGACTTCAAGCCCTTGCAGTTCGGCAGCCGTCTCTGGATTGTTCCCAGCTGGCACCAGGCCCCCGACCCGGATGCAGCCAATCTGGCGCTGGATCCCGGGCTGGCCTTTGGTACCGGCACCCATCCGACGACCGCGCTCTGCCTGGAATGGCTGGACGGCCAGGACGTCACCGGCCAGCAGGTGATCGATTACGGTTGCGGCTCCGGCATTCTGGGGCTGGCCGCCCTGCTGCTGGGTGCGGACCACGTGACTGGCGTGGATACCGACCCCCAGGCCCTGGAGGCCAGCCGGGAAAACGCCCGGCGCAACAAGGTAGAGCAAAGCCGGCTGGACCTGTATCTGCCGGAAGACGAACCGGCGACCATCGCCGACCTGATGCTCGCCAATATACTGGCCCAGCCGCTGATCGGCCTGGCCTCGCATCTTGCCAGCAGAGTCAGACCCGGCGGCCACCTGGTGCTGTCGGGGATTCTGTCCAACCAGGCCCGGGAGGTCATGTCTGCCTACGAGCCCTGGTTTATCATGGACGAGCCTGACCAGCGCGAGGAATGGGTCCGTCTCACAGGACGGCGCAACGACAGATGACGAACCTGGCCGAACCAACTAAACTGCCTCACTCGTAGCAAGATTGCTGACAGGACCCCGGCATGCCCCAGAACAGCTTGCAGACCCAATGCCCCAAATGCGATACCCGGTTCCGGGTGACGGATGCACAGCTAAGCGTGGCTGGGGGAAAGGTACGTTGTGGCAACTGCATGTCGGTCTTCAACGCCATTGAGCACCAGCTGAAGGACACACCCCGACCCTCGCCCGCTCCGGAAGACACTTCCATACCTGAGACAGGTAGCGATGCCACACCGCGAGACCCCGAGGATGATCTGCTGTTCGCAGATGATCCGGAAGAGGACGCTTCCGAAAGCACCTATACCGGCACCAGGCTAACCTTCAACGAAGATGAGCTGAGCGACAGCTTCCGCTCCGTGGACGAGAAAGGCGCAAGCGCCGGGTTTACCCCTGAAGAGGACGAGACAACCCACGAGTCCATTGATGAGAGCTGGGCCGAAGCCATACTGTCGGAAGTCGAAGAACCAAAACGGGCGCCGAAACCGGCCCCGACACCGGAACCCGAGCCCAAGCCCGAGCCCGAGCCCGAGCCTCAAGAAGAATCCGAGCCATATTCCGAATACTCTCCCACGCCTGAATCCAAAAAGCAGGACGATGACGACGGCTTCTATATTGACGAGCCCGAAAGCCAGGGCTTTGACTACGACATGGACCCGGAGCCGGTGCCCGGGCCACGGGCGACAGAGTCGCCCTACCATAACCTCCGCCGCGAACCGGTGGCTGTTGACGGCGGTGGCAGCGGTCGCCTGAGAGCCTTTATGTGGTTTGTGGTGATTCTTGCCCTGCTGGGCGCCCTGATCTCCCAGGTGGTGTGGTTCCAGTTCGATCGCCTGTCGGCGATTCCTCAACTGCGACCTTTCTATGAACAGGGCTGCGAGCTCTTCGGCTGTGAACTCAAGCCTCTGGTCGATGTTCAGGCAATCCAGAGCCGCAAACTGGTGGTGAAAACCAACCCTGAGAATCGCAGCCAGCTGATCGTGGATGCGGTCATCATCAACCGGGCCTCGTTCGAGCAGCCTTTCCCGGCCATTGCGCTGACCTTTTCCAACCTCAACAATGATGTGGTGGCGCAAAGTGTTTTCACACCGGAGGAATATCTGGCCGGAGAAGGCAAGGGAATGGAGGCCATGCCACCGGATACGCCCGTGCGGATCATAATCAACATTCGCGATCCGGGCAAAGACGCCGTCAACTACAACATTGCCTTCCGGGCCTATACCCCCTGATCTGAAACTTTCGCCTATCGGTTAACGCCTGCGCCACCGAGCAGGCCAAAAGTCAACCAGACAGAGCGAAAAATAATCAATTTTTTAAGGCGCTGGCCCCTTCAATACCATCCGGAGCGGCGGTATCATTGTCGCCCTTCGAATGGTGATCGGTTAATTCTTGAGCAATCGCTCCCTTTCGAGTTCGTTTAACCTGCTCCGACACGGACTGAGATCATGCTGCCAACGGCAAAAATCGGGCCGTACACCCTACCGAATTCGCTGATCGTTGCTCCCATGGCCGGAGTAACCGATCGACCCTTTCGCCTGCTTTGCCGGCGCATGGGCGCGGGTCTGGCCGTATCGGAAATGGTGATTGCCGACAGCAAGCTCTGGCACACGCGCAAGTCGCAGACCCGCATGAACCATGACGGCGAGCCCGAGCCCCGTTCGGTTCAGATTGCCGGCGGCGACCCGGACATGCTGGCCAATGCCGCCAGACTGAACGCGGAATACGGCGCCCAGATCATCGACATCAATATGGGCTGCCCGGCCAAGAAGATCTGCAACAAGGCGGCCGGCTCGGCACTGATGAAAGACGAAAAACTGGTGCAGGACATTCTCAAGGCGGTGGTGGCTGCCGTGGACGTTCCGGTTACGCTCAAGATGCGCACCGGCTGGGACCGCGACCATCGCAACGCGCCCCTGATCGCCCGCATGGCGGAGGACGCCGGCATCCAGGCACTGGCGGTTCACGGCCGCACCCGGGCCGACGCCTACAAGGGCGAAGCCGAATACGACACCATAGCGGCGGTGAAAGAACAGGTTGGCATTCCGGTCTTCGCCAACGGCGACATCACCTGCGCCATCAAGGCCCGGGATGTTCTCAGACATACCGGCGCCGACGGCCTGCTGATCGGCCGCGGCGCCCAGGGCCGGCCCTGGATCTTCCGGGAGATACTGCATTTTCTGGAAACCGGCGGGCACCTGGCGGAACCACCACTGGACGAAGTCGAGTCGGTTCTCAGCGGGCATCTTGACGAACTGCACAGCTTCTATGGCCTGCCCATGGGCGTGCGCATCGCCAGAAAACACGTGGGCTGGTATCTGCAGTGCCACGATGAAGACAGACAGTTCCGAAAGCGCTTTAACGCCATTGATGATCCGTTAGAGCAGAAAGAAAGCATCCAACAGCATTTTGCAAGCTTACGAAATGGAGAGGTATTCGCAGCATGACCGCTGACACTTTGGCCAAAGACAGTACAAATCAATCCGCCAACGACGATGTTCATCAGTTGCAGACCGTGAACAGCAGCGGCAACGCCGTTACCCTGCGCGACAGCGTTGAAGTGGCACTGAAGAACTATTTTGCCCAGCTCGACGGGGCCCCGGTGACGGAAGTTTACCAACTGGTGCTTTCCGAGGTTGAAGCGCCCCTGCTGGAGCAGGTGATGAAGTACACCCGCAACAACCAGACCCGCGCGTCCACCATGCTGGGGCTGAATCGCGGCACGCTGCGCAAGAAACTCAAGCAGTACGATTTGCTATAATCCAGCGACCCCAGTGCAACGAGGGCCTCCCGGACACCATTCGCGAGGCCTTCATTCGTTCATACCCGGCAGAAAAGTGACCCATGGCAAATCAGGCTAATACCCCCGTTCGTCGCGCCTTGATCAGCGTATCCGACAAAACCGGCATTGTTGAATTTGGCCGTTCGCTGACCGGGCGCGGCATTGAGCTGCTGTCCACCGGCGGCACCTTCCGGCTGTTGAAGGAAAACCAGGTGCCGGTCACCGAAGTCAGTGACCACACCGGCTTTCCGGAAATGATGGATGGCCGTGTCAAAACCCTGCACCCGAAAATCCATGGCGGTATCCTGGGCCGTCGCGGCACCGACGATGCGGTGATGAAGCAACACGACATCCAGCCCATCGACATGGTGGTGGTGAATCTCTACCCCTTCGAGGAAACCGTGGCAAAACCGGACTGCGATCTGGCCACCGCCATCGAGAATATCGATATCGGCGGCCCGACCATGGTGCGTGCGGCGGCGAAAAACCATGCGGACGTTGCCATTGTGGTGAACGCGACCGACTACAGCCGGGTACTGAAAGAGCTGGAAAGCAACGACGGCGAGCTGACCCACGCCACCCGCTTCGACCTGGCCGTGAAAGCCTTCGAACACACCGCCGCCTATGACGGCGCCATTGCCAACTACCTGGGTGGGCGCACCGCCGATAACGACAACCCGGACTTCCCACGGACCTTTAACAGCCAGTATGTGAAAGTCCAGGACATGCGCTACGGTGAGAACCCGCACCAGCGCGCCGCCTTCTACAAGGAACGCCACCCCCGCGACGCCTGCGTTGCCACCGCCACCCAGTTGCAGGGTAAAGCCTTGTCCTATAACAACGTGGCTGACACCGACGCCGCCCTGGAATGCGTCAAGCCCTTTGCGGACCCGGCCTGCGTGATCGTCAAGCACGCCAACCCCTGCGGCGTGGCCATTGGCACTGACATCGCCCAGGCCTACGATCTGGCGTTTGCCACCGACCCCACCTCGGCCTTTGGCGGCATCATTGCCTTCAACCGGGAACTGGACGCCGCGACCGCCAAGGCCATTATCGACCGCCAGTTTGTGGAAGTGATCATTGCCCCGACCATCGCGCCGGAAGCGGTGGAACTGGTGGCAGCCAAAAAGAACGTCCGCCTGCTGGCCAGTGGTGAATTCAACGGCGAACGGGCAAAATCCCTGGACTACAAGCGCGTGACCGGTGGTCTGCTGGTGCAGGACCGTGACCTGGGCATGGTCGCCATGGAAGACGTGAAAATGGTCACCGACCGCCAGCCCACCGAGCAGGAACTGAACGACCTGCTGTTCGCCTGGGAAGTGGCTAAATACGTCAAGTCCAATGCCATCGTCTACGCCCGTGCCGGCCGCACAATCGGCGTGGGCGCCGGCCAGATGAGCCGCGTCTACAGCGCGAAAATCGCCGGCATCAAGGCCGCCGACGAGAACCTGGAAGTCAAGGGCTCGGTGATGGCCTCCGATGCCTTCTTCCCCTTCCGCGATGGCATTGATGCCGCCGCAGCGGCGGGTATTACTGCGGTCATCCAGCCCGGCGGCTCCATGCGCGACCAGGAAGTGATCGACGCGGCCAACGAGCACGGCATTGCCATGGTCTTCACCGGCATGCGCCATTTCCGGCACTGAGGAATCGACTATGAACATTCTTGTTATAGGCTCCGGCGGCCGCGAACACGCGTTGGCCTGGAAAGCCGCACAGTCTCCGATCGCAGATCGCGTGTTTGTCGCCCCCGGTAATGCCGGCACGGCCAGGGAAGCTGGCCTGGAAAACGTCAACATCGACGTTAACAACCTGAAAGGCCTGGCCGATTTTGCCGCCGCCAACAATGTGGGACTGACCATCGTCGGACCGGAAGCGCCCCTGGTTGAGGGCGTGGTCGACTTGTTCGAGCAGCGCGGCCTGCGGGTCTTCGGCCCGACGGCAGGCGCTGCCCAGTTGGAAGGCTCGAAAGCCTTTACCAAGGATTTTCTCGACCGCCACAAGATCCCGACTGCCGCCTATGGCAACTTTACCGATGTGGATGAAGCCCTGGCCTACGTTCGCCAGCAAGGCGCGCCCATTGTGATCAAGGCCGACGGCCTGGCCGCGGGGAAAGGCGTGATTGTGGCCATGACCCTTGAGGAAGCTGAAGACGCCGTGCGGGACATGCTGGCCGGCAATGCCTTTGGCGAAGCTGGCAGCCGCGTGGTGGTAGAGGAATTCCTGGAAGGCGAAGAAGCCAGCTTCATTGTGATGGTGGATGGCGAGCACGTCCTGCCCATGGCCACCTCCCAGGACCACAAACGCGTGGGCAATGGCGATACCGGCCCCAACACCGGTGGCATGGGTGCCTATTCGCCGGCGCCTGTGGTGACCGCTGATGTTCACCAGCGCATCATGGATGAGGTGATCTATCCCACGGTTCAGGGCATGGCGGCAGAAGGCCACCCCTATAAAGGCTTTCTCTACGCCGGTCTGATGATCGACGGCGAGGGCGCACCCAAGGTCATTGAGTTCAACTGCCGCTTTGGCGACCCGGAAACCCAACCCATCATGCTGCGCATGACCTCCGACCTGGTGGAGCTTTGCCAGGCGGCCATTGATGGCCAGCTGGATCAATGTGATTCCCAATGGGACAACCGCGCCTCTGTCGGCATCGTGTTAGCAGCAGGCGGCTATCCGGGCTCCTACCGCAAGGGTGATGTCATTTCCGGCCTGCCGGAATCCGACACCGACGGCGAGAAAGTCTTCCACGCCGGCACCCGCCTGAACGGCGACAAGGTCGTCACCAACGGCGGCCGGGTGCTCTGCGCGACGGCCCTGGGCAATACCGTTACTGAAGCCCAGCAGCGCGCCTATAGGCTGGCCCAAGGCATCGACTGGGACGGCGTATTTTGCCGCTCGGACATTGGCTTCCGCGCCATCGCCCGGGAAGGGAGCAACCGTTCATGATGCCAAGATCCGCCCTGTCCCTGATCACGATTTTAATCACCACGCTGCTGATCAGCGCCTGTTCCAGGCAGGCTCTGTATGACAACGCCATTGCCTGGGAGCGCTCCGGCGCCGGTCTGGAACCTGCGACCATGATGGTCGATGGCATGACGATCGCCTACCTGAAAAGTAAAGAGCCCGTCGACGGCGACACCATCGTGATGATCCACGGCTTCGGCGCCAACAAGGACAACTGGACCCGTCTGGCCCACGAACTGAGCGACGACTTCAACATCTACGCCATTGATCTTCCCGGCCACGGCGAGAGCAGCAAGCCGCTGGATATCGGGTATCACTTCGACGAGCAGACCCGTCGCCTGAACCGGATTCTGGAAGAACTGGATCTCGGCCGTTTCCACATGATGGGCAATTCCATGGGCGGCGCCATCACCGCGCTTTACGCCGCCTACTACCCGGAACAGATTCGCTCCGCCGTGTTGTTCGACCCGGCCGGGATCTGGGCCTACGAATCGGATCTGGCTGAACAGGTGGTGGCCGGGGGCAAAAACCCGCTGATCCCCACCGAAGAAGGAGATTTCGAGCGGCTGGTGGATTTTGCTCTGGTCGAAAAGCCTTTCGTGCCCTGGCCGATCTACAGCGTGATGGAAGATAAGGCCATCGCGAACAGAGACGTGAACACGGTGATCTTCAATGACATCCGCGACAGCACCATGGCGTCGCAATTCAGTGAAGACATTACGGCCATCAAGGCACCGGTGCTGATTATCTGGGGCCAGGAAGACCGCATCACCGATCCCCGTAATGCCGATATATTTGTTCAGCAGATCCCGGATGCCCGCAAGGTGCTTCTTGACGGCATTGGTCATGCCCCGATGATCGAGGCGCCGGAAAAATCCGCGGCTCTGTTCCGTGAGTTTCTGGCCGAGTCGGTGAAAACACGCTAGCCTTGGCCGAGTCTTCTCATTAACCATGAAGTGACCCATGCCAGAAGCCATATGGATATCCTTTGCTTTCGGCCTTGGCCTGCTGGTCAAGGCCGTGGGGCTTCCCCCCCTGGTAGGCTATCTGGCCGCCGGGTTTGTCCTTAGTGGCATTTCTGCCGCTACTGACATCACCATTGAAGCAACCGATGTTCTGGCCCACATTGCCCATCTGGGCGTGTTGCTGCTGTTGTTCACCGTCGGACTGAAACTCAAACTGCGCTCGATCATCAGCCGCGAGGTCATCGGCGGCAGCCTGTTGCATTTTGGCATTACCTGCACCGTGTTTACGCCCGGCCTCTATCTGTTGATGGACCTTGAGTTAAAGACCGCCTTTCTGCTGGCCATTGCCCTTTCCTTCTCCAGCACGGTGCTTGCGGCCAAGGTGCTGGAAACCAAACGCGAGCTGCGGGCGTTTCACGGCCGTGTCGCCATCGGCATCCTGATCATGCAGGACCTGGTTGCACTGGTGGTCATGAGCCTGGCCGCGGGCCAGACCCCGTCTCAATGGGCGCTGATTGTGTTTGGCCTGCCACTGCTAAGGCCGCTGCTCTACAAACTGCTGGATGCCAGCGGCCATGACGAACTGCTGGTTTTGCTGGGGCTGTTGTTGGCCCTGGTGGTTGGCGGGCTCGGTTTCGAGGCGGTCGGACTCAGCTCGGAACTCGGCGCTTTGGTTTTCGGCGCCATGCTGGCCAATCACCCCCGCTCCCAGGAACTGGCAAAGTCCCTTTGGAGTGTAAAAGAGGTCTTCCTGGTAGGCTTCTTTCTCCAGATCGGTATTGGCGGACTGCCGGACGGCGAGGCGATGATATTCGCCATCATTGCGACTTTGGTGTTGCCGCTGAAAGGCATACTGTTCTTCTTCCTGCTACTGCTTTTCCGCCTGCGTGCCCGAAGCGGGTTTCTCAGTTCCCTGTCACTGACCAACTACAGTGAGTTCGGCCTGATTGTTGCCAGCGTTGCACTACCCGAATGGCTGATTCCACTGGCGATTACCGTATCACTGTCTTTTGTCATCTCCGCACCCCTGAATCGATTTTCCCATTCGCTGTACGAGCGGTTTTCCGGTTCTCTGGGACAGTTTGAAAGCCAGACCCGCCACCCTGACGAGCAGCCTGTTTCACTGGGTGACACCAAGGTACTGGTCATGGGCATGGGCAGAACCGGAACCGCCGCCTACGACTGGCTCAATGAATCCGAACCGGCACTTATCGGCCTGGATTCTGACCCGGCAAAAACACGGACCCACCAGGAAGCGGGCCGAAATGTCGTCTTTGCAGACGCCGAAGACAACACCTTCTGGGAGGGCTTGCACATGCCGAATGTAGAGGCGGTGATCCTTGCCATGAACGACATAGAAGGCAAACTGATTGCCGCCCGTATGCTGCGGAAAAAGGGCTTTAAAGGGTATGTCGTCGCCCATACCCTTTACGCGGATGAAGCAAAGAAAATTCGCGAAGCCGGCGCCGATGAAGCCTATCTGACCATGAGCGAGACCGGTGTGGCATTGGCCAGCCACCTGCGGGACAACCAACCTGCCGTGCCGTCGCAGACTGCGGGAACGATTTGATGCGCCAACCTATGAATCACGAGCGGACTGGTTCACGGGAAAACACCATGACCCAGATGACCTCTCTGCATGAGGAGCGTCTGGACTTTGTATTCCGCACCCTAAGGGCGACGGGCGCCCGAAGGGTACTGGACCTGGGCTGCGGCTCGGGCTCGCTGCTGTACCGGTTACTGGCGGACAGCCAGTTTGATCAGGTCACCGGCCTGGAGGATTCCGGCGTATCGCTGCGCCAGGCACGATCCATCCTGGCGCCGTTTCTCGACGAGACACCGTCAAGGATTGAGCTGATCCGCGGGTCCTATGCCGAGAGCAATCCCGCCCTGGCCGGATATGAGGCTGCCGCCATGGTGGAAACCATCGAGCATGTGCGCCCGGAGCAGCTTTCCAGGGTGGAAATGGCGGTTTTCGGTGAGTACCGGCCGGGCTGCCTGTTCATGACCACACCCAACCGGGAATACAACCCGCTGTTCGACCTTGAGCCCGGGGAATTCCGGGAGGAAGACCACAAATTCGAATGGGACCGGGCCAAATTTCAGCGCTGGGCCCGTGGCGTAGCCAGCCGCAACCGTTATGACGTGCGGTTCGGCGGTATCGGCGAATATGTTCCGGAAGTGGGCCACCCCACCCAGACGGCTTTTTTCACCCGTCAGGACTGATCAGCGAATCCGGCGCCAGGCGCTGAGCTCAGCGATGGTGTGCTGGAATTTGCGGCGGGTTTCCCGGATCACAAAAGGCACATCCTGGGGCGGCTGAATTTCCTCGAAATGGTCAGACAGCAACTCCCGCATACCATCAAGCACCGTTCTTGGCTGACCATTGTGCTGAAATCCGCCGATCCAGTTGGCCCGGGGCGTAAAGTCTTCCAGCAGAGTGTAGGGGGAGCTGATCACCAGTGTGCCATCGGCTGATAGCCGGGTGTGAATGTCACGTAGAAAGGCGGCCGGTTCCTGCAGGCGGTCGATCAGGTTGCCCGCAAAAATCAGATCGTAGTTCCGGTGCTCGTCGGCGAGCTGACAGGCATCCCCCGTGGCAAAAGACACCTTCTTTGCAGCCCGTCCCAGATCCAGGGATTCCAGGCTGACGGTGACCCGCTCGCCCAGCTCGCCCTGGTCGCGGCGGAAGAAATCAATGGCACCGTCCTGCTTCAGGCTGGCCGCCGCCTCGACGAATCGTGATGACAGATCAACGCCGACCACCTCATCGAATACCCGCCCCAGCTCGAACGCCGTACGCCCAACGGCGCATCCCAGGTCCAGGGCCCGGAATTTGTCGCGCCCGGTCATCAGCTCCTGGCATATCCGGGCGCAGCGGGCCGGGTAATTGCCGACACCGAAATGGGTCTCGCCAAAATGGAAGTCCAGGTACTGGCTGAGAAGCTCATCGGTTTCATACACGTTCATGGCGTGTCCTCAGGTTTGTGTGCGATCGGATTCAGATAGGGCGCAAGTGCGAAACCCGGTGTAAACATCGTTCCGCTCAGCGAGATAGGCCTGTCTGTAGGTGCCACGAATCAGGTTCGGAGAGGTCGCACAGCCACCTCCCTTGGTGACCTTATGGTCGCCGAACTGCAGGGTGGACATGAACGGATAGACGTCAATGCTGAAGCCGTCATAAGGGAAGAACTGGTTGCTGGTCCACTCCCAGACACTGCCAACCATCTGGCGGCAGCCAGAACGGCTCTCGCCGGCCGGGTAATCCCAGATCGGATTCTGGGCCATGTTCCGTGCGCCGAGGTCGGCCAGTTCAGCGCTTGGCGGCTCGTTGCCCCAGGGAAAACGGCGGAACGGCTCACCCGGGCGGTTACCCAGAGCCGCCACCTCCCATTCGTACTCTGTAGGCAACCGTCGGCCTGCCCAGTTGCACCAGGCCTCTGCTTCCCAGTAATTGACGTGTACAACGGGCGCGTCCGGATTCAGCGGCTGCCACTGATCAAAAACCCGCTCCTGCCATTGGCCATCCTGCTTTCGCCAGTAAAGTGGATGGCGCGGCGTCTGTATCAATCGCTCGACTGTTCCCTGAGCCAGGGTGTGGTCGGATTCATTCTCCAACCATTTCCGGCCGCCGAAGGACCAAAGCTCCGGTCTCTCGTATCCCCCCTCTTCCACAAACGCCATGAACTCCCAGTTACTCACCGGAAGCCTGGAGATAGCGAAGGCAGGTAGTTCAATTTCAAAGCCGGGCTTCTCGTTGTCGAAGGCGAAATCCTCATGGGCGTAGGCGTCCGATTCGCCTGGCATACCGACCAGCCAGCGCCCCGCCGGGATCTGCGCGTCTCCCGGCACGCCATCGCCCAGAGGCTGGCCAGGAGCGACCCGCTCGGGTCGGAAGTCCGGCACGGCGGGGTAGCCCACCGTCTGGCGACACCAGATAATCGATTCGATGTGCATATTCTGATGAAAAATCGAGTATCGGTAGAGGTAGAGCTCCCTGTCGGTCAGGGGCTGATTCTCGATTCTTGAGGCCACCCGGTCATAGATGGTGTCGAAGTACGCCAGCGTCTGCTCCCGGCCAGGGAACAGGTCTGCGCGCCAGCGATCCTTGTGATCCACATGAAACGAGTCCCAGAGGTCATCCATGGTGGGATCATAGCTTGACGTGCCGTCCAGCAGGTTGAACACAAACACCTCGTAGAAAAACGCGGCATGCCCCATTTCCCAGAGCGGCGGGTTCACCCCGGGATGGTAGGGCACATCCAGCTTCTCCTCCGGCAACGAGGTGATCAGCTCACGGGTCCGGCGTCGGGCTGTTTCGAGCTCGGCTAGCAGAGTTGCTTTGTCCACGGGTTTATCTCCGGTTTGCCTATTCATGGGTCTACGATAACAAACAAGGGTTCAGATGAGACCTGAATCATGCATAGAAAATGAATTTCTGGTAACTTCTCGAAAAACGGTCCTATCAGGGGGCCGGCACACAACAGGGAACGTTATGACCTCCGAAAATGAACGCACCACGTATCAGATCATTTTTGATGGCCGGCCACTGCCGGAGTTTGACATAGACGCGGTGAAAACCGGCGTCCAATCGTTGTTTCAACTTTCCGACACCAGAGCCGCGCATCTGTTCTCCGGCGCGCCGAAGATTCTAAAATCCGGCCTGACGCATCAGCAGGCGCTTGACTACCAGCAACGTCTGGCCACTATCGGTGCTTTTACCGAACTTGCAGCCACGCCGCCAGCAGAACCGGACCCCGTTTCCCTGGCCGACGATTCCCCATTCGAAGCCTCGACAGAGTATTCTACGACGGCAGAGCCGCCGGCGATGACTGCCCAGGAACCTCCAGTATCCGAGGTGAACGACGATTCCGGCGATATCCGCCAGGCAGGTTTTCAGTTTACCGGCAGCGGCAGGGAATATTTCGGTATCTGGATCGTCAATATCCTGCTGACCATCGTGACCCTGGGCATCTATTCGGCCTGGGCCACAGTGCGCAACAATCAGTATTTCTATGGCAATACGCAGCTGGACGATTCCAGCTTCCAGTACCTGGCCAAACCGCTGACCATCCTCAAGGGCCGTCTGATTGCCCTGGCAGTTCTGGTGGTGTTCGTTGCGCTGTCAGAACTCTACGTGGAAGCGGCCATCATTCTGGCCATCGCCTTTATCCCACTGACGCCCTGGATCATGGTGAAATCCCTGCGATTCCGGGCGGTGAACAGCGCCTACCGCAATGTCCGCTTCGACTTCCAGGGCAGTTACGGCCAGGCGCTGATGGTGTCATTTGTGTGGCCATTACTGAACGTCTTCACCCTGATGTTGCTGACTCCATTGGTGATGAAGCGCACCCACGAATTCATCGCCAACGGCAGCCGCTACGGCACGTCGGAATTCGCCCTGGACGCCAGCATCGGCGACTATTACCGCTTCTTCGGTAAGGCCGTGCTGATTGCCGCCGCCTTTGGTGTCGTCAGTTATCTGGCCACGCGCTCCGGCAGCGCCGGACTGGGAATGGCCATAGGCCTGATCGGGTACCTGGCACTGCTGGGCTACTTCATTGCCGGTATCGCCAACCTGTTCTTCAGTTCCGTGCAGCTGGCCGACCACGGCTTCGATTCCGAGCTGCAACCGGTCCAGATGGTCTGGATCTACCTGTCCAACAGCTTCCTGGTGGCCATTACCCTGGGCCTGTACACGCCCTGGGCCAAGTGCCGTATGGCCAGATACCGGGCCAGCCGCACCTCCATGCTGATCGCCGGTGACCTGCAACGGTTCACGGCAGCAGAAGAGACCCGCACCAGCGCTCTGGGGCAGGAACTGGGGGATGCCTTTGATGTCGACTTCGCCGCCATCTGAAGTCGTTGTTGAAGGCCACTACTTTTCCGGTCAGGACTCCCGCCGTCAGAATGCCACGCTGCGTTCCGACGGCCAGTCCATCACCATTGAATCCGCCGGGGTCGCCCTTGACCTCCGGCCGGATCAGGTGACCCTTTCACCGCGAATCGGCAACACACCGCGTTACCTTCATCTGCCGGACGACGGCGTTTTCGAAACCGGCGACAATGACGCCGTTGACCGCCTGAGCCAGCAGACCGGGCAGCGCAGTTCCCGCTGGATTCACCGGCTCGAAAATCACCTTGGCCTGATTCTGGCAGCCACTGTCTTCACGGTGGCTACCATCGCGTTCACCTTCATCTACGGAGTGCCCTGGGCATCCCAGGCGATCGCCAATGCCCTGCCGGATACTCTGGTTGAACAGGTGGGCAACTCCACGCTGGAAACCCTGGACGACCTCTGGTTCGAGCCCAGCAACCTGCCGCAGGAGCGGCGGCAGGCTCTGCAGGCCCATTTCGCACCGTTGCTGACACCCGTTGGCGGTCAGGACCTGGAAGTGCTGTTCCGGTCATCCGAGGCGATCGGCGCCAACGCCTTGGCCCTGCCCAACGGCACGCTGATTTTTACCGATGACCTGGTGGAACTGGCCGAAAACGACGACGAACTCACCGCCATACTGGCTCACGAAATCGGCCATGTGGCCCATCGTCACGGCATGAAAGGCGTGGTGCAGTCGTCCCTGACCACCTGGCTGATCGTAATGATGACCGGAGACCTGTCGGCGTTTTCCGACGCTACCGTAGCGCTGCCGGCGGTGCTGATGAGCCTGGCCTATTCCAGGGACCTGGAACGGGAGGCCGACACCTATGCCCTGGAAACGCTCCAGGCCAACAACATTCCGCCGGTCCACTTTGCCAACATCATGAAACGGCTGATGGCGTCCCACGATGAAGCAGCCGACAGCGCGACCGATGAGGAACAGGAGGAGGAAACCGGCGAGCAACGGATCAGTGATATGCTGTCCAGCCATCCGGCAACATCGGAACGCATCAAACGCTTTGAGCAGAAGGAAGGTGAAACCCCATGACCGCGAATGCCACGCGCCCGGTTAACGCATCGGCTATCGAAAAACACGTCTACAAGGTGTTTCCCAACGACATGAACTCTCACCAGACCGTGTTCGGCGGCATGATCATGGCCAAATGTGATCGCCTGGCGCTGGTGGTGGCGGAAAGACATTCCGGACGCGTCTGCGTGACCGCGGCGGTGGACTCCATCCACTTCCGCGCGCCAGCAAAAGGCAACGACACGCTGCTGTTCAGCCTGTCCCTGAACCGTAGCTGGGGGTCATCGATGGAAATCGGCGCCCGGGTGGAAGCAGAGAACAGCTACACCGGCGATAGCCGCCACATTCTCTCCGCATTCTTTACATTCGTGGCCCTGGACGAGGACGACAAACCGGTGGACGTGCCCGGGGTCGAGCCGGAAACCGACGACCAGAAGCGACGCTTCAAAAATGCCGAGATCCGCCGTGAGGGCCGGCTGGCAACCCGCAAACGACTGAACGAGCGTGTAGACTAAGCAAAAATCAGACGTAAAAAAGCCCCGCACGGTCATCAACCGGCGGGGCTTTTTTGTGGCGACTCCCGGCGAACCGGGAGCGACAACAGCAGTTCTTAGAACTGGTTCATGGTGTTGTCTTTACCGCCGGCCTTCAGAGCCGCATCACCTGCGAAGAACTCTTTGTGGTCATCGCCGATGTTGGAACCGGCCATGTCCTGGTGCTTCACAGTTGCGATCCCCTGACGGATTTCCTTGCGCTGAACACCTGCAACGTAAGCCAGCATGCCTTCGTCGCCGAAGTAGCCCTTGGCCAGGTTGTCGGTAGACAGGGCCGCCGTGTGGTAAGTCGGCAGAGTGATCAGGTGGTGGAAGATACCCGCTTCACGAGCGCCATCGCGCTGGAAGTTGGCTGTCCACTCGTCTGCCAGCTTGCCAAGGTCAGTGTCGTCGTACTTGGCGTTCATCAGGTCAGCACGCTCGTAGGCAGATACGTCCTTGCCTTCTTCCTTCCAGGCATCGAATACCTGCTGACGGAAGTTCAGGGTCCAGTTGAACGACGGGCTGTTGTTGTAAACCAGCTTGGCGTCCGGCACTACTTCCTTGATGCGGTTAACCATGGCTGCGATCTGGCCAACGTGGGGCTTCTCGGTCTCGATCCACAGCAGGTCAGCACCGTTCTGCAGGCTGGTGATACAGTCCAGAACAACACGATCTTCGCCAGTACCCGGCTTGAACTGGAACAGGCCAGAAGCAAGACGCTTCGGACGAACCAGCTGGCCTTTCTGCTTGATCACAACGTCGCCGTTGTTGATGTCTTCGGCTTTCTCGATCACTTCACCGTCGATGAAGCTGTTGTACTGGTCGCCCAGGTCGCCCGGCTCGTTGGTCACGGCGATCTTCTGGGTAAGGCCTGCGCCCAGTGAGTCAGTACGGGCAACGATAACACCGTCATCAATGCCCAGCTCAAGGAACGCCAAACGTACAGCGTTGATCTTGGACAGGAAGTCGGCATGGGGAACGGTTACTTTGCCGTCCTGGTGGCCACACTGCTTCTCGTCAGATACCTGGTTTTCCAGCTGGATACAGCAGGCACCGGCTTCAATCATCTGCTTGGCCAGCAGGTAAGTCGCTTCGGCGTTACCGAAACCAGCGTCGATGTCGGCGATGATCGGTACAACGTGAGTCTCGTGGTTGTCGATCTGCTTGATCAGCTCGTCAGCCTTGGCGTTGTCGCCGGCTTTCTGGGCTTCTTCCAGGGCACGGAACAGGTGGTTCAGTTCCCATGCGTCAGCCTGACGCAGGAAGGTGTAAAGCTCTTCGATCAGGCCGGAAACAGCAGTTTTCTCGTGCATGGACTGGTCAGGCAGCGGGCCGAACTCAGAACGCAGAGCCGCAACCATCCAGCCAGAGAGGTACAGGTAGCTACGCTTGGTAGTGCCGAAGTGCTTCTTGATGGACAGCATTTTCTGCTGGCCAATGAAGCCATGCCAGCAACCCAGAGACTGGGTGTACTTGGAAGTGTCCTTGTCATAGTTCGCCATGTCTTCGCGCATGATCTTCGCGGTGTACTTGGCGATATCCAGACCAGTCTTGAATTTGTTCTGGGCGCGCATGCGAGCCGCGTGCTCAGGCTTGATGGCGTTCCAGGTGGGGTTCTGCTTCAGTAGGGAAGCAATGGCGTCTACGTCGTTTGCGTATGGCATGATCTCAGTCCTGTCTTCTAAGGTTTGAGGTGCTCTTCGGATGAAATAAAAAGCAATTTCGGCGAGCCAGGCACCGATCAAAAAACGATCAGTGCGCTGACGTTGACGACCACTTTAAGGACTTTCATTTCATAATTGAAATTTATATAAATTATTTTCGGCATTTTTCTAATGAATGGACAGGCAGCCGTCAAGTGTTACACAACACAATCAGCCTGTCGCCGGCCCGGAGGTCCAGATAGCCAGTCTTGGGAGGATTGATAAATGCCTGTCTGCCCTGCTCATCCGGTTCACTACGCCACACGCCCAGGGCCTGCTCCCCCCCGCCGGCCAACAGCTTATCCAGAACCTGAAAGGTTGCGCTGGCCGGCAGCGGATAGTCCTGGGGATCACGGAACTGAATTTCAGCACCCCCCACGGTAAACAGTTCATCCAGCACCACGCGAAGCTCCCGCCGCAGGGCCACCTGGGCCAGCACATGGCTGACAATCATGGGACTGATCATGATCTCACTCTGGTAGGCCATCAGCAGGTGTCGGTTATCGGGATCGCTCAGTTCCATAATCATCTGGGGCATCCGGGAGCCCTCGCTGAGCAGATCCTCAAGCTGAAGATAACCCACCATGGTACGGGCATCCGCCTCCTCGCCCGACGCCAACCGGTCACTACTGAGCAACATTACCGAATCGAAGTTGAGCGGGCCCACTCGCCTGAGCTCGCCCTCTACCATGTAATCCGCCTCCACATGGCGACAGACCACGCCACTGCGCTCACCCAGGTATCGGTCGATCTCGCGCTGGCGTTCGCTGGCAGGCACCACCGAGACCACATCCACTTCGAAGCGTTGTTGGCCGTAGCTGGTCAATTCATCAATCATACCCGGCACCCGACGGTTCCAGCCCAGCATCAGAACCCGGAAAACTCCGTCAGACACCTGACTGGGTATGGCAGGGCAATCCGCGCGCTCGATCAGGGGAGCCGGCAGCGCCTTGGCGTCGGCGTCGGTTTCGGTGTAATCCCTGGCCAGCATCACCACCCGGTCGTTGCTCTGGACCTTCTCATGACCGGGCGCGGGCAGTTGCACAGACCAACTTTTACCGTTGGGCTTGAGGATGCCCAGCACCAGCGCATGGGGGCGCTTACTGGCAACCTCGGCGAGGGTCTGCCCAGCCATGGTATCGCCGCCGCGAACGTAGATTTCATTGCCATCGCCGGTAGAAAACAGCTCATTGTAGACGCCGGACAACCCCGGATGCAGGATGTTCTGAACCATCAACCGGCTGATCGTTGCGTCACCGGCAACCAGCTCCATTTCACCCGGATAGGCACGTTCAAACACTGGCAGCTTGCGCACGTCCTGCACTTCCGCCACCACAAAAGGTAGCGAAGACCCCAGAGTTCTTGCCCGTGCAGCAATCGACAGCAGTGCCTTGACGGTCCCTACATCGGATGTCACCAGGCTGCCAGCCTCGTGCACGGCGCTGGGCACGATAACAGCAGAGGCATCAAGACACGCCACCCGCTCGAGGGCTTCAGGCTGTATGGCGGTACCTGAACGCAGAATAATTTGCCGTGCCTTTTCGCGAATACCCGGCTCCGACCGCAGCTCATGGACCTGCGCCGCCGAAGACTGCTCCGACAGCACCACCAGGCGCAACCGGCGGGTATCGTGCTTCTCCAGAAACCGTTTCATCCGGCCCGATGAACTCAGCAACTCGCCAAGCAGCGGCAGGGTCTGGCTGGTCCAGCCCAGCACCACAATGTGATTCCTCAGGGTGACCGGCGTCAGCCCCCGCTCAAGATCCGCCATTTTGGCAATCAACCAGCGGGTCAGAATGGCGACCAATGTACCCATGAAAACCACGTAGCCGCTGATTGTGAGAAGCGTTGAAACAATCCGCTGCCAGTTGCCCGTGTCGTCCCCCAGATATCCCGGGTCGGTCAGGCGCAGAAACGCCCACCAGATGGCATCTCCCACATCGCTGAAAGAACCTCCCAGCGGCAACACCAGTAGACCGCCAATCAGGGAAATCAGCCCGATAAAAACGCCGACCACCAGGAACTGGAAGCCCGCGCCTTTAACGAGCTGGCGCTCCACCAGGAACTTAATGCGATCTATCAAACGGAATGGCAGCATGATCTTCCTTTGTATCCTGATTAGAAAACGTCGCGAGAGGAGCTCTCCTCGCTGAGGGCCTCGTCCAGAGTCGGATAAAATCGGACGACGCCCTCTTCCGGTGTCACGCCCGCCCGGGCCAGCGTACGTAAGGGCTGAAACTGCAGGTCCGCTATCACGACTTGCGTTCCATCTTGCCGACAGGTATCGATCAGCTTGTTCAGGGCCGACAACCCACCGGCGTCCAGAATGGTCACCCCGTCCATATAAAGAATGAAACCACGGGCACTGGCCGACAATTGTGCCAGTTCGCCAAAAACCCGGTCGGCAGCGGCGAAAAACAGGGGACCGTTAATCTTGAACACCTGCCATCCGTCCGGAAGACCGGCTCCCGCCACCCGCTTGCCACCGGTAATATCCGTGACACGGGTCATCCGGGCCATTTCCCGCGTGAATAGCACGGCCGCCAGCAGGATGCCCGTGGTGATTGCAATCACCATATCCAGCAGCACGGTCAGCGAAAAACAGGTAATAAACACCAGCATATCGCTACGGGGCGCAGTTTTCAGCAGGTGGAGTGATTTCGGCGCCTCACTCATATTCCACGCCACCATGATCAGCAAGGCCGCCATGGCCGCCATCGGCAGATAAGCCAGCAGGGGCGCCAGTGAAACCAGTGCCAGCAGGACAACCAGGGCATGCACCATGGCAGAAACCGGCGACTCGGCACCAGCACGGTAATTGGCCGCCGAGCGTGCAATAGCCGCCGTCGCGGTAATGCCACCAAAGAAAGGCGCGATGACATTGCCAATCCCCTGCCCCAACAGTTCGCTGTTGGCGCTGTGGCGCTTGCCGGTCATACCATCGAGAACCACCGCGCAAAGCAAGGATTCAATCGCCCCCAACATGGCGATGGCAAACGCCGCAGGCAGCAGTTCCTGCACCATGGACCAGCTAACCCCGAGGGTCTCACCAGAGGCGCCCGGCCGGTTCCAGGGCCAGGCAAAATCCGGAAGGAAAGGCGGAATGCCGCTAGCCAGGGAGCCATCCTGCATCAGGTAACTGAAACGCGAGCCAATGGTTTCCACTGCCGCGCCATTACTATTCAGAACCAGAGCGAGGAGACTGCCAATCACCACCGCCGGAAGATGGGGCGGTATCGGCGTCCTCAGACGCGGCCATAACAGCATCACGGACAGCGTAACGACAGCGACCAACGTGGCCATGGCGTCGAGCTCCGGGATCGCCTGGCCAACCGCGGCCAGCTTGTCCCAGTAGTGCTCGGGCATCTGCGCAATCTCCAGGCCGAAGAAGTCCTTGACCTGCAAAGTGGCAATTACCACCGCAATGCCCCCGGTAAACCCGAGGGTGACCGCTTCGGGAATGTATTCAATGAACCGGCCGAGGCGCATCAATGCCATTATGATCAGCAGGACGCCGGACATCAGCGAGGCCAGCAGCAGACCACCGAGCCCATAGGTCTGGGCAACGGGGTAGAGAATCACCACAAAAGCGGCGGTGGGGCCTGAAACACTGAACCGGCTGCCTCCGGTTAATGCGATCACAAACCCGGCGATAAACGCGGAATAGAGGCCATACTGCGGCGGCACGCCGCTGGCAATCGCCAGGGCCATGGCCAGCGGGATAGCGATAATGCCAACCGTGATTCCCGCCATCACGTCACGACCGAGGCGCACGGTGGTGTAACGCTCGTCAATGCAGGCCTCACGGAAGGCATGGGCCAGGCGAAGCGAGAACAGATGGGCTCGATGGGGCATCAACAATTCCTGAAATAAGTCAGTAAGCAAAAGGCTGACAGCCAACCCGGTTTCGTGATCGTATAAGCGATTATGACTGATCGATACCGCACACTCGTCGCACTGACTTTCCTGGCCATCTCAGGATGCACATCGCTGCCTGCCGGGGGCTCAGGTCCCGACCAGGGCTCAGGCATTGTCCCACCACAATCGCAGTATGATTCTATCATTACCGACAGCGACGGCAGCCTGCTCTCTGTCAACGGGCTTGCCAACGCGCTGGCAACCGAAGATGTGGTGGTTATCGGTGAATACCACGGCCACCATGGAGCCCATCTGCTGCAGTCGCTGGTGCGTTCGGCACTTTATCAGCAACGTCCGCGGCAGGTGCTGACGATGGAACAATTCACCCTGGAAGACCAGCCCGAACTCAATCGTTACCTCGCCGGGCAGACCGGCGAGGAAGAACTGATTGCCGACACCGATGCCTGGTCGAACTACAAGGCTTCGTACAGGCCACTTGTGGAGTTCTCTAAAAACCGGAATATCCCCGTGGTGGCGGCCAACGCACCGGCAGATGTCGTGCGCTGCGTCGGCCGCCGGGGCGAAGCCTGGCTTGATCAGCTCGAGCCCCCACAGCGGGCCCGGCTGCCGGACGAACCCTTTGTGGATACCTCGGCCTATCGCGACAAGTTCTTCCGGATCATGAGCGGCGGCCACGGCAGCGATGAGGGTCAGCCCGAAACCAGCCAGCGCCTGGAAAACAGCTACAAGGCGCAGCTACTGAGGGACAACACCATGGCGGATCAGGTGATCGAAGCGCTGGAGGAGAACCCCGGGCACCAGGTCATCCACCTGACCGGCACTTTCCATGCCGAAGACCGCCTGGGCATGGTGGCCGTGCTGGAGAAAAAGCGCCCGGATCTGGACGTGGCGGTTATCAGCCCGGTGTTCTGGCAAGCCGGGGCCAACCTCCCCGGCCTGATGGCGGCCAATCGGGACAAGGGCGATTACCTCTACTTCCTGCAGCCACTGCCCGAGCCCTACAAAAACCGTGCCCGTCAGCGCGAAGCTATGATGGCGCAGTTCCGCGAGGCATCAGAGATTTCCTGCAACTGAGCAGCGGCCTGCCAACGCATCAACTATTCCTCTTCGACCGATCGCAGTTGGCGGCTGAACGCCTGCTCGTCGGCTTCGCCAAACAAGACAAAGCGCACCCGGCGGACACTCTCCAGCCGCGGCAGAACGCCGATAACCGTATCCAGAGCCATCTCGGCCGCGCCTTCCAGGGGATAGCCGAAGGCGCCAGCGGAAATCGCCGGAAACGCCACGGATTCAATGCCCTTGCTATCGGCCAGCTCCAACGCGTTCCGGTAGCAATCCGCCAGCAGCTGATCCGACGGCTCGTCAACGCCATAAACCGGTCCCAGGCAATGAATCACATACTGGTTTGGCAGATTGTGAGCCCCTGAGATCACCGCTTCGCCTGGCTTGATCGGCGCCATCGGCTGGCACTCCTCCGCCAGCCGCGGGCCAGCGGCGGAATGAATCGCACCGGCAACGCCACCACCGGACATCAATTGCGCATTGGCGGCGTTAACGACCGCCTCGATGTCGTTCTGACGGGTAATGTCGCCGCGGACGCACTCCACTGTTTTTCCGTTCAGTTCAACCTGTGCCATGGAACCTCCCCTGACCGGCAGAAAATTCGGAAACCGTTTATATTCGAAGGTAGCCATTTGAGGCGACTACGGCAAGCGATCAGGGTTACTGGGTCTGCACCATTTCGTCGGTAACCTGGTAATCCCCGGCCAGCCAGCCCAGGATCTCTCGGGCGGCCGGGTGATCAAAGCCTCGATAGCAGGCAGTCAGCGCCTTGTGGCGTTCTTTGCTTATCCGGGCCAGGCCCGTGTCCTGCAGTACCAGCAGGTCATTCATCAGCTGCCGCGCGAGGTCCGCTCCCAGCACCTCTTCTGCCGCTACGCGGAAGGCCTGCCCGTATTGATAACCCGGGCCCTGTTGGTAACTCTGCGCCAGCGTCAGCGCCGGGATGGTGGTGAGGGTGGGCTGTAACGCCGGATTGATGGCATGTCCGGACAGGTATTCACCATTAGCCGCCGGCCGTCCCGTAAACCCGCGGAGATGCAGATGTTGCGACATCCGGTCGCCGTCGTTCACCGGGTAGTTATCCCACAGTACCGGCTTACGCCCAAGCGCCTGTGCAACGCGTTGCAGGTGCCCTGGCGAAACCTCGCGGGAGCAGACCTCCTCACCGGTCCAGAACACCTGCACGGACGGATCCAGTGCCTTGCCCAGATCTTCCAGATAGTGCGCCGGTCGCTGGCCAAACACCCGGTCCAGCACCGGATCATCGGAATAATAGCTTGGGCAGACAGTCAACTGGTCGGCGCCGATTCGGTCCGCCACCCAGTGAATAATATCTGCCTGACGGCCAGCCAGCGCCGGCGTGTCGCTTTTCATATCGTCGAAAAGAACCGCCAGATCAGTAATGCCCAACTGGTCAAACACCGCCAGCTTCTGCGCCAGAGACGTTTTGGCAGAATCATTGAAGTTGTTGAACACTTCGAAAGGGCTCAACCCGATACCGAATTTCACGCCCTGTTCCGCGCAGAAATGCGCAAAATCAGACAGCTCACCGGCTACGGCATCGGGGTGAGGCTCGGTCCAGCGCCGGCGCAGGAACGCATCTGCCTTGGGCGCATACCAGTAGTTGCGGTATCCGTGGGGTGCCAGGCGACGCACCAGCTGCCGTCGCTCTTCCCACGTCCAGAGCGGGCCGTAGAAGCCTTCAATAATGCCTAGCGGGGGCTGACCTGATGGGGAAGCGATCGACATTGATGAATCCATTTAACCGATACGGGTGAAGACTCTGATTTGCGGAGGTTATCGCATAGTAACCCGGCGGTCACCGGACATTTGCCCCGATCTTCGCTAGACTTTAACAATATCCAACTTACAACAAATCGCCAGCCCCAACCGGTAGAAGGAGACTGCGCAATGGAAATCAAAACCTACGAGGATCTTATTGAGTGGGCTCGCCAGCTCCACCGCCACCTGTCTCATTGCCTGTCCGAGTGTGCCACAAAAAACCGGGACGAACGCGCAAGTGCCCTGCTCGCCTACCTGGCGCGCCACGAGGCGGAAATTGAGCAGATCACCACGGAGTTCGAGAAGCAGGCCGATAAAAAGGCCCTGCAGACCAGACTCTACGATTTCTATGAAAATGAGCACAGGGGCGTGAGAAACCACGATACCTGCGACGGTCATTACGCCAAGATGGATTTTGACACGATCACCCGGGAAATCTTCGAATTCCACGATCAGGTGATCAACCTTTACAAGGATCTTTCCCTTAAAACGGAAATACCTGAGGCCAGCGAACTCGTCGAGTCACTCCGCGAGATGGAGGAAAATGAAGCCATGCGGCTGGCCCATCAGATCAGCTCAATGAACGACCTCTGAGACGAACCTTTCCTCCTGCCAGCACTGGAATTTTCCAGACACCCGGAGTACTGTATATAAAAACAGTATTCCGGATTTCGCTATGAGAACCCGCGCCACACCGCTTAATCCCCATAACCGCTTTCAGCCCATCGTGACGGACCGCCAGCAGGATGACGGCTGGTATCAGGACCCGACGGATCAGATCTGCCCGGATTCCGTGGCAACGGAAGTGGTGGATGAGCGGGTAAAAAGCATCATCAGCCGCAACCAGTCGCCGGACGTGCCCTTCGACCAGTCCATTAATCCCTACCGGGGTTGCGAACACGCGTGCGTCTACTGCTTTGCCCGGCCCACCCATGCCTACTGGGACATGTCGCCAGGGCTGGATTTTGAGACCCGGCTGATTGCCAAACCGGGCGCCGCGGATCAGCTTCGCAGAGAGCTGGACAAGCCGGGCTATCGAGTATCTGCCATTGCCCTGGGCGTGAACACAGACGCCTACCAGCCGGTTGAAAAGGAACGGGGCATTACCCGTCAGATACTGGAAGTACTGGCCGAATACCAGCACCCGGTTTCCATCATCACCAAGGGTGCACTGATTCTCCGTGACCTGGATCTGCTATCGGAAATGGCCGCCAGGGGCCTCTGCTCGGTACGGGTCAGCCTCACCACCCTGGACAATACCCTCAAAGGCCGTATGGAGCCGCGCACTGCCGCGCCCGCCACACGCCTCAAGATCATCCGGGAACTCACCGCCGCCGGGGTGCCCACCGGCATCATACTGGGTCCGGTGATCCCGTTTATAAACGACCATGAAATCGAGGCGATTCTGAAAGCGGCGGCCGATGCAGGCGCCCAACGGGCCAGCTGGATTATGCTGCGCCTGCCTCTGGAACTGGACGAACTCTTCCGCGACTGGCTGCAAAGACATTACCCGGACCGGGCCGAGCGGGTGATGGGCCGCATCCGTGATCTTCGCGGCGGTAAAAGCTACGATGCCACGTTCGGGCGCAGGATGACCGGCAGCGGGCCCTATTCCGACCTGATCCGCCAGCGCTTCGCGAAGCGGGCAAAACAGCTGGGGCTGGGCCTGCACGAAGCCGAGCCATTGCGCACGGACCTGTTTCGGCGCCCCGGGGGAGAACAGATCAGCCTTTTCTAGATTCGACAAAGCAGCCAGGGAGAGCAGTTCTATTACCAGCCCCATCACCAGACAGACCGTCATCAACGAGCAACACCTGACACTGACAGACGGGCGCACCCTGGCGTTTACGGATCAGGGGGATCCGGACGGTTATCCGTTGATATTCGGTCACGGGATGCCCGGCTGTCGCCTGGAGGGCAGGTTTCTGCATCAGCAGGCCATGGAGCACGGCTTCCGGATACTGACACCGGACCGCCCGGGCATCGGCGACTCCGATTTTCAGCCCGGCCGCACCCTGCTGGATTACCCGGAGGATATCCGCCAGCTCGTTGATGCTCTGGGAATACGGCGGTTCAGCCATATGGGCTGGTCCAGCGGTGGCTCCCGAACCCTGGCCTGCGGGTACCGGCTCGGGGCGCGTATGGATATGGGCATCTGCCTGTCCGGTTTTACCCATTTCGGGGAATATCAGGGTACCCAACGCCTGATCGAGGGCACGCGCTGGCCGGGGCCACGACTGGCTCGCCTGAGCCCGGCACTGGTTCGTCTGGCAGTGCGTATCGTCGTATGGATGTCCCGTCGACACCCGGGGCTGTACCTGCGCGAAGCCAGGCAGCTGGTCAGCGAACAGGACCGTCAGCTGCTCGGCCAGTTGCAGAAACAGGGGCACTTCCGGCAGGACCAGCTCGCCTGCCTGGCCAGCGGTGGCCATGCCATTGCCACGGATCTGCTGACCGAGCTGGTTGACTGGGGCTTTCATCTGTCCGACGTGGCTACGCCAGTGTGGGTCTATCAAGGCGAACAGGACCCGTTTGTCCCCGTGGACTATGCACGGCACCTGACATCCAGGCTGCCAAAGGCAACGCTCACTCTGATGCCCGGCACAGGCCACCTTTACCCCATGGACGAGCAGTTCCAGACGAGCCTGTTTCGCCGTATCCGCCAGGCCATCAGCGGCACCTCAGACCCCTCGCCATAACGGCTAGACCTAGGTCGTACAGACACCGTTTTTTCATTCCGTTAACTATCGAATATTGCTAAGTTGACCTAGAGTAAGGAGTTACTCCTCCCGACAGCGGGAGAGGCTCTCAACACAAAAACGACAAAAGAGGCTAGAAGAGCAATGAAGATCCGTTCTGTTCTATCCGCGGCTGTGCTGGCTGTAGCCACCACATTTGCCTCCACACAGGCTCTCGCCCAGGACACCGTTACACTGCGCCTGGCAGAAACCTGGGGACCCAACTTTCCGATTTTCGGTGACACCACCAAGCGCATGGCCGAACTGGCCGAAGAAATGTCCGGTGGCCGCCTGCGTATCCGCATTGATTCCTCAAATAAACACAAGGCACCTTTCGGCGTGTTCGACATGGTCAAAGCCGGCCAGTATGACATGGGGCATTCCGCGTCCTACTACTGGAAAGGCAAGGTTCCCGAGACCCTGTTTTTCACCAGCATGCCGTTCGGCATGACCGCCATCGAGCAATACGCCTGGTTCTACCACGGCGACGGCATGGAGCTCATGCAGGAAGTCTATGAACCACACAACATGATGTCCTTCCCGGGCGGCAACACCGGCGTGCAGATGGGCGGCTGGTTCCGTAAGGAAATCAACTCCCTGGAGGACCTGCAGGGCTTGAAAATGCGGATTCCCGGCTTTGCCGGCGAAGTCTTTGCCGAAGTGGGCGTCAACCCTACCAACATTCCGCCGGGTGAGTTGTACACAGCGCTTGAGCGCAACACCATTGACGCGGTTGAGTGGGTAGGCCCGGCACTGGATCTGCGCCTGGGTTTCCAGCAGATTGCCGACTACTACTACACCGGCTGGCACGAGCCCGCCACCGAGCTGCAGTTCCTGGTCAACCAGGACACCTGGGATGAGCTGCCAGAAGACCTGAGAGCCATCCTGCGAACAGCGATGCGTCTGTCAGCCTACGATATGCTGGTACAGTCGCAGCATGCGAACGCGGTAGCCTGGGCAAACATCAAGGACGAGCACCCGAACGTGCAGATCAAGCAGTTCCCCGAAAGCGTTTTCCAGGCCATGTACAAGGCCAACGAAAAGCTCCTGAAGGAGGCTGCCGAGGGTAACGAGCAGGCCGCTCGCATCATCGAGTCCCAGGAAGAGTATCTGAACAAGTCCCGTGCCTACACGGACATTTCGACCCGTGCCTACCTGAACACCATGGCCGAAGTCGAGTAAGATAGCGTTAGTCACAGAGCCGGGATCGCTCTCCGAGAGGTCCCGGTTTTGTCGTTTGTAGCCACTGAAAATCGCCAAACCGGTTGGCGGAGGACCTGTAATGCGCTGGATTATCAAACTGGACGAGGGCCTGGCCCGCCTCTCCAATCTCTGCGGCTGGGTCGCCTGCGTGGCCATGATCCTCATGGCCATCAATGTGTTCTATGACGTTGTGGCCCGTTACGCGTTCAACGAAGTGTCCATCGGGATGCAGGAAATGGAATGGCATCTCTATTCGGTGGTCTTCATGCTGGGTATTCCCTACGCGCTGCGCACAGACGGCCATGTGCGGGTGGACGTGTTCTACACCCGGTGGAGCAACAAGGCCAAGGCCTGGGTCAACCTGGTCGGCGCCTTTATTTTTATCATTCCGTTTGCGTACCTGATTGGCTATTACGGCTACAGCTTCGCCATGGAATCCTACAATATGGGTGAAGGCAGCGGCGATCCGGGCGGCCTTCCCCACCGCTGGGTCGTTAAATCGGTGATTCCGATCACGGCGTTTTTCATCGCCACCGCCGGCCTCAACATGGCGACCTTTGCCCTGCGCGTAATGTCCGGAGAGAAAGAATACGAAGGTGAGCACAGCGCGGGAGGTCTGGCATGATCGGTATGATTATGTTCGGCGTGGCCCTGCTGATGTTGATGGTGGGCTTCCCGGTGGCGTTTACCTTTGGTGGCGTTGCCCTGTTTTTCGGGATCTATGCCGAGGGCATGGACCTGTTTGCCTTTATGCCTTTCCGCATTATGAGCGTGATGCAGAACACCGTACTGATGGCGGTACCGCTGTTCATCTTCATGGGCGTTGTGCTTCAGCGCACCCGTTTGGCGGAACAGCTGCTCACTTCCATGGGCCGCCTGTTTGGCGGGCTCCCCGGCGGGCTGGCCATTTCCACCATACTGGTTGGCGCGCTGCTGGCTGCCTCCACCGGTGTTGTCGGCGCCAGTGTCGTGGCCATGGGTCTGATTTCCCTGCCGGTCATGCTGGCTCATAACTACGACAAGCGGCTAAGTACCGGCACCATCTGCGCCTCCGGTACCCTGGGACAGATCGTGCCGCCGTCCATTATCCTGATTATTCTGGGAGACGTGCTCGGCCTGCCGGTGGGTGACCTGTTCAAAGCTGCGGTCTGGCCCGGCGTTATCCTGATCGGCCTGTATATCGCCTACATCCTGGTGCTGACCCGCCTGAAACCGGAGATGGCCCCGGCCATGCCGGAAGACCCTACCCGTTCCCGCAAGCAGGAAATCGTCTCGGCATTGCTGGCCATCATCCCGCCGCTGGCGCTGATTGTTGTTGTTCTGGGGTCAATCTTTACCGGTATCGCCACACCCACCGAATCCTCGGCCCTGGGCGGCGTAGGAGCGGTAGTGCTGGCCATCCTTTACGGTCAGTTCTCATTCAAGATGGTCTGGAATGCGTCCAAGGACACGGTAAAGGTCACCGCCATGGTATTCGCCATTCTGATTGGCGCCACCGCCTTCTCCATGGTGTTCAGCTACACCGGCGGTGACTACCTGCTGGAAGACTGGCTGCACATGCTGCCCGGCGGGCAGTGGGGCTTTATCATTCTGGCGATGCTGGTGATCCTGATTCTCGGCTTCTTCATCGATTTTGTGGAGATTTCGTTCATCATCGTGCCAATCCTGGCACCGATCGCTGAAGCCATGGGCATCAACATGCTCTGGTTTGCCATCCTGATCGCAATGAACCTTCAAACCAGCTTCCTGACGCCCCCGTTCGGATTCTCGCTGTTCTACCTCAAGGGCGTGGCACCGCCGGAAGTCCGAACCATTGATATCTACCGGGGCATAGTGCCGTTCATTCTGATCCAGATTCTGGTGCTGGCCATAATTATTATTTTCCCTGAATGGTTCGGAATGAGCTCAACCTACTGAAAATCGGCCGGTCCCCCGGTCAAATATGACAAACGCTGATACTTTTCTATACTAAAGTCTATAGACAAGTCACAGCCAAAGGGGGACACGGCACGATGAGTGACAGCACCGCAAGAAACACAATCGCTTACGAAAACCAGCCGGAAAAGCAGCGGCCTCATGTACTCACGCTGCCCACGGAAGAATCCCCGGCAGACCGCGAGCCCCACAGCTACGAGCGGTGGCTCCTGAGCAAGCTGTTGCGGATGGCCGGCTCACCGCCGGTGCGCTTTGAGCTGTGGAACGGCGAGTTAGTGGAGCCCGAACAGGCAAGCGCCGAGTTCACTCTGCGACTGACCGACCACAAGGCACTACTGACCCTGGTCACCAATCCCAATCTGGCATTCGGGGACCTATACAGCGCCGGCCGCCTGCAGGTGGACGGCGACCTCGCCCAGCTGATGGAAGTTCTCTATCGCCATGTGCATCAGGCCCAGAGGCGATGGCCCAAATGGCTGGAAGCGCTGTGGCGCAATCACAGTCCCCGCTCCACCGGGCTGTCTGAAGCCAGGGAGAACATCCACCACCATTACGACCTGGGCAATGATTTCTACCGGCTCTGGCTCGATGACGCCGAAATGCAATACACCTGCGCCTACTTCGAGTCCCCGGATATCACGCTTGAACAGGCGCAGCTGGCGAAACTGGAACATGTGTGCCGCAAGCTTCGCCTGAAACCGGGCATGACCGTTGCCGAAGCCGGCTGTGGCTGGGGTGGACTGGCCCGGTACATGGCCCGTGAATATGGCGTCAAGGTTCATGCCTATAACATCTCGAAGGAACAGCTGGCGTACGCCCGGGAAGAAGCCCGTCGCCAGAAGCTGGACCATCTGATCGAATACATCGAGGACGACTACCGCAACATTGATGGCCAGTACGATGCGTTTGTGTCCATCGGGATGCTGGAGCACGTAGGCAAGGAAAACTTCCCGGCCATGTCCCGGCTGATCCGCCGCGTCCTCAAGCCCAACGGCCTGGCACTGCTGCATAGCATCGGCCGCAATCGGCCCATGCTGATGAACGCCTGGATTGAAAAACGCATCTTCCCCGGCGCCTACCCGCCCAGCATTTCCGAATTCGTCACCATCTGCGAGGAAGGCGAGTTTTCCGTGCTGGATGTGGAAAACCTGCGACTGCACTACGCCCAGACCCTGACCCACTGGATGGAACGCTTCCAGGGCCATCGCGAGCAGGTCACTGACATGTACGATGAACACTTTGCCCGGGCCTGGGAAATGTACCTGGCCGGGTCCATCGCGGCCTTCCATGCCGGCTCCCTCCAGCTCTTCCAGGTGGTGTTCACCCACGGCCAGAACAACGAGCTGCCACAGAATCGCAGGGACATTTACCAGACATCAGCGGTTCCGGAGGCCTGAACATGGAGTATTATGATCTGATCATCGTGGGCGCCGGCCCTTCCGGCTCCACCCTGGCCAATGCCTTGCGCAACAGCGGCAAACGCGTCCTGATACTGGACAAAAAGACCTTTCCCCGTGACAAGACCTGTGCAGGATGGGTGACTCCGGCCGTCATGAACAGCCTGAACATTGATCCGGAAGAATACGGCAGGGGCCGCACACTGCAGCCCATCAGCCATTTCCGCATTGGCATGATGGGCCAGCCCGCTGTAGAAAACGATCATGGCGAGGTGGTCAGCTACGGCATTCGCCGCTGTGAATTCGATACCTACCTGCTGGATCGGGTGGATTCCCCCAAGGAACTGGGCACCCCGGTCAAGAACATCCGAAAAGAAGGTGGCAACTGGATCGTCAACGACACCTGGCAGGCACCACTGGTGGTTGGTGCTGGCGGGCACTTCTGTCCCGTGGCCAAAATGCTTGGCGAAGGTCCCGGCAGCCACGAAACCGTGGTGGCCGCCAAGGAAGTCGAGTTTGAAATGACACCGGAACAGGCCCGGCGCTGTGAAGCTCGTGGCGATACCCCGGAACTCTGGTTCTGCAAGGACCTGAAGGGCTACGCCTGGGTTTTTCGTAAAGAAAACTTCCTCAACATTGGCCTGGGCCGGGAAGACAACCACAAACTGACTGAACACCTGAATGCTTTTGTGGACGAGATGAAATCCACCGGCCGCATTCCCGACGACCTGCCCGGTCGCTTCAAGGGTCATGCCTATCTTCTGTATGACCATGCCCAGCGCCCGCTGGTGGATGAAGGCCTGATGCTGATCGGTGATGCCGCTGGCCTGGCCTATACCCAGAGTGGCGAGGGCATACGCCCTGCCATCGAATCTGCCCTGATAGCGGCCGATCTTATCTGGGACCTGGAGGAATTCTCTGCCCAGTCGCTGCAGCCCTATGGCGAAGCCATTGCACGCCGGTTTGGCAATCGTTCTGAGGCGCAGAAATCCGGCCCGCAGCTTCCTGACTGGGTTAAGTCGCCCCTGGCCAGCACCCTCATGCGGTCACACTGGTTCACTCGCAAAGTGGTTACCGAAAAGTGGTTCCTCCACCAGGAGGTTCCCCCGCTGGAGATTGCTCAGATCTGACACAACCGCCACTGCGCCCGTTTATGTTCAGGGCAGATGCCAATGAGAATGTGGACGAATACGGCGGGTAAACAAAGGCTCCGCCGCAAAGATGCGAACGGAGCCCGGCAGGACGCTACTTGGCAGTAATGGTTTGCATCACCAGCTTGCCATCATTCTTGATCGGACCATCTTCCTTCGCACCCAGGGTGTATTCGAAGATACCGGTTTTCATGCCACCGTCTTCGGCGTGAACCATCAACATCAGCATCTCACCAGACTTCACTTCTTCAGTAAGAATCGCGGCCACGTCCTGGGTCATGCCTTTCTTGATCGGCGCATGGCCAACCACAGGGCCCGGCTTCATGGATTTATCAGTGCGGTGCACCACCAGCCAGCCGTTGGCGCCAGTGTTAACTTTCTTGGCGGTAACCGTGCCGTCGGCAACAGACTGAGCGTCAGCCCAGACTTTGTCTTCACCGTGGCCTGCCTGCGCCATGCCCGTTGCCATCACGCCTGCTACCAGGGCGGCCATCAGTGCACTATCTTTCAGAAGCTTTTTCATCGCGTTCTCCTTGATGTCAGTGTTGCTCACCGCGTGGGATATTCTGCGGTGAGTTACTGACAGCTACGGGAACGCTGGGGGGAAGTTTCAGACCCGGTGAATCACCGGGAATTTTTGTCCTTTGGCGCCTCGCCTGCGGGATAAAGGTAACCATGAATCGCCGGGCTGGTAGGCTGGCCGGTGGGGGAACCACCCGGCGGTTCCACGCTGATGCCGAAGGTGGCGTCCCGCAGCAGAGCCGGGTCATATTGCTTCAGCGCATCGTTGTCGAGCTCGAACCGGTCACCCAGTACGCCCACGGACTGGGGGTTGGGGCCCAGTTCGTCGGCCTTGATCCACAACTGGTAGGACTTGTCGGGCTTTGCCTGGGCTGTCACTGGCCGGATATTCACCTGGCGATCCTGCAGGTTGACCGTCAGCAGGAAAGCCGGCTGCTGGTCATTGTGCTGGAATACCGCCACAAAGGACTCCGTCGCCTTCTCCGGTTGTGGCTGGAAGGTCAGAACCGCCACCAGCACCACGGCCGCCGCCGAGGCCAGGGCCGTGCTCCAGCGCCAGCGATTGACCTGGCGGCGCAGCACGATCACGTTGCTGTCATCCCGGCCAAGCGCCTGTTCGATACGGGCGAACAGAGCCGGGTCGGGTTCGACCGGCTCAACATCATCCGCCATGGCAGACAAGCGCGCTTCCCAATCCAGAATGCGGGCATCCAGAGTCGGGTCCTGCTCGCGCCGGGCCTGAAGGGCCTGCCGCTCATCCGACGGCAGCGTCCCCAGCACAAATTCGGCAATGTGCATGTCCAGATCATCGCGCTCGGTCATGATTCCAGGCACCCCTTGATGTCCTGCAGTGCGCGGCGCAGCCAGGTCTTCACAGTGTTGATCGGCTGTCCGAACTGGCTGGCCAGATCTTCCCGGGACCAGCCGTTCAGATACGCCAGGCGCACCATGTCCTGGCGTTCTTTTTCAAGTTGGTCAATGCAATGATTCAGTTGGTTCACGGCCTGTTGATCTTCTACCTGGTCCTGAGCTGTGGGTTGCCGACCTGCCATCAGGTCCAGCTCGTCATCGTTGGTGGTGCGTCCGGCTGGGTGCTTTCGCAGCTCGTCGATAGCGGCGTTCCGGGCTATGGAAACCATCCAGGTGATGGGCGATGCCTTGTTGGCATCAAACTGGCCCGCTTTCTGCCAGATTTTCAGGTACGCATCCTGAATCACCTCATCCGCCCAGGCCCGGTTATTAAGGATACGCAGTACGATGCCCAGAAGTTTCGGAGCCGTGGCCTGATAGAGGCTGGCGAAAGCGGCGCGATCCGCCCTGGCCACACGGCCAATCATTGCGCTGACGTCCGCGGCTGTTGATGAAGAACCTGAATCCATGTGTTACACCATAAGATAGGAATCAACAGTGTAGGCGATAATCCGGGGTTGTTCATCACCCGTTGCTGCCGAATTGCGATCCGCTGTCCGGGTAGAGTTTCGCTCTTGGGCTTTCAGAGTTCATGGCCCAGCGAGTATAGTGATCGGGCATCCGATTCCCTGCTTTAACCGTAAAGTCCGGTGCTTCCTTTCAACCAGCAGGTACCCCATGTCACAGCACACGTCTGCAACCAATCCGGATCACGCCCCTCGCCTGCCCTGTCGGGGTTGCATGCCTGACTGCCCTAACTACGCAACCTGCGACGGCAAGCCGTGGCGCGCGGACAAGGCCCCTGCTGCGGTCAAAGCCTGACCGGGTAACGGATCGCTGCCAATGCTGATCTACACTCTCTGCGTTATTGCCGTTATCAGCTTCTCGGTTTTCTATCTGTTCTTCTATCGGGGATGGCGGCGCGACCGGCAGCTGCAAGAGCCTTTCCCGGAACCCTGGCGACAGTTGCTGAAATCCAGAGTACCCCTGTATTCGAGGCTGCCGGCTGAACTCAAGAATCAGCTGGAGCGGCACGTGCAGTTGTTCCTCGCGGAAAAATCCTTTTACGGCTGTGATGGTTTTGAAGTGGATGACACCGTGCGACTGACGGTTGCCGGACACGCCTGCCTGCTGATTATCGCCCGTCACTTCTCGGATTTTGACGACGTAAGCAGCATTCTGGTGTATCCGGACGCCTATCATGTCAGGGCGGTGGAGAGCGACGGCCTGGTGGTCAGCGAAAGCAATCAGATCCGCGCCGGTGAGGCTTCCAGTCACGGTCAGGTGGTATTGGCCTGGACCGAATGCGAGGAAGGTTCTGAAGGTACGATGGGCCCTGACGGGGACCACAACGTCATCCTCCACGAGTTCGCCCACCAATTGGACTACCTGGATGGCACCGCCGATGGCGCGCCCCCACTAAGTGGTGAACAGGCGCAGCAATGGCAGCAGACCATGACCCGCGCCTACGAGCACCTGCGTCACTCCCTTCGCCATCACCAGAAACCCTGGCTGGACCCATACGGTGCAACCGAGCCGGCCGAGTTTTTTGCGGTACTGACGGAGGCATTCTTCCAGCAACCCAACCATCTGCAACAGGAGCAACCGCAGGTCTACAAGCTGCTTTGTGACTTCTACCGGCTTGACCCGCTGACTTTTTAACCGTTAACCCACTGAATCATGGGCGACGGATAAATCCCCAGCACCAGGATCAACAGGGCGACCACCAGCAGCGTCAGCCCGCCAATCCGGCTGCCCCAGTCCGTGGCGATCTCCCGTCCCTGCTTGCCGGGCTCCGGCAGATAGAGCGTGACCATCACCCGCAGGTAGTAATAAAGGCCTACTGCACTGCCAGCGACAATACCGCCTACCAGCCACCAGCGGGCATCCGCCACACCCAGGGCCAGCACGTAGAACTTGCCGATAAAGCCGGCCGTCAGTGGAATACCCGCCAGCGACAGGAAACTCACCGTCATCACCACCGCCAGCCAGGGCCGGCGCCAGAAAAGGCCACGATAGTGGTGCAGCCCGGCGGCATCCTCGCCCTCGAACGGGCTGGAGAGCCGGGCAACCACCCCGAAGGCTGCCAGAGTCGTCACCAGATAGGTAATCAGGTAGACCCCGACGGTTTCCGTGGCCAGCGGTCCGCCCACGACGATGGCCACCAACAGGTAACCAAAGTGGGCAATGGAGGAATAGCCCAGCAGCCGCTTGATGTTCTGCTGGAACAGTGCCAGCAGATTCCCGCCCAGCATGGTCAGTACCGCCAGCACGGTGACCAGGGCGCCAAGCCAGTCACTGCTGAATACCGGCGCCACCAGCACCAGGCGCAGCAGAAGCACAAACACCGCCAGCTTGCTGACCGTCGCCAGAAACAGGGTCGCCGGCGCCGGCCCACCCTGGTATACGTCCGGCGTCCAGAGATGGAACGGCACGATCGAGAGTTTGAAGCCCAGGCCCACCAGCATCAGGGCCGCCCCGGCCAGGGTCCAAAGGTCCTCTCCAGCCGCGATAGCCGTCGTCAGGCCGGCCAGATCCATACGGCCGGTACGGGCATAGATCAGAGCCATGCCAAACAGCAGGAAGGCGGTCGCAGCGGCGGACAGGATCAGGTACTTGATGCCAGCCTCCAGCGACCGCTCGGCCCGGAAGCTATAAGCCAGCATGCCGTATAGCGGCATCGACAGCAGCTCCAGACTGATAAACAGCATGGCCAGATGATCGCTGGCGACCAGCCCCAGGGCGCCGGTCACCGCGCACAGCAACAACAGATAGAATTCTTCCCGGGGGCCGATATAGCCGGTCAGGTAATGATGGCTCAGAGCCACGGTTACCAGCGCGCACAACAACACCAGCACACTGCCCATAATGGCCAGGCCGTCCATCACCATCAGCGGCGGCGATGACAGGGCTCCGGACGCCACCGGCACCAATAACAGCGCCAGCAGAAGGCCCGCGGCCGAAACCACAGCCGTGAGCCCGTGATTGCGACGCCAGGCGATGCCCAGCATCACCACAACAGCGGTGGAAGCCACAATAATCAGCGGCAGCAGAGCAACGAGGTCAGCCAGGGTCAGCATCAGTTCACCTCCCCGGCCTGAACCGCCAGATCAGGGCCCTGACTGAACAGTTCCGCCAAAGGCCCTGCCAGGGAAGCCGTGGTATCCAGCAACGGTTGCGGATAAATCCCCACGGCGACCGTCAGCACCAGCAGCGTCAGCATCATGGCGTATTCCCTGACATCGGGGCCGCGCAGCGCACCCTGCCGGAATTCGGGACCGAAATGCACCCGTTGCATCAGCAGCAGGGAATAGATAGCGGCCAGCACCAGTCCGACGCTGGCGATTACCACCACCACAGGCGCACTGGGGAAGGTTCCAAACAGCACCATGAATTCGCCCACAAAATTGGCGGTGACCGGCATACCCAGGGACGCCGCAACGAAACACATGGTGAACCCCGGCAGCACCGGAATACGTGACCAGAGGCCGCCCATGATGGTCATATCACGGGTGTGGATCCGCTCGTAAAGCTGGCCGCTGAGAATAAACAGGCCGGCGCTGGAGAAGGCGTGGGCCACCATCAATACGATGGCACCCTGAATCGCCAGTTCGGAACCCGAGTAGAGCGCGATCAGCACAAACCCCATGTGGGAGATGCTGGTATAGGCAATCAGCCGTTTGATGTCCTGCTGCCCGCAGGCCAGTACCGCACCGTAGATAATACCCACCAGCCCCAGCATCATGGCCACGGGCGCGAAGGCCTGGGACTCCTCCGGGAATAGCGGCAGTGCAAACCGCAGAATGCCGTAGGCGGCGGTTTTCAGAAGTATGCCCGCAAGATCGACGCTGCCGGCCGTCGGTGCCTGGGCGTGGGCGTCCGGCAGCCAGCCGTGGAAAGGAACCACCGGAAGCTTCACCGCAAACGCAACGAAGAAACCAAGCATCAGCCAGGGTGCCAGCGCGTCGGGGACATCAGCCCCTCTCAGAACGTCATAACTGAACGACAGCTGGCCGGTGTTGCTGAAATGGATGAACACCAGCGCAATGATCGACACCAGCATCAGCAGACCGCTGGCCTGGGTGTAGATAAAGAAGCGCGTGGCGGCGCGAATGCGGGTCTGCCCCGGCGAGCCGCTGTGGCCCCACAGGGCGATCAGGAAGTACATGGGCACCAGCATCATTTCCCAGAACAGGAAGAACAGGAACAGGTCCAGTGCCAGGAACACGCCAACCACGCCGCCCAGGATGAACAGCAGGTTGAGGTGGAAAAAGCCCACGCGCTCATCAATCTCGTGCCAGGAGCACAGCACCGCAAGCGCCCCCAAAAAACCGGTCAGGGCCACAAGAATAAGGGACAGGCCGTCCATCGCCAGGTGTATCTCAATGCCAAAACGGGGAATCCAGTCGGTGCGCCACTCCAGCAGCCACTGACTGCCACCGGCAACCGGCAGGCTGAAGTCGCCACCAAGCCACAACAGGATGCTGATCAGAAGCACAAACAGCATGGTGGCCAGGGCAATCCAGCGGGGCACCTGCTCGCCCCAGCGCTCCGCCTGCCAGCACAGCATGCCACCAATAAAGGGAATCAGTATCAGCCAGAGCAGGATCATGCTGCCCCTCCCGACGCCAGCGCCAGTAGAATGACCGTGGCGCCCAGTACCATTACCAGCGCATAGCTGCGCACCCGGCCGTTCTGGGCCCGCACCATGTTGGAATTCAGCACCCGCGCAACCACCGCCGGCAGGTTCATCATCAGGTTCACCAGATCCACCCGCAGCCACTTCACCATTAGATTCCAGGGCCGGACCAGCAGCCGGTCGAACAGGGCGTCAAAGCCCCAGGCGTGGTGCCAGAGTTTCCAGAGGCCTGCCCCGACCCCATCACGAACCTGTTTCGCAAGCCAGTCCCGCTTGCGGATAAACAGCCAGGCCGCCAGCAACAGGCCGGCAATAGCTGCACCCATGGCCAGAATTTGCAGCAGAGTATAGCCAGTATTGGTGGTCTCACCGGGGGCGGTCGGGAAGATTTCCCCCAGCCCCGGATAGACCCAGGCACCGATGAAGGTGGACAACACCGCCAGTACTATCAACGGGAGATGATGGGTAACGGGATTAGTGCCCGGCTTCGGATTGCGGGCATGGTCGCTGCCCGGCTCGCCATGGAAAGTGCCCAGGATCAGGCGCACGGTGTAAAGCCCGGTCAGCACCGCACCCAACAGGCCGGCCACCAGCAGGCCGGTCTGGTCCGCGGCCATGGCCTGCCACAGAATCTCGTCCTTGCTGAAGAATCCCGCAGACACCAGCGGCAATGCCACCAGTGCCGCACCACCCACCAGAAAGCCACCGTAGGCCACCGGTAGTTTGCGCCACAGGCCACCAAGGCGCGCCATGTCCTGTTCGTGGTGGCAGCTGATAATGACCGCTCCCGCGGACAGGAACAGCAGCGCCTTGAAAAACGCATGGGTCACCAGATGGAAGATGGCCGCATCAAAGGCCCCCACGCCCAGGGCAAGGAACATATAGCCGATCTGGCTCATGGTGGAGTAGGCCAGCACCCGCTTGATGTCCGTCTGGGCCAGGGCCGCAAACGCGGCCAGCAGGAGTGATACCGCACCAATGACGCCGACCAGCAGCAGCACGTCCGGCGCCAGCAGGAACAGGCCGTTCAGCCTCGCTATCAGATAGACACCGGCGGTGACCATGGTGGCGGCGTGGATCAGTGCCGACACCGGCGTGGGGCCGGCCATGGCGTCCGGCAGCCAGGTATGCAGCGGCACCTGGGCGGATTTGCCCAGTGCACCGCCAAGCACCAGCAGGGCCGCCAGGTTGGCCGTGGCACTGCCCCGCGCCCAGACGTCCGGCGCCCGGGCCAGCACCGTGGCGATATCCAGAGTACCCAGCTCCATGAAAATCAAGAACAGACCCAGCGCCAGAAACACATCACCAATGCGTGTCACTACAAAGGCTTTCATGGCGGCCTGGCCATTGGCACTACTCTGGTAGTAGTAGCCGATTAGCCCATAGCTGCAGAGGCCAACGCCTTCCCACCCCAGGAACAGCAACAGCAGGTTGTCGCCCATCACCAGCAGCAACATGCTGAAGACGAACAGATTCATCCAGGCGTAGAAGCGGGCAATGCTGCCCTCGCCAACCATATACCAGGCGGCGAACAGGTGAATCAGAAAGCCCACGCCGGTGATCACCGACATCATCACCAGCGCCAGGCCATCCACCGCCAGGCCAATGGTGGGCTGGAAATCCCCTACCGAGATCCAGTTCCACAGGGTCACCGTTGCCACGCTGTCGCCACCGGCATGGGTCATCACCAGCACGCCGGTGGCCAGTGCCGCCAGCCCCACGCTGCCAACGCCCACCATTGCGCTGGCCCGGGGCCCCAGGCGACCGTTAGAGAAGGCCAGAATCAGCGTGCTGGCCAGCGGGAACAGAAACGAGAGAACCATCGCCATTGCCATCATCCGCGCATCCTGCTGACTGCATCGAGATTAAGGGAACGGAACCGCTGGTAAAGCTGAATCATCAGCGCCAGCCCGACGCTGGCTTCCGCCGCCGCCAGGGTAATCACCAGCAGGAACATGGCCTGGCCTTCCGGCTGGTTCCAGGCGGTGGCACCCACCACAAACGCCAGCGCGGCGGAATTAAGCATCACTTCCAGGCTCATCAGCACAAACAGCATATTGCGGCGCAGCATCAGCCCCAACAGCCCCAGGCTGAACAGAATGGACGCCAGAATAAGTCCGTGTTCCACGGGAATGCCGGTCATGCCTTGCCTCCCTGTTTGCGGGGTTTGCCACGGCCGCGAAGCGGTTTGTTGCGACGGCCAACATGGGACGCTGTCACCAGCGCCGCCAGCAACAGAATGGCGGCCAGCTCCACTACCATCAGCCAGGGCCCGAACAGGGTCAGCGCCACGGCCCGGGCGGTCAGCAGCTCGCCGTCGATGCTCTGGCCCACGCCACCCTGGCCGATCAGCGTAAACAGTGCCCCCAGCAGCACCAGCGACAGCAGCGCCGGGCCGATCCAGTTACGCGGATGCAGGAAGGTCTCGTCCCGGTCCGCGTCCCGGCCAAGATTGAGCATCATCACCACGAACACAAACAACACCATAATGGCCCCGGCGTAGACGATAATTTCCAGGGCCCCGACAAAAGGAGCGCCCAGGGCAAAAAACACCAGCGCCACGGCAATCAGTGACACGATCAGATACACCACCGCGTGAACCGGGCTGGTACCGGTGATCACACCGATTGTAGCCAGTACCGCGACCAGGCCGCTGAGGTAGAAAGCCAGTTCCATCAATGCCTCCTTGTCTGGTCAGGGCAGCAGCGTGCGCACATCTTCCGGCGCCTCCTCGTTCTGCGCCTCGCCCTTGCCTTTGCCACCGATCGCCATGCCCGCCACCTTGTAGAAGTGGTAGTCGTGATCCTTGCCCGGCCCGTTGATCAGCAGATCTTCTTTCTCGTACACCAGCTGCTGACGGTCGTACTCACCCATCTCGAAATCCGGCGTCAGCTGAATGGCCGAGGTGGGGCAGGCTTCCTCGCACATGCCGCAGAAGATGCAGCGGGAGAAGTTGATGCGGAAGAATTCCGGATACCAGCGGCCATCTTCCTGTTCGCCCTTCTGCAGGGAAATGCAGTCCACCGGACAGGCCACCGCGCACAGGTTACAGGCCACACAGCGCTCCTCGCCGTCCGGGTCCCGGGTCAGCACGATGCGCCCGCGATACCTCGGCGGCAGGTACACCTCCTGTTCCGGATAGTTCACCGTCTCGCGCTTGCGAAAGCTGTGCATGAACACCATCCCCAGGGTGCGTATCTGGGACCAGGTCGCCGGCACCAGCCTCAGGAAAGAGGTTGAGGTCAGTGATCGAATCAGGGGGACGTTGCTGGCGCCCTCCTGCTCTCTCCGCTCCTTCGTTTCCATAAGTCCTCCTATCCGTCCACCAGCAGCATCACCGCGCCGGTGGCCAGTAAATTGATGAGCGTCAGCGGCAGACACACCTTCCAGCCAAAATTCATCACCTTGTCGTAGCGAGGCCGGGGCAGCGCAGCCCGCAGCAGAATGAAGATCATCAGGAAAAAGCCGGTTTTCAGCGCAAACCACAGAATCGGCGGCAACCAGGGGCCATGCCAGCCACCAAAGAAGAGTGTCACGATCAGCGCGGACACCAGCACCATGCCCACATACTCGCCAATGAAGAACATGCCGAACTTCATGCCGGAGTATTCCACGTGATACCCGTCGGCCAGTTCCTGCTCCGCCTCGGGCTGATCGAAGGGGTGGCGGTGGGTAACGGCAACACCGGCGATAAAGAAAGTAGCAAAGCCGAAGAACTGGGGAATGATGAACCAGAAGCCTTCCTGGGCATTGACGATGTCCCGCATATTGAAGGAGCCAGCCAGGGCCACCACGCCCATCAGCGACAGCCCCATGAACACCTCGTAGGAAAGTGTCTGTGCCGAGGCCCGCATGGCCCCCAGCAGGGCGTACTTGTTACCGCTGGCCCAGCCCCCGAGCAGCACCGCGTAGACGTTGATGCCGGCCAAAGCCAGAAAGAACAGCAGCCCGATGTGCATGTCGGCCACGCCCCAACCGGGCGTGATGGGAATGATCACAAACGACAGCAGCAGGGAGGCAAAGGCAATAATGGGGGCCAGAACAAACAAAGGCCGATCCGCGAAGGGCGGTATCCAGTCTTCCTTGAAAAAGATCTTGAGCATGTCGGCGATCAGCTGGAGCGTACCGAAAGGCCCCACCCGGTTGGGGCCGTAGCGGTCCTGCCAGAGCCCCAGCAGTCGGCGCTCCACAACCGTAAGAACCGCGCCCAGAATGACCGCGCCCAGCAGAATGACCAGGGCCTGGAACATACCCCAGAGGATGGCAGCCAGTTGCGGTGTCCACCAGCTCATGAGGCACCTCCTGCCGACTGATCAAGAGTCAGGGTATCCCCCGTGAACAGGCCCGGTGCAACACCGGCGGGCACGCCAACCCAGTTTTCCGGCCAGTCCTGCATCTCCTGCACCGGCAGACTCAGCCCTTCAGCGATCGTCAGGGTGTCGCCGGTTTTCACTCCAAGACGCCTGGCGTCCTGCGGGCTCAGCGTCAGGCAGGCGGGCTCTGTCCGCTCCTGAACAGGCGCTGCCCGGCTGGACGTTTCCTCACCGCCGAAAAGTCTTGGCAGAATCAACGCTCGCGGCGCTTCCAGGGTGTCAGTATATTCACCCGGCTGACTGTAACGCCCCTGCCCGGGCACCGGCTCGATCAGTCGCACCCCGGGATCACCACCGCGCAGATGGCCACCCACCTCATCGGTGAACTTGTTCCACGCCTGGGGCGAATTCCAGCCCGGCGCCCAGGCAAACGGCACCTGCTGGCGAGCCTCGTGGAACCCGCTGTACCCCTCCATGGAATGGGCAAACGCAGAATCCGGGTCCTGGGGCGTTCTCGGCTCACTGACGTTCTGATTCGCCCGCATGGAGGTGCGGCCACTGTAGCGATGGGGTTCCCGGGCCAGTCGCAGACCGTCGATACGGTAACCGGAATCCGGCGCGGCCTTGCTCATTCCCGCCAGGGCGGCATGCGCTTCCGCACAGGCACGGACAACCTCATCCAGGTTGATATCGCCAGCGGTTTCCCCCTGGCGGTTAGCGTTCAGCGCATGCAGCCATCGCCAGCTTTCATGAATGCGGGTTTCCGGACGAAGGTAAAGAGGGTCGTACACCTGGAAAAACCGCTGGGCACGACCCTCGAGGTTAACCAGGGTGCCGTCGGATTCGGCAAAGCTGCCGGCGGATAACAGAAAATCCGCTTGCTCCGTCGTCGCGGTGCGCTGATGGTCTAACACGATGCGTATATCCGCCCGCGCCAGGGCCGAGTCCACAAGACGTGCGGGCAGGCGCTGGTAAAGATCATTCTCCAGGACCACCACCGCGTCCGCGTTGCCCTGGGCCAGCTCATCAAGAGCCCAGTCCAGAGGCTGGCCACCCATCAGGGAGAGCCCGGTGCTGTTGGCCTCACGCCGGATCAACACCAGCCCGCCTCTCTTGGCTCGCCGGGACAGCGCCCTGGCGACATTGCCGGCGGCTTCAAGCACGGCCTCCGAGGTCAGCGAACCGCCGCTGACCACCAGCGGCTGCTCCGCTTTCATCAATGCTTCGGCAATCCGGTCCGCCGCCTGTTCGTCCTCAAGGGAAAGGCTTTCGGCATCCGGGGACGCGGGATCAATCCGGTGGGCCACGGCAAAGCCGAGACGGGCAATTCGCTCGGGATCCATGGCATAGCGGGCCTCCGCCACATCGTCCAGGTCCGTCGGGGCGGGCCAGGCAATAAACAGAGGATGGTAGCGGTCCTGGGCCAGGGTTTTGAGGGCCTCGGCGTTCCACTGGGGGATACCGATGGTTTCTCCCAGTGCTTCTGCCCGAGCAAGGGCCGCCTGACGCAGGTTCAGGCCCAGGCGGCCGGCGCTCTGCACCGGGTCCTCCCCCAGCACCAGCACGGCGTCGTGCTCCTCGATTTCCCGGGGCGTGGGCGTGGGCAGGCCGGCATGGCGCTGCAGATGGTTCATCAGGTTCAGACAGGCCTGTTCCCGGGCCTCGATGCCGGTGCAGAAGTTGTCCTGCCCCACCAGCTCCAGCAGCTGGTGATTGCTCTCAAGGCTGGCCCGGGGCGAGCCGATGCCAATCACCCGGCGGGCATGGCGCAGGGCATCACCAATGCGGTTCAGGGCAGTATCCACTTCCAGGGTCATCGGTTCGCCATTGCCTTCCCGATATTCCGGTCGATACTCAGGAACTACGGGCCGGTCAGACCGATTCACATAACCATAACCAAAGCGGCCGCGATCACAGAGGAAATAGCCGTTCACCTCGCCGTGGTAGCGGTTTTCAATGCGCCGGATCTCGCCGTAGCGCTCACCGGGGCTGATGTTGCAGCCCATGGAGCACTGGTGGCAGATACCCGATGAAAACTGCATGTCCCATTTGCGGGTATAGCGTTCGGAATGGCTCTGGTCGGTGAACACACCGGTGGGGCACACTTCGGTCAGGTTGCCGGCAAACGGGCTTTCCAGTGTGCCTTCCTGGTAGCGCCCGAAGTAGACATTGTCTTTGGCACCAAAGGCGCCCAGGTCCTTGCCGCCGGCATAGTCGTTGTAGAAGCGGGTACAACGGTAGCAGGTAATGCACCGGTTCATCTCATGGGCGATAAACGGCCCCAGGTACTGGTTGCGGCGGGTACGCTTGCGGAAGCGGTAGCGGCGCCGGTCGTGGGCGGTCATCACCGTCATATCCTGCAGATGGCAATGGCCACCCTCTTCACACACGGGGCAGTCGTGGGGGTGGTTGATCATCAGCCACTCCACCACGCTGGCGCGGAAATCCTTCGCTTCCTCATCCTCGATGTCGATACGAGTCTGGTCGTCCGCAGGCGTCATGCAGGACATCACCAGCATGCCCTGGTCATCGTCCTTGTCCTTGTACTGGCGCACCGCGCACTGGCGGCAGGCACCCACGCTGCCCATGGCCGGGTGCCAGCAGAAATAGGGAATATCCAGGCCCAGGGACAGGCAGGCCTGGAGCAGGTTGTGCGCCCCGTTGACCTCGTAGCTTTGTCCATCCACGTGAATCGTTGCCATGGTCCTGCCTATTCCTCTCAGATTTCTCTCAAATTCCTCTCAGAGTTCTCCCACCGGGATCGGATCCTGGTGGGCCTTGCCTCTGGGTTTACTGACGCCCTGCTCGAACTCGTGCCGGAAATGCTTCAGCGCGGTCTGCAAGGGCATGGCGGCGCCCGGCGCGTGGGCACAGAAGGTCAGCCCGGGGCCGCAATCCGCCGCCAGTTTGTCCAACAGCTCGATATCGCCGGTTTCCCCCTGCCCCTGCTCCAGCGCCCAGAGCAGTTTTACGGTCCAGGGCAGACCATCCCGGCAGGGCGTGCACCAGCCGCAGGATTCCCGGGCGAAAAATTCCTCCAGGTTGCGCAACACCGCTACCATGCTTCGCTCCTGGGGCACCACCGTCAGCAGGCCGGTACCAAGACGGCTGCCCTCTTTGCCGACCGTATCGAAGTCCAGCGGCAGCTCCAGGTGCTCCGGCAGCAGAAAACCGGTGCTGGCCCCGCCGGGCAGCCAGGCCTTGAGCTTGCGCCCCTCGCGCATGCCCCCGGCGCGATCCATGATCTCCCCGCCCGATGTCCCCATGGGCAACTCCCAGAGCCCCGGCTTTTCCACCGGGCCGGATACGCCATACAGCTTGCTGCCACCGTCATCGGTACGGTCACCGGACAGCGACTGATACCAGTCAGAGCCCTTCAGAATTACCGCTGGCACGTTGCACAGGGTTTCCACATTGTTCACCACCGAAGGCTTGCCCCAGGCGCCGGACTGGCCGGGAAAAGGCGGCTTGGCGCGGGGGTTGGCGCGCTTGCCCTCCAGGGAGTTGATCAGGGCCGTTTCTTCGCCGCAGATGTAGCGGCCGGCGCCGGTATGCACGGCAATATCAAAATCGAAACCGCTGCCGTCGATATCACCGCCCAGCCAGCCTGCCTGCCGTGCCTCTTCAATTGCCTTATTCAAAACCCGGGCCGACTCCACATACTCGCCCCGCAGGAAGATATAGCCGTAGCGGGAGTTATTGGCATAGGCGCCCAGAATCATCCCCTCAATCAGGAGGTGCGGCTGCTGCTCCATCAGCAAGCGGTCCTTGAAGGTGCCCGGCTCCATTTCATCGGCGTTGCAGATCATGTAACCCCGGGGCATATCGCCGCCCTGCAGGGTCAGGCTCCACTTGAGCCCGGCGGAGAAGCCGGCACCCCCGCGGCCCCGAACATTGGCTTCTTTCATGGAGGCAATGATGGCCTGGGGATCGCCCTTTTTCAGGGCGTTGCGGACAGACTGGTAACCGTCCTTGCGAAGATATTCCTCAAGCCAGACCACTTCGCCGTCGTCCCGCAGCCGCCAGGTTAGCGGATGAGTGTCGGCATGGCGCTCCGCCTCCGGCTGTAGCAGCCGGCTGCGATAGGCCAGCGAGTGCCGCTGGCTGGTAATGGACTGGCTCATGGATAGCCCTCCAGCAGGCCCGGCAGGTCGTCCGGGGACACCGGGCCGTAGGTATCGTCGTCAATCATCAGTGCCGGGGCACCATCACAGGCGCCCAGACAGCACACCGGCAGCAGGGTAAAGCGGCCGTCTTCCGTGGTCTGGCCGTAATCAACCCCCAGCTGCTTTACCAACGCCTGCTTGAGTTCGTCAAAACCGGTCAGGAAGCACGAACTGCTATCGCAGACCAGCACCACATGACGACCCACCGGCTGGCGGAAAATCAGGCTGTAGAAAGTCGCCACGCCTTCCACCTCACCGGGGCCAATCCCCAGCACACGGGCAATGGCCGCAATGGCACCGTCCGGCACCCAGCCATGGCGGCGCTGCACAATTTTCAGGGCCTCAATGCTGGCGGCCTGGGGCTGCTCATAGTGATGAGCCTCCTCAAGCATGGCCGCCTCGTCCTCAGGATGCAGTTCGAAGCCGTCGGTGCCGATAATTCCGGTGGTCTCTGCGGTCGTTGCCATCATCAGCGGTCCACGTCTGCCATTACGAAATCGATACTGCCCAGATGGGCAATCAGGTCCGGCACGAAGCCGCCCCGCATCACCGACGGAATCTGCTGCAGGTGCGGGAAACTTGGCGTGCGGATACGGGTGCGATAACTCATGGTGTTGCCGTCACTGGTCAGGTAGTAACTGTTAATCCCCTTGGTCGCCTCAATCATCTGCATGGACTCCTGGGGCTTGAGTACCGGCCCCCAGGACACCTGCAGGAAGTGGGTGATCAGGGTCTCGATGTGCTGCAGCATGCGCTCCCGGGGCGGCGGCGTCGTCAGCGGGTGGTCCGCCTTGTAGGGGCCGGCGGGCATGTTGTTCACGCACTGCTGGATAATCCGCAGGCTCTGGCGCATCTCTTCAATGCGCAGCTGGCCCCGGTCGAAGACATCGCCGTTGTCACCGAGGGGCACTTCAAAATCGAACTGGTCATAACCGGAATAGGGGCGCTTCTTGCGCAGGTCAAAATCGCAGCCGGTGGCTCGCAGGTTAGGGCCGGTCACGCCCCACTCCAGGGCTTCGGCGGTATTGAAGGCGGCCACATGCCGGGTGCGGTCCCGCACGATGGCGTTCTCCATCATGACTTTTTCATACTCTCGCAACCGGGGAGGCATCCAGTCGAGAAATCCCTGAACCAGCTTTTCCCACCCCTGGGGCAGATCCTGCATCACGCCGCCAATACGGTACCAGGCCGGGTGCATGCGAAAGCCGGTGATGCCCTCAATCACCTCATAGCCACGCTGCCGGTCGCTGAAGGTATAGAACACCGGCGACATGGCCCCCAGATCCTGCAGATAGGTGCCCAGAAACAGCAGGTGGCTGGTAATGCGGAACATCTCCGCCATCATCACCCGAATGACTTTCACCCGGTCAGGCACGTCGATACCCGCCAGTTTCTCCACCGCCAGCACGTAGGGCAGGTTGTTCATTACCCCGCCGGTGTAATCAATGCGGTCGGTGTAGGGAATAAAACTGTGCCAGGACTGGCGTTCGGCCATCTTCTCGGCGCCACGGTGGTGGTAGCCAATATCCGGCACACAGTCCACAACCTCCTCGCCATCCAGCTGCAGCACCACACGAAAGGCCCCGTGGGCAGACGGGTGATTGGGCCCCAGGTTGAGGAACATGAACTCGGCGCCGTCCCGCTCACGCGCCATACCCCAGGCCTCCGGATCGAACCGCATGGCTTCCTGCTCGGTATCCTGACCCTCAACGGTCAGGGTGTAGGGATCGAATTCCGTGGCCCGGGCGGGGTAATCCTTGCGTAGCGGGTGGCCCGTCCAGGTGGGCGGCATCAATATGCGGGTCAGATGCGGGTGGCCGGCAAAGGTGATGCCGAACATGTCCCAGACTTCCCGTTCGTACCAGTTCGCCGCCGGAAAAATCCCGGTCGCGGTTGGCAGACTCAGATCGCCTTCCGGCAATGCCACCTTGAGCATGATGTCAGCATTGCGGGTAACCGAAAGCAGGTGGTAGAACACGGTGTAGTCCGCCGCTGGCAGGCCCTGGCGGTGGCTGCGCAGGCGTTCATCAATGCCAGACAGGTCATAGAGCAGATCAAAGGGGCCGGACAGGCCTTTCAGGTAGCCCAACACATCCGTCAGCGCGTCGCGGGACACCCAGAGCACAGGCATACCGGTATAGGTGTGCTGCTCGTGAAGCACACGGTCGCCAAAACCCTTCCTGAGGTCTTGGGCAAGTTGTTCGCCGGTGTTGTCCGGCGTACTGACGGTATCCTTGTTCATGCTCGTGGTTCAGCTCCTTGCGATCGGTGAGGAAGCGCAGTGATGAAACGACGGCGAACTGGGTCAGAGTTTGTCGGGTGTCCTCAGTTCCGTGGCCTGGATGCGCTGATCCCGCCATTTTTCCCGCTGGGAGGGCATGTCCGCCTTGTAAACGCCCTGGTCCCCTACCACCCAGGACAGGGGCCGGCGCTCTTCCTGAATCGAATCCTGCAGCAGTTGCAGCCCCTGCAGAAAAGCCTCGGGCCGGGGCGGGCAGCCGGGCACATACACGTCCACTGGCAGGAATTTGTCCACGCCCTGCACCACCGAGTAGATGTCGTACATGCCGCCGGAATTGGCGCAGGAGCCCATGGAAATCACCCATTTGGGCTCCAGCATCTGATCGTAAAGCTGCTGGATCACCGGCGCCATCTTGATGAAACAGGTACCGGCTATCACCATAAAATCCGCCTGCCGCGGGGAGGCCCGGATGACCTCGGAACCGAAACGGGCAATATCATGGGGCGCGGTAAAGGCCGTGGTCATTTCCACGTAACAGCAGGACAGCCCGAAGTTGTAGGGCCAGAGGGAGTTCTTGCGACCCCAGTTCACTGCATCATTGAGCACATCGCTGAGCTTGCCGGTGAACACATTGCGCTCAAGCTGACGCTTGACCGGGTCCTCCGACGGCTGCTCGCCCTTGACCGGATAACGGGTGGTTTTTTTAACCGGTTGATCTGCCCTGGTGAGGGTATAGGTCATTTCTCGCCTCCAGATGCATCCGGTGCCCAGTCCAGAGCACCGGTTCGGCTGTCATATAACAGGCCTGCCAGCAAAATGAGAATAAATACAGCAGCGCCCCAGAATCCGGCCCAGCCTACGTCCTCGATCACGATGGCCCACGCGAACAGGAAAACGGCTTCAATATCGAAGATCACGAACAGCATCGCGACCAGATAGAATTTGACGGAAAAACGCTGGCGCGCGTCGCCAGTGCCCACAATACCGGATTCGAACGGAAGAGATTTGCTGACGCCTTCGCTGCGCCCACCCAGCAGACTGGACACGCCCACCATAAAGGCACAAAGCCCCAGCGCGGCAACGATAAAAAAGCCGGTTGCCCAGTAACGAACCAGTATGTCGGTAACAGCGTCAGCCATGCACTCTCCCTGGCAGCGTCGCGGCGGCCGTTGAGGAACGGGCAATGCGTCGGGCCCAGGCCCTTTTAAAACCTAACAGCGCACAAGCGATTGCGCAAATGAACCTCCCGGGAAATATCCGGCCGCGCAGATTTAAACAGGTATTTAAAATCCGACTAATTTCGCAGAACTGTTGAGGCTCACAATCGCCGTGTCAGCGCTCCCAATGACTTTCCGGTAGTCTTCGCACATGGAGGTGCGCCAGAAGCCGGAGGGTCGGCCTGATCAGAAACTGGAAACTGCCAATGACGAACAGCCAGATGGCGGCCCGTTCCAGGGATGGGTATAGAAATAACACACTGCCAACGAGAAACCAGATCGCTATGAAGAAGTCGTTCAGTATGCTGAGCACCTCATAGCGTCGCCGGATAACCAGTTGTTCGTTACCCAACTTAAGAGTCAGCGGGTTGTCTGTCTGTTGATTGTCGCTCATCGCCAAGCCTTTGACCTTAAACAGTAATAGTAACGTTTACTGTACCGGCTGACAGCCGCGCACCGCCAGCGCGAGGTTGGTGGTTGCCTTGATCTGGTCGTAATACTGAGCCGCCTTCTGCACGCCCATATCCGCATAGTTGCCGGCGGTGGGGCTGATCAGCTGGGCGAGCTGGGACCAGGCTGTGGCAGACTGGCGGTCCTGCTGATAGGCATTGAAAGCCTGACTGATTTCATTACAGGTAACGCCGTCACCATCGGTAGCTGCCGATGAAACGTAGGTTGATGTCTGGCAGCCTGCCAAAATGCCCACTGCCAGAAAAAGAATCAGGGTTTTTGATGTCACTGCTTGAACCTCTGCGGATTGGAAAACCTTGTTGGTGAACGCGTAGCAGGCATCTTGTAACACAAAGCGCACCTGAAGCCAGAAAAACACGGCAGATTCCTGCTAATCTGCAGGCAAGCAAACAAGGAATTATTTATGGCAGAAGTCCCCCCAAGACAGTCCGGCACCAGCGGTTATTCCTGGAAGCTCTCCGCCGTGGCAGCGGTCGCCTCGGTCATCGCCGCGGTGACGACCCTTGGCGTCGTCCCGCCCATCATTACCGGCCTGATTCTTCTTACTGCCGTCGGCTGGGGCTTCACCGCCCGGGACAATCGACGGGCGGCCGCAAAGGATCAGAAAGAATAAACGGGGCTTGTCACTGAAACACACTCGGTTAAGGTGGTCGCAACTCACCGATAAAAGGTAGGTCACGACTATGGGACAAGCCGCCGAGAAGTTCCGCACTGCCGCCCCAACCATTCCCCCGCTGGACCCATCCAATATTGCCCTGTTCGAGCAGGAAGGCCTGACGGTCAAGCAGCTGGAACCCCTTGGCTTTGAAATCTACGGCGCCGACGTGCGCGCCGGTCTTTCCGAGCCAGTCATCCGCGCTCTGGAAACAGAGATGGCAAAGCGGGGATTCCTGGTCTTCAAACACCAGGGAAACATCTCTGCAGACGAGCTGGTGAAAGCCAGCAAGTGGTGGGGTGCCCGCGAGATCCATTCCACCCATGGCGTTCATCCGGCGACGCCGGACAAGAACCGGGACATCTTCCGCTGCTCGAATGACAACCGCCACGGCATTCTGGGTGTTGGCCCCCAATGGCACAACGATGGCAGTTTCGAGGCGGCAACCTTTTCCCATTCCGCCTACTACATGGCCCGGGCCCCGGAACAGGGCGGTGGCACCCACTTTGCCCACCAGGGCGCGGCGTTTGACGTGCTGCCACCCGAAAAGCAGGCGTTCTGGGAAAGGCTGGTGTCGGTTAATTCCACCACGGGCGTCACCCACCCGTTGGTGCACACCCATCCCATTTCCGGTCGCAAGAGTGTGTGGCTGCATCTGGGCATGACCGGCGGCATCATCGAGCGCCTGCCAGAAGAAGGCATGACGCTGGAAGAATTACAGCAGCAACCCGCCAGCACCGATCAGCTGCGACTGCTGAACGCGGAAGAAATGAAGGAACTGTTCAACCATTACAACGACCTGCTGAACGCCTCATTCGAGAAGGGCTACGGCATCCGTTACCACTACGACACCGGCGACCTGCTCTACATCGACAACTGGGCCCTGGCCCACCGGGCCGCGCCAGAGGCACACCTGCCGGCGGAACAACAGGGGCTGCGTATCATGGACCGTGTCACCATCAAGTCGCCCCGCAACCTTGCACCCCACTTCGGCCTGCCCCAGTACATCCAGATATCCCGGCCGCACCCGCTGAACCAGGATGGCGTCTGGCAGGCCGGGGGCGTGGGATTCCGCTGGAAAGACGATATCCCGATGCAGAACTGACCGGGCACTTACATGCCGTAAAGCGCCTTCAGATGGGCCATGAACCCCGGGCGATCCGCAGCCTCACCCGCCCGAATCATTTTGACATGGGGTCTTTCTTCCATTCGGGCGTGGTAGGCATCCAGTCCTGGTACTTCGGATAGCGGGTCCCTTCCCAGAAAGACCTTGCCCACACTGCGCACGATTGGCAGGTTCAGAATGGCCGCGATATCCGCTGTGGTGAACTGGTCACCGTAGGCAAACTGTTCAAAACTCGAAAGTTTGGGCAACGCCGCCACCGCCTTATCAAGGCCGGTCTCGACTTCTTTCAGCACAGCGGGATCCGGCTGGGTCCGCCCCAGCAGGTTGGGAATCAGCCGGCGGGCCACAAGTTCAAGGTAAAGCTCGACGAACTGCGACAGTTCCTGCACTTTGGCGATATCAAACGGCGTGGCCGGCAGCAGGGAAGGCTCCGGGTAGGCCCGCTCGATGTATTCCAGAATGGCACGGGATTCGCTGATAAAACCCTCGGGGGTCTCAAGCGCCGGCACCTTGCCCAGCGGGCTTTTATCCAGATACCCCGGGTTGTACTTGGGGCCAACGCCGGTATAGGAAAGCACCTCTTCAAACTCGATGCCCTTCTCCAGAAGCGCGAGTTTGGGTACGTTGTAGTAATTGCTGGACGCGAAACCGTGTAACTTGAGCATTCATGTTCCCTTTATGTTTGGATATTGGCAATTATCTCAGGGCCGCTCGGGCTCTTCCGCACCACCGGCTACATGATGCAGGACATAAGCAGTGACATAAAAAACGAAAACGCGGTTTTCTCATGTTTCCGGTCAATCATTTTTTCTCTCTTGAAGACATTCGTAGGACCCCATCTCGAATTCCCGACAGATCCAGGGGCGGTTTTCATAGATTGTGCACAGGAAGGTGCCCCGGTCCAGTGCGGAACACCAGCCATCGTCCAGCCGTAGCATGGTTTCGCCGCCCCACTCATCCACCGCAATATGTCGTTCGGGGACGCCGGTATCCGAGATAATCATTACCTCCAACCGGCAGCAACAGGCGCGGCAGTTCGAGCAGGATACGCCCGGATCGGTCACGTCTTTGACAGTGTCGATTTGTGACCAGCCAGCGGCCATCATCGCGCCCCGGCCGGGTCTTCCACAAACCGGATACAGACCTTCCCCACCGTGTGCCGGGATTCCACATGCCGGTGCGCGTCGCCGGCCCGGGCAACCGGGTAAACGGCATCAACATGAGGGATCAGCTTCTCCGCTTCGATCCAGTCCTTCAATTGCGCCAGATCCGCCGAGCGGGATTTCACGATCACCAACCGGGCCTGCCGGGCCAGACCTGTCTTGGCCAGAAATTCGGGAAAAATGGTGGAAGCCTTGGGCACAGTGCTGACGAAAATGCCCTGCTTACCGAGTTGCCGGGAAAACGCCTTACAGGTGAATTTTCCGAAGACATCAAACACCGCCTCAAACTGCTGTGGTAACTCATTGGCAGCCTTATCCCGATAGCTGTAGGCCGCATCCGCCCCGATGGCTTTCACAAACTCCAGGTTGTCGGGGCCGCAAACCGCATGCACTTCGGCGCCAAGCGCTTTGGCAATCTGCACCGCAAAGTGGCCGACCCCGCCGCTGGCGCCGTTGATTAACACCCGGTGTCCCTCGCAGACCTTGCACAGATCCCTCAAAGCCTGGAGTGCGGTCAGCGCCGCAAGCGGCACACTGGCTGCCTGATCGAGGGAAATATTGCCGGGCGCATGGCAAATCTCGTCAGCGTCCAGCAGGGCTATCTCGGCATGAAGACCGCCAGAAAAGCGGTTGGTCATGCCAAACACCCGGTCGCCAACGACAAAGCCGGTGACGTTCTTCCCCACCGCAACGACTTCCCCGGCACAATCCAGCCCCGACACTCGGGGCAATGGGTCCCGCGCCAGGGTCTTGCTGAACTTGCCCTTGCGAAGCAATACATCCTTGGGGTTCACACTGCCGGCAACGACTTTGACCAGCACACCGTTATCGGTTAGCTCCGGCGCTGGCCATTGGCTGGCCCACTCCAGCACATCGGCCGAACCGAACTTGCGGTAGATCAGTACGTTCATTTCATTGTTATGCGGTAACCGGCTCATCTCGAACTCTTTCCCATGTCTGTACCATTAGTTTTCGGGTGGGGCCCCAGCGGTAGCCGCCCAGGGCGCCACTGCGCTGAATCACCCGGTGGCAGGGAATCAGCAAAGCCACCGGATTGGCGCCAATGGCATTACCCACCGCTCGTGCGGCCTTCGGGGCACCTACCGCCTCGGCGATCTGACCATAAGTCGCCAGAGCCGCCGGGGGAATCTTCAGCAGAGCCCGCCACACCGCAATCTGGAAATTGGTGCCGGCCACATGAAGCGACAGCGGGCCCTCGCCCGACGCGTTGTCACTGTCAAAAAAGGCATCAATGACATAGCGCGTAGCCGGCAGGTTTTCACGAATGGCACTCAAAGGCCAGGCGTTGTGCAGGTCATCCAGAGAATCTTCAACACTGCTGAAATCCACAAACCCTGCCCGACAGACCCCACGCGGGGTGATCGCCACAAACATGGGCCCCAGCGGCGTGGAGTGAATGCCATAGTCGATCTGCAGCTGCCTGCCCCGGCTTTTATACTCGCCGGGCGTGACGGCTTCCAACTGCACAAAGTGATCATGCAGGCGGGAACTACCACTTAAACCCAGCTCATGGGAGACATCAAGCAGCGAACGGGAGCTGTCCAGCAATCCCTTACCCCGCTCCAGCGTCAGAACCTGCAAAAAGCGCTTGGGCGTGGTACCCGCCCAACGGCAGAACAGCCGCTGAAAATGATAGGGGCTCAGATGCACATGGGCAGCCACTTCTTCCAGGCTCGGCTGGTCCGCCGCCCGATCCACCAGGTAGGCCATGGCGCTTGCGATTCGGTCGTAGTCTGACATGGCTTATCCTCTCAGCCTGGCTCTGTTCAGTTCCCCGGGGCAAAGCCCGGACAGAGTCTATAGTAAAAGGCCAGAAGGCGGCTGCCGACCCGAATCTTGCTGTATATCATTGGTCAGAGTTAACCAGGTCTCTGGTGTAAACGTGAGATGTTTTAGTCAACTCGAACCCAATCGACGGGTAAAACTCATGGGATTCCACGCGGCTCACATTCGAACGAACAACAAGCCGATGTAGGCCCATGCTCAGGGACCATTGCTCAACCGCATTTACCAGGCGTTTCCCCAGACCCGACCGCCTGAATCCGGAACTCACCACCAGCGCGCTGATCTCCGTTACCAATCCTTGAGCCAGCGTTATACGCTTTTCTGCCACAGCCCAGCCAACGACCAGGTCACCTGAAACCGCCACGAAAATCTGATGATCCGGCGATTCCAGAATGGCATCCAGCCACTGCCGGGTTGCAGCTTCACTTACCGAATAGCCCCAGTCGAGGACCAGCGCGTGGATCCCCGGGTGATGTGCCATGCTTCCGTACTGAATCGAAGTGTCCATAATCAGAGTCTGTGTCCCACCTGAGATTCAACCGCCTCAAACACACTATCCACCGTTAACGCCAACAGGCCAATCAGAATTGCCCCCTGCAATACATAAGCGGTATTGCCGTTCACCAACCCGGCGATCACCGGGTCGCCCAGGGTTCGGGCGCCGATGGTTGAGCCAATGGCAGCGGTGGCGATGTTGATGGTCACGGACGTGCGGATGCCGGCCAGAATCACCCGGCCGGCCAGGGGCAGCTCCACCTGCCAAAGCACCCGGAACGGTGACATTCCCATGCCCAGCGCGGCGTCCCTGACGGTCGGGTCCACCCCTTCAAGTCCCGCCAGGGTATTGCGCAGGATGGGCAGCAGGCCGTAAAGGATCAACGCCACCAGTATGGGCGCCTCGCCAAAGCCCAGGACCGGCACGGCCAGCGCCAGAACTGCCACCGGCGGGAAAGTCTGGCCGATGGAGGCGATCTGGCTGACCAGGGGCAGAAAATCCCGACCCACCGGTCGGGTGGCAAAAATCCCGCCGGCAACGGCGACAAACGTGCCGATACAGGCCGAAATGAAAACCAGAAGTACATGGTTCTGAAGCAGGGACAGAAAACTTGCCCGCTCATAAATCACCTGCTGTTTATCCGGCTGGACCCACTCGTATACTGGCTCCAGAACGGACATCCCGGCGCTCAGCGCAACCAGCAAAACCACCAGCAGGACAGGAGGAAGCCAGGCTCGCATCACGCGCCTGCCTGCAGAATGCGTTCCCGGGTGATGACTCCCGTCTTCGCACCCTCACCATTGAACACGGGCAGTTCACCGTTCTCCCGCCAAAGCATCACCGACAAAGCCAGGCGCAGGCTGTCGTCTTCCTGAACACCCTCAACTCCCGAGTCCGGGTCGACCGGTTCCGGGTAACGCTGCATCAGGTCACCCACCCGGCGCAGGCTCATCAGTTTCAGGCCGCGATCCTGCTTGCCCACCAGGTTTTCGACGAATTCGGAGGCGGGGCGGCGCAGAATGTTTTCGGGGGTGTCGTGCTGAATGATGCGCCCCTGATCCATCACGGCGATGCGGGTCGCCAGCTTCAGGGCCTCGTCAATATCGTGGGTAACAAAGACCGTGGTTTTCCGCACCTGCCTCTGGATTCGCAGCATCTCCAGTTGAAGGTTCTCCCGCGTGATCGCGTCCAGCGCACCAAAAGGCTCATCCATCAGCAGAATATTGGGGTTTGCCGCCAGAGCGCGGGCAACCCCCACCCGCTGGGCCTGGCCGCCGGACAACTGCTGGGGGTATTTGTCGGCATGAATGTCCGGGTCCAGATCCAACAGGGTCAACAACTCGTGAACCCGTTCATCGATCCGTTCCCGGGACCATTTCAGAAGCTGGGGCACCATGGCGACGTTACGGGCCACTGTCCAGTGGGGGAAAAGCCCGGTGCCCTGGATGACGTACCCCATGTTCAGCCGCAGCTGCTCCGGATTCATGGTATTGATGTCCTCGCCATCCACCAGAATCTCGCCGGCGCTGCGAGGCAACAGGCGGTTGATCATCCTCAGTGTGGTGGATTTGCCGCAGCCGGAGCTGCCCACCAGCACGCAGACCTCTCCGGTCTCGATGGTCAGGTTGATATTGTCCACCGCCACGGACTGGCCGAAGCGGCGGGTGACATTCTTCAGCTCAATCATCCAGACACTTCCTATTTCCCGTCATGCTTTCCCCCGTCATGCCCTCGCCGGTGTTGGACGCAGACTGGCTGCCAGCATCGTGAGCAACGCATCCGCCAGCAGCGCCAGTGCGATGGTGGGCAAGGCGCCGAGCAATACCAGATCCATCGCCGCCTGGCCCAGGCCCTGGAAAATAAAGCTGCCGAAACCGCCAGCGCCAATCAGCGCTGCCACCGCCGTCAGGCCAATCGCCTGAATGGTGGTGATGCGAACACCCTCGACAATCACCGGCAGCGCCAGTGGCAGCTTGAGCCTGAAAAATAATTGGCGCTCGTTCATGCCCATGCCCCGCCCCGCATCGGCCAGGCTTTCGGGCACGTCCGTCAGCGCCACATAGGTATTGCGCACCATCGGCAACAGGCTATAGGCCACCAGTGCCAGCATGGCCGGTGCCCAGCCAATGCCACGAATGCCCAGGGTCTGCAGGAACGGAAAAGCCTCTACCAATGCGCTCAACGGGGCTATCAGCAACCCGAACACCGCCAGGCTGGGAATCGTCTGCAGAAAGCTGACAACACCCAGAATGGGCCGACGCCAGGCCAGGCTTCGAATCATCTGCATCGCCAGCCCAAAAGCCAGTACCGCACTCACTGAAACCGCGCCCAGCGCCAGAGCCAGGTGCGTCCATAGCGCCTGTTCGAACTTCTGCGGCCGGGCATTGAATTCCCGTACCAGTGACAGGCTTTCCAGGCCGTCGCCGCTGAAAAACCAGACCCAGCTGCCGCTGATGGCCAGCAGCAACACCATCTGCAGCCCCCGACCGCTGCCAAGCCGGCCCAGAACCTCAACCAGCATCAGCGACAGGAAGAACAACAGGCACCAGAAGCCTGCGCCAATGGACGAGCGGGCATAGGGCGAGTTTTCGGGCAGGTGCCGGGCCGCAAACACTTCCAGCAAAAGCGGCAGGAGCGCCAGGGAAGCACTCACCAGGATCATCAGGGGCAGATAGCGGGAACGAAGCGGCAAAAGGGAAAGCAGCAAACAGCCCACAAGCACCGCGGTGACTAGCGACGCCCAGGGCCAGCCAACGGCAGACCAAAGCCCATAGCCGGTGCCCGGCACAATGCGGTTGGGCAGGATGGTACCCAGGTCCAGAACCCAGACCAGCGCCAGGGCAAGCAGCCCCAGCACCGGCACGACACGGTTAATCGACAAACTTCAGTCCCGGGCCAGAGAGTCCAGGTAATCACGGGCGACGGTTTCCGCCGGCACGCCATTTACCGCGACCTGACCGTTCAGGCGCTGGAGCGTTTCCAGATCCAGCGATTCAAAGACAGGATTCAGGGCATCCCGAATCCCCGGGTAGGTTTCCAGAACCTCTGCCCGGACAATGGGAGCGGGCTGGTAGACGGGCTGAACGCCGGCGGTATCTTCCAGCACTTTCAGGCCGAGGGCGTTCAGGCCGCCGTCGGTGCCGTAAGTCATGGCGCCGTTCACATCGTTATCGTTCAGCGCGGCCGCCCGCAGGGTTGCAGCGGTATTGCCACCAGAGAGGACCAGCAGCTGATCAGAATCCAGCTTGAAACCATAGGCCTCCTGGAAGGCCGGCAGCGCGCTGGCAGACTCCACAAACTCGGCACTGGCGGCAAACTTGAAGCGGCCACCGTCATTCAGATAGTCCGCCAGGTCTTCCAGCGTGCTCAGATTGTGCTCCTGCGCCAGATCGCCCCGGACACTCATGGCCCAGGTGTTGTTCGCCTCTGCGGGTTTCAGCCAGACAATGTTGTGCGCATTCTTGTCCAGCTTTGCCGCCTGTTCGTAGGCCTTGTCGGCGTTTTTCCAGATATCCCGATCGGCCTGATCATGGAAAAACGCGGCGTTACCGGTGTATTCCGGATAAATATCGATTTCCCCGGCCTTGATGGCATTCCTCACGATGCTGGTGCCGCCCAACTGAAGGCGGTTCTCCACCGGAATACCGGCGCTTTTCAGAGACTGCAGAATCATCTGACCAAGCACAGCGCCTTCGGTATCGATTTTGGAAGACACCACCACCGGCTCCGCCGCCATAGCGGGAGCCGAAAGAACCAATAACAGACAGGCCGCCAGGCGGCGAAGAAGGGAGCTCATAGACACAGCCATTCCTCTCGTTAGTTGTCGAATACCTCTTTAAGTCTATGGCATGAGTCTACGAGAGCAAGCCGGGATTGGCTTTCGCCGTTGGGGCAGGATTCAGGTCTCAACCGCCCGTCAGCGTATCGGCAAAACCGTGGTTCACATCCCGGTGCTTGGCTTCATCGGCGCGCACCGCAATGATCACCTCCCGCAACCTGGCATCCTGGGGCAACTGCCAGTAGTCGATCGCGATCTGTGGCGCAGGCACATTCTCGTATTTGCCGCTGTCCACGCCTTCCAGATATTCGGTGTAGCTGTACACGGCCTCTTCTTCCAGGTAACCCACGATGCGGTGGGCGGTTTTGTTGGACAGCAGATAGAACAGGAAGAAGCCGTTATAGAACATGCCCTGGGCAATGATGATCAGGAATCGTTCGAAGGTCGACGGCTTGGCGATGTTTATGAACGTCAGCAGGTGCATTCGCTCATTTTCCGCTTCCGCCAGCAGCGTATGGATCCAGCCGTCGTCGTCTTTCAGCCGGCGCAATGACTTCAGATGCTGGATATTCCCCGCGACCATCCCGGGTACTGCCGCCACTGTTTCCAGCACCACGGCACGGTGGCCATAGCGACCAGCAAAAAAGGCATCCGCAAAAAACCGCATGAAACGCACCGTCATGTAGGCGATACGGTCTGAAAAATCCTCGGGCGCAAAGTGAGTGCGCTCGATATCCGTGGCTGCTTTATTCATTACAACTCCCGCGGCCAGACTTCCAGCCATCTGGGTTCATCGGTACGCCAGCAATCGTCCGTAATTCGTCGGCCTTTGGGTGGGACTAGTCATTCAGTATAGTGAAGGTCTGATAAAAACAACGTAGTTCCACAAGGAGTGCCCCCATGGACAACAACCCAGCCGCTCGCCTAGCCCCGACCATCAACCGCCAGCAGGACATCTACAGCAAAGGCCTGGGCGGCGAGAAACCACGGGTGCCGGTGGATTTTCACGAGCTCGAACGCCAGGGCTGCGCAGCTATGAGTGAAGAAGCCTACGCCTACATCGCCGGCGGGGCGGGCCTGGAAAGCACCATGCGGGCGAACCGGGAATCCTTTGAGCGCCAGCGCATTGTGCCGCGCATGCTTAACGACGTTTCCGAACGGGACACCACCGTCAACCTGTTCGGCCGCACCCTGCCAAGCCCCTTTTTGCTGAGCCCCATCGGCGTGCTGGAAATGGCCCACCGGGATGCCGACGCCGCCGTTGGCCGGGCCGCTGCAGCCGAGGGCATACCCATGATTTTCTCCAACCAGGCGTCGCAGCCCATGGAGAAGGTGGCCGACACCATGGGCGACGGCGCGCGCTGGTTCCAGCTGTACTGGAGCAAATCCGACGACCTGGTGCGCAGCCTGGTCAGCCGGGCCGAAGCCTGTGGCTGCGAGGCCATTGTGGTCACCCTGGATACCACCATGCTGGGCTGGCGCACCCGGGATCTGGACCTGGCCTATCTGCCCTTTTTGCGGGGCAAAGGCATTGCCCAGTACACCAGCGACCCGGTGTTTCTGGAAAGCCTGAAAAACCCGAGCCAACAGGGCGGGACGGCCAGGCCCAAACTGACGCTGGAAACCCTCAAAGCCCTGAAACAGATCGGCCAGTCCTGGCCCGGTGGTACTCTGGACGGCCTCAGTTCCGGCAAAGCCATGGCAGCGGTACAGGAATTTATCTCGGTGTATTCCAAACCCTCCCTGACCTGGGACGATCTGAAAATGCTGCGGGACCACACCAGCCTGCCGATTGTGCTAAAAGGCATCCAGCATCCGGACGACGGCCGCAAGGCGGTGGACTACGGCATGGACGGCATTATTGTCTCCAACCACGGCGGGCGCCAGGTGGACGGTGCCATCGGCAGCCTCGAGGCCCTACCGGCGGTGGTTGAAGCCGTTGCCGGCCGGATACCCGTGCTCATGGACAGCGGCATTCGCACCGGCGCCGACGTGTTCAAGGCGCTTGCCCTGGGCGCGACCGCTGTCTGCCTGGGCCGGCCCTGGGTCTACGGGCTGGCCATTGCCGGCGAAGCCGGGGTGCGGGAAGTGATTGCCAATCTGAAAACGGATTTCGAGCTGACCATGGGGCTGTCCGGTTGCAAGTCCATCAGCGAGATTACACCGGAGGCGTTGCGTTGACGCTGCAAAAGGGCCTCTAAAGTCAATTGCATTGCCCAAAATCGGCGTAGACTGGTCAGAATTCATGCAAAAGGACGATACCCATGCCTTCTGGTCAAATGCCCACATGGCAGCGCCACACCAGTGCCATCGTCAGTGGTTTTGTCGGCGACTGGCTGGAATCCCGTCAGAATCCACTCGCGGTGGCCATGCAGGTGCTGGAGGGTGGCCGCCCGCTGGACGTCGGCGCACCGCAGCCGACCATGGCGTGCGGCACGCTTTGCCTGTCGATTCACGGGCTGATAGAGCTGGAAACCGTCTGGAAAATTCCGGGCACGGGCGGCGACACCTACGGTTCGAGTCTGTCCGGACGCATTCCCGGCGGTGTTTCCAGTCTGACGCTTAGATACAACACCGGACGGCCCATCTATCGCAACGGCGAAGAACTGGCCGACCGGCTGGAGCAGCTGGTGGCGGGCTGGCCAGTGCCGGTCACGCGCCTGATTCTGATCGGCCACAGTATGGGCGGGTTGCTGGTTCGCAGCGCCTGCCACGTGGGCCAGGCTCGTGGGCAGGCTTGGGTTGATGCTCTGACGGACTGCGTATACGTCGGCTCACCCCATGATGGCTCCTGGCTGGCACGGGGCGCCCATGCAGTCGCAGAACTGATGAGCGATATGCCCCGTGATTACCTGCGAGTGATTGGTGAAGTGGTGGATCTGCGCAGCGAAGGTATCCGCAATCTGTCTCGTGGTGACGTCGTTACCGAGGGCGAGGAAGCGCCGCCGTTACTGCCCGGCGTCAAACATTTTGTGGTGTGCGGTCTGCTGGCCCGCGCGCGCCAAAACCCGGTGAATGCTTTATTTGGTGATGCGCTGGTCCACGAGTCCAGCGCCCGGGGTGAACAGAGGTCGGGCTGGCATCTGGCCGGCATGGCCACCTTTCCCGGCGTCGATCATGTGACGCTGGCACGGCATCCGGACGTAGCGAAACAACTTGAGGAGTGGCTGGTATGAATGAGCAACAGGACTGGTGGCTTGGCGTTGCGGATGTGCTGGCGTCGGGTTCGGGCCACGGAGTTGAAAAAATCAAACGGGTGCACCTGGCCATTGCCGACGAATCGTTTCAGGCACTGGATGCCTTCGCGGTCACACGGCCCTGGGCGCGAGTGGTCAAACGATCCCACGATGGCATTAGCAGCCTGTGTTACGGCGCAGTGCGGCTAGGTGTGCAGAGTATCGGCGGGGCGCTTTCGAAACACCGGCTGCAATGATCACGATTATCGGGGGCGTGTCGGTGGATACCATCATCCACCTCGATGCCCTTCCCCAGCCCAATCCACAAACGATCTGGCCCAGAGAAAGCTATAAATCCGTAGGCAGCACTGGCGCCGGGAAAGCCCTGAACCTTGCGGCCCTGGGGCACCCGGTTGCCCTGCACACCCTGCTGGGCCCCGATGCGGAAGCGGATCTTGTGCGCAGCGCTCTGGACCGGCCCGGCATCGAACTGATAGCCGAAATAACCGATACGCCTACCGAGCAACACGTAAACCTGATGGACCCCAACGGTGGGCGAGTTTCCCTGTTTGTTCAGCCGCCTGCAGACCCGGCAACCGTTGATTGGGCCCCGGTCGAGTCCGCCATGGCCGGCTGTGAGCTGGTCGTGGTCAACATCCTTGCTTATGCAAAGCCTGCCCTTGCGCTGGCAAAGAGCGCGGCCAAACCGGTGTGGACCGACCTGCACGATTACGATGGCCGCAACCCTCACCACCAACCCTTTATTGACGCCGCCGACGTGATCTTCCTGTCCAGTGACAACCTGGCCGACTATCGCGGATTTATGGAAAAGCTGATTAACGAGGGCAAGGAGCTGGTGGTGTGCACCCATGGCGCCAAGGGCGCCACACTTCTGAACCGGGATGGGGAGTGGCTGGAACAGGCGGCGTTTCCGGTCGAGCAGGTGCGCGACACCAACGGCGCGGGCGATGCTTTTTTCAGCGGCTTTCTCAGTGGTTACCTTGCAGGTGATGAGCTGGCCGCCTGCCTGAGACTGGGGGCGGCCTGCGGGGCACTGTGTGTTATGTCGCGCTCACTGGCGGCGGAGAAGCTGACTAGGAAGGGCCTATACGAATTTTTGCGTGCCTGAACGCCCGCACCCGTAATTCAGACAACACCGACTGGTTGAGCAGTTTCGAAATCGAGATGTCAGCAAGATTAAAGCCATTGATGGCCAGCCGAATAAATTATAAGCAACCGATCATTTGCAGTCTTTATAGTATGAGATTTTACGGGTTCTGAGGAATTCCCTACCGGAACGTTGCTCAAGAACAAATCGTCTCGTCCAGTTGCCGCAAGCATCTACTCGATAATCACGGTACTTAGTGACAAAGATTTCCCCGTTACTTATCAATTCACTTGAACCGAGATATTTCTCTTGTTCTTCGACAAGCAACCCATCGCGATACTGATAGGTTACGCTGCGAACTCCGCTCTCAAAAAAGGTTGGGCCGTTTGGCCCGTAATCCGTCCTTGAATTGAGAGGATTGGCTGAGAGTTGCAGATCATCGTCGCATGAACTCAAATTTCCAGGCCCAGCAACACGACAGCTGGCTTTCAACGCACCTCGATCGTTGAATTCGTAAAGCTCTGTCCCAGCCTTAACGATTTCTCCGTCTACTTTAATGAACGATTCGTGCTTCTGGCTACTACCTTCGTAATCAATCAGGACAATACCAACGGAAGACAAAAATTCCTGAAAGTTAATACTTTTTTTGCCTCCTTGGCTCCAATCACGATCCAGGTCTCTGACCAGAACTTTCGACGGCCGGCCGGTGGATGAATACGCTATAACCTTTATCCCAGGTTCGGTGGCAGGATTTGGGACCAGTGCCACGCTGTATGGCTTACCATCTTTATACAGAAACTCTTTCAGCACGAGACCCGCCAAGGGGCTACAGTTTTTAGCCCGTATCAATCGTCCCGTTTCGTCAAAAAGACACCCATTGAATTCATCAGTTGTGATCTCTCTTTTACCACCTGGAGTAACTTTCTTTGGGCTTCCCGAGAGGAAAAGGTCATGCTTGTCAGGGAAGAAATGTCTAACGCCATCTTCCGTGGTGTAGGCCGCTGCCGAGAATGGTGCCGTCAAAAAAAAAGCAACGGCTAAGAGGAAAAAGAATCGCTTGCTTAGGGTAGCCGGGCTGCTGCCGCTTCCTATAAAAATAATATTCTCATGTTCCTTCACGTCAAACTCCCTGTAGATTACTGACGGCGCTTCACTTAGGCCCCCTTTAAAACCGTGCGCCTGCAATTACTCTGAGCTGCTTCAGAAATGATACGCGCTGCGCTCCAATGAAATCGGCGTTCACTTCTCATTTTGAGTTCGGTGCACAGACATACCCCATCGCGCTGAGCATCATCGGTGGAGGGCAGGAAAAGTAGCGCCGCGGATTGAGCATCCCGTTGACTACCTTGCTACCCCGGCTCCAGAACCCAGCAGCGGTCATTGTGCGTGTAACCGAGCTGACCATAGTAAGAGTTGGCTGCCGGCGCTGCGATGAGTATTAACTTGCAGAGCGGCCCCAATTGCTCCTGGGTCAGTGCCTGTAACCGTTTACCTATCCCTGACCTCTGATAGCTCTGATGAACGGCCAAATCTGACAGGTAGCAGGCATAGTGAAAATCCGTGACACTGCGGGCGATACCGACCAGCAAAGCACCATCCCAGGCAGTCACCGTTAAATTGGAATTGGAAACCACCCCCTCCATACACTCGCGGTCATGAACTGGCCGACGCTCCCCGAGGGAAGAACTTTCCAGCAAACCAATGAACTGGGCGGTGGTAATGGGGTGATTCACCTTGAAGCTAATAGTCATACCTCTCCCTGGCAATCCAAGCGCGACTTTTAGACTTCCGGTGGCGCTGTTGGTTACGTGTTCAATTTGACCATTTTATCTGAAATTCGATTTCTTCCTCAGATAATCCAAATAGTTCGAGCCCGCCAGGCCAGAGCATGTTGATCAGTTGGCTCTTTTCCTCATCACAACTGCAACGAGCCCCAGCATCATCAAGAGAATCGCGGGTGGTTCCGGAACCGAGACAGCGGGTGAAGACACCCGGATGTTGTCCAAGGTCATGTACCCCACGGGCGTGTAGTTCATGAACAATACTTCTTTTAGATTCTGCCAGGAGTCATCAAACGAGAAGGTTTCAAAACCCAACTCATGATCAAAGTTAAAGTACTCTGTCTTGGAAGAGCCATCCGTATAGCGGGCAATCATTTTGACGGGATCATCGTCGTAGTTGAGCATGCGCTCGCCAAAGTCGGCACTAAGAAGCGAAAAGGGGCCTCCGTCTTTTTCGGAGATACGGATACGGGTGGTTATCAAATAGTCCGAGCCGTTGTCAGGAGTCGACGACGCTATGCCTGTGGATTCGTCACCTGCGTAGAACCCTTCCCAAACGTAGGTTCGAAAATTCCCATAGGCCCTTTCTTTGAAGGTTTCCCGGTAGACATCGACAGTGGGGTTCGCATTATCGGCCGTTTTGATGCCTTCAAAGTTGATGGTTGTCGCATTGGCGTATGAGTTCACTCCCAGTAACGCCAGCAGTACTGCCATGCTCCGCAAAAGCTTCATTGCAATCCCTTACTTATGTGATTTTAGATTACACATTGTAAGCAATTGTATTCGGCCATTCCGGGTGGAATTCACAGTTCTATTTCTTTTCTTATCAGGCCGTTACTGCGTGGCCTGATCAATTTTTTCCGCCTGCCTGGCTGCCTCACCCTCCATGAACTTGTCCATGTCCTCTTCAAACTTCGACACATCGCCCGGGATTACCGATCAGATTAGCTCAATCGGACCGCATCTCACGAATACGCATTGGCATGGCATCAATACGGCGGAAAATCGCATCGAGGTTGAGGCTGGGTTCGCGGCTTTTAATCCCGCCGTCTTTTCCGATTAGCAGGACCCGCTCTTCAGAGCCGGCCTTTTCAAGCAGCCCTGTCACGTCCTTTTCAGCGCCGCCGGGCACCGTTGCCTGATTTGAAACCAGACCGGACCCGGTGTTCACGAACCAGATAATGTCACGGTCATCGACACCAGCCCGCGCATCGCTGAGGGTTTCAACCGCGTTCTGTGTTTCAGTTGCTGACTGCACCAGAATCAGCCGGTTTTTCCATTGATAGTCGTCCAGACTGTTCATCTCCGCTCCGTATACCGTTAGCGACATTAGCGAGAACAACAAAGAAAGAATCGCAGTCGTCTTCATTCACTTCTTCCCAGCGTTGGGCTCATCAATGGCGTCAATACCCACAAGGTTCCACGTCATGCCTTTGTTACGGTAAATCCGCTTGTTGATGTTTACATAATCGCCCACTTTCACCGAAAAGTTGTCATCACCAATCTGCGCCTGCGCTTCCCCCTCCAGGATATACACGCACTCGTCCTCAAAGTAATGCTTGTGGCACTCGGTGGATTCGTGGCCGGGCTGAACTTCGATGATATGAAACCCGATTCTACTGTGTGGCCTGCTCCATCCTTTCCGCCTGCCTGGCCGCCTCATCCTCCATGAACTTGCTCATGTCCTGCTCGAACTTCGGCACATCGGCTGGATTCGTCGGCACCTTTGGCGGTTCGTCTGTCCCTGTTTCCGCAGCCTGTTCAGCGCTGGCGTCTTCCCCCTTGTTCAGCTGCTGAGTCACCAGCAGACCGACAACCAACAGGGCGACTAACAAAAGGATCAGTTTCATAAGACTTGCTCATTCCAGGGTTACCGATCAGATTCTCCGCAAGGCTTCACTGAGCTTCAACTCGCGAAAGGTTTGACGTAAGGAGTCGGTGGCCAGTCTCGCCTCCCATTGCCTGCGTTGTCCAGGGGCCGCGTCGCTGTCTGACAGGGAATCCAGAACAGACAGTGCATAGTCGCGGAGCAGATTACTCTCGCACTCGATAACAAGATCGGAAGACTCCGTAGTCCCGGTATCGGAGTAGGCATAGCAGCGCTGGACACCGCGCCTGGCGCTTTCCAGTTCGACCGGCGAGATCGCCACTTCGCGACCGCCGTTGTCCGGAACCAGTAAAACGTTCACGCCCCGGTCGGTAATGGCCTCGACCGTCTGCTGCGCATCGTCTGGAACGGAGACGTTCTTGTGGTTTGGCCAGATGTCGAACATTCTATAGTCGGCACAAGGGGACTCATGCTGAAACGTAAAGAAATCCGGGTAGGCATAGAATTCCGATCCGCGCTCGCGATAGCGGTCATAGAACGCGGTGACGTAGGCCATGATGAGGGTGATGGCGCCGAGGCCTTCAAGGCGATTGGGGATGACGACGCCGACGCGATCCGTATCCCGAAACGACGAAAACAGATCCGCATGCGGGATGAACTCGCCATGCCGGGTAATGTTGAAATCGGTGCCTCGCAGGATGCTACTGTGCATGGCTACTGATTATTCAATGGTATAAACAGCAAGAACTGGAACATGGACCCTTCCCCGGCTATCCGTATTTCAAACCTTTCACCATATTGTTATGGCACGGACATCCTCGATATCCACCGGACGTGAAAGCACAGACTTATACTGAACCAGATCGTCCTTCGGCATAAGGGGAAGTTCAAGGCCCAGCAAATGCACGGTCGTACAGCGAGAAAAATCTATGTTGAGTGGAACCCAGGTCTTGTTGCCTGCATCGAAGATTTTCGGACCGTCAGCGCTACCTACCTCGGTAATCCCCCCATTTTTAACGGGGTTCAAAAGTAGATCTCAGGCCAGCATGGCCAACTTCTGTTGAGGAGTAATTCCTCCGAGTCCCATATTGGGTCGTTCGTGATTGTAGTGCCAGAGCCAGCGA